>ENA-OROK01003414-OROK01003414.1-human-gut-metagenome-genome-assembly--contig:-NODE-3414-length-12537-cov-2.854430_pt1 | contig 12537 bp, 9 predicted proteins | sample MGYA00242127_ERZ509046 | MGnify/ENA primary metagenome ERZ509046 (study PRJEB26280, sample SAMEA2338728) | human gut metagenome | biome: human gut; feature: human-associated habitat; material: faeces... | reverse complement strand
TAACGGACAGACTTCGGCATGGTATGTATTCTCCGCACTCGGTTTCTATCCGGTTTGTCCGGGTACGGACCAATATATCTTAGGGTCTCCGTTGTTCAAAAACGTGACGCTGAACCTGGAAAACGGCAAGAAGGTCGTGATCAAGGCTAATAATAATGGCGAGGCGAACCGTTACATCTCGTCTATGAAAGTGAATGGCAAGAACTATACGAAGAATTATCTGACACATGGCGACCTGATGCGTGGCATGAACATTCTTTATAATATGTCGGCCACACCGAACAAGAGCCGAGGTACGCAGGAGAGTGACGTTCCTTACTCTTTCTCCAATGAATTGGGAAAATAAATAAGATTGCATATAGATGGCTGGAAGCATTAATATTAACATAAGCACTTAATTATAATAGGACTTTCAGTCTAACTATAATCAAAAGGGCTATTTGGACCTTGTTTCAGATAGTCCTTTTTATTTATAACGACAATAGTTTGAATATGAAATTACGAATTTGTACTTTGATCGCTGTGTCGTGGGCCGCCTTATCCGGCACGGCACAGAATGAAAAGTTGACGGAATACGTCAATCCGCTGGTAGGAACGGATGGTTATGGCAATGTGTATCCGGGAGCGCAGATCCCGTTCGGAGGGATCCAGATCAGCCCGGATACGGATGCTAAATATTATGATGCGGCTGCCGGTTATAAATATAACCACACTTCTATCCTGGGCTTTAGCCTGACGCATCTTAGCGGGACCGGTATTCCTGACTTGGGAGATTTTCTGTTTATCCCCGGAACCGGAGAGATGAAACTGGAACCCGGAAGCCGTGAGAATCCCGATGAGGGCTATCGTTCCCGATACACGCACGACGAGGAACAGGCTACTCCGAACTATTATGCCGTCCGCTTGCAAGACTACGGCGTGAAGGCGGAGATGACGGCAGGGGTACGGAGTGGCATGTTCCGTTTTACTTATCCCGAATCGGAAAAATCATTTATCATGATTGATATGAACCATACGCTTTGGCAGTCGTGCGAATGGGCCAACCTGCGCATGGAAAACGATTCGACCATCACTGGCTATAAGTTGGTGAAAGGGTGGGGACCTGAACGCCATGTCTATTTTGCGGCTGTCTTTTCCAGAAAATTGACGGGTCTGCGCTTCATGCAGGACAAGAAGCCGGTGATCTATAATACATCCCGGTTCAGGAGCGAACGTGAGGCTTGGGGGAAGAACCTGATGGCTTGCCTTTCTTTCGCAACTGGGGAAGGGGAGGAAGTGATCGTGAAAACGGCCATCTCTTCCGTCAGTACCTCCGGGGCGAAGATGAATATGCAGGAACTGGACGGACTGACATTTGACAGCCTCAAAGAGAAAGGGGAGGAACTTTGGGAGAAAGAATTGCAAAAATACCGGATAACTACCGACCGGAAGACAAAGGAAACGTTTTATACTTCTGCCTACCATGCCGCCCTCCATCCGTTTGTTTTCCAGGATGTGGATGGCCGTTTCAGGGGGTTGGACAAGAATATCGAGCAAGCGAAAGGCTTTACCAACTATACGACTTTTTCTTTGTGGGACACCTACCGGGCTTTGCATCCCTGGTTCAATTTAGTGCATCAGGACATAAATGCCGACATCGCCAATTCGATGCTGGCCCACTTTGACAAGAGCGTGGAGAAAATGCTCCCGATCTGGTCTTCTTACGGAAACGAGACTTGGTGCATGATCGGCTATCATGCGGTCTCCGTCCTGGCGGATATGATCGTCAAAGGAGTGAAAGGTTTCGACTACGAACGGGCGTATGAGGCGATGAAAACGACTGCCTTGAACGAACATTACGACTGTTTGCCCGACTATATGCGGAATGGCTACGTCCCGTTTGACAAAGAGGCGGAGTCGGTTTCCAAAACATTGGAATATGCCTATGACGACTATTGTATCGCACAGGCTGCCAAAGCTTTGGGCAAGATGGACGATTATCAGTATTTTCTGAATCGTTCTCTTTCTTATCAGACTCTGATCGACCCGGAAACGAAGTATATGCGTGGTCGTGACAGCCAGGGTAATTGGCGTACTCCGTTTACCCCGGTAGCTTATCAAGGACCGGGATCGGTGAACGGTTGGGGAGATATTACCGAAGGTTTTACAATGCAATATACATGGACAGTTCCGCATGATGTGCAGGGATATATCAATCTGGCAGGGAAGAAACTTTTCGAGAAGCGACTAGATGATCTCTTTACGGTCGAATTGCCGGATGATATTCCGGGAGCGCATGATATCCAGGGGCGTATCGGTGGCTACTGGCATGGCAACGAACCTTGCCACCACATCGCTTATCTGTACAACTATTTAGGCAAACCCTGGAAATGCCAGAAGTGGATCAGGGAGATCGTTGCTCGTTTTTATGGAAATGAACCGGGATCGTTGAGTGGGAATGACGACTGCGGGCAGATGTCGGCCTGGTATATGTTCAACTGCGCAGGCTTTTATCCGGTAGCCCCTTCCAGCAATGTCTATAACATCGGTTCTCCGTGCGTCGAAGCTCTTTCGATCCGGATGAGCAACGGAAACGAAATAAAGATGACCACGGAAAACTGGTCGGAAGAGAATGTCTATATCAAGGAGCTATATGTCAACGGAAAGAAATATGATAAATCATATCTGACCTATGAGGATGTGCAAGCAGGAATTACCCTACATTTTGTGATGAGCGGCAAACCGAACCACAAGCGTGCCGTTTCGGCGGACGCCCGTCCCGCCTCGTTGTCGTCACCGGGCAAAACGATGTTTTACCAGATATCTGATAGCAAGTAAATGGACGATTTCTATTCGATTTTCCGATAAATCTCAATATCTTTGCATGAAACATTTATCTCTTTATTAATTTAAAGACTATTGCTCAATCGTAAATCAGGATAAATATATGGGAAATATGGATATAAAAGATGAAGCATCAATAATAAACAGTGATAAAAATGTGGTTAGCGATGTGGAACAAGCCGATCTGTCAATAAACGGAGATGATTCATATACCATATATCCGAATGCCGAAGTGAGGGTGGAAAAGGCTCAATATAGTATTATGCATTTGCATACACTTTGCCTGAAGCGGAAAGAATTAATAATTGATCCGGATTTCCAGAGGCATGATGTCTGGAAACAAAGGCAGAAGTCCGAGCTGATCGAATCGATCCTAATGGGAATTCCTATACCATTAATGTATTTATTTGAGGATAAGAATGGGAAGAAGCAAGTTGTTGACGGACGACAAAGGATAAGTGCTATTCTGGATTTTCTGGAAGGAAAGTTCAAATTGAATAATCTGAGAATATTGAAGCAGTTTAATGGATGTTGTTTTGCGGATTTGGATTTGAAGCAACAGGGAGTTATTGAAGACTTTCAATTACTTTTTTACATTATACAGCCTCCGACTCCTGAGCGGGTAAAGTATGATATCTTTGATCGGGTAAATCGCGGAGGAACTCCGTTGAATAAGCAGGAAATGAGGAATGCCTTATACCGTGGACGTTGCACACGGATGTTGGATAAACTTTGCTGTTCTCCCGAATTTTTGATTGCGACAGGGCGTTCTATTAATAAAGAAAGGATGAAAGACCAATATGTCGTTTTACGGGCAATGGCCTTCCTGATGTTGCATCGTGGAGAGTTTAAAGATATTCCGGCTCTCCAATACCGGGGGGATATAGATGATTTTCTGGCTCGTTTTATGGTTTATGTGAATGATAATGCACCTGAAAAATTGATTGTAGATTATGAGAATCTATTTATTCGCTGTATGCAGATCAGTTATGATCTTTTAGGAGAAAATGGTTTTCGTTTTTCGGGAAATGGGATTAGAAGACCTATAAACATGCCTCTCTTTGAGGCATTAAGTTATTTGTTTTCTTTTGTCCCTGAGAAAATCGATTACACATGGGCGTCAAGACTCATACTGGATATAGAATCTGTAAAGGAAGAGTTTGATGATTCCCGTTATTTTTCCGGTAATATAGACTCGACTACAAGTGTCTCTTTCAGGTTTGATCGAATGGATAAAATAATAAACAGGATTCAGTTATGATAAAACATATACAAATAAAAGACTATAAATGTCTTCATGATGAGAACTTGGAGATAAAGCCTTTTACAATTGTAACGGGTGTTAACTCGGCAGGTAAGTCAAGTTTGATACAGTCGGTATTACTTCCTGTTCGCAGGATAGGAAAAAATGGACAAATTTTACTGGATACTATTGTGAATCTGACATTCGATACGATTAGAAATAAGTATTATAATGCAAAAAGTGTCAGGGTCGATATCGATATCGATAATGTGCATATTTCCTATCACGGAACAAATGAACTCTCTTTGGTTTTTCTTCCTTCGGAAGAGGATGCCAGCATGCCGATCGACATAGAGCAAAATTTATACTATTTGTCTGCCAATAGAATCGGGGCGGAGTTGCATTCCAAAATTTCGCCACAGTTTAAAGTGGGCGTAGTCGGTGAGTATATAGTAGGTTCATTTGAAAAAGAAAAATCTAATCCTTTAATGCCGGAATTGATTAAAGATGATTCCTCTTATACTTTATCTGCTCAGGTGAATTATTGGTTGTCTTATATTTTAGATATACCGACGGAGTTGCAGACGGAACGCCGTTTGGATGATGTGGTCGAGGTACAGTATAAAAGTGATGGGTTGGGGAATATTTCGCCTTTCCAGTTGGGAGCTGGCGTAAGTTATCTTACCAAAATGTTGATCATGTGCTTGCGGGCAAAAAAGAATGATGTTATTCTTATCGAAAATCCGGAAATCCATCTTCATCCGGCCAGCCAGGCAAAGGTTGGTGAATTCTTGGCCTTTATTGTTAGAGCCGGTATACAGGTAATCATAGAAACACATTGCGAACACCTTATATATAAGGTCGGTTATGAGATTTATAAAAAGCGTTTTTTGAAAGATGATGTGACCATTTTGTATAAAGAGGGCATCCAGAATCCGTTCATTGTACTTGGTTTTAAAGAGGATGGCAAGTTTACTCGTGACTTCCCGGAAGGTTTTTTCGATGCGACTTTAGCTGAACTACTTGAAATGGAATAATATGGGGAAATATAGTTTTGTGTTGTCTGATACTTTGTATAAGCAATATTATTTGTTTAAGGAGCATCAGGACTATGATAAAGATATACTCTTGCACTTGCTTAAGTTTCGTTGTGGCGAGTTTCTGACCAATACCAGACAATTAGATGATATCGGGATTGGCGATCGTGTGTCGAAAAGTCTTTATGACTCTTTAAAGCATGCCCGGTTAACAAAGCAGACTTTGGAAGAACTGGCAAGAAAGACTGACTATAAATTGATATTGTGTGATGACAGAACGGATTATCCGTATGTCAATATCATGTCCGATCAGATCAGTAGCCATATCACCGGTTGTTTTTATAGAAATGCCCATAGAGACAAGGCGATCAGGCACATAAGAGCACTATGCCAGGATGCGAAAAAAATATGCCTGTACGATCAATACCTGAATGCCTGCAAGGATGTCTTGAAATTGATTTTGCCGAACAAAAAAGTAGAACTTGTCTATCATTCGAAGCATTTGAATGATAGTGCTGTTGCTGATTTGCAAAAGTATAATCCTCAATGGTCTTTTTCTTTGGATGATTCACTGTTGACCCATCATGATCGATATATCGTGATTGATAATAAAATGGAAATCATCTTATCCAGCGGTTTTATGTATTTGGAATTGACGGGTAAGGAACTGACTTATGTGGTGAGGCCTGTTCAGGAAAACAGGCTGTTGGTGAATGGCTGAAGAAAAATGCGGAATAAAGGGCTATATCGTATTATCTTCTTTCGCGAATACAGAAAAATTTCTATATTTGCACCGCCTTTAATTAGGAATCAGATACTTTCTAAATAAATCAGATTAAGAAATGACAAAGAGTGCATTACAAATTGCAAGAGCAGCTTACCAGCCAAAGGTTCCCGCTGCATTGAAAGGCGCTGTAAAAGCCGTAGATGGTGAGTATACACAATCAGTTGCCGATCAGGACGAAATCAAAAAGTTATTCCCGAACACGTACGGAATGCCTGTCGTTACTTTTGAAAAGAGCAACGAAAAGAAAGAACTGCCGGCAATGAATGTCGGTGTGATCCTTTCCGGTGGTCAGGCTCCTGGTGGTCATAACGTGATTGCAGGTCTGTTCGACGGTATCAAGGCTAACAACGCAGCTTCTCGTCTGTATGGCTTTATCCTCGGACCTGGTGGTCTGATCGATCATAAATATATGGAACTGACTGCTGACATTATTGACGAGTACCGCAACACGGGTGGTTTTGATATGATTGGTTCAGGCCGTACCAAACTGGAAACAAAAGAACAGTTCGACAAGGGGCTGGAAATTCTGAAAGAACTGGACATCAAGGCACTGGTTATCATTGGTGGCGACGACTCCAACACAAATGCTTGCGTACTGGCCGAATACTACAAGGCTACGGGGGCCGGTGTTCAGGTAATCGGCTGTCCGAAGACGATCGACGGTGACCTGAAGAACGAGCAGATCGAAACTTCTTTCGGTTTCGACACGGCTTGTAAGGTTTATTCCGAAGTTATCGGTAATATCCAACGTGACTGCAACTCGGCACAGAAGTACTGGCACTTCATCAAGCTGATGGGACGTTCTGCTTCTCACATCGCTTTGGAATGCGCTTTGCAGACTCAGCCGAATATTTGTATCATCTCCGAAGAAGTTGAGGAAAAGAACATGTCTTTGGACGATATCGTGACTTACATCGCCGGAATTGTAGCAAAACGTGCTGCCGAAGGCCACAACTTCGGTACGGTGCTGATTCCCGAAGGTCTGATCGAATTCGTTCCGGCTATGAAACGCCTGATCGCTGAGCTGAACGACTTCCTTGCTAAACACGATGCCGAATTCAAGATGATCAAGAAGAGCGAACAACGTGCTTACATCATCAGCAAGTTGACAAAAGAAAATTCCGACTTGTATGCTTCCCTGCCGGAAGGTGTGGCACGTCAGTTGTCACTCGATCGCGACCCGCATGGAAACGTACAGGTTTCTCTGATCGAAACAGAAAAATTGCTGTCAGAAATGGTTGGCAAGAAGTTGGCAGAATGGAAGGCCGAAGGCAAATATGTCGGCAAGTTTGCTGCACAGCACCACTTCTTCGGTTACGAAGGCCGTTGCGCTGCTCCATCCAACTATGATGCGGACTACTGCTATTCTTTGGGTTATACGGCTTCTTGCCTGATCGCCGCCGGCAAGACTGGTTATATGTCTTCCGTACGCAACACGACAGCTCCGGCTGACAAGTGGATCGCTGGTGGTATCCCCGTAACTATGATGATGAACATGGAAAAACGCCACGGCGAAATGAAACCTGTTATCCAGAAAGCTTTGGTTAAGCTCGACGGTGCTCCTTTCAAGAAATTCGCTGCTAACCGTGATGAATGGGCTATGACGACAAGCTATGTTTATCCTGGTCCTATCCAGTATTTTGGTCCGACTGAAGTTTGCGACGAACCGACTAAGACATTGCAGTTAGAACAAGCTCAATAATATATCTGACGATATATAATCAATCAATAATGATAGAGGTAAGGCACTTAGCTTTACCTCTATTTTATTGTCATACTATCATGCTTTGCCGTTGAAACTATGAATGTCAAGCCCCACATAAAATGATAGTTGGCATGACAGTTGTTTTTCTATAATTGTACTATCATGAGTGTGATCGCTTTTTTACGTGTACTATATGGTTTATTATCAGATATGTAGTTGCTTTTGTCTGTCGAGATCCGGATCTCAGTTATCTGCAGACCAGGGTTTCGATAGCTTTCAGATGGGGGTGTAAAAGGCGCTCTGATGGGCGTTTTGAGAAAAACATCAGGCGTCTTTTGTCTAAAAAGTAACGTGTTTCGACAGAAAAGGCTTATTCTTTTCTGAAAACGTTCCACTTTTAATGCTTTTAGCGTACTTCTATGTCTGGTAAAACAGCTAAAATGATAGTTAGGGGTGATTTATGATCTCTTCTAATCTTTCCATATTCTTCCTCTTTGTCGCTCTCACGATCAGGAACCAGTCGATGATGTACCAGATTCCTAGACCACCGCCTGTGAGCAGTTTAATGATCCCTTTACCCCAGTCCCCGATCAGGAAACGATCCAAACCGAAGTATCCTAAGAAACAAGAAACGGACAACATACAGATCGGGCTTTTGAAATGGTTTTTTGCTAAAATCGCCTCTTTTTCAGGAGGAAGGTCGAGCAGTCGATGGATAGGAATTTCATAATCAGGAAATTTGCTTTCATTGGCAAGAAGAAATTTGTCTACTTTATCTGCTTCCATATAATATTAAGTATTATTGTTATATGTGGCAAATATAAGGTTTTTCCGTATCTTTGGACTTCGATAATCATTAAAACAACAATCTTATGTTTTCAGGAATTGTAGAAGAAACAGCTCTGGTCGTGGCGATTGAGCATGATAAGGACAACATTCATATCACTATGAAGTGTTCTTTTGTCGATGAATTGAAAATAGATCAGAGTGTGGCCCACAATGGCGTTTGCCTGACTGTGGTTCGCAAAGATAGGGATACATTCACAACTACAGCCATGCGAGAAACTCTGGAACGTTCCAACTTGGGGCTGCTGAAACCTGGTTCGCTCGTGAATTTGGAACGCAGTATGATGATGAACGGACGTCTGGACGGACATATCGTGCAGGGGCATGTCGACCAGACTGCCGTTTGTACAAGTGTGGAAGATGCAAATGGAAGCTGGTATTATACGTTCGAATATCCGTTCGACCAAGAGATGGCGCAGCAGGGATATATAACTGTCGAGAAAGGTTCCGTCTGTGTCAATGGTGTGAGCCTGACTGTCTGTAATTCGAAGCAGAATAGTTTTCAGGTAGCGATCATTCCGTATACGCATGACAACACCAATTTCTGCCAGATCGAAAAAGGTACGGTCGTCAATCTTGAGTTCGACATTGTCGGTAAGTATATCAGTAAGATGATGCAGTTCAAATGAAAGATTTTCTCTCTTTAGCAAGCCGGCGCCAAAGTGACCGGGCTTTTGATACGCAGCGTCCGGTGGAAAAGGAAAAATTACAGCGTATTCTGGAGGCGGCGTGTATCGCGCCGTCTGCTTGTAATTCCCAACCTTGGCATTTTATTGTGGTGGATGATCCCGAACTGAAGAATCGGGTGGCAGACGCAACTTCGAACCGTGTTTTGGGAATGAACCATTTCACCAAACAGGCACCCGTACATATCTTGGTCGTGGAGGAGAGGCCGAATCTGACGGCAGGTATCGGCTCGTGGATCAAGGACAAGAATTTCTCCCATCTGGATATCGGCATAACGGCCGCTCATCTTGTGCTGGCTGCCGAAGATGAAGGGTTGGGGAGTTGTATTGTCGGCTGGTTTGATGAAACGAAAGTTCGTAAACTATTGGATATCCCTTCCGGCAAACGTGTTTTGCTGGACATCGTCATCGGCTATTCTACCCAACCGGACAGACCTAAGAAACGTAAAGATCTGAAAGAAGTGATTAGCTATAATCGGTACTGAGATTTATGGATTATGATTTATGCAGTGTAACAGGAAATCATAATTCATAAATCCTCCTTCTTCTCTTCCAGAACCCCATCTTATAATAAACGAAGGTCACGATTAGTCCGATTGTGATGCTGATACCGATCGCCCACCAGATTCCGTTGCGTCCCAACCATGAACTGAGATAATAGGCGAGGGGAATACGGATCAGCCAGAGGCAGACCAGGCTGGTTATCATTGGGAACAAGGTATCTCCAGCTCCCCTGAGTGCTCCGTTGTACACGTTCAGCGCCCCATGTACAATGAAGAAACCACCGATAATTAGCAGATATTCTTTTCCAATCGCCACGACATCTATGTCTTTCGTGAAAATTCTCATCATCTCGTTGCCGAATAGATAGACGGCGGCAAAAGTTAATAGTCCCAGGGCTACATTCGTGTACATCGTAAACTGTACTCCCTTTTTCACCCGGTCCAGTCTCCCGGCTCCGATATTTTGTCCGCAGAAAGCTGCTAACGCTCCTGATAGGGTGAGGATAGCCTGAGTGATGATCGTGTCTATCTTTCCGGCGGCCCCGTAAGCTGTCAGTGTATTGGTTCCGAAACTATTCACGATCCCCAGCAATGCGATCAGTCCGAGGGCGATCGCACATTGCTGTACGCTTGTCGGCAGTCCGATTTTTAAGCTCTCTTTGAACAGTTTCCAGTCGAACAGCATATCTTGCTTTTTGATGGATAGCAAGGGGTGCGTATTGTTTACATACGCCAGGGCTATACACATACCGATTCCCTGCGAAACGACAGTCGCACGAGCAGCTCCCTCTATACCCCATTTGAATACGAGTATGAAGAGCAAGTCGAACGCAATGTTCAGGACTGTCGTAATCAGAATGAACAGCATTGGGCGAACAGACTCGCCCACGCCTCGCAAAATCGAAATGATGCTATTGAAGGTTACGAACAGGAATGTTCCTCCTATGTAAATGCGAAAATAGGCTACCGCTTGCGGAATAACCTCTTCCGGCGTATTGGTCAGGCGGAAAACCGGCTCGGCGAAAATAATCCCTGCAATGGATAGTATTATTCCTCCGACTAACATGAATATGAAGAAGGAGGAAAACGCAAGTTGTACCTTTTGATACTGTTTGGCTCCGAAAAGTTGTGAAATGACTACCGTAGTACCGCTTCCTACACCGATCACGAGCGAAATGATGAAGTAATAGATGAAAAAGGAAGCCGATACCGCTGCCAGTGCCTCCTTTCCCAGAAACTGTCCGACAATAATGCTGTCCGTTATGTTATAGAACTGTTGCAGCAGATTTCCGACCAGCAACGGCAATGCAAAGCGAACGATCACTTTCCATACTTTCCCTTCTGTCAGATCTGTATTCCCTTTTCTTTTATCCATCCCTTAATAATTGTCAATAATCTATTGTCAATTGTTCAAAGGTCTTTCAACAAAATGTTGTCATTCGCCTTAATCATGTCCTCGCGGGTTTTCAGCAAGGCTTTCCATTCCTTGCTGAACAATTTGGACGTGTCGATCTTGAAGTTCTCCGAGCCGTATTCGTCCATGCGTGTCAGTAGATAACTGACAGTGATTTTGTTTACGTCGATGGCCGGCTGGTAGTGAACGACGCGTTCGTCATCTCCGTAATTGACTTCGATAATGATGTGCAGTTCGGTCAGTTGATAGAGTATCTGTGTCGTGATACGGATCGGTATGCGGTAAGCGTCTGACAATTCATCTGCCGTATAAGGCTTTTCTCCTTTTACAAACCGTTTTACGATCAGGGAAGCTATCAGCAGCGTGAGGAAATCCTTATATCGCCGGCTGATGTTCTTGCTGTCACGCTCGAAACTGAATTTCTTCACGTTTTGGGAAGCATACGAGATTTCCGCCCCGAACAGGCAGATCAGCCATGACAATTGTAACCATAGCAACAACAGGGGCAAGGCGGCAAAACTACCGTAGATCGCGTTGTATTTGCTCACCCAGATCTGCCCGCTGATGTAGATAAACTGGAAGAATTGGAATGCGATGCCTGACAGGATTCCAGCCACGAGGCCGTTTACAAACCGTACTTTCGTATTGGGTAATGAAATATAAAGCCCTGTGAATGCCAGGATCGTAATGAGGTAGGGAGTTATGTTCAGTGTCAGTTCGACCAGTGGAGTAAAGAAAAAGTACTGGCTGATAAATGAGTTCTGCAAAGTGGACAGGAAGATGGATAAACCGCTGGAAGCCGTCATCAGTACCGGTAAAATCAGGAACAAGGCCAGATAATCGGATAACTTCCGATACCACGGACGTGATTTCTGTATCTGCCAGATGTCGTTGAACGTGTCTTCTATGGATGAGATCAGGTTGACAACTGTATAAAACAGCAGGATCAGGCCGACCCCGATGATTACGCCGCCTTGTGCTTGCTCCAGATAGCTTTCCACGAATTCGAAAGCCTTGGTCAATTCCACTTCATGTCCGGGGAAATAGTCGAACAATTCCTGGCGTACGGTGTTTTGGAAGCCAAACCCTTTGGCTATCCCCAACAGAACCGCTAGGAGAGGCACGATGGATAGCAAGGTGCTGTAGGTGAGGGCGGAGGCTTTCGTTTGAAGATTCTCGCTCTGAAACCCCCTGACTGCAAGAATTATTGTCTTGATGATGTTGATATAAAGCTCTTTCAGTCCGCTTACTTCATTTTCGGTGATCCGCCAAATGTCGTAAGTGACGAAACGGATCATTCTTGTCAGTAGGGCGTTGATCCGTTCTCCGAGCGTCTTTTTACCGGTTGTTTTCATATATATGATGTGCCAATAAATTAAATGTGCCAATATACCGATAGAAAACCATTTAATTGGCATATTGTTGAATTGGTATACTGGCACATTATAAAAAAGCAGCCTGCCTATAAGCCGGGTTCTGTTTTGACAGTCATC
>ENA-OROK01003411-OROK01003411.1-human-gut-metagenome-genome-assembly--contig:-NODE-3411-length-12544-cov-10.921451_pt1 | contig 12544 bp, 15 predicted proteins | sample MGYA00242127_ERZ509046 | MGnify/ENA primary metagenome ERZ509046 (study PRJEB26280, sample SAMEA2338728) | human gut metagenome | biome: human gut; feature: human-associated habitat; material: faeces... | reverse complement strand
CTTCCCTTTCCGGTACAGGCAGTACCGGCAGTCATATACGTTGTAGCCCCACGACTTCCCATATGCTTTCACAATAACACCTCCTTCGCCCGCATCTGGGCATAAAAATAGCGCGCCTGCCGACCCAAGCGCCACTTTGGGTAACAGACGCGCTATGTACTATTTGCGCTTATTTATATGATAAGGCTCAAAAACGCCGTATTTTCAGTACTTTTTGAGCCTTAATGTTTTTAGTCCTATTATTACAGCCTCGTCCACATAGAAACGGGTATTACCGAGGCTATTTTCTTTGGCGTATTTCTGCAATAAACGCTTTTGATTGGCTACGGAGTTACTGTCGCCTTCCGCTCCATCATCACGGGACAGGCGGCAGTACAGCGCTGTTAATCCCAATTGTTCTTTTTTCTTTTTCGACTGCATAAGTCCTCCTTCCCGGCAGCCGAACACACATATTCCGCTGCCATTGTATCGGATGCTTGACCGGGCGTCAAAGGTATGAGATTGCTGACCATCGTTCTTTGTACACGGTCACGCAGATTGGTTTGAGAGCTGCGCTCAAATTCTGCAGAAAAAAATAGGTCACATCCCCAATTTTGTATTCGTGGACTTTTCCGTCGGATACGCCGACGATCCAATTCGTTTGCCGCTTCATTTTCTATCACTCCTTATCGTTCCTCCCGTCCACGCTGGCGGATGAGGTATTTGCGGTAATGCTCGCAGGCTTTGAGAACGAAGTCCTAAAGCTGCCGTGGGTTGGCATCTGGCGCAAATTCTCGCAGCTTTTCGGTGGGTATCTTCACTGTCTCCCGCTGGTTCGGTTTTTCTTCGCTCATAAGGAACTGGATCACATCCTTCGTCAGCAGCCCTTCACGGTCGGACTTATGCATTCGCCATGCCTGCGAATAAGATGGCGTGCAGTCTTTGATCTCACATTGCTCCAGCACATCCCGCTGGCTGTATTCATCGAGATAGGACAACTCCACGCCGACAGAGAACGCAATTTCCTCCTTGTCCATCTTTTCCGGCAATTCCGGGATGAGGTAGGTCAGGCGAATATAGCGCTGAACCTGCCTGCCGCTGTCTGTATCGGAAATATCATCCCGGGACTTGTGGCCAACTTGTCCACAAGCGATTCCCTGATGGGACAGTGCTTTCATTTTCAACTTGTAAGCATACGCCTTTTCACTGGGCAGGATATGCTCTCGGTGCAGATTGCTGTCCACCAAGGCAATGGCGGCGGCATCCCGGTCAAGGGTGCAAATCAGCACGGGAACTTCTGTCAGACCTGCCTTCCGGGCAGCATACAGGCGGCGGTGTCCGCTGATGACTTCGTATTCATTGCTGCTTTCAACGGAACGGACGACCAACGGGGAAAGAACACCATTCTCCCGGATACTTTCTGAAAGAGCAGCCATCTCCTCGTTGTCCTGTACCTTGTAGGGATGGCCTTCAAACGGGCGCAGCTGTTCAATTTTTAAGAGCGCCGGTTTCATTGGCACCGTGTTTTTGTTATTCATTGTTGACCTTCTTTCTCTTTTTCGGGTAGTAAATATCACTCTCTAAGTCTTATTTCCTTCCGATTCCCGGACTTCTGGAATTCCGATAATCGGACTTTTGGGTAAACTCCTTTAAGTAGATGCGGTTGGCCTTGCCCTGCCCCGGACGGCGGCGCTCGATAAGGTCGGCTACATCCAGCTCTGCAAACAGGCGGCAGACCTTTTCGTGTCCGAAATGCAGCAGCTCCTGCGCCTGATGGATGGTGAAATATTGGTAGACCCGACCGTGCTCGTCTTTCCAATCGTTCTTCTCGGATAGGGACAGCCGATCCAGCAGCAGGCCGTAGAGCATCTTGGCATCGGTGGAAACAGTTTGGTAAATCTCATCTGTGAACAGCAGCTTTGGGATACGGTAAAAGGTGAAATGTTCGGAGTCGTTGACTGTGAAATATGGGTTCATTGAATTCCTCCTCTCGCTTGAATTTGTCACGCTTTTCAAAGCGGATTTTTGAGGTTAAGGTGTTTCTGTATTGCTTGGGTTGATTTGGGTTCAAAAAAGCCTTGTATTTCAGGGCTGTCCGCACCTTAAAAGCGTGACGCCGATGCCCGCTTTCGGCGCTGCCGTTCGGCTGCCTTCAGCCGTTTCTGCTTGGCGGCGCAGGCCGGACAATAACGCTGATTCTTCGCCCTCGATGCAAACGCCTGACGGCACAGCACACAGTGCTTGCCGCCGGTCGGCTTCATTATCTCGGCGTGCAGCCCTTCGTCCACTGGGAGCACGGCATTCTTGAAGTAGTTGCAGTAGATGCCGTACTTGCTGATGCTCTGGACACAGACACGGGGCTCGCCGTCGTCCAGCAGCAGGCAGTTGCCGCCGTCGTAGTTAGCGCGCAGCTTACGCAGCAGGGCGTCGACTCTTTTCGCCTGCTGCGGCGTGATTTTGATGACCATTGAAAAAACCTCCTTCACTTGTTCCTAAAATGGGCAGGGTGGTGACTCTCTTCTCCAAAATTTCTGCTATTTAATTTTCAAGGTGCACGCGGAAAACCACAGAACGGCGGACTACGCCGGGATCCTCTATCGCCTTTCACTTTTTCTTTGCCGAATTTTCCCGTGAAATTCCCGCACTTTTTCAAAAATTCGCCTCTTTCAAGGCACAAGCGAAGAATCCCCTCAATAGGTAGGCAGCGAGAAGAGTTATTTTTTACCCCCTTACTAATCAACTTGGAAAATTTTTCGGATTTGAACGAAAGAATTTGAAATTTTCTCTCTACCAACCAACTGGGAACTTTTCTGCGATTTTGGCAAAGGTATTTTCGAATTTTTCTTAAAAATGCAAAAAAGGCGCAGCCAACGGATTTCTCCGAAGGCTGCGCCTCTGTATTTTGGTATTCGGTTTTCTCCAAACGGTGTTGAGAAAATGATAGGTTTATAGTATAATGCTGTTAATCTTCTGAAAGGAGAACTGTTTGATGACGCCTTTAAGTGAGTTAATACGGGTCATGCGTAAGAAAGCCCTGTTGTCGCAGGAGGATTTCGCAAAAGCACTGAATGTATCCGTTGGAACGATAAACCGTTGGGAAACCGCCAAAACCAAGCCAAACATCGCGGCAATGAAGAAGATCAAGGCTTTTTGCGAGGAAAACAGCATCCCCTTTGATGAGATCGAAGCGGCGTGGATCGCCCAAAAGGAGTAATTACAATGGCTGATGTAAAGAAAGATCAAGAGCGGGACGAGCTGTTCCGCCGCATATATAAAATCGCCACTGACCTTGTTCACGCAGGTCATGTGGCGGAGTGGGACTTCAAATCTTATGTGCTGGGCACGATGTTTTACCGCTATATTTCGGAGAACTTCACCGCCTATATCAACGAGGGCGAGTACGCCGCCGGAAATAAGAACTTTGACTACGCCAAAATGCCGGACGCCGATGCGGAGCCTGCCCGAGAAGGTCTGGTGCAGGAAAAGGGCTTTTTCATCTTACCCTCCGAATTGTTCTGCAATGTCCTCGCCCGGGCGGACAAGGACGACAACCTGAACGAGACGTTGGAGCGTGTGTTCAACCACATTGAGAGCAGCACCGCCAGCGGAGACGCTGAGAATGATTTTGCAGGTCTGTTTGACGATTTCGATGTGAACAGCAAGGCCATCGGCGAGACCGTCGCCAAGCGCAACAAAGTGCTGGTGGAGCTGCTGAACGGCGTAGCGCAGATGCCTTTGTTCTCCACGGAGGGCAGCAATCCCGACCTGTTTGGTGATGCCTACGAATATCTGATGGGAATGTACGCCGCCAATGCCGGTAAAAAGGGCGGTCAGTATTTCACTCCCGCCGATGTTTCGGAGCTGCTGGCCCGCCTCGGCACCATCGGCAAAACGAAGATCAACAAGGTCTATGATCCAGCCTGCGGTTCCGGTTCTCTGCTGCTGAAGGTGGAAAAACTGCTGGGCAAGGACAACATCGAGCGTGGCTTCTACGGTCAGGAGATCGACCTGACCACTTACAACCTCTGCCGCATCAATATGTTCCTGCATAACATCGAGTTTGACAAATTCAGCATCGTGCGGGAAGATACTCTGCTCAGCCCGCAGCATTGGGACGACCAGCCCTTTGAGCTGATCGTATCCAATCCGCCGTTTTCTGTGCCGTGGGAGGGGGATAAGAACCCGCTGCTCATCAACGATCCTCGTTTTTCGCCGGCCGGCGTGCTGGCTCCTGCCTCTAAGGGCGATATGGCGTTTATTATGCACAGCCTTTCGTGGCTGGCTTCCAACGGGGCGGCGGCCATCGTTTGCTTCCCCGGCATTATGTACCGTGGCGGGGCCGAGCAGAAAATCCGCAAGTATCTGGTGGATAACAACTTTGTGGACGCCATCATTCAGCTTCCCTCCAACCTGTTCTTAAATGTCACGATCTCCGTGGATATTATGCTGCTGAAAAAGAACAAGACGGACAACGCCGTTCTGTTTGTGGATGCCTCCAAGGAGTTTGTGAAGGTTACGAAGAACAACCGCCTGTCCGAAGAAAATATTCAGCGCATCGTGTCCGCTGTGGCGGAGCGTAAGGACGAGCAGCATTTTGCCCGCCTTGTGCCAAACGACGAGGTTGGCAGCAAGCAGAATAATTACAATCTCTCAGTTTCCACCTATGTGGAGCAGGAGGACACCCGTGAAAAGATTGACATTGTGAAGTTGAATGCAGAAATTGCGGAAATCGTCGCACGGGAGCAGAAATTGAGAGAGGAAATCGACCGGATTATTGGGGAGATTGAGGAGGGATAAAAGGTGAGCTGGGAAAGAACAGAATATAAAGAAGTGGCACCTTGTGCTTGCGGCAAAGGAACGATTGTAAGGCTGGCCTATACGGAGGACGACGATTGGAATAGGTCAAGAAGTGGTATTATCAATGAAAAAATTGCCTGTGAGAATTGTAGTATACAATATCATATTGAACACGTCATCCGGCATTATTCTTGCCCAAGCTGGGAAAGTGATGGTATCAGCGATAAAGCATATTTAGTTCCTAATTCATTAACTATTCCTGAACAAATTAGCGAGGAACAGATCCTCTTCACTGTCGAGGAAGAAATTGTTTCTATTTATTCCTGTGACGAAATTCATGCTGTTAAAGCAGATATGACGAAGAATAAATATAGTACAAGGCTTGAATTGGAGAACAGCCGGAGAATCGTTTCAATCTATGAAAAACGTTATAAGAAGAAAAGGCTTGCCCCAATCATTGATATGTTATGTAGTATTGAACAGCAGTACGATAAATATGAGTGGACCCCAGAAAAGATAGCTGCGTATCGAGATGCAGAAAAGGCAAAAATCAGGGAAAATGAAGAAAAAATAGCCAATGTTATTGGACAATCGATATTGTTGGAGTTTAGGAGAGCATCTGATGACAAAGCTTGAAGAATTGATTCAGGAGCTTTGCCCTGATGGAGTTGAATTTTGCCCATTAGAGCAGTGCTGTAATATTCTGGACAAGAAAAGGAAACCTGTAACAAAATCGGCAAGAGAAGCCGGAGACTATCCATATTACGGAGCAAATGGCATTCAGGACTATGTTTCTGATTACATTTTCGACGGGACATTTATTTTGGTTGGGGAAGATGGCAGCGTAATAACAGACAGAGGCACACCTGTTGTTACTTGGGCATCAGGGAAAATATGGGTCAATAATCACGCTCACATTATTGAGGAAAGTGGTGATGTCCTGCTCCGTTACCTGTACCACTATATTCAAACCATCGATGTATCTCCGCTGATTCACGGCAATATTCCTAAACTAACAGGCGGAGACTTTAAGGCATTGCAAATCCCCGTCCCGCCCCTGCCGGTGCAGCGTGAAATTGTCCGTATACTGGACAATTTCACAGAGCTTACCGCAGAGCTTACCGCAGAGCTTACCGCAGAGCTTACCGCAAGAAAGCAGCAGTATGCGTATTATAGGGACAAGCTACTATCTACCAATAATAGTTCTGTACCTGTTGTTGAACTTCGTGATATTGTAAAGAAAAGTTGTTCCGGAGCTACACCAGCAAAAGGCAATGCAGAATATTATGAGAACGGTACGATTCCTTGGATTCGGACGCAAGATGTTCGCTTTAATGAGATTACCGAAGTCAATAGTTATATCACAGAAAAAGCAGTGTCTGAAACAGCTACAAAGTGGATACCTGAAAACTGTGTTATAGTTGCTATTTCAGGTGCCACTGCCGGACGGTGTGCAATCAACAAAATCAAAGCAACTACGAACCAACATTGCTTAAATTTGATAATTGATGATAGTATGGCACTATATAGATACGTCTTTCATTGCCTTTGCAGCAAATATGAGGAACTTATTAGCAGAAAGCAGGGGGCTCGAGGGGATTTGAACTCTTCATTGATTTTATCGCTTCCCATTTCTATTCCGTCGCTTGAAGTTCAAAAGCGCCTTGTAGAAGTCCTCGACAACTTTGATGCCATCTGCACCGACCTAAATATCGGCCTGCCTGCCGAAATCGAAGCACGGCAGAAACAATATGAATACTACAGGGACAAGCTGCTGACTTTTACACCGGCAGATTGACCCGGAAGGAGGTATCCCGTGAGCTATTTCAACATCATTGCCCAGAGCAGTGAAAGCACTGTTGTTACCGAATACAAGCCGCAGGCGAAACGCTCGGAGGCATATCAGAGCGAAGCGGATTTGGAGCAGGAGTTTATTCGTCTGCTCTGCGAGCTGGGCTATGAGCGACTGACCATCCATAAAGAGGCTGACCTGATCGCCAATCTGCGGACGCAGCTGGAAAAGCTGAATAACTATCGCTTTACGGACGACGAATGGAAGCGTTTCTGGGACGAGGTGCTGGCAAACACCAACTCCGGCATTCTCGAAAAGACCCGCCTGATTCAGGAGGACTATGTGCAGGTGCTCCGCCGGGATAACGGGGAAAGCAAAAATATTCAGCTTATTGACAAGAAGTGCATCCATAATAATAATTTGCAGGTCATCAACCAGTATGCCATCTCCACAGAGGAGGGGGCAGTTCATGACAATCGCTATGATGTGACGGTGCTGGTCAACGGTCTGCCACTCATCCATATCGAGCTGAAGCGCCGGGGCGTTCCCATTCGAGAAGCCTTCAACCAGATCGACCGCTATCAGCGGGATAGCTTCTGGGCATCCAGCGGGCTTTACGAGTTTGTGCAGATTTTCGTGATCTCCAACGGCACGAATACGAAGTATTATTCCAATACCACCCGTTTCAACCATATCAAGGATGCCAAAGCGCAGAAAGCCAAGAAGTCCAAAACCAGCAATAGCTTTGAGTTCACTTCGTTCTGGGCGGATGCGAACAACCGCATTATCCCGGACCTTGTAGACTTCAACAAGACCTTTTTCTGCAAGCACACCATTCTGAATATTCTTACCCGCTACTGCGTGTTCACGGCGGAAAATATGCTGCTGGTGATGCGGCCATATCAAATCGTCGCCACCGAGCGCATTTTGAACCGCATTGAGATCGCCAACAATTATAAGAAATACGGCACCGTAGCGGGCGGCGGGTACATCTGGCACACCACCGGCAGCGGCAAAACGCTGACTTCCTTCAAGACGGCGCAGCTTGCCACCAAGCTGAACTATATTGACAAAGTGCTTTTCGTTGTGGACCGCAAGGATCTGGACTATCAAACGATGAAGGAATATGACCGCTTTGAAAAGGGCGCTGCCAACAGCAACACCTCCACGGCGGTTTTGAAGCGCCAGTTGGAGGATGACAATGCAAGAATCATTATCACCACCATTCAGAAGCTCGCCACCTTTATCAAGAAGAACGCCGGACACAGCGTTTTTGATAAGCGAGTTGTTATCATTTTTGATGAGTGCCACCGGAGTCAGTTCGGGGATATGCATCAAGCCATTACGAAGTATTTCAAAAAGTACAATATCTTTGGCTTTACCGGAACGCCGATCTTTGCGGTCAATGCAGGCGTAAGCAATAATCCCACACTCCGCACGACAGAGCAGGCTTTTGGCGATCAGCTCCACGCCTATACCATTGTGGACGCCATTAACGACAAAAATGTACTGCCCTTCCGGGTGGACTACATCAAGACAATGGATGCCGAGCCGGATATTGACGACAAGGAAGTTTGGGACATCAACCGGGAAAAGGCGTTTCTTGCCCCGGAACGCATCCGACTGGTCACGGATTACATTCTGACACATCTTGACCAGAAGACCTACCGGGGTGATAAAACCTATACATACAGCGTATTGCAGAATATCGCCGAGGTTGCCTCTGCCGGCAGCAAGCAGCAGATCGAGGAAATCAAGCAGAAGCAGCGGGTCAGCGGGTTCAACTCCATCTTTGCCGTGTCCAGCGTGGATGCTGCAAAGCTCTACTACGCCGAGTTTCAGAGGCAAATGGCGGAAAATCCGCAGAAGCGGCTGAAGGTTGCCGTCATTTACAGCTATGGAGCGAATGAGGAAGAAACGGATGGTATTCTTGACGAGGAGAATCCGGAGGATACCTCCGCACTTGACCAAAGTTCCCGTGATTTTCTGGATGCGGCCATCCGTGACTACAACGGGATGTTCCACACCAACTATTCCACAGACGGGGACAAATTCCAGAATTACTATAAGGATGTTTCCCTGCGGATGAAGAACAAGGAACTTGACCTGCTGATCGTGGTCAATATGTTCCTGACCGGCTTCGACGCCACGACGCTGAATACGCTGTGGGTGGATAAAAACCTGAAAATGCACGGGCTGATTCAAGCATATTCCCGCACCAACCGGATTCTCAATTCCATCAAGGTGTTCGGCAACATCGTTTGCTTCCGCAATCTGCAAAAGCGCACCGACGACGCCATCTCCCTTTTCGGAGATAAGGAAGCGGGCGGTATCGTCCTGATGCGTAGCTATAAGGATTACTACTTTGGCTACGAGGATGCCGACGGAAAATATCACCCAGGCTACCAGGATATGATTGAGGAATTGACAACGAAATTCCCGCTGACAGAGGAACGCATTACTGGTGAACAGCGGCAGAAGGAGTTTATCGTTTTGTTCGGTGCGATTCTGCGTATGCGCAACCTGCTGACTTCTTTCGACGAGTTTGCCGGAAGCGAAATTTTGAGCGAGCGGGATTTTCAGGATTATCTTGGCCGCTATCAGGACTTACGGGATGAGTGGAAAAACCGCAAGCCCGGTGGCGAAAAAGAGGACATCACAGATGACATCGTTTTTGAAATCGAGCTAATCAAGCAGATCGAGATCAATATTGACTACATCCTGCTTCTGGTACAGAAATACCACGATTCACACTGCGATGACAAGGAAGTGCTTATCACGATCCGCAAAGCAGTGGACGCTAGTCCTGAACTGCGCAGCAAGAAGGCACTGATCGAAACCTTCATTGCCGGAATCAACGATGTATCAGATGTGATGCTGGAATGGCGCACCTTTGTCGCCGAAGAAAAAGAACGGCAGCTTGTTGCAATCATTCAGGAGGAAAACCTGAAAGACGACGAGACTCGCCGCTTTATGGAGAGCTCTTTCCGTGACGGCTCTGTCAAAACGACAGGCACGGATATTGACCGGCTGATGCCGCCAATCTCCCGCTTCGGCGGTGGAAACCGTGCAGAGAAGAAGCAGACCATCATTGAAAAGTTGAAGGGTTTCTTCGACCGATTCTTCGGCATCGGGTAAGCAGGTCTTAGGGTGTCCCTAACGAGGCCTTTTTACAGAGTTCTGCAGAACGGAGTAAAAAGGCACTGCTCGCTCAGATGGCACAGACATCGGGCGACACATTGTTTAAGCTCCAGAGGAGTATAAACAGTCTGCTCGCTAAGATAATGCAGACCTATTTCAGAGCAACGAAAAAGGGGCGCAGCCGGTGCTTACCTGCATCTGACTGCGCCTCTGATTTCTATCAAATTTTGTTGCTGCTCACACGAAAATGACCTCTGCATTTACGATTTCTGTAGCTCGATTGCGGATGTTATTGCTCCGCCTGCCCCATTCCAGCGGGTCACTTGCCTTGAGTTTTTCGTTCAAGTTTTTTTCGGACAGTTCCTTCACAAGCGTATCAAACATCGCCTGTGCCAGGCATTCCACCTCAGCAAGATAATCGTTCAGCGTCCCGGTAGTCAACAGATTGTAGCATCTCACCCGGTGGTTCTCCTTCAAAAATCGCCGGTGTCGCTGTCCCCAAACACCAATTTGCACCTCGATTTGATTATCAATCTCGAGATTCGGCAGATAATAATCACCCGCCTGTCGGTATGTGTCACCCAGCTTTTCAAACTCCGTCATAGTGCTTCCCTCCATTCATTCCGTGTATACAATCTTGAACTTCTTGCGCTTTGCACCGATGATTTTCAGCAGCACTTCGTCAACAGCGTCGGTATATCTGCCCTCTGTGAAGATCCTGCTGCGCAGATCATGGCGAGTGTTCTTACAGCATTTGAGAAGCTGTGAGGACACTTGTTTTTTGTTTATAAGATTTTTTTATTTGCTCCAAGGTGGGGAAGTACACCGTGTTGAATGTTTCTCGCGGCTGCATTTATCTGTCGCGATCGTTATTGCTTTATCTTTTGCACCGAATATGCAAAATCGAGAGCGGAAACCCTGCTTTTGCTCGAAAGCAAACGGAATTGTTGTGATGCTTGTATCTGCGACTATGCATTTGTATACAAGCGGGAACACGGTTTCAAAGCATATAATACGCTCGAATAATATTTTACATAAGCTTGCCTTTAAAAACACTTGACAAATGTTGACAAAATTCGGTATACTGAGAGTATGGACATCGGTTTGTTATTCGTCAGGCCGTGTTCGAGTAAAATCAGGAGAGATATATGAGAAAAACTCTCCTTGTTGCGGCTGGATTTGTCGCATTAAGAGAAAATGGAGACAACGATGGCCGTGGGTATTACTATGACGGAAAAGCCGACAACTTTTTTATCAACCTTGGGGTTGGTATACATTACTTCATGGAACCTGCATCTTTTGCAAGCGGAGAATTTTTCGATTGGATGGTAAATGCAGGAATAAACGGACGGTTGCTGTTAACAATTTATAAAATAGCGAAAGAACTGCGGGGGTCACTATGAAAAGCAAAAAGCATTTGATAATTATTGTTGCGATCACTATGGTTGCCGCAGTTGTTTCGGTACAATTGTGCGGGTGTTTTAGCATAGCTGAGTTTAAAAAGCTCTTTGAGGATTCCGGGCCGCGCGGGTTGTATTCTGCCGGAGTTGCGCAAGACTACTTCAAGCTTCACACCGAGGCACTCGATGTTGCCGCCGACTGGTTCAAGGCGAATCCAAACGTTGTTTATGTGGTAAAAGGCGCGGACAGTTCATACAATACTCGAACCTATACAAAAATCGGTGAACTCGGAGTCTTTTCATCCGAAGAATTATCGCAGGACGAGATCAACGGAATCCAAACTTTTGTACAGCCTCTTTTCGATGATCCGCTTATGACATCGGTCAGAAGGCTACCTTCACGTTTCGCTGAGTACGTAATGTTTTTCTTCTATTCAAGATTTGGGGACAGTGATTATTTGCTCTGCAAAGAGATTGAACGAACCGGAGAAGGCCGGCTTGTTGACGAATGGTCATATATAGTAGACCAGGTTGATCTCGGGAATGATTGGTATACAGTAAAGTCTACGTGGTAGGTGTAAAAAGTTCTTTGATGCACGCGCCGTGCGGCAAGCACCGAAAAAAGCTTCACCGGAGGTTTATCCGGCAGTCCCGAATAAACGCTCGTTAAGTCCTATCGCAACGGTTCGGACGCGAAATATAACTATGATTATGACGCCAACGGCAACATAACCAAGATTTGGCGCGGAAGTTCAACATTCGAAAATGCAGATGAAAAATTCTCCTACGAGTATGATTCCATGAATCAGCTTGTGCGCGAAAATCTGTACTACGGTGAGAATGATTCCGCGAATTCAACTTACACTTATGCATACGATTCCTACGGCAACATGCTCTGAAAGTATCGCTATGCATACACAACGGGTTCAATTGCGAACAAGTTGATCCCAACCATCCGGGGAGGTAGTTTCAATGTTTAAAAGAAAGATGTTTTTTATGTTTCTGTTTGTTCTTTTCATGGCATTCATTGCAGGGACATTTGTTGTGATTGGCAAAAACAAGCTTCCGGAAACTAAGGCGTTTGATGTGGGCGATTATCAATATTATATTGATAAATTTCCGTCAGAAGATAATTTAGGGTTCATATCCGATCCAAAAGATCTTCTCAAAAAAGTTGAAGTAATTTGGATCAATAAGTATGGAGAACGTATAAAAAAGCAGAAACCCTATCAAGTATTCTATGATAAGGCAAACGGTATTTGGCTTGTTCAGGGAACATTGCGATCCAATATGACGGGTGGTGTTGCAAACATCTTGGTGGATAATGACACAGGCAGGGTCTTAGCACTCTGGCATGATAAGTAATTTATGTCGATGAGCAGATCTATGCTTACACTGTCGGAACGCTCGGCACGGCTCGGGAGACCGTTCCCTA
>ENA-OROK01003397-OROK01003397.1-human-gut-metagenome-genome-assembly--contig:-NODE-3397-length-12569-cov-6.634969_pt1 | contig 12569 bp, 9 predicted proteins | sample MGYA00242127_ERZ509046 | MGnify/ENA primary metagenome ERZ509046 (study PRJEB26280, sample SAMEA2338728) | human gut metagenome | biome: human gut; feature: human-associated habitat; material: faeces... | reverse complement strand
TGCCCAAGGGCATTTATATCCAGCACGGCAAGAAGTTTGTGGTGAAGTAGAAGCGTCTCTTCTTTAATTAATTAAAAAAACAATAAGGCCACCGGGACCAAGAGGCAACGCTCTTTTGACTCCCGGTGGCCTTTCTTCGTAGCCATTCCCCAAGGATCGAGGGCGGCTATTTTTCTTTTTCCCGAAACTCAACAGGAGACATTCCTACGTTTCGTTTGAAAAGTTTTACGAAGTAAGAATCATCTTTGAATCCTAAGTAGAAAGCGATTTGTTTTGTCCGTGTAGTGCTATAGCACAGCAAACGTTTTGCCTCCAATATGATACGATTATTGATGATTTTAAGCGGTGTTGTTTTTGCATACTGCTGCGTGTACAGGTTTAGCGTGGTTTGTGAAACGCCTAATTTCTCTATGTAGTCTTTTACCGCATGGTGTTCTATGTAATTGTCTTCGACCATTTGGACGAATTTCGCATACACCTTGAAACGAATCTGACGAAACACTAGAAAAAGAAGAATCACCCCATTCTCCCAATCTGATCATATCAATCAACAACAAAGACAGCAGCGAAGCAAAATAACTTGCTTGCAAAGATTTGTCTTCGTATTGTAAAGCCGAGGCTTCTTGCATGAGTTTTACTATTGGCATCATCTTTTCTTTCGCTGCTTCTGATATTTTGCAATGGGCAAATCCGTTTGCTGGATAAAACATTTTGGTTTTTATCCTCCCTTGTAGCTCTTTGTCTATTTTCAACAAGAAATCCTCTGGGAAGCACATGGCGATACCTTCTACATTGTTGAGGTTACGATATGCGCGGATACGTTTAGGCGATAAGAAGAAAACCGTTCCTTGCCCAATTTCGTACTCATCAAAATCAACGATATGAGTCCCTTCACCTGAGTAGAACCAAAAAATAGAATATAAATTAAGGAAATGCATTTTTTGCAAGCCCTCTTGGCGCAGATCTTTAATTGTATTGATGTCGGAAATGTCAAAGAAAGACGTTTGGGCTTGGTCTGTAGGCAAGTCATACTGCAAATAACTGATGTTGTTATGCACTATTTTCTTTTTTTCTAAAGTTTGCTTCTCCATATCATAAATAATTCATCCAATGCAAAAGTAGTCATATTTGCGGTAACATCCAAAAAGATAAAAATAAAAGGATGCAGTTCTTTAGAATTTACCATTTATCCGCTAAAAAATACATTGGGATATGGAAAATAGCTCTATGCACACAAAGCCTACAACTACCACGATTGCTTGAAACGCAAGCGTCATTCTACATTTTAGTTCTGCTTTTTATGGTAAAAACAAAGGAAAAAATGGCGTTTTTTGATTCGGGGGGGGTAATGTGGCATGCAGGGTAAAATAATGCTAAAAATATTTGGCGTTATAACAAAGAATGCGTAAATTTGCAAGCGTTAAGGCTATTATAAACTATAAATTGTTGGTGTATGAAGAAGATTTACCTATCTATTCTTATGACCTTGTGCCCCCTGCTCCCGGGCATGGCACAACAAGTATCGCAAACCGGGAGAGAGACCGTTGGCCAAACGGGTCTTCGGGCCTCCGCAGCGCAAACCCCTAAGCCTTTCCTGCAGGAGGGCAAGGAGTGGTACACTCGGTGTGTCCACTATTTTCTTGGAGAATTTTTTCACACAGAGCGGATCGAGGGTGATACGATCTTGGACGGAGTCGCCTACAAGAAATTGTACGATGGAAACGTGGTAGAAGGATTTCTGCGTGAGGAAAACGGCAAGGTGTTGGGCAAAGTGGGTTCCTACTACGACGACTACGACACCTCCGACTGGAGTAGTCATCTCGTTTATGATTTCTCCCTTGGCAAAGGAGACACGACCGTGTCTCACGATTACTTCCGCCTCAATGTGAATACGGTCGATACGATCTTGGTGGACGGTGAGCCCTATCGCCGTTTGGGAATCGGTTGTTACAGCTATTATGGGGGTGGCACGGATTACTCAAATGGTGACACGCAGGAATATTGGGTCGAGGGCATAGGGAGCGACGTCGGTCCCGATCCTGGCCCTGGAATTGAATGGGTCACTTCGTCCTATATGACGTTTGATTCTTGCAAAGTAGATGGCAAGTTGCTCTTCACAAGCAATGATTTTTTGCGTATTCCGCATTGCGATCGCCAATGGATTTGTGCCGACTATAGGAAAACGAATAACATTGAAACCAACGAATTGTATTTTCTGAGACATGGCAGGAGAAGCTACGCTTGTGCTGGCGAGACGACGCTGAACGGAAAGACGTATCAGAAGGTTTATTCCAACAAATACCTTTTCGCCATGCGCCGTGAGGGCGGTCGCGTGCTGGCCGATGCCGACAGCTACCGTGCTGCCTTTGCCCAGGCGAGCGACGTTTACCCGACGAACGACGAGGGCGAATATATCCTCTACGACTATGACGCGCATGTGGGCGACGCCTATCTTGGCACGCAGTACACCGTGGTGGAGGAGGGCGACACGACGCCCTCCGACGGGCAGAGCCGCCGCATGTTGGTGCTGTCGTCGGGCCACCGCTTGATAGAAGGCGTGGGCTGCGTCAATATGCAAGGCACGCCGTTCGACTACCTGTGCCACGACAATGCGCCAAACACGTTCTTCGACTTCTCGCTCCTTGAGAACTACTACGACGCCGAAGGCCACCGCATCTATGTCAACACGCGCGAGAAAGCCTATGAGGCCATTGTCGCTGGCGTGCAGACTGTCGCCACCTCCGACCGCCTCGCTTCCGACGACCGCGTCTATGACCTCCAGGGCCGCCGTATGGACGTGCGCCACTTGCCCAAGGGCATTTATATCCAGCACGGCAAGAAGTTTGTGGTGAAGTAGAAGCGCAGGTTTCTGTGATAGGAAAAAACAGAGTGGAACAAATTAAAAAAAAACATGTCATGATGAAAAACGTAAGAAAGAACATCTCAGCCATGGCTCTTTTGGCTTTGGCAATGAGCGCGCTGATGCCTCAGAAGGCACAGGCGCAGGATCGCATCCCGTTTTTGGCGGAGGGCAAAACATGGACGGTGTTCAACTATGATGCCCGATATGAAGGCGCGCTGGTCGTTAAGGACTCGGCACGGTATAGCGTCCTGGGCGACACCATCGTAGGGGGCAGAACCTGTAAGCTCGTAGAGACCGAGATCGGGACGGTCCCCGCCTACCAGGAGGGACGCAACATTTATTTTTACTACCCCGACGACGCAGAACCGAGAATCATGTATGAGTTTGACTGCCAAGTCGGCGACCTCGTCCATGTCGATTCTGAAAGGGAGGCTCGTGCCGAAGTGACCAAGGTGGACTCCTTGTGCCTTGGTGGCACTTATTATCGCGTGGTCCACTATTCTGTGGATGGCATGGAATGGTGCTACAATGAGTTGATTGGCAGTGGCACAAGTGTGCTCAATGCCACCTTGCTTCCCGGACAATTCCGGGGCGTCGAGGTCACTTTCCGTGGAATGAATATTTCGGAAGCCTGCTCCATAGAGCATAGCGAAAAGGCTCACACCGACAACCGCCTCGCTACCGACCACCGCGTCTATACCCTCCAGGGCGTTCGCCTGCAGCAGCCTCCCAAGCAGGGCGTCTATATCCAAAACGGCAAGAAGTTTGTGGCGAAGTAAAGGCTCAGCTCTTCATTCATAAATTAGGAAGGTTCATCCGATATTTGAGTGAGAGGGACGTTTGAGTTGTTTTCCAATACGGCCTGCTGAGTAGGGGGCCCAACTTGCAGCTTTGTCAATAAAAAGTCCTCCGCCGTCAGCAAAAAAGTGTCGATAAGTCGTGGAAATCTACCTAAAAAAGGCACATTTCCACGACTTATCGACATGTTTTTCTCGTCAGATACGAAGCCAATTGTCTCATGCTATGGCCATGCACGTTTAGATCAGCACCTGCCACTCCCCGTATTTTCTCCCGCCAACGCGCTTGATCAAGCCTTTCTGTTGTAGCTTGCCGATGATGAATTTTATGCCATTCTCTGTGATGCCGCCAAGGGTGTCTGCTGCGTCGGCTTTTGTGGCACGAGGATTCTTTTTGAAATACGCCAATACGTTCTTTTGGGTAGTATTCAAGTCCTTTTGGGTAGAATTCGCCTCTTTTCGGGTAGTATTTGTGCTCTTATGGGTAGCATTTGTACTCTTATGGGTAGTGTTTCTGCCCTTGTGGGTAGTTGTTTCGTCCTTTTGGGTAGTAGGTTCACTCTCTTGGGCAGGTCTCGGGATCGTCACTTTAAACTCCTGCGCCCGGTCGTCGTTTTCCAGCTGGATGTCGGGGTGCTCGGCGAGGATGCGCACGATGCCCGACCCAATGCCTCTGTAGTACAAGGCGTTGGTAGCAAACGTGGCCATGTAGGGATTGCGTTGGTAGGTTTTGCCGTTGCGAATGTCGTCTTCCGTCAGTCCTCCGGCCAGGGCTCCGGGGCTGATGATCTCCACTCTGTTGTCGAACACAAAGATGCGGATGGGGGCGGGGCGCAACAGGTCTCTGTGTACGAGAGCGTTTTGGACCACCTCTTGTAGCACGTCCTGCGCTATCTCCAGTTTGCCCAAAGTGTTGAACGACGCACCCCGCTCCTGGAGGTTGTGGAGGTTGCCCTTGAGGAAGGCTATGCATTGCTCGTAGAGTCGCGGCATGTTGCCCAACAACTCTTTCGTGTCGCGATACTGACAGCTTGCCAGGTCGTTGCCGAAGAACGATACGGCCTTGACCATGCAGGTGGGGCAATGGCGCTCGGGATGTTTGCCGAAAAACAGGTAGCCAGCAAGTGTGGGGACGCCCTGGTGGTTGAGCACATGGATGTTTTTCAGCACCTGTTCGGCCTTGGCGCCAAAACCGTCGAGCGTAGTGGCATAGACCTTGTCGAGGTAGTCGTCGAGGGCGTAGCGGTCAAGGTCCTGGAACGTGGTGTCGCTTACGGCTGCTGCGTCGGCTTGGTAGCTGCCCGAGTCTTGAAACAAGGCGAGTATCTCCGCGTTTTCCGTGATGCGGCGTTTGTCGGCTCCTTGTTTCACCCATATCTCTCCGTTGAGGTTTTTGTAGGGCTTGTTCTTGCCTTCTTCGACGGAACAGATCAGAAAATGCTTCTCTTCCAGGCGCACTACTTCGGTCTCGATGTAGATCGTGGGGCGTACTTGCTCATTGGCTGCATTGCCCAATTCGCGACTGATGACTTGTATCTGTTCGTACGACAAGCCCACGGGCTTGCCGCTTTTGTCCTCCACGCCAAAGAGGATCACTCCGCCCTTGGTGTTGGCAAAGGCTATCATCTCCTTTGCGATCTCCCTTTGCGAAGTAAACGCTTCTTTAAACTGCACTTTGGTGGTCTCGCCACAAAGACACAGGTCCTTAAAAGTATCTTCCGTCATAATGCAATCCCTTCTATTGTTGTGTCCTACTTGCTTTGTTTTCCACAAAATTACAACTTTTTTCTCAATCGATTGTCCTTTTCCGAAGAAATGTGCACAAATACGCTCCAAGGCGAGGCAATGGGCTTGCTACACCGTTATTTTCTCTATTCGGAGTCGTAGGACGCCGCAGGGCACGTGGGCCGTGACCACGTCGCCTACTTTTCTGCCGAGGAGGGCTTCGGCGATGGGCGACTTGATGGAGATCTTCCCCTCCTTGACGTTGGCCTCGTGGGGATTGACGATGGTGTAGGCCATGGTGGTGTGGGTCGCCAGGTTGGTGATCTCCACCCGGCGCAGCAGGCCCACGGTGTCGTTGTCCAGCCGCGAGGTGTCCATCACCCTTGCGAAGCGCAGCGTCTTCTGCATGTAGCTGATACGGCTCAGCAGCCTCCCGTGCGCCCGTTTGGCCGCATGATACTCAAAGTTTTCGCTGAGGTCGCCCTTGGCGCGCGCCTCCTCCAGTTCGTTTCGTGCCTTGGGCAGTTCGATGCTGACCAGTTCGTTGAGCTCCTGGGTGAGCCGGTCGTAGCACTCTTGTGACAAGTATTCCATAGTTTGCGTTGTGATAGATTTGGGTCGGGAAAAGAAGCCGCCGCCCCTTGGTATTGAAGCCTAAGGAGCGGCGGCAGATGTTGGTTCTTCTATCTCCGAAGCGTTTCGGAGTCAGGACACCTTAGAGCTGGGGACCAGCAGCGACGAGCTTCTTGCCCGCCTCGTTGGAGGTGTACTTCGTGAAGTTCTTGATGAAGCGTGCGGCGAGATCCTTGGCCTTGACCTCCCACTCGGAAGCGTCGGCGTAGGTGTCGCGCGGATCGAGGATGGCCGGGTTGACGTTGGGCAGAGCCGTCGGCACCTCGAAGTTGAACATCGGGATCTTCTTCGTCTCAGCCTTGAGGATGCTGCCGTCGAGGATGGCATCGATGATACCGCGCGTATCAGGGATAGAGATACGCTTGCCGGTGCCGTTCCAACCCGTGTTGACCAGGTAAGCCTTGGCGCCAGAGACGTTCATCTTCTTCACCAGCTCCGCGGCATACTTCGTCGGGTGGAGCTCCAGGAAGGCCTGGCCGAAGCAGGCAGAGAACGTCGGGGTCGGCTCGGTGATGCCGCGCTCAGTACCAGCCAGCTTGGCGGTGAAGCCAGAGAGGAAGTAGTACTGCGTCTGCTCCGGAGTCAGGATAGAGACGGGAGGCAGCACGCCGAAGGCGTCGGCAGAGAGGAAGATGACCTGCTTGGCAGCGGGAGCGGAAGAACCCGGCTGGATGTTCTTGATATGATAGATCGGGTAGGAGACGCGGGTGTTCTCGGTCACGGACTTGTCGGCGAAGTCGATCTTGCCGTCCTTGTCCACCGTGACGTTCTCCAGCAGGGCGTTGCGCTTGATGGCACCGTAGATGTCGGGCTCGTTCTCCTTGGAGAGGTTGATCACCTTGGCGTAGCAGCCACCCTCGAAGTTGAAGATGCCGTTGTCGTCCCATCCGTGCTCGTCGTCACCGATGAGGCGGCGCTTCGGGTCGGTGGAAAGGGTGGTCTTACCCGTGCCGGAGAGGCCGAAGAAGATGGCGGTGTTCTTGCCCTCCATGTCGCAGTTGGCAGAGCAGTGCATGGAAGCGATGCCCTGGAGCGGCAGGTAGTAGTTCATCATGGAGAACATACCCTTCTTCATCTCGCCACCATACCAGGTGTTGATGATCACCTGCTCGCGGCTGGTCACGTTGAAGGCGACGCAAGTCTCAGAGTGGAGACCCAGCTCCTTGTAGTTCTCTACCTTGGCCTTGGAGGCGTTGTAGATGACGAAGTTGGGCTCGAAGTTCTCCAGCTCCTCAGCGGTCGGACGGATGAACATGTTGGTGACGAAGTGGGCCTGCCATGCCACCTCGACGATGAAGCGGACGGCCATGCGCGTGTTCTTGTTGGCACCGCAGAAAGCATCGACGACGTAGAGGTTCTTGTTGCAGAGCTCCTTCACGGCCAGGTTCTTGACGGTCTTCCAGACCTCCTCGCTCATCGGGTGGTTGTCGTTCTTATACTCCTCGGAAGTCCACCAAACGGTGTCCTTGGAGTTCTCGTCCATGACGATGTACTTATCCTTGGGGGAACGGCCGGTGTAGATACCAGTCTTTACGTTTACAGCGCCGAGCTCAGTGTTCTGACCAACCTCGTAGCCCTCAAGGCCAGCCTTGGTCTCCTCTTCGAAGAGCTGCTCGTAAGAAGGATTGTGGGCGATCACGGTAGAGCCAGTGATGCCGTACTGAGTCAAAATGCTTTGATCAAACTTTGCCATTGCTTTGTGAATGTTATTTAATGATGATGAATAGTCTCTTTTTGCCTTAAATTGGTGCCACGGGAATTCCCGCAGCGGTGTTATACCTGTTTTGATTCGAATGCAAAATTACGCATTTTATTTTGCTTGGGAAAGGATGAACGTTAAAAAAAGTATCAATCTACGGCGAAGAACGGTTAAAGAATCGAAAAACGCCACTTTCGCTATGAAATTTGCTACCTCCACATATCAAACGGGCAGTCGAAACAAGCGCCTCTCGACCGACTTGTCACCCCGTCCTACAGCCACTTGTGGTCCTGATACCAGCGGATCGTTTCCTCCACGCCACGCCGCAGGTCGTACTGCGGCTGGAAGCCCAGTTCCCGGCGCGCGGGCTCGATGTCGCACTGCCAGTTGCGCTGCCGGAGGATATTGAACTTGTCCTTGTTGAGCGCGATCAGCTGGCCCGTGCGCCGACCATACCACTCGCCCGCGCCACAGACCAGGCGCAGCACCCAGATGGGGGCCGTGACGCGGATCCACCACGGGCGGCCCAGGGCCTCGTGGATGAGGTCGCTGAACGCGGCGCTCTGATACACAGCCCCGTCGGTGAGGAAGTAGGCGCGTCCGACGGTGCCGCGCGTGAGGGCGAGAAACACGGCCGCCACCACGTCCTTGACATAGACGAAGGTGATGTCCTGCTGCTGGAAGCCAACGGCGAAGTCGGTGTGGCCCTTGATGCTCTTCGCCATCATGAAGTAGTCGTGCTCCCGGGGACCATAGACGCCCGTGGGACGGAGGATGACGACGGGCAGTCCGCTCTCCAGCGCCGCCTGTTCGGCCTCCAGTTTGCTCCGGCCATAGCAGGTGTTGGGGCGCGGCTGGTCGGCCTCGGTGATGGGCGTGTAGGGCTGGGTCTCGTGGATGGCGCCAAAGACGCTGAGGCTCGACAGGAAGACGATGCGCTCCACGGGCATCGCCAGCGCCCGGATGGCCTGGAAGAGGTGGCGCGTGCCGTCGCGGTTGACACGGAAGAAGTCGGCGGGGTCCTGACACTTCGTGGCCCCGGCGGCATGGACGATATAGTCGAAGCGATGGGGACGGAGTTGCTCCATGAGCCGCACGGGGTCCTGGAGGTCCAGCGTGAGGAGATGGACGCGGGCGTCCTGGAGGTAGCGGAGCGAACTGGTGGGGCGCACCGCGGCCCAGGTCTCCAGCCCACGGCGAAGGGCTTCTTCGACGATAAAGGACCCGATGAAGCCCGAGGCTCCTGTGATTAATATCTTTTTCATCAAAATTTCACATAAAACGTTTGCAAAGATACAATTTTTTTTGTTACTTTGCCACCATCATATCAATACAGTTGCCAAAATGGGGACTATCATGGTGGCAAAAGCAACAGAAGCACCGACCGTAGGCCCTCATAGGGCAGCTATCCAACAAAACAATCGACTATGGCAAAAGAAAAAAAAGGCGGTAAGCGCCTTAACAAAAAGCAGCTCGCCGAGGTGCTTATAGACTACTTCCAGTCGCGACCCGGGGAGACCATGAGCATGAAGCAGGTGTTCAAGAATCTGCGCCTGACCACCCACCCGATGAAGATGCTGGCCCTCGACATCATGGAGGACATGGCATGGAACGACTTCCTTGCCAAGGACGGCGAGTATGCGTATCGGCTCAACACGAAGGGACAGGTGCAGGAGGGCACGTTCCAGCGCAAGGCCAACGGCAAGAACACCTTCCTGCCCGACGATGGCGGCACGCCGATCTTCGTCTCGGAGCGCAACTCCATGTCGGCACTCACGGGAGACCGCATCCGCGTGCAGTTCCTCGCCCGTCGCCGCAACCATATCAAGGAGGCAATGGTGACGGAGATCCTCCATCGCAAGAAGGACACCTTCACCGGCAAGTTGCGCGTGGACCGCGACATCGCCTTCCTCGTCACACAGGAGGCGCTCTTCGTCCATGATATCCTCGTGCCGAAGAAGCGGCTCAAGGGTGGCAAGACGGGCGACCGCGCCGTGGTGCGTATCACGCAGTGGCCTGACGCAGAGCACAAGAACCTCGTCGGAGAGGTGGTGGACGTGCTCGGACCGGCGGGCGACAACGACGTGGAGATGAACGCCATCCTCGTGCAGTATGGACTCCCCTACCAGTATCCGAAGCGCGTAGAGCAGGCGGCGGAGAAGATACAGCCGGGCATCACGCCCGAGGAGATAGCGCGCCGCGAGGACTTCCGCGACACCTGGACCTGCACCATCGACCCTGCCGACGCCAAGGACTTCGACGACGCGCTGAGCATCAAGGCGCTGGAGGGCAACCGCTGGGAGGTGGGTGTGCACATCGCCGACGTGAGCCACTACGTGAAGGAGGGAGACATCATCGACAAGGAGGCGCAGCGGCGCGCCACGAGCATCTATCTCGTCGATCGCACCATCCCGATGCTGCCCGAGCGACTGTGCAACTTCATCTGCTCGCTGAGACCCAACGAGGAGAAGCTCTGCTACAGTTGTGTGTTCACCCTCGACGGCGAGGCCAACGTCCTCAACTACCGCATCGTCCACACCGTCATCCGTAGCGACCGACGCTACTGCTACGCCGAGGTGCAGCAGCTGCTGGAGGACAACGGCGTCGTGGACGGCACGGGAGAGCCTGCGCCCGCACCAGGCAAGGAGGGCTACAAGGGCGAGAACGCGCAGCAGCTCATTATGCTCGACGCGCTGGCAAAGCGCCTGCGACAGAAGCGCTTCCGCCATGGCAGCATCAACTTCGACACGGAGGAGCTCCATTTTGACATCGACGAGAAGGGGAAACCCACCCGCTGCTACTTCAAGCGGTCGAAGGACGCCAACAAACTGATCGAGGAGTTTATGCTCCTGGCCAACCGTACCGTGGCAGAGAGCGTGGCCTGTCCGGGCAAGGGCAAGAAGCCGAAGACGCTGCCCTATCGTATCCATGACGATCCGGATCCGCAGAAGCTCGAAAACCTGCGCGAGCTGACGGCGAAACTGGGATACAAGATGAAGAGCACGAGCACCAAGGGGGCGACGGCGCGCGCGCTCAACAAGCTCATGGAGGAGGTGGACGGACACCGCGAGGCAAAACTCGTGCAGACCATCGCCCTGCGATCGATGATGAAGGCGAAGTACTCCACCCACAACATCGGCCACTTCGGACTGGCCTTCGACTACTACACTCACTTCACGTCGCCCATACGCCGCTATCCCGACACCATGGTGCACCGACTCCTCACCCGCTATCAGGACGGAGGACGGTCGGCCAACAAAAACCACTATGAGGAGCTGTGTGAGCACTGCTCGGACATGGAGCAGATAGCGCAGAACGCGGAGCGCGACAGTATCAAATATAAGATGGTGGAGTTTATGGGAGAATTTGTCGGCGAGGAGTTTGACGCCCATATCTCGGGTGTGCAGAGCTATGGCATCTACTGCGAGATCGACGAGAACCACTGTGAGGGTCTCGTGCCGATCCGAGACCTCGACGGCGACTACTACGACTTCGACGAGAAGAACTTCCAGCTCATAGGACGCCGCCACCACTCCTGCTACCAGCTGGGAGACCCCGTGCGCATCCGGGTAGCGCAGGCCAACCTGGAGCGTCGCCAGCTCGACTTCGTCTTGGCCGACAGCGCGCGAGAGGAGCGCAAACCGCAGCATGCCAAGCCGCAGCATGCCAAGGGCGGCAAGGGTAAGCGCAGGAAGAGATAGAATTATCTCGAATAGATAGGATATAGAATATAGGAGAAGACTGGGCCGGGGTGTAGGGACTTGATCTCTACACCCTGGTTTCGATGCGGCACAGCGGTTCGTTGATGCCACCCATTTCCTTTTTGTATCTTTCGTCGCCGCGGCACATGTCGAAATCGACGACACCCTCCGTCATCCAGCGCTTGGCGGCCTCCAGGATGAGCAGGATACCGGGCGAATAGCGGCCAAAGGAGGTGTCGATGGCCAGACGGGGCATGAGCAGGTGGTCGCGGTGGCGATACACGATCATGAAGGAGGCGGGCTGGTGGTCGATCTCCAGCACATAGAGTTCGGCGCTCGGGAGTTGGCGAAGGCTCGCCGTAGCGCATCCGCTCTTCATCTCGTAGATCGCCTTGAGCGTGGTGGTGAGGTGGGTCAGCGCGTTGGCTTTCTGGGAGCGCCACATCATCTTGCGACGGAAGTAGAAGCGCCACAGGTGGCGCAGCGTGTGGGCTGGTGCCTGGTGGGCATGGTCGAAGACTTTCAGCTCCATGGTCTTGCCGTCGGTGGTGAGGTGGTTGTAGGCCTTGCGGATGTTCTTGTAGATGTTCTTCGGAAGCGAGGCGACATAGGCTTCGTGGGAGGCAAACTGCAACAAGGGGACGTGGAAACTGGTGCGCTCGATGGGATCGGGCGACAGCGTCCGCATGATCCGAGCCAGGGCGGTGCAGCAAGGCACGTCGGCGAGGCTGAGCGTCATCCCCTGGCAGGAGGATCGCAGGTGGGCGGCTATTGCCTCCATCACCTCCTCGTGGCCCTCGTAGGGGTAGGGGCAGACCATATTGAGCACGCCGCCGACTCGGCAGGAGGGAATGCGGGCCTTCTTGGAGGACCGCGTGACGGCCATAGGGAGGATGGCAAAGGGACGGCCTCCGACACGGACGAGGTCGTAGCGCATGGCCGTGGTCAGCGCGCCGAGACCGCGGAGAGTGTGGTGGTACAGAAACTCGTTCCACTCGTAGGTCTGGTAGTAGGTGTAGTGGATGTAGCCCAGGGACAGGCGTTCTGCCTGCTGGTCCAGCGACCGCCAGGAGTCCTCGATGTCGTGGAGGTTATTGTATTACCCCAGTTCGGGATAAGAAATAGTTCATAAAAAAGTTGGTAGTCTCACA
>ENA-OROK01003394-OROK01003394.1-human-gut-metagenome-genome-assembly--contig:-NODE-3394-length-12573-cov-3.066384_pt1 | contig 12573 bp, 8 predicted proteins | sample MGYA00242127_ERZ509046 | MGnify/ENA primary metagenome ERZ509046 (study PRJEB26280, sample SAMEA2338728) | human gut metagenome | biome: human gut; feature: human-associated habitat; material: faeces... | reverse complement strand
CCACCTCTCCCAAAGGGAGAGGCAAGGGGTGCTCGCATTCAATGATACAAGGACAGGCACAGCAGATTATCCCGCTGTGCCTGTTAACTGTCTTATGCCCCCGCCCATTTACTAGGCGGTTCTTTTTACTTCTCAATAGCTTCCACAGCCGCGGACAGTGCTTCCGTGTTCACCGTCTCCATCTGGCCGTTGTCGTAAGCTTCCGCCACGGCGGGGTCGATGGGCAGACGTGCCAGAATTGGCAGATCAAACTGGGCGGCAATTTCGTCCAGATGGCTCTTGCCGAAGACGCTGATCTTCTTGCCGCAGTCCGGGCAGCGGAGGTAGGAATAGTTCTCCACGAAGCCCAGCACGGGAATGTGCATCATGTTGGCCATTTTCACGGCTTTCGCCACAATCATGGACACCAGATCCTGAGGGGAAGTGACGATGATGACGCCGTCCACCGGCAGGCTCTGGAACACCGTCAGTGGCACGTCGCCGGTTCCGGGGGGCATGTCAACGAACAAATAGTCAACGTCCTCCCAGATAACGTCCGTCCAGAACTGTTTCACCGCGCCCGCGATGACCGGGCCGCGCCACACCACCGGGTCGGCGGGGTTGTCCAGCAGCAGATTGATGGACATTACCTGAATGCCCGTGCGGGTCAGCGCCGGGTACAGGCCGTGTTCGTCCGCGCCCTGACACTCCGTGACGCCGAACGCGGTGGGTGCGGAGGGGCCGGTGATGTCGGCATCCAGAACGCCGACCCGCTTTCCCTTCCGTGCCATGGCGACAGCCAGCATGGACGTGACCGTGGATTTGCCCACGCCGCCCTTGCCGGAGACCACGGCAATGACCTTCTTCACGCTGGCGTTGGGGTTCAGCTCCGCCAGCAGGCTCTCGGGCTTGCGATCGGCGCAATCAGAGCCGCATTCGGAACAATTTCCGTTACAAGAACTCATAATTCTGTTGCTCCTTTTTTCTTAATCGTTTCTATTATAGGCCGGGTGTCGAACTGTGTCAACCGTCAAAGCTTCATTCTTCACGTCTGCACCTGTTCCCACTGCTCCATCAGGTCCATGAGCGCCGCTTCGGCTTCTTCCTTCTCTCCCAGCAGACGGGTCAGCTCCTGATAGTCGGCGGATGCCGCTTCGATCTTCCGGTCAAAGTCGGCGACGACCTGCTCCTGCTTCTCGATCTCCCGCTCCAGCCGCCGCACCAGCTTGTCCGCGTCTTTGGTTCCGCCCTTTGCCCGCTCCTTTTTCGGCTTCGGCGCGGCGGAAACGGCCGGTTTTGCGGCGGCTTCATGCTCCAGAATGGAGCGGTATTTCTGATAGCCGCAGGGGAAATCCCGGATTTTCCCGTCCTCCAGCAGCCAGATGCGTTCGGCAAACTTTTCGATAAAATACCGGTCGTGGGAGACGAACAGCAGCACGCCCTCGAATTCCTCGATGGCAGCCTCCACCCACTCCCGGGACGCAATGTCCAGATGGTTCGTCGGCTCGTCCAGAATCAGGAGGTTGATCTTCTCGTCCATCAGCATACACAGCCGCAGGCGGGACTGCTCGCCGCCGGACAGATTGCCCACGGTCTTGAACACGTCCTCCCCCTGGAACAGGAATGCGCCGAGACGGTCTCTCGCCATCTGAGGCGTGCAGTTTTTCTCATAGAGCATGGTGTCGTAAAGGCTCCGCTCCGGGTGGTCAAAGTGGATGATCTGGGGCAGATATCCCCATTTCACCGTGGGGCCGAACTGGATTTTCCCCTGACAGTCCTCCTCACCCAGCAGGCACTTGATAAAGGTGGATTTTCCGGTGCCGTTGTCCCCCAGCAAGGCAATGCGCTCGCCGCCCTCTACCAGCAGATTCACGTCGGAGAACAGCGTCCGGTCGCCGAAGGATTTCGACACGTTCTTCATCTTGAACACCACGTCTCCGGAGAAATCCCGCTCCCCGAAGCTGGCCTTCATCGTTCTTTCCGCTTTGGGTCGTTCCGTTTTGCGAATACGATCCATCCGGTGCTGAATGGACATGGCCCGGCGGTAGAGGGTGCGGTTGTTGATGCCCCAGCCCTTCATCCGCTCCACCGTGTAGCCCAGCTGCTTCAGCTTCGCCTGTTCCTGCTCGTACTGCTTCATTTGCAGGTCAAACCGCGCCTGCTTTTCGTCCATGTAGAACGAGTAGTTGCCGGAGTAGAATTCCGCGTGGCCGTCCGCGATCTCGATCACCCGCTGGGCGATCTGATCGATGAAATAACGGTCGTGGGAAATGGCAAGCACCGTCCCCCGGAAATTCTGAATATACCCTTCCAGCCACTCCACGCTTCTCAAATCCAGATGGTTGGTTGGCTCGTCCAGAAGCAGGATGTCCGTCTTTTCCAGCAGAAGGCGGGCGAGATTCGCTCTGGTCTTTTCGCCGCCGGAAAGGCTGTCGAATTCCTGAGCGCGCTGCTCCGCCGGGATGCCCAGACCGTTGCAGACCTTGTCCACGTCCACATCCATCTCGTAGCCGCCCCCGGACTGGAAGCGGTTGGACAGGCTGTCGTACTCCCGCAGCTGCTCCGCCGTTGCGCCCCCCGCCATGTCCGCTTCCAGCCGCTCCATTCTGGCTTTCAGCTTCATGAGGCCGGCGTAGGCGGTGCGCAGCACGTCCTCCACGGTGTAGCCCGCCGGGAACTTGGGGATCTGGGAAATCAGCCCTAAGCGCTTGTTGGGATTGACGTAGACCTCGCCGCTGTCATAGTCCATCTGGCCGGTAAGGATGTTGAAAAGTGTGGTTTTTCCGCAGCCGTTTCGGCCAAGGATCGCCACCCGCTCCCCTTCCTGAATTTCAAAGCTCAGGTTGTCCAGCAGATTTTCTCCGATTACAAAGAATTTTGTCAGATTCCTGACTTGTATATCAACCATATTCTCTCCATTTAATCGCATTCGATTCCGGATTCATTCAGCATTTGCTCCAGTTCTTCCCGCGTGTATAACAAATTCAGCGCCTGTAACATGGCGTTGGCGCTCATGTGTTCCGGCAGGTTCAGCTTTTTCAGAAGCGCTTTCCGCTTCTCTCCGGCGTTACTTCCGCCGGAAAGCCCCAGCGCCATGAGATCCTGCTTCGCGATGCCCCCGGAGGAAGTCGTTTCCTCCCCCTCTATGGTGGCTCCCGCGTTTCGCAGAGCGGCGAGAATGACCTCCGGGGTCATGCCCTCCACCCCCAGCTTACCCTCCCGGCCGGGGGCGGATTTCCGCCGTTCCTTTCCGGGAATGTCCGGGATGTAGGCGTGCTTCAGGTATTTTCCGGGAATGGCGCTTTTGATGTGGTTGCGGATGACGAAGCCCGCCCCGTCGGAATCCGTGAAGACGATCAAGCCCCGCTTTTCCGCCACCCGGCGAAGCAGCGCCATCTGCTGCCTGTCCTTGAAAATGCCGAACCCCGCCGTTTCCAGAATGGGGGCATCCACCACCTGGCTGAGGGTGTTTTTGTCGTAGCGCCCCTCTACCACAATGGCCTCCCTGATTTTAACCATTGCGCCCCTCCTGCGCCAACTGCAACAGTAGCAGCTCCAACAGGCGCTCCGGGTCGTCGTAGGATGTCTTTATCTTATAATCCGTTTCCAGCACCAGCTCCGCCGCCCGGCGGCAGAATTCCGGCGTAAACCGTCTGGCCGCCTCCATGGTCTTTCTCGCGGGATAGTCCGGGATGCCGCAGAGCCTTTGCAGGTCGGAAGCGTTTTTCCCGTTGTCCAGCAGCGTCCGCGCGGCGCTGACCCGGCGGAAATGATTGCCCACCGCCCCCAGAATCGCCAGCGGCTCCTGCTGCATTTTCAGCAGCTGCTGCAATTTCACCAGCGCCTGATCGAAGCGCCCGGCGCTGAGCATATCCGTCATCTGGAACACCACGGCATCCAGCACCGGCTCAGTAACGGCGTCGATGTCGGTTTTCCGAATCTCATTTGCGCCGGAATAGGCACAGATTTTGTCAATTTCGCCACTGAGTGCTGTCATAGTGCCGCCGGTGATGTCAATGAGGTACAGGCACAGATCTGTGGAAATCCGTTTGTCCCGCGCCATAAAATGCCTTGTGACCCAAGCCGCCAAGTCTTTCTGATCCTGCTTGGCAAACTCCACGATCAGCCCGGCGCCGTCGATCGCCTCCCAGAGCTTTTTCAGGCGCTTGTCCGGCTTCCACGGGGTCGTCTCGTAGGTGAACACCACCGTGCAGTAGTCCGGGATATCCGCCAGAATTTCCGCCATCTTGTTCCGGTCGGACTCGCCCAGCTTGAACAGATCCACCTCGTCCACCTGAACCATGGTATGCTCCGCCATCATGGGCAGGTTTTCCACGGCGTCGGCGAAGGTCTGCAAATCGAAGGTCTCGCTGTTCATCCGGTGGAAATTGAAGGATTCCGTCAGCGCATCCAGCAGCTGCTTTTTCATCTGCTCCAAGTAGTGGTGCAGCAGAAAGACTTCTTCCCCATGGAAAATGTACAGCCGCCCCAAATCCTTGTTTTTCAGCTGGGTTTTCAGTTCCTGTAAATTGCCCCCGGGGGCTGTTTTTTTTGCCATGGCTTCACCTTCTGATGGTAATTGTTCCGTCCCGGTCTGTCCGGTACACCGTGCAGCCGAAATTTTCCAGCCGCTGCAGGGTCTCCGCCGCCGGGTGTCCGTAGAGATTGTCCCTTCCTGCGCTGATGCAGACCGTCTGCGGTTGGGCAGCGGCAAGCAGATCCTCGCAGGTAGAGTTTTTGGAGCCGTGATGTCCGGCGATCAGCACGTCCACCTCCGGAATTTTCCCGGCGTGGAGCAGCATCCGCTCGCCGTAGGCGCTCCGGTCTCCCGTTATGAGTATATCACAGTTTTCCGTATCAAACAAGACGCACAGGCTGTTTTCGTTTTCGCTCCTATTGGAATCGGTGGTGAAAATGTGCAGATTTGTCTTGCCGTAGGTCAAAAGCAAATCCTGTTCGGCGTATACCACCTCTGCGTTATCAGATGTCGGCATACCTTCCTCCGGTGGGAGGATGAGGATGTCCGCTTTCACCCGGCTTAAGAGATTTTCCGCCGCGCCGGTGTGATCCCGGTCGCCGTGGGTCAGAATCAGGCCGTCCAGCCGGGAGATGCCCTGACTCAGGAGCGTTTCGGCGGCAATGTCCGCGGTTTCGGTGTCGCTGTCCCCGCCGCAGTCCACCATGTACGTCCGGCCTTCGCTTTGCAGCAGAATGCACTGCCCCTGCCCCACATCCAGCACCGTTACCCGGGTGCTGTCCAGCATCGGCTCCGCCCAGGATGCCAGCAGCGCCAGACACAGCCCCAGCGTGCCGCAGCAGAGCAGAACGCCCGGGCGGCGATTCCGGCTCAGAAGGAACACCAGCAGCAATACATACACGGCCACCAGCCAGATGGTAATGTAAGGGCTTCTGGTATACACCGCCGCCAGCGGAAAGCCCGCCAGTAACTTTGCGATCAACAGAACATAGCGAATCGGCCACGCGACGATTTTTCCAAGAATCATCGCCCCGCCCGTCCAGAACGCACCCACCAGACTGACCGCCACAAGCCCATAGAAAATGAAGCTGATGACCCACAGAGTGAGCAGATTGGTCACCACGCCAACAAGACTGACGGTGCCAAAATACCATGCGCTCAGCGGCGTTGTGAAAATCATGGCGCTGAGGGTGATGGACACGGAAGCAGTAAACCAGCGAATCAACGTGGGTCTGACGCCCTTCCCTTTGCTGTCCGGGAACAGAGAAACCAGCCACTTGCGGATGCCCGGCGCAAAGAGATAAATCCCCGCCACGCTGGCCACGGACAGTTGAAAACCCACGGACGTGATAACCAGCGGGTTGCCAATCAGCATCACCACGGCGGCAAAGGCCAGCGCCGCGGGGCCGTCGTATTCCTTATTCAGCAGCAGCGCCGCCAGCATCAGTCCGCACATGATGCACGAACGGCTGACCGACGGGGAAAAGCCCGCCACCGCCGCAAAAAGCAGCAGCGTTGGAAAACCCACAAGGGCAGTCAAGAACCGCTTTCGGAAGGTTATGGCAGTGAGCAATGCGAACAGAATCGACACATGCAGTCCGGAAACAGCCGCCACATGGCGAATCCCGCTGATTTTCAGACTGGTATCTACCGCATAACTCAGACTTGTGGTATCGCCCAGCAGAAGCGCCCGGGCAAAGGGAGCGGCATCCTGCGGAATACAGGTCTGCAAAATTGCCTGAATCCGGTGCCGCAGCCGCGCAGGGATATCCCGCCAAGACGCGTCTTTATGGGGCGAAACGGAAACCTCGTCCACCTGATACGCCAGCAGGAAAATGCCGTTGCCCGCGTGATAGGTTCTGCTTTCCTTAGGCGTGGTGGCGCGGAAACGGAACTGACCGGAGATCATGTCCCCGGGTTCCAGCGTTTCGCCCAAATCCAGATACGCCCGAAGGCGGTAGGACTTTCCTTCCAGCTGCACCGTGCCGTCCACGCCGATACCGTATGCCGTCTCGTAGCTGTAGTCCGACACCCGGATGACTGCGTTTGCCGTTTTTCCGTCCATCATTCCGGCGGCATTCAGATAAAAACCGTCGTACAGAATGAACCAGCCCATTCCCATGGCAAAGCCAAGAAGAACCGCGGCAATCCGCCGGAATAATGCGAACTTTCTCCCCGCAATCGCCGCGAAAAGCGTCTGAAACCCGACAGCTGCGGCCAAAATGACACGCGTACTTCCCGTAATAACATACGCGCACAGGCAGCAGGCCGCGCCGAAGCCCAGAGAAAACCATACCAGTTTACGCATCCTGCCGCCTCCTTATCGTTGGAAAAGGCGCCGCCTTTGCGGCAGCGCCTTTCTTATTACTTCAATTTGGAAACCACGTAATCGTCCACGATGGCGAGGGCGTTGTCCACCTTGGTGACGTCCTTGCCGCCGCCCATGGCGCAGTCGGGCTTGCCGCCGCCGCTGCCGCCGCAGGTGAGGACGATGCCGCTGCCCACACCCGCCAGAATGCCGCCCAGCAGGCAGGCTGTCAGGGAATCCTCCGCAGCAGCAGCATACCTGCTTCACCAGGTCGCCGGCCTTGATGCCCCGGGCAATGGCGTCCTTGCCGCAGACGGCCAGGAAGGTGATCTTGCCCTCGTTGACCGTGGCAAGCCCGGCCACAACGGAAGCATCCTTATCCCGCAGCACGTCGCCCATCTGGCGGAGTCTGCCGGTGTCGGCGTTGGGAACGCTGGCGGTGATGACCTTCAGGCCGTCCACATTGTGGGAGCCGAAGAGAATGCGGTCGATCTCGCCCACGGTCTCCTTGGCCTTGTACGCCTCGATGGTACGCCGCAGCTCCCGGAGCTCCTCCAGCTGCGCCTGAATCCGGGTGCCCAGCTCGATGGGCTTGGTCTTCAGCTTGGCAGCCGCTTCCAGAAGCATGGTCTGGTTCCGCTCCATTCTCTCAAGGCACGCCTTGCCGGTAATGGCCTCGATCCGGCGGACACCGGAGGCGACGGAACATTCGCTCTCGATCTCAAAGGGGCCGACCTTGGCGGTATTGTCCAGATGGGTGCCGCCGCACAGCTCGATGGAGTAGTTGCCCATGTTGACCACACGAACCGTGCTGCCGTACTTCTCGCTGAACAGCGCGGTGGCCCCCATGGCCTTGGCCTCGTCAACGGGCATCTCCCGGGTCACGATGTTGTAGCCCTCCAGAATGGAATTCTGGACGATGGCGTTGACCTTCACCAGCTCCTCCGGCGTCAGCGCGGAATAGTGGGTGAAGTCGAAGCGCAGCCGGTCAGGCTCCACGTAGGAACCCGCCTGATGGACATGGTCGCCCAGCACCGTCTGCAGCGCCTTTTGCAGCAGATGGGTCGCGGAGTGGGCGCGCATGATGGCCTTGCGGCGCTCCACGTCAATGGAGGCCACCACAATATCGTCCACCTTGATGGAGCCGGTGACCATCTTGCCGTGATGCAGGTACTTGCCGCCCTTGTCCTTCTGGACGTCGGACACCACGAAGCGGCTGTTGCCCATGAGAATCACGCCCTGATCGGCGATCTGGCCGCCCATTTCGGCGTAGAAGGGGGTCTTGTCCAGAACAATGATGCCCTTTTCGCCGCCGGCGACGGGGTTGACGGTGATCCAGGTGTCTCCGGCGGCCGTCCAGGCGCAGGTGGTGAAGATCGTCACGGAGTGCGTGCCGGCCGCGGCATCCACCGTTCCCGTCGTGCTGTACATGTACACGCTGTCGGGCGCCGCCTCATCTTCGTCCTTACAACTGCTTGTCAGACACACGCATACGAGTGTCAGCAGGAGTAGTAGATGTTTTTTCATGTTAGGTTTTTTCAGGTTAAACGATTTTTTCGGATCCGTTTCTATTAATAAGACAACTTTCGGCGGCAGGATGCCAGTCTGTCCGGCGATATTTTTTACATTTTTTTTGCGCGGCGGCTGTTTTGCGCGTCGGAACCGTTCGGAGCCATGATGTGTGTGCAGAAACCGTGAATATTTTATAAAATAGTCGTGAATAAATAAAAAAATAATTCGAAAAGTTTTTTAATTCTTTGGACTTAAATCTATATTTGCACAAACGGACCATGAATAGCGACGAACATATCCTGTTGCGGAAATTGCGGGAAGGGGATACCGAGGCTCTCGATATTCTTTACTTGCGTTATGCCGCGAAAGTCCGGGACTTTGCGTTTCGGCTGCTCGGCGACAGCGTTGAGGCCGAGGATATTACACACGATATTTTCCTCAAGGTGTGGGAGCAGCGCAAGACCGTGGGCAACGTCGTGTCGTTCAGGGGGTATCTTTTCCGGATGACGCGCAACGCCATTTTCAATGCCTTCAAACACCGGCAGGGGGAGTCGAAATACCAGGCCCGGGCTGCGGAGGACGGGACGGAGGCGCCTGCCGATACCGACGACCGCGTATCGACGAACGACCTGATGGAGATGATCGACCTGGCGGTGAGCAATATGCCCGAGCAGCGACGTAAGGTGTTCTGCATGAGCCGTTACGAAGATATGTCTTACAACGACATTGCCGAGGCGCTCCATATCAGCCCCAAGACGGTGCAGTATCATATCTCGGGCGCGCTGGCCGAATTGCGCAAATTGCTTTCGGCGATTGCGTTCTTCGTGTAGCGGTCCATCTCACCTTCAAATAAAAATCCCCGGAATAAACTTCCGGGGATTTTCTATGCGGGCGGGCGGCTATTTCACGCCGCCGATCTGCGCGCGCAGTCGTTTTTTGAAATTTTCACCGATGATGGTCATTTTGTCCGTGGTCTCGAACAGCGCGGCCTTGTTCTTCTCGTAGGCAGCCAGGTAGCCGGCGATGCGGTCCGGGTCTTCGAGAATGAAATTGGGGCACTGCGAGACGTTGAGGTACTCCTTGGGCAGCATGAGGTAGGGTTCCGTCTTGCCCTGTTCGGTCTTGAATTCGACGGTCAGGTCGATGCAGCGTTTGAAGACTCCGCTTTTGCCGTAGAGGTCGGCCTGGTGCGCCGCGGCGTGGTCGTCGAAGGTCAGCACGACCTCCAGCGGACGGTCGCAGGGCGCGGCGTCCGTGTAGACGACCGGGGCGAGCGTGTAGGCGTCGTAGGTCCATTGTCCGGCTTTCGGGAAGCGGGCGTAGGGGATTTCGCGGCCGTTTACCTGCACCGTTTTGGGCGGGAAGGTCGCCGGGAAGCGCATTTCGTAGCTGCGGCTGTCGGGAGCACCGGCGTAGGTGCCTTCGCGGGGCGCGACGACGGCGCGCAGGGTGTTGCCCTCCTGCTTCTTGGTGACCTTCGTGGTGGCGTAGGCCGTGGCGTACTGCTGGCTGACGCCGTCGTCCTCGTAGTGGACAAGCTCGCCGTCGGCCCCGGGGATGAAGGTCAGCACCAGCGTGTCGCAGGGCTGCTGGAGGTTTTTCACCGTCTGTGGGTTCATCGGGAGGATGGCTCCGGCCCGCGCGTACCAGGGATTTTCCGAGAGGGTGTAGTGCAGCTCCTCGGTGCGTCCGCCCTCGTACATGGCCCCCGTGGCGCAGTCGTACCACCGGCCCTCGGGGAACCAGATCCGGCGCGCGGCCAGCCCCGTGACGCTGTCGACCGGCTCCACGACGGCCGTGGCGAGGATGTCGTTGCCGAACATGAACTGCTCGGGGACGTTGTAGGCCTCGTCCCGTTCGGGATGGTCGTAGTACATCGGACGGCACATGCCGACGCCGGTGTCGTAGTTCTCGCGGGCGGCGTTGTAGACGTAGGGCGCCAGCGTATAGCGCAGGCGGATGGCGTCGCGCATGACGAACAGGTGGTCGGGGAAGAACCAGAGGTAACGCTCGATGCGCGGGTCCTTGGTCGAGTGGGTCTTGAAGATCGGGGTGAAGACGCCGTATTGCAGCCAGCGGGTGTAAAGTTCGGGATCGGTGGCTTTCGTCTCCTTCTTGAACATGTGGCCACCGATGTCGTGCCCCCAGTAGCCGTAGTTGACGTTGGACGAGGTGGCCGTGAAATAGGGCAGGAAGGCCAGCGTCTCCCACTTGGCGTAGGTGTCGCCCGAGAATGCCAGCGGATAGCGGTGCGATCCGAGACCACCCCAGCGGTGGTAGATGAAGGGCCGCAGCGCGGGGTTCTGCTGCTCGGCGTGGTGGAAGAAGGTGTAGTTGAGCCAGAAGGTGTTCGAAAGTCCCGGGGTGAATTTCGACTCCATCCACTGTTGCCAGTCGAGCCACCAGAAATCGACGCCCTGGCGCTCCATCGGGTTCAGCACGGTCTTGAAGTAGGCGTCGGCCCATTTTTGTTCGTCGATATGGAACGGCACGCTCTTGCCTTTTTCGGTCCATCCGTACTCCCGGGTGAACGGCTCGTAAACGTCTTCGTAGGGTTGGATGCCCGAGGCGGGGTGGAGGTTGAGCGCTACTTTCAGCTGCTCGTTTTCGGTCCATCGGAGGAAATTCGCGGGCGAGGGGAACAGCTCCTTCTGCCAGGTGTAGCCGGTCCAGCCGATGCGCTGTCCGTACTCGTCCTTGGCGGGGTTTTTCTTGCGCAGGCCCCAGGTCTCGTGCCAGTCCATGTCGACGATCAGCACGTCGATCGGAATGTCGACCGACTTGAGTTTCTGCACCAGGTCGACGAACTCGTTGTCCGAATACTGCCAGTAGCGGCTCCACCAGTAGCCGAAGGTGTACTTCGGAGGCAGCGGCGCGCGGCCTGCGACGAGCTGGAAATCGGCGAGCGCCTGCTTGTAGTCGTGCCCGTAGGCGAAGAGGTAGAGGTCCTGGCGGTCGCCCGCGGGGCGCGCCTCGACCCACTCTTTCCAGGCGGAGCCGTCGGGCGTCAGCACGTGGCGGCCGCTGTCGTCGACCACCGACCATCCTGCGCGCGAAAGAAGCCCCTGCTCCATCGGTTCGCGCCCCAGCTTCCTGCCGTCGCATCCGTCGAGCGTGCGGGTCGTGCCCATGAGGTTCTGCGGGTCCTCCGTGCCGGGGGTCCATACGACCTCGCGGCCGTTGAGCCGGAAGACGGCTTTCAGGTTTTTGTCCGAAAACTTGCCGCCTTTGGTGTAGGTCAGCGTCAGGGCCGGGGTGGTGATCGTCAGCCGGGATTTCGTGTCGCGGACCTTGAAGTCCGGCACGGGCGTCTCACGGTTGACGAAGGTCAGCGTGGCGCGGTCCTCGAAACGGCCGTCCTCGCTCCACTCCATGCGGATCAGCTGCGGGGTGAGGACCGTGAAGCGTGCGTTGCCCGCCTCGACGACGGCCCGCGGGTCGGCCTTGGGATTCCCGGCCGCGGCTGCGCCCAGCGTCAGCCACAGGACCGTAAAAAGAATTGTCGCTCTTTTCATAAGTTTATGGGGTTAGTTTGCTGAATAGACACATCCCGCAGGCAAAACGATGAGCCTGCGGTGCGATTTTTTTGCGGAGGGGCTATGCGCCGCTGTCCGGCAGGGCGGCGGGGGCCTCGGAACGGTCATCCGAATCCGCATCGCTGCCGGCAATTTCGAGAAGATTACGGCCCTGTGCGCCGAGTCCCGCCGGAATCTGCTAGGTTACGAGGTGGTCCACGTGGGCATCAATACCAAGAATAATGACGCGGCTCAGGAAGTGGCCAATGCATTTGGTGCCGCCTTTAACTTTGCCGCGAAGGACGGCAACAGCTCTGTCTTCTCTTCCACCGGCATCGAGGTGATGAAGAGCCAGTACTTGGGTAAGCAGGGACACCTGGCTGTGCGCACGAACCAGATTGACATCGCCATCGCCGATCTGGAGAAGAAGGGTTTCCAGGTAGACATGGAGACCGCCAAGTACAAGGGCGATCGGATGATTGCGGTCTATTTGAAGAATGAAATTGGCGGCTTTGCCATCCATCTGTTACAGAAATAAGGAGTAAAAGAAATGAAGGTTTTAACATTTGGTGAGATCATGCTGCGCCTGCGTGCGCCCGGCCACGAGCGCTTCTTCCAGAGCAACATGATGGAGGCTACCTTCGGTGGCGGCGAGGCCAATGTGGCGGTATCTTTGGCTAACTATGGCATGGACACCCAGTACTGCACCGTTCTGCCCGACAACGCCATCGGCGATGAATGCATCAAAGAGTTGCGTCGCTTTGGTGTGGATGTGAGTAAGG
>ENA-OROK01003393-OROK01003393.1-human-gut-metagenome-genome-assembly--contig:-NODE-3393-length-12574-cov-2.738478_pt1 | contig 12574 bp, 12 predicted proteins | sample MGYA00242127_ERZ509046 | MGnify/ENA primary metagenome ERZ509046 (study PRJEB26280, sample SAMEA2338728) | human gut metagenome | biome: human gut; feature: human-associated habitat; material: faeces... | reverse complement strand
TGCTATTGCCGTCATTATAAACATAATAATTTTACCAATGGTTTTTATTTTTCTATTCATTTTGTTCATCTCCTTTTGATATTGAGCTTCAAGATCTTCTTTTTCATTAATTAGCAATTAGTTTTTCTAATTTATTCATACTAATATTATTCTCTTCCATTATGTTTAAATACAATTGCAAAGTAAGTATCTAACACATGATCAATATCATCCATTAATTCTTGTTTAGTAGATAGTTCAATTAACCAATCAATTAATTTCTTAGCTTGCTCAACATCTGAATCATATTTTTCTTGAGACCAATATCCATACTTATCGTATCTCTTATTATAACTATCATATTCTTTTCCACAGTGCTCAAAGAATCGAGAAATAAATGATAAATCCCAACTACCAAAAGTATGAGAATAAGCTGTACTTCCTAATATTACAGACACTAGATGAACAATATGTTTATCTACCCACTCCCCAATTCCTGAGTGAGATCCAAATACATAATCATATAGCTTACTGTCTACACCAGTATCTCTATCTAATACTAAATCCATATGAAGTCTTTGATCGCCTTGACTAGAAAAGATCCCAAAATACCAATTTAAGTTTCTACCTAATTTAATTTTACCAACAGCAGGATCTACTTTAGATAAGTAATACTCGCAAATCTCGATAACCATATTATTATACATAACATTAGTTTTTAATTGAGTAATAAGTTGACCAATGTTATCATATCCATAAACTTCATGATCATTACTAACCTTCTCTGCTTCTTCTACTTTAGTTTGTAGCCAAGCATTTCCTCTTTTTAATTGTTCTATTTGTTTTCTTAAATATTCCATAATTTATTCCTCCCGATATTCAGTTAAAGTACTTTTATCTATTTCAACCCATTCATCTCTACCTTCGCCATAATAAGGAAAAGACTTAATAGATTCATCATCAAATATCCAATATGTCCAACCTTTATTTTGAACATATTTTTTTTTAAATTTACTGCCTCTAACTGTTTGACCTGCAAAATAGTGATTTCCATTATACTTAACTTTTGCTTCAAGTAACATAAAATTAATACCTCCTTATTACTTCTTTATTTAACTATTAAACTATATACACAAATTGCTATTACAATTAAACTTATACACAATATAATACTAGATATACTATAACATTTCATAGTTATATTATATGCTATTTCTTCAGGCACTTCAACTGATCTATTCTCATTAAGTTTTTTATAGTATTCATTCCAATATTTTTTATCACCATGTTTTATAGAACTAGTCCATAAGAATACACACAATGAAAAGAATCCAACTACGATACTAATTATTAACCAAAATATTTCCATATTATTCTAATTCTCCTTTTAATTCTTCAAAATTAAATTTCATAATTACTCCTCGATATCAAAGTAATACCTTCTAATCCTATCTTCACCGATAGTTTCAACAGCTTTCTGTGCTATTTCTTTAGAGGTAAAGTACATATCGGAAGATGAAAATTGCGTCTTATGCCAGTCAATGAGTTCTAATTCTTTAGAAATATGATGATAAGCAATTGTCCATTTCACCTGTTTAGGAGTTTTCCAATCAATCTCTTCTTCATTATTTTTTAAAGCAAATTTTTTCAATTCATTAATCACTTTCAATTTTTCAACCATATGTTCGGCTTCTTCTTTAGTTTTAAAGCAATTACCAAACTCAAGTCTATTTTTATCTGTTGAATCTCCATCATAACAACTTTCATATATATGCCCCGTGTCATTATAATAATAATAATGTCCATCTTTTTCAGGTTTCCAAACTTTACTTTCTTCTACAACCTCCCAATCTTCTTGCAAAGTATTAATTATAGTTTCTTGAGTAAAGTTATCAAATATAGTATTACCGTCTTTCAAATGAATTTTAATTTTATTGTCTTCAATAAACCAATAACCTTTCCAGGCATGTCTTCTAACTTTCTGTCCTTTTAACATTTCCTTATACGCTTCTCTAAAATTCATTATTTACATTTCCTTTCTAGTTTCTAATCTCACAAAACGCTTCTATTAAATAAAATGGTAAGTCCCACCTAAACCAACTCTTTAAATGTTCTAACTTTTCTTCGTCTATATATTTTGTTTTAATAAAAGGTTCAGAAGTAAGATTGCGTTCAAAATATTCAGAATAACCAAGTTCTAAATACTCATATGCGTTAAAATCATCACCATATGGGCTATCGTCCCAATACATCCAAAGTACTATTAAATTAATATTTGATTTTTCAAGTACGTAAGATACAATTTTGTCTGTATAATTCACAACCTCTTGTTTACTTACCATTACATAGTTCTTACCTTCTTCTAATTTATTAATGATTAAATTTACTATAATAGTAGAAGCGTGTATAAATCTATTTTCTGTTTTCGCTAATTTTTTCATACTTTTGTTATATTAAATCTCTAACATGTTTAAACTAAATAATACAACTCCTATAACCAATATTGTTTTCATTTTTTACCTCCTAATTTTCATTACCCCAATCTAACTTTTGACCACAGTAAGGACAGTAGTTTGTATGAATTTGAATTTCTTTGTCACATTTGGGACAATTGTAACAAGTAACTGCATATACTTCTATATGCTCTGTCTCTTTGTCTACTTGATATATATTTCTATATTCTTTTTCATTCTTCATATACATTTTTACCTCTTTATTATTATATTATAAATTATATTACGGAGAAACACTATGCTATCAGTAAACGATCTATCAATGCAGTTCGGCTCGTCGGTGCTGTTTTCGCGCGTCGATCTGCAATTCACCGCCGGCAACTGCTACGGCATCATCGGTGCGAACGGCGCCGGCAAATCAACCTTCATCAAGATTCTCTCCGGCGAGCTGGAGCCGACCTCCGGCAGCGTCGTGCTCGACCCGAAGCGCCGCATGTCCGTCCTCAAGCAGAACCAGAGCCTCTTCGACGACTACACCGTGCTCGACACGGTCATCATCGGCAACCAGCGGCTCTACGACTGCGGCAAGGAGAAGGACGCGATATACGAAAAAGAGGACTTCACCGACGAGGACGGCATCCGCGCGGCGGAGCTTGAGGAGGAATTCGCCGAGCTCGGCGGCTGGGAGGCCGAATCCGACGCGGGGCGCATCCTTCAGGGTCTCGGCGTGGACGTCAGCCTTCACCAGAGCCTCATGCGTGACGTTGATCCGCGTCTCAAGGTCAAAGTTCTGCTCGCGCAGGCGCTGTTCGGCCACCCCGACGTCATCCTGCTCGACGAGCCGACGAACAACCTAGACCTTGCAAGCGTCGTCTGGCTGGAGGACTTCCTGATGGACTACGAGGGCACCGTCCTTGTCGTCAGCCACGACCGCTATTTTCTCAACAACGTCTGCACCCACATCGTCGACATCGACTACGGCAAGATAAAGATGTACGTCGGCAACTACGACTTCTGGTACGAGTCCAGCCAGCTCATCCAGAAGCTGATAAAGGATCAGAACAAGAAGGCCGAGCAGAAGATTCAGGAGCTGCAGACCTTCATCGCCCGCTTCTCTGCGAACAAATCCAAGTCCCGTCAGGCGACCTCGCGCCGCAAGCTGCTCGACAAGATCACCGTTGAGGAGCTGCCCGCCTCGAACCGCCGCTACCCGTGGGTCGGCTTCAAGGCCGAGCGCGAGCCGGGCAAGGATCGCCTTTTCGTCACCGAGGTCAGCAAGACCGTGGACGGCGTGAAGCTTCTGAACAACGTCCGCTTCATCGTCGGTAAGGAGGACAAGATCGCCCTCGTCGGCAAGAACGAGCTTGCCGTCACTATGCTTTACAAGATACTCATGGGCGAGGAGGAGCCGGACAGCGGCACGGTCAAATGGGGCGCATCCATCACGCCCGCCTACTTCCCCAAGGACAACGGCGCGTACTTCGACGGCTGCGAGCTTGACCTCATCGACTGGATGCGCCAGTTCTCCGAGGACAAGCGCGAGAGCTATCTGCGCACCTTCCTCGGCCGCATGCTCTTCTCCGGCGACGATGTGTACAAGACCGTCAAGGTGCTCTCCGGCGGCGAAAAGGTGCGCTGCATGCTCAGCCGCATGATGCTCTCCGGCGCAAACTTTCTGCTGTTCGACCAGCCGACGAACCATCTCGACCTCGAGAGCATCGCCGCGCTCAATAACGGCATGGAGGCCTTCAAATATAATATCATCTTCTCCTGCCACGACCACCAGCTCACCCAGACCGTCGCAAACCGCATCATAGAAGTCACCGACACCGGCATAATCGACCGCATGTGCAGCTACGACGAGTATATGCATATCAGCGATCTGGAGTCGGGTATAAGAGAATAAGGGAGGAAGCAAGCATGACCGAAAGCGATCTCAAACTTATTGATTTTCACGTCACCGATATCACCTGCCACGTCAACACCGGCGTGAGTGAGGAGCTGCCCATGTCCATAAAGAGCAGCGTCAGCGCGCGTATGCCGGAGGAATTCGACGGCAGCCTGTATATCTACCTCAAGACCACCATCACAGGTCAGGATGAATCCCTGTTCCTGCTGGATGTGCTGACCGAGACTATCGTGCGGCTGCCCGAAGGCAAGACCGAGCTTGACGAGAACGACGCGCCGCCCTGCATCACCTTCGCCCGCCGCCGCAGCTACAAGGCGATACTCGAGATGAGCAAGGCCATGGGCATCGCCCCGCTCGATCTGGAAAAGACGCTGGACTGAGCTTTTCCGCCGCCGTTCGGCGCTGGCGGACACATTTCCTCCATTCCCGCACAAAAAGTTCTTGACAACGTGCGGGAATGGTGTATAATACGAGCATGTTTAATATTTTAACTCGTTGAAGCCCCCAGAATCGCAAGAGACTGGAGGCGGAGAGTCTCTGGAGAATCCCTTGGCCGGCTGGCCAAAGGGTGCCGAAGGTGCAAGGCTCGCGCAGAGCCGAATCTCTCAGGCAAAAGGACAGAGCGGCTCCCCGATCCGATGCGGATCGGGAATATATCGCTTTTGTTTTTCTCCGGAGCTGTGGCCGTCTGGCCGCAGCTTTTATCACTTTTATAAGGAGAAATCAGCATGGAAACCTTACTCAAGATCGTTCAGACCGTCAACAGCTATCTCTCGGATTACATCCTCATCGTCATGCTCGTCGCCGCGGGACTTTTCTTCTCGATAAAGACCCGCTTCGTGCAGGTGCGCTATTTCGGCGCGGCCATGCGCAAGGCGTTCAGCGAGGTCAAGCTCTTCGGTAAGAAGCATGACAGCGGCATGAGCTCGTTCCAGGCGCTGGCCACCGCCATCGCCGCTCAGGTCGGTACGGGCAACATCGTCGGCGCGTCCGGCGCGATCCTGACCGGCGGCCCCGGCGCCATCTTCTGGATGTGGATCATCGCGTTTTTCGGCATGGCGACGATATACGCCGAAGCCGTCCTCGCGCAGACCACGCGTGTCGTCCATGAGGACGGCACGGTCAGCGGCGGCCCCGTGTACTACATAACCACCGCCTTCAAGGGGCGCGGCGGTAAGTTCCTCGCCGGCTTTTTCGCGGTCGCAATAATCCTCGCCCTCGGTTTCATGGGCGCGATGGTGCAGTCCAACTCCATCGCCGAAGCCTGCCACAACGCCTTCGGTGTGCCGAACTGGGTCGTCGGCGTGATAATCGCCGCGGTGTGCGCGTTCATCTTTATCGGCGGCGTGCAGCGCATCGCGTCCGTGACGGAGAAGATCGTCCCCGTCATGGCAACACTGTATCTCATCGGCGGACTCGTCATCCTCATCGCACGCATCCGCTACATCCCCGAGACCATCGGCATGATCTTCAAATATGCCTTTGTCCCCAACGCGCTCATCGGCGGCAGCATCGGCTACGCGCTGAAAACCGCCATCAGTCAGGGCGTAAAACGCGGCCTGTTCTCCAATGAAGCCGGTATGGGCTCCACCCCGCACGCCCACGCGCAGGCCAACGTCAAGACCCCGCACGAGCAGGGCGTCGCCGCCATGGCGGGCGTGTTTATCGACACCTTCGTCGTCCTCACCATGACCGCCCTCGTCGTCATCTCCACGCTCTACGCGGGCAACGGCGTGCTCGCCTCCGGCGCTGCCGAGGGCATAAGCAAGACGAACATGGCACAGCTCGCGTTCTCGTCGGTGATGGGCAGCGGCTTCGGCAGCGCGTTCGTCGCGATATGCCTGCTGTTCTTCGCGTTCTCCACCATTGTCAGCTGGAACATGTTCGGCCGCGTCAACTGCCGCTACCTCTTCGGCAAGAAGGCCAATCTCATCTACTCCGTCATCGCGATCGCGTTCATCTTCCTCGGCTCGCTGCTTTCCAACGACCTCGTCTGGGAGCTGACGGATATGTTCAACCAGCTCATGGTCGTGCCGAACGTCATAGCGCTGCTGGCGCTGTCCGGCATCGTCGTCGCCTCCGTCAAGGCCGCCGACAGCCACAAGCTCGACAACAAGTAATAAAGCGTGTATAATAGCGATGCAGTTTCCTGCATCGCTATTCAGCTTGTCAAAAAAGTCCTGTGAGGACTTTTTTTGACAAGCTGAATCCGCCGAGCATTTTGATATTATCAAAATGCTGCTTTGCTCCAAAAGTCGTTGATGTATCAAGACTTTTGGACGGCGGTTTATTGTATTTGAGGCGGGCCTTTTCTCGCTGCGGCTCGGTCACGGCGCGGCTCTGACATGCCACCGGCATGTCATTCACTACCGCGCCGCCGCTGCGCTACCCCTCAAGCTCCCCCGCTGCTCTCTTATCCGCGCCCTGCTGCACATGTTCTTTGACAGACTGAACACCGGGGCGGCAGATGCCGCTCCGGTGTTCCCTACTTTCTATTTTCCTACTATTATAATATATCACCACAACACCCGTCACGCGAGGGTCTCGATGGCGACGTCCGTGCCGGCGAGGGCGGCGCGGACGGTCTGCTCGGTCGAGGCGCTGACATACACGCGGACAAGCGTGTCGATATCCGCAAGCTCCGACCAATCCAGATTCTCGCCGCTGTTGATGATGTACATCTCGGTCAGACTCTTGAAATCATGCAGATTATTCGCCGAATCCAGCTTGCAGTCCTCCAGCGTCAGGCTCACGATGCCGCGCTCGCGGTCGAAGCTCTTGAAAAAGCTGCCGCGCAGGTCGCAGCTATAGCAGGCCAGACTGGTCAGGCCGCCGTGGCGCAGGATCGGCCACAGCTCGTCGAGCGTGCAGTTGGACACCGCGGCTTCGGTCAGCTTCGTCAGCGGCTTCATGACCGAGAAGTCCGAGACGTTCGCGCCGATGAAGCTCACGCTGCGCAGCTGGAGACAGCGGTTGATATCGCCGAGGTCGCCCAGTGGGCAGCCGTCGGTCGTCAGCTCGCGCAGCTTCGGCAGATTGCTTATGCCCTGGAGCGAGGCGACGCGGCAGTTCGAGATATTCAGCCGCTCGATGTTCAGCGTCGGCAGCGTCCCGAGCGACGAGAGCTGCTGGCCGCAGATCCAGAGCGTGTCAAGGCCGGTGAAATATTTCAGGTCGTCAAGGCTGCGTATCGTCCCCTGCCCGGGCAGCGCCGAGCGCAGGAGGAGCGACATGGTCGGATCCTCGAAATAGTACTCGTCGCCGACGATGTACAGCTCGTGCAGCCCTGCGAGGTCGGAGACGGTGATGTCCCCGTCCGCGATACCGGTATAGTCACGCGCGGCGCGCTCGAAAATGGCGTTCTCGAAGCTGGCGGCCGTGCTCTGCGGCAGATTCTCGACCGTGACGACGTCGGTGGTCAGGCGCTCAATGAGGCCGGTGAAGTAGCCGATGGTGCCGAGGGTGATGACCGCGGCGAGCAGCAGCACGCCGACTGCGCCCCGGACAATACGGCGGGCAGGGCGCTTTTTGCGGCGGCACTCCGTCTCCGACGGCTTCTCCTTCGATTTGCACGGCTTTTCGGGCTTCGGCGCGGGTGCGGGGGCGGGCTTCAGCGGCTCCGGATGCTGCGCTTCGGCGGGCGCGCCGCCATCGGAGAACAGCTCCGCGTCCAGCAGCGGGGCGGAATAGAGCTTGCCGTAGAACTCCTCGTCGCTCATGTTGTGCCGCATCAGGGCAAAAATGCTGCCGATCTGCATCTCCATACCGGGGGTCATGTCCGTGTTTTCGATGAAGACGTTGATGATGCGGATGCGCTTGGAGAGCGCGTAGTGCATCTCGCGGCGGCAGTTGTCGGAGCGCATGTAGCTGTTGGAGATGAAGGCAATGACGAGCTGCGCGCCGGTCAGGTGGCTGGCGATGCACTCCGGCCACTCGCTGCCGACCTCGATGCCCTCGTCGTACCAGATCCGGTAGCCGCGGTCGTGCATATGCGTGACGACGCTCATCACGGCGTTGGAGTCCGCGTGGGCATAACTTATGAATATGTAGGGCTTGTCGCCCTCATAGGGTTTGAAATACCGCATTTTTCATCACCTGATTGTCTGTATTTATGAACCGTTCCGGTTTTGAGGCGGCGCTCATTCCTTCGCGGCGGCTCTGACGCGGGCAGCGGCGGTGTCCGCAGCGGAGAGCAGCTGCTCCGCTTCTTCGCGGAGGGTCTCCCCCGCTTTTGTCAGGGCGATGAAGCGATTATCCCGCTCGACAAGGCGCACGCCAAGCTCCTCCTCCAGCGCCGTGACCGTACGGCTGCCCGGGGAATGGCTGATATACAGCCGCCGCGCCGCGCCCGTGAAGCTCCCTTCATCCGCGACGGCGGCGAACACGCGCAGTTGCTCCAGCTCCATCAATAATTGAACCCGTGCGGCAGCAGCTCGCTGAGCTTATAGCTGACGTACCTGTCGCCCGCCTTGGCGCACAGCACCTCCATATCCGGCGAAAACTCCGCCAGAAACTGGCGGCATGCGCCGCAGGGCGTGCACCAGCTCTCGCTGTCGGCATATATCGCGATGCGGCGGAAGCTGCGGTGTCCCTCGCTGACCGCCTTGCAGCAGGCGGTGCGCTCGGCGCAGATAGTGCTGCCGAGGGCGGCATTCTCAACGTTGCAGCCGGAAAACACCGTCCCGTCGTCGCACTCAAGCGCGGCGCCCACAGGGAAGCGGGAATACGGCACGTAGGCGTTCATCGACGCCTTCTTTGCGATGGACATAAGCTCTCTGTCAGTCATACTGTTCTCCATTCTGCCGCTGTTATATTATTATAATAGTAGGCGCAGCGCCCGGCGGCTTGGGCGGCGCGCTTAACCGAGGGTTATCTCCCAGTTCTGGAAATTATACAATGGGTTCCCCGCATTCGCGTCCACGCCCTTGACGCAGCCGCGATGCGTAATTATCTCCTGCTTCTCAAAGCCGATGACCACGATGGGGCAGTTCTCGGTGAGGTAGGAGCAGAACTGGTTATACTTATAATCGCGCTCAACGTCGCCCGCGGCGAGATAGTCGTTGAGGTACATGACGTAATTGGGATCAGTAATGCCGGTGAAGTTGATGCCGTTGGGATTCTTCTTCTCGTCATACTTATTATCAGGATCGAGCAGCTCCGTGAGGTCGAAGTTATTGCGGAGCTTTATCTCGCCGTAGTACATGTCAAACTCGCCCTTCTGCAGCGCTTCGACATAATCGTCCCACGGGAGAGAGTTGACGACGACGGTGAGGCCGATGGAGTCCATGATCTCGGCGAAGCGGTTGGCGACGCCGGCCTTGGCGCTGCTGTCGCTGCACACAAGGAAGCTCAGCTCTATCTCCTGTATCGACCCGCTCATATACTCGAGCCTGCCGTCGTTATCGTGATCCAGCACGCCGGCGCCTTCAAGTATTCTCTTGCACGTATCCATATCGTACGCCAGCTTGTCGGCCAGCTCCTGCGGATAGGACGAGCAGGTGGGGTACATCGGGATGGGCGAGGCGGCGGCATTGCCGCCAAGCAGCTCCTCCAGATACGCGCGGTCAAACGCGTAGCTCAGCGCGTAGCGGAAAACATTATAGCGGCCGAGCAGCGTCTTCTCATTGAATGCGACGTAGTGCATATTCGTGGTGGCGAAGCTGCGGATCTCGTTTGCGCTGGCAAAGCCGAGGTTCGTGTAGCTCGAGGGGTCGTTGACGGTGACGTCGATATACGCGTCCTCAAAGGCGCTGATTATCTCCTCCTGCGCGGGGTATTCCTTAATATATATCACGTCCACGGGGAGGCTGCCGTAGGAGGCATACTCGGTGGAGTAGCCCTCATAGGCGTGAAGCTCGGTATGATCCTCATTATAGGTATAGGGGCCGCTGCCGATGGGGTACTTCTCGCCGTAGGAGCCGGACTTGATTATAGGGATATTCAGCAGCTTTATGAACTGCCCGTCGCCGAGGCCGAGGGAGACGACAAGCTGCGTATCGCTCGCGACATATGCGCCCTGATAGCTCGCAAAGCGGCCGAGATAACGGTCGGCGGTGATGGCGCGGTCGAGTGAATAGCGCAGATCCTTGGCGGTGACGGGGGTACCGTCATGAAAGACGTGCCCCTCGCCGATATTGAGCGTCCAGGTCTTGCAGTCGTCCGAATGGGTCCACGTCGTTATGACGTTCGGGATGACCTCAAAGCTGTCGTCGACCTCGACCATGTTCTCATACACGAGGTCGCATATGAGCTGGTTGGAGAGGTTGGTGGCGATGAGGGGGTTAAAGCTGTAATTGGGGTTGCTGTTGAGGGAGAACACATCGTCCGCCTGCACGGCGCGCTCGATGTCCTTGCCGCCGGTGGAGACGAACTCCATATCGTTCTGATTCGTGCCGCTGCTCACCCCGGCGCAGCCGGTGCAGCCCACGAGCGTGAGCGCCGCAAGAAGCAGCGCGGCGATCCTTTTCTGTATCTTCATTGCATCACCTCAGTCAAGAACTATGCCGGCGGCGAGGCTGCCTCTGCCCTGCCCCATGCGCTGGGTATAGCGGTGCGACCAGTATTTCTCATGGCTGCACATCGTGCACTCATGGGATACGTCGATATTCTCCGCCCGCAGGCCGAGCTGCCGCAGGCGCATGGCGTTCGCCGCGCGGAGATCGACCATCGTTTTGCCGCTTGGGCGGCGGTCGAAGAACTCCTCCGCGTCACAGCCCAGATATTTTTTAACGGCATCCGGTACATCGTCGTCCGTCTCGAAGCAGCAGCGGCCGATCGACGCGCCCATCGCGGCGCATATGCTCTCCGGCTCCGCGCCGAGGGCGCACATCTTCTCTACCGTCACGCCGAGGATATCCGCGACCGAGCCGCAGTGCACCGCGGCAATGACGCCGTGCTCCGCGTCGCACAGGAGCGCGGGCACGCAGTCGGCCACGAAGCAGAATATCGGCAGGCCGCGCTCGGTGGTGACAAGGCCGTCCGCCTCGTAGGGCGTTTTCGAGCCGCAGACGTGCTTATCCGCACCCGTCACGACGCGCACTTCGTTCCCGTGCACCTGCTTTGTGACGGCGCAGTCGTCCCGCCCGACGCCGAAGAAGGCGGCGACGCGGCGGTAATTCTCCGCGACGTTCTCCTGCGGGTCGCCCCGATTGCCGAGGTTCAGGCTCGCAAAGTCGCCGGTGCTGACGCCGCCATAGCGCGTCGTGAACAGGTGGCGCGCGGTGATGACGGAGGAGGTCATATAGACAAGGCCGTTTTTGTTATTTTCCGAAAACATTTATTCGTTTCTCCCGCAGCATTCCTTATATTTCAGGCGGCGGCTGCCGTCCGCCTTCATCTTTCCGCAGGGGCAGGGATCATTGCGCCCCGGCTTCGGCGCTTTCTTGACCGGCTGCTTTTTGACCGGCGCGCCGCCGACGTTGGCCGCGGCGTTCTTCGCAACGGCCTTGCGCTCTATCGTCTGCTCCTTGCGGACGCGGACGGTGAATATGCGGCGCACGGTCTCCTCGCGGATGCCCTGCACCATGGCCTCGAACATCTCGAAGCCCTCCTGCTTATACGCGTCGATGGGCTTGGTCGCGCCGTAGCCGCGCAGGCCGATGCCCTGCTTGAGGTCGCTCATCGCGTCGATGTGCTCCATCCAGTACTCGTCCACGACGCGCAGCATCACGACGCGCTCCAGCTCGCGCATGAGCGGCATGCCGTTCGGCCCGTCGCCGAAGGCTTTCTCGCGCGCTTCATAGACCTTCATGGCGATATCGTCCACGCGCTCCGTGAGCGCGTCCTGCTTCACCTTGCCGCCGAACTGCTCAAGCGTTATCGCCCCGTGCGGGAGGAACAGCTTCTCGAACGGCGCGAGCACGTCGTCGAGCTGCTGGCTCGTCTCCGCCGGCTCGCCGTGCATCGCGGCGGCGATGGTGGAGGACACAAATTCGCGGATCATGCCGGTTATCTGCTCGCGCAGATCCTCGCCGTCAAGCACCTTGCGGCGCTCGCCGTAGATGATGCCGCGCTGCTGGTTCATCACGTCGTCGTACTCGAGCACGCTCTTACGCACCTGGAAGTTGCGGCTCTCGACGGTCTTCTGCGCCTGCTCGATCGCGCCGGAGAGCATCTTCGCGTCAAGCGGGGTGTCCTCGTCGACCTTCAGCGTCTCCATCATGTTCATAATGCGCTCGGAGCCGAAAAGACGCATGATATCGTCGGTCATGGCGAGGAAGAAGCGGCTCTCGCC
>ENA-OROK01003390-OROK01003390.1-human-gut-metagenome-genome-assembly--contig:-NODE-3390-length-12583-cov-2.420578_pt1 | contig 12583 bp, 9 predicted proteins | sample MGYA00242127_ERZ509046 | MGnify/ENA primary metagenome ERZ509046 (study PRJEB26280, sample SAMEA2338728) | human gut metagenome | biome: human gut; feature: human-associated habitat; material: faeces... | reverse complement strand
CGGATAGTTATAAGGAAGGGTTAAGACAGCTTCATGCGCAGTATCCTAACTGGGTGTTTGTGGCGGACCATAATGGAAAAGACTGGTCTAATATTGTGGAAAACCAGAATGTAATTGGAAGAAGTCTCATATACGGTTCAGCAGTATCTTCGTGGAAGTCAGTTGCTGATGGCTGTTATGATTGGGAATCAGGTAAATATACAGGACTAGATGGAAGCTGGGTTCAGGCGTCATCTGCTCTTGTTGAATATGCACTTGATCCAAGAAACTTTCTGAATGATACTAATATATTCATGTTTGAAAATCTTGCATTTGACGGTTCGTTACAGGATGAGAGCGGTCTTGAGAGTATGGTTAGCGGTACATTTATGGAGGATTCAAACCATGATTTGTTATATGAAGGAACTGATTATACATATATAACCGGTCTGCTTTTTGCAGGACAGAAATCGGGTGTGAGCCCTTATCACCTTGCATCAAGAATACTGCAGGAACAGGGGTATGATGGACATGGCAGCAGTATATCAGGAACACAGTCTGGTTACTATGGATATTATAATTATTATAATATTGGAGCATCCCCAAGTGCAGGTTCAACTGCTGTCCAGAATGGGCTTAGATATGCATCAAGAACAGATGAAAGTTCATTAAGACCTTGGAATTCAAGAATGAAATCCATTATCGGCGGTGCAATTTTCCTTGGACAGAGTTATATAAACAAAGGACAGAATACTCTTTATTATGAAAAGTTTGATATGACTGGAAGAGGTCATCAGTATATGACCAATGTACTTGCTCCAAGAAGTGAATCAGTTAAGAGTGCACAGGGGTATAGCGACAGTAATAAGAACAATATTGCGTTTATATTCAGAATACCAGTGTATGAGAATATGCCTGAAAATGTATGTGAAATTCCAACAGGAGACGGCAGCCCTAATAACAGATTATCTGACTTATATGTTGATGGTTATTCATTGACTCCGACATTCAGCCTGTATAAAACAGAATATAGTCTTATTGTTGATTATGATACTTCATCTGTATATGTTGGAGGTTCAACACTTGATTCTTCAGCAGATGTAAGCGGACTGGGATATCATGATCTTTCAGTTGGAAGTAATGATATTACGATTACTGTAACGGCAGCTAATGGCGATAATCAGGACTATACTATAACTGTTGTAAGACAGGATAAAGAACCCGATCCAACACCGGAACCGGATCCAGAACCAACACCAGATCCAGAACCGGATGTTGCTTATCCGGGATTTTCAACAACATTATCTGTTGATGAGGATGAAAAATACATAAGTGGTTTAACTGTATCAGGTTATGTCCAAGATGTGCTTGATAAGATTGATAATTATGATGGTGCTTATTCTAAGATACTTAATAAGAATGGCAATGAGAAGGACGGATTAGTCGGTACCGGAGATATCCTTATAACATATAACTCTTCTGGTGAAGAAGTAAGCAGATATGAGATTGTTATATATGGGGATGTCAATGGTGACGGAGAGATTGATTTGTTTGATTTTGCACAGATAAAGAGATCTATATTAGGTATAGCAGACCCGTCAGGAATATATTGGAAGGCGGCCGACTGTAACAGAGACGGAGAACTTGATTTGTTTGATTTTGCAAAGGTTAAGAGATATATTCTTGGAATAGGAAGCATTAATCAATAATTATTGTTTGAAAGGATGACTATGAATAAGATAAAAAAATTACTTGCTTTTATAGGTGTACTAGCTATGTGCATTGCATTGATTCCTGTGTATTATGCTAAGGCTGACGAACAGGCTTCTATATCTATAAGTTCAGCAAGCGGAACAGTTGGAAGTACGATAACGGTAACGGTTACTATATCTGCATCTGATGTTATTGATGCAGCCTCTGTTCCAGTGTCATATGATAATTCAATTATAAAACCTGTAGGTGCAGGTAATAGTGGTGTTGTATCATTTGCACTTCTTGATGCATCAGCATATGGCTCAAATGAATCTATATCTATGCAGTTTGAAGTTATTGCAGCAGGAACAACGACGCTTAGTGTTGCAGGTGATGCAAAGATATCTGTTAATGGTGAGCGTGCAACAGTCAGCAGTTCCTCATCAGGGAAGGTCACAGCAAAAGCTCCAGCCAGCTATTCCTCAGACAACACATTAAAGTCCCTGCAGATAAGTCCGGGAACGCTTACACCAGCATTTTCACCAGACAGGACAACATACAATGCAACTGTTGATGCTGATGTTACAGAGCTAGTTGTAAGTGCTGCCGCTAATGACAGTGCTGCCAAGATAAGCATAAGCGGAAGAAGAATGGACCCGGGAAGTAATACAACAACAATTACTGTTACTGCAGAAGATGGTTCAGTTAAGAAATATATAATATATACAACAAGACTTGAGGATGGTCAGGAAGCAACAACAGAGGCTGAGTCAAAGACAGAAGCTGTTACAGAAGATGCATCACAGGCGGTTAATAATGATGGAACTGTGACGATAGATGGCAGGAAGTATTCTGTTGTAAAGGATTATTCAGAAATCACAATTCCAGATGGATATCAGGAGATTGACTATGATTATAATGGTCAGAAGATAAATGCGGTTAAAGGCATAAAGACAGGTCTTATCCTTATGTATCTTGAAAGTGAAGATGGAAAAGGCGGGTTCTACATCTATGATGAGACTGCGAAAACATTTTCACCATACAATACTGTTGCAGAACCAGAGATAACATATGTTGTTCTGCCTATAACGAACTCGTTGGAGAAGCCGGCAGGTTATGCACTTACAAGGTTTACCATGAATGGTAAAGAAGTGCAGGTACTTATGGACGCTGACAGACAGTACTGCCTGTTCTATGGAGTAAGTTCTCTTGGAGAGAAGGGATGGTTCAGATACAGGGTAAGTGATGGCTCGATTCAGGCGTATTCTGTTGTGAAATCTAACACTGCTAATGCTGATGTTAAGGTTGATAATGGAAAGACATCAGGAAACAGCAGATTCTGGCTGATGATAGTATTAATACTTGGACTGATAATAGCGGTATTTATAGTGATTACTATTATTCTTTGTACTAAGCTTGCGAAAGTGAAGAAGGTGTTTAACATGGCGTCAAAGGATGGTGTTGACCTTGATGAATACACTGAAAAAGTAATTGAAGGGTACGAATCAGACGAAGATGACAGCTACGCGGAACTTGATACATCAACTGACACAATCTCTTATGGAGATGATAAGTCAGGTAAGAATGATGTAGAAGAGTTGAAGCTCTTTGATGTTGATGATGATAAGTAAATAATTAAAAAGCCTTAGTGAAAATGTGATGCTCAGATTACATTTTCCTAAGGCTTTTTCTTATTCTTCCGGAAGCTTCCAATTTTCCGCCTGACTATAATAGTCGGCTGACATTTCGTTATATTGGGCAGCCTCGTATGGGTCGTCTGTTGCTGCGGCAAGTTCCTCGAAACATTTACCAAGCAAAGATAAAGGCTTGTTTCCGCTGCTTGCCACATCAAGTATGCTCTCTGTCTCAAATGCAGCATTATACAGCCACAGCGCAGCTTCTTCATAGTCTGTCTGGTTCATGTAAAATGTTCCTAGAATCAGACACATTTCAGCAGGAGGATTGTCGGCAACTGCTTTTAAAGTGGTCTTAAAGAATGCGTCAGTGTCACCGTCTGCCATATATATCTTAGCAAGAATACAGTTGATTTCTTTCATTAAATCATTGCTTCTGCCTTCTTTGGAAAGAACATTTTCAAATATATTCCTGAAAGCAATAAAGTCGGAATCTTCACCGGATATAAGAAGTTCTTTACACAGCATGGTAACTACATAATCTTCAATGTGGATACCTTTTTCAAATGCTTTGAAATATGTTGAAAAGTCTCTTTTACTATGGTCGCCCGCCTGCATGTGAAGAATTTCAATGTCACTGTCATATACGATTGGCGTGAGCCGTACTGTTTCATGTATTGGTGAAATCCATGTGAATGGACGGAGCCTTTTGAAAAGCTTCGGGCGGAGTTCTTTGTGTGCATTGTATACAGAATTATATTCTGATGCATTGACATAATACATCTGAACAATGTCTATCTCTGGAAGAAGCATATGTTTCAATTCTCTTAATGCGTAGTTGTTGGTATCATCAAGCACTTCGTCTGCGTCAGCACTGAATATGTAGTCACATCCAGCTTTGGAAAATGCAAAATTTCTTGCGGCTGAAAAATCATTTATCCATTCAAAATCATATATTTTATCGGTGTAGTGAGCGGCAATTTCTTTAGTATTGTCAGTTGAGCCTGTGTCTACAATAATCAATTCATCATAAGTTCCTGCGTATGAATCAAGACACCTTGCAAGAATGTCCTGCTCATTTTTTACAATCATGCACATGCTTATTGATATCATGTTTTTCTCCTGTTCTTAATTGGATTTATATAGGTTATATCGGTAAATGCCTTGATTTTTTTAGGTATTCGTAAGATACTTGTTATCAATGATAACATATATCTGATACGAGGTACACAATGTCAAAAAAGAAATCTGCAGCAGAACCAGTTGAATATATAGACAGTCAGGCTTTTGACGCGGCGAAAGAGAAGATAATCGGTAAGAGCCATAATGACAAGGGGATAGGTACTTTGTCGGAAAAGACACTGCATGCAGTATTAAAAATGTATTATGAACCCGATGAGGATAATCATGAGGTTGCAATAGATGGTTATTTTGCAGATATATATAACGAGCATGGGATAATTGAGATTCAGACGAGGCAGCTTAACAAGTTAAGGGATAAGTTGTCAGTGTTCCTGAATGAATATCAGGTGAGGGTTGTATATCCGATGCCATATGAGAAGTATTTAAGCTGGATTGAGCCGGAAACAGGGGACATTACTTCTAGAAGAAAGTCTCCGAAGCGATGTTCTGTGTATGATGCGATGTTTGAACTGTATAAGATTAAAGCATTTTTAAAGAATCAGAATCTTAAGGTTACATTGCTGCTGATTGATATGGAAGAATATAAGCTTCTTAATGGCTGGAGTTACGATAAGAAGCGCGGAAGTGTGCGTTATGACCGCATTCCTGTTGGAATAAGAAAGATAATTGAACTGGACTGTCCACAGGATTATATGCAGTTTGTACCAGAGGGACTTGAGAGGAACTTTACTTCAGCGGATTTTGCAAATGCAGCGCATATTGACAGGCAGACTGCTGCCAGTGTACTTGCAATGCTTAATTACATGGAACAGGTTAAAAGAGTCGGAAAGACAGGCAATGCCTATATATACGATATTGAAGAACATTATTGAATGGAGATAGTATGTACTCTGTAAATGGAAACTGCTTTCGAATATCTGTAAGAAATCTTGTGGAATTCATGTGTGCAGAAGGTGATATTGACAACAGGAATACAGGCAGCAATGATGTGAAAATCATGCAGGAGGGGGCAAGGATTCACAGGAAAATCCAGCATAGCATGGGAACTATGTATCATGCAGAAGTGCCTTTAAAGATTGAGATACCGCTTGTATCTGACTTAGGGATTGAGTATGTACTACAGGTTGAAGGCAGGGCTGACGGTATTATTGCAGATATTAATTATGACGAGGATGGCAATAAAGAGCCGGAGAGCGATGCAATAATTGATGAGATAAAGACTATGCAGACAGATGTTTCTCTGCTGAAAGAACCGGTCTATGTGCATAAAGCCCAGGCACTGGTATATGGTTATATATATGCAAGCCAGAAGAAGCTGTCAAAGATTGGAATCCAGATGACTTACGTTACTCCTGAGCCTGAGACAATCAACAAGTTTCTGGAAGAATATACATTTGAAAGAATTGAAGAGTGGTTTAATAAGCTGATTACAGGCTTTAAGAGATGGACTGATTATACATTTGATGAGAGGCATAAAAGGACGGAATCAATCAGAGAACTTAAGTTTCCTTATGAATACAGGGAGGGGCAGAAGAATCTGTGCGTGAGTGTATACAGGGCTATTGAAGATAATACCAATCTATATATTCAGGCACCTACAGGTGTCGGAAAGACGTTGTCTACTGTGTTCCCGGCTGTGCAGGCGTTAGGACAGCAGATGTCAGACAAGATATTTTACCTGACGTCAAAGACAATAACGAGAACTGTTGCGGAGGATACTTATGCTATATTAAGAGATAACGGGCTTCATATGAGAACTGTTACTCTTACAGCGAAGGATAAAATATGTCCACTTGATGAGCGCAACTGCAACCCCGTGGCATGTCCTTATGCCAAGGGGCATTTTGACAGGATTAATGATGCTGTGTACGACATAATAACGAGCCAGATGGTTATCGGAAGAGATAATGTCATGGAATATGCCAACAGACATAATGTCTGCCCGTTTGAGATGTCGCTTGATGTTTCGTACTGGTGTGATGGAATTATATGTGATTATAATTATGTATTTGACCCGGATGCGTCGCTTAAGCGGTATTTTGGCAATGGTGCGAAGGGTGATTATGTGTTTCTTGTGGATGAAGCACATAACCTTGTGGACAGAGCAAGAGAAATGTACAGTGCAGTGTTGAAAAAAGAAGATTTTCTTGCGGCTAAGAAGCTTGTCAAAGAGATGGATAAACGGCTTGCAGGTGCACTTGACAGATGTAACAAGCAGTTGCTCGAATATAAAAGACAGTGCGATACATTCATGGTTGTGAGTGGTCTTGGAACATTTCCAGCCAGCCTTGAGCGAGTCATGGGACTTATGCAGAAGTTTATGGAAAGGCATAAGGGTGAGCCTGTGACTAACGAGCTGCTCGAGTTTTTCTTTGCAGTGAGACATTTTCTTAATATGTATGACTGTGCTGATGAAAAATATGTCTATTATAATGAGCATGATAATGATGGAAACTTTCTTGTACATCTGTACTGTGTTGACCCGTCTGGCAACATAAGTGAGAGACTTTCACAGGGCAGAAGCACGGTATTCTTCTCAGCAACGCTGCTTCCGGTTAATTATTTTAAGGAAATGCTTTCAGGTGATGTATCAGAAAGAGCGGTGTATGCACACTCTTCTTTTGAACCTGATAATAAGAGAATTGTCGTGGCTACTGATGTGACAAGCCGTTATACAAGAAGAAACGCAAGGGAATATGCCAAGGTACATGATTATATTATGCATATGATTTCTGGCAGAAGCGGCAGATATATGGTGTTCTTTCCGTCATATTCTTACATGGAGAGTGTTCTTGAGTGCTTCAGATGGGAAAATGGTGTTAATGTGGTCGAATGTGGTGGAGAATATACATTTTTACCAGAAAGCTGTGTAAATGTGCTTGTGCAGGGAAGGTTTATGAAGGAGGCTGACAAGGAAAATTTCTTATCAGCATTTTATGAGGAACTTCCAGAAGGGGCTTCGCTTGCAGGATTCTGTGTGCTTGGAGGAATATTTTCCGAAGGCATTGACTTAAAGGATGAGAGCCTTATCGGAGCTGTCATTGTCGGAACAGGGATTCCGATGGTGTGCAGGGAGCGTAACATTTTAAGGGATTATTTTGATGAGTTTGGTAAAAATGGATATTCTTATGCTTATGTTATTCCGGGAATGAATAAGGTGCTTCAGGCAGCAGGAAGGGTTATAAGGACGGATACGGATAAGGGAGTTATTGCACTTCTGGATGACAGATTTATGACTGGTGAATATGAGCGTATGTATCCTAGGGAGTGGAACAGGATATTTCCAGTCAGTCTGGGTAATGCTTATAAATGTATTAAGGATTTCTGGACGGAACAGGATATATAGGGCATTGATAAAAAATGTACAATGTTAGAACTTGTAGTCGGACTGTATGTGTGATAGAATTTAGACAGATATTATTAAGGTCCGGATATATGATGATTTGTTTTGATTATGGGAGATGGGCTTATGCAGAACGTGGAAGAGATTAATAAGAATATAGAAAACAAAACTGTAGACAAGCAGGTCTGGCAGTCTCTGGGATTTGATGAATTACAGACTATTGAGATTATCAGAGGAATTGAGAATGGCGTTGATGTGAGTGTGTATTGCAAAGAGGAATTTAACGCTGCCCAGATGAAAGCATTAAGACTTGGTCTGGAAGAAAAACTTGATGTAAGCAGATTTGCAGATGCACAGTATGATTATATGCAGATGGAAGAACTGAAGCAGGCTGTGCGTAGCGGAATGAATATGGATGATATATGTAATCCTAAGTTCAGTCATTCTGTTATGAGAGAGATAAGGCTTGCATCAGAGCTTAATTATGATCTGACCAGGTATGCAAAGCTTGGTTATTCAGGAGAGGTATTAAGACAGATAAGACTTGCAAAAAAAGAAGAGATTGACCTTACATTTTTTGTTGAGGATAATTATGATGAATATCAGCTCAATGAGATAAGGCTGGGAATACACAGTTGTGTCGATATAACTAAGTATCTGCTTCATGAATACAATGGGAAACAGATGGAACAGATTAGACTTGGACTTGAGGAAGGGATTGATGTTACTCCATATAACATGGTTGGATTTTCATCAGGACAGATGAAGCAGATAAGACTTGGACTTGAAGAAGGAATAGATGTTTCTGAATATGCAGATCCGTTTATTGATGCGGTAAGCATGAAAGAGGCAAGACACAGAATTTCTGATAAATGGAATGACGAGAAGCCTGCACTTAATGAATTGCAGTCACAGGAAATTCTTATGGGACTTACAAGCGGTGTAGATGTTTCTTTATATGCTGATCCAAGATATACATTTAAAGAGATGGAGAAGATAAGACTTGCACTTGAGAGGGGAAGTAATCTGGATGGGCTGCTTAAGTATGGATGTTAAGATGCAGCTATTACAGTACAGTGTTTTTATAATGAATGGATAAGACCTTCGGAAAGGGGGAACAGCATGAGCAATACAGAAATAGTTAATGAAACAGCTGATATAGATGATATCGAGTTACATGAGGTTTATGTATATATTGCAGATGATAATATGAGCGCATCAGTCAGGCTTGGCAAATGTGATGAAGGATATACATATGATGAAGTCATGAATAAGCTATCGCTTAATGGAATTAAGACGGGAATAGATGAAGAAAAAATTCGATGGATGATTTTACAAAAAATATATGACCAGCCTGTTGAAGTTGCTTTTGGTAAACCGGTAGAGGCAGGGAAAGATGGATATTATGAGTTTTTCTTTGATACAGATGCAATTAATAATAACAGACCTACAGTAAGAGAAGATGGTTCTATTGATTACTTTAACCAGAAGAGATTTGAAAAGGTTAATGAGGGTGATTTGCTGGCAAGATATCATGAGCCGACTAAAGGGGAGTTTGGCTTTGATGTATGTGGAAAGCTGCTTGTTCCTAAGCAGGGTAAACCAAAGCCAAGACTGCATGGTAAGGGCTTTAAGACATCTGATGATGGTAAAGAAACTTATGCTGCAATATCTGGAAAGATTGAATACTGTAACTATGATTTAAGTGTTGTTAATGTATATGAGGTTAATGGTAATCTAGATATGAGCATGGGGAATATTGACTTTAACGGGGATGTTAATATTACAGGCAGTGTGAGAAGTGGTGTAACAGTTCATGCCATGGGAAGTATATATGTTGGAGGCTTCGTTGAGGGAGCAACACTTATTGCTGGGAAAGATATTGTATTAAAGGATGGTGTTAATACTAAGAATTCAGGAAAAATCGAGGCAGGGGGAAATATATCAGGCAGATTTTTTGAGAATACAGAGGTTATTGCCAAAGGAGACTTACAGTGTAATTATATTCTTAACTGCAGGGTGCTTACATATGGCAGGATATTTGTTGAGGGACCCATAGGTTCTATTATAGGTGGTGATGTAACTGGTGTTATGGGAATCAGTACTACATCATGTGGACATGAAAGCAATGTAAAGACTTTGTTGAGGGTTGGTTCGACCAAAGAAATCAGAAAAGAATATGCAGAACTTATTATGGAACTTAAGGAAGTAGACGGACAGATTGAAACTTTTGAAATGGCTAATAAGAAGTTTGAGATGATTAAACAGAACATGCCTGAAAAGTATGATAGTAAAATGGCATTGAGAGTTACCCAGTCAAAGATTGTAAAGATGGCTCAGAAAGCCAAGCTTGAAGAAAAGAGCAAGGCATTATACAATCTTATAAGAGATTCAGAGAGAGCAGTTGTTAAAGTAAAGAATCATATATATCCGGGAAGCAGGATATATATGGATGATAAGACTTACATGCCAAGTTCTGTATTTTCACATATTATTGTTAAGAAGACGCCAAGCACGATTATTCTTAGGGATTATGATGAATAAGTATATTACAGGGAGAGTATTATGATAGAAGAAGTTGTTTCGGTGGAATTGCCGGTGCATGAAAGGCTGGTAGTAAGAAAGAACAGACTTATGAATGAAGAAAACGGCATTGATATGCCAAGGATTTCTATAGTTACAGGCACTCATGGGGATGAACTTGACGGACAGTATATCTGCTATGAGGTTATCAGAAGGATTGAAAGAGAGAAGAATAAGCTTAAAGGAATTGTAGATATTTATCCAGATATTAATCCTCTTGGACTTGATACAGGTTCAAGAGGAATTCCTATGTTTGACCTTGATATGAACAGGGTTTTCCCTGGCGATAACAATGGTGCTATGGCTGAATATGTGGCAGCAGGTATTATTGAAGATATTATTGGAAGCGATCTGTGTATTGATATCCATTCAAGCAATATATTTGTAAATGAGATGCCACAGGTAAGAATTAATGATGATACGCAGGAAAAGCTTCTTCCTTATGCGAAGATGATGAATGCACAATTTGTGTGGATATATTCGTCTATTACTGTGCTTGATGCAACTCTTGCCTATAGTCTTAATCATCTTGGTGTGCCTACTCTTGTTACGGAGATGGGTGTTGGAAACAGAATTACGCCAAAGTATTGCAGGGATATTGTTGATGGTATATTTAACCTTATGTCTCATATGGGGATATGGGATGATGAGCCGAAAGAAGTGAATGAACCTATTATCTCTACAGAGGGTGAGGTTACATTTCTTACTGCTAAGGAAAGCGGAATATTCGTATCAGCAGTTGATTCTATGGGAAGGATTGGAATTGGAACGCATATAGGAGATATTATCGAACCTATTGAGGGAAGAATAATCCAGAGAATTGAATCGCCTACAGATGGAATTATATTTACATTAAGAGAGAATCCGGTAGTACATAAGGGGGCTCTTATAGCAAGAGTTTATGGTGGCAGATAATGAAGAAAGAGATTATTTATTCGTTAAAGGGTATATATAGAGAAGATTATCAGATAGAAGGCTACAGATTCGGCGGTGGTGAGAAGTCGGCATGTATTGTTGGTGCATTAAGAGGTAATGAGATACAGCAGCTGTATATATGTTCGCAGCTTGTTAAGGCACTTAAAGAGCTTGAGGCTCATGGTGCAATATCGCACAATCATGAGATTCTTGTTATCCCATCTGTTAACAGATTTTCCATGAATGTTGGAAAGAGATTCTGGCCTACAGATAATTCTGATATAAACAGAGCTTTTCCTGGGGATGTTAATGGAGATACAACCAAGCAGATAGCAGGAACACTTTTTGACAGAATTAAGGGTTACAGTTATGGCATACATTTTGCGAGCTTTTATATGCCGGGTGATTTTATTCCTCATGTAAAGATGATGGATACAGGATTTCAGAGTGCAAGTCTTGCCAATCTGTTTGGACTTCAGTACGTTGTTATTAGAAAGCCGAAGCCAATGGATACAGTGACACTAAATTATAACTGGCAGATGAATGGTACTAATGCGTTTTCAATATATACTAACAGCACAGATATGATTGATGAGAAATCTGCAAGACAGGCTGTGTCATCTGTTCTCAGGTTTTTAACCAGAATGGGTATTCTTAAGTACAACAATCACAGTGGATATATTGCAAGTGTTATCAACGAATTTGACCTTATGGCAGTCAAGACTTATGATGCAGGATTTTACAAGAGACTTAAAGAGCCGGGTGATCCTGTATATCATGGTGAGCTTATAGCACAGATTCTTGACCCATGCGAGGGTACTGTTAAGAGTGAGATAATATCACAGACAGACGGTATTGTTTTCTTCGCACATACAGGTCCTACCGTAATGGGTAATCAGGTTGTTTACAAGATAATAAGAAGAATGCATGAATAGTTGTTTGAAAATATGTTTTATTGTGATACAATGGTTAAATATTAATAATTAATATAACTAATCTCAGGAGGAAGATATGAGCGGCGTAAAGAGAGTTTTTGTCGAGAAAAAGAAACCATTTGCAGTTAATGCGAAAGAATTACTTGAGGAGATAGGAGGATATCTTGGAATAAAGACTATTACAGATGTAAGAGTTCTTATCCGTTATGATATTGAGAATCTTTCAGAGGAAACTTATACACAGGCATTGACAACGGTATCCACGTCGGGTCGGTCCATCAGGGCGCGTAGATTTTCAAATGCGTCCTCCTTGCCTGGTGCCAGCACATAGCGAAATGGCTCCGGCAGAATGGGAAGAT
>ENA-OROK01003374-OROK01003374.1-human-gut-metagenome-genome-assembly--contig:-NODE-3374-length-12658-cov-3.638181_pt1 | contig 12658 bp, 10 predicted proteins | sample MGYA00242127_ERZ509046 | MGnify/ENA primary metagenome ERZ509046 (study PRJEB26280, sample SAMEA2338728) | human gut metagenome | biome: human gut; feature: human-associated habitat; material: faeces... | reverse complement strand
AGAGAAGCTTGCTCCTGTCATCTGTGCCCACGCTGAGGCGGAAGAAGGGTACAGAGAAGCTTGCTCCTGTCATCTGTGCCCACGCTGAGGCAGAAGAAGGGCACAGAGAAGCTTGCTCCTGTCATCTGTGCCCACGCTGAGGCAGAAGAAGGGCACAGAGAAGCTTGCTCCTGTCATCTGTGCCCACGCTGAGGCAGAAGAAGGGCACAGAGAAGCTTGCTCCTGTCATCTGTGCCCACGCTGAGGCGGAAGAAGGGTACAGAAGGAGTTCGCCTAGCCGGCGGCAACCCTACGTTAACAATGCAAGTATAATACTGCATGGAAAATGTTAATGAAATCTCGACCGTACCCCATCCCGTATCCGGCAGATCCCGGTATAGACTCCGGCCCCGCAGTAGGGCATCAGCAACAGGCTGTAAGAGAAGATATACCGCGAATTGGCTTCCCAGAAGGTGTGGAACAGAAAACCTCCCAGTACGGCAATGAGGCCGACGTAGACGTAGAGCCGATCCGCACCAAGTCGATCCGCGCCATGCCAATCCGCGCCATGCTGATCCGCCATGTGGTCCGCAGTGCACCCTGCGGTATACCCCGCCGTTTGGTCAGCCATGTGCCCGACAACTTTGGATTTCCGACGCTTCTTAAGACTGTCGATACAGAACACCAACACGCCCAGATATAGAACATTCTGCCATGCATTGCACCATTCGATATATCCCCCGCTGAGAGAACCTTCATAGACTTCCTTGAAAAATGCACTCCGCCCTCCATAGGTAGCCAGGGTAGCCTGTCTACTGGCATAGGTGCCGTCCGCCCACTGGGATAAATGTTTGTGAAGATAGAAGTCCGCTGTGTAGCCGGGATGTTCCCGGAAATAGGTCAGGCGCTCGTCGATCGCCAGACGGCTGATCTCGTTGGCGAGTGCAGTATCCATGCCGGCGGTATCGTAAGTATCGATATTGAAGCCGTTATACCAGCCACAGCCGCGGGAAGCTTCCTGCATTCCCATGGCGAGATAGGACATGGCGGTGACTCCGGAGCTTAACGTGTTCCCCGCCTTTTTCTCATAACATTTCTGTACCAGCGGCAGAATCCCCACAGAAGTAACAGCAAGACATACCGCCATGATGAGCAGTCCCAGACGCATCTTACCGTTCCGCCCCGGACGCAATGCCTCGAACAACAGCACCAGCAACACTGCGATCACAGGGATCAGTGAATTCTTGCGCAGCATCACAGACAGTGTGAGGAACAGGATACTGCCGAAGCCTGTGAAAAGTATCTGACGGAGCATGCGGGGGACGTAATCGTAGGCGGTGACTGAGGGCGCATCATTTCGGGAGACGTTGTCCCGATAGGAACTGTCCGGAGAGGAGCTGCCCAGCAACCGCAACAGCAGATACCATCCCACCGACAATGCAGCGAAGGAAGGAATCTCGCCGTAGACGAAGGAGCTGTACATGATCATGGGCAGGTTACAGCATACCAAGACGAGATAACAGCAGGAGATATTCTTGTAATTCTCCGGCCACAGATATTGCAGCGACAGATATTGGAACCAGATCGCCCCACACAACAGACAGACATAGACCAGCTTGATAAAGTGCCAGGCCGGTACGGACAGGCCGGTGAGATTCCAGATCCGGAGCAACAGCTCCAAAAAAGCCATCAGCCCGATCTGCTGTGGATAATAAGACAGATAAGAAACGGTGGGGTGGATAATATCAGTATTTCCCAGGATCCACTCCGCAGCCGCATTGTATACAGACAGAGCATCCGCTGCGGGAACCGTGCGTCCGAAGAGGATCAGCAGGATACCAAGCCCAAATACAAAGGTCAAAGTAAAAACGAGCAGTCCGCGACGGAATTTCTCTCCTATTTTTTCATACAGATACAGACATCCGCAAAACAGTAATCCGAAGCCTGCCAGCTCCAACAGATTCCACAGGGGATTGTCCGGACGCAGCAGAACCTGCTGGGTCTCCATATTGTCGGCATAACAGGTCGTGAGAAAGCTGCCGGCGAACAGCAGCATGGAAAGCAACAGTGTCAGAAGCATGACAATGTTAAGCCCCAGGCGGTAAATGATATTACAACAAGATCTGTTCTGAGATCCACTCATGGAAACAATTCCTCCGTAACCACAACAAATTTCAATTATGCAAGCATATAGGCTCACTTGCGCTCATTGCATTATAAGCTCACGAATTCGTGCTATCGCACTCTACATCCTGCTTCGCAGGATATTCGTTCGCTAATGAGCCCAGAAAAACAAATGTCTGCTTCGAAGCCACTTGTTCTTCCTTGAGGCTCATTATATCATAGCTTTTGCCCGCCCCCAAGAAAAATACGCGGGAAAAAGCAAAAATAGTGGCTGTAATGGAACAAGCGTGGTACAATAAACTTTGTATAAGCACTTTTAACACGCAGAGATAAGAGGAATGGAAAATGGATAAAATTGCAGTATTGATCCCCTGCTACAATGAAGAGAAGACGATTGCCAAGGTGGTATCCGATGTGAAAAAGTTCCTGCCGGAGGCGGTGACTTATGTATATGACAATAATTCCACCGATCGTACCGTGGAACTGGCAACGGAAGCGGGAGCGATCATACGTCATGAATATGCCCAGGGAAAGGGAAACGTGATCCGCAGAATGTTTCGTGAGATCGATGCGGAATGCTATCTTATGATCGACGGAGACGACACGTATCCTTTGGATTGTGCCCGGGAGATGGTGGCAAAGGTTCTGGAGCATCAGGCGGATATGGTGGTGGGAGACCGCCTGTCGTCTACTTATTTTACGGAAAATAAGCGGCCGTTTCATAATTTCGGCAACAGTCTGATGCGTGCGGGGATCAACGGCCTGTTTCATTCCGATATCAAGGACATCATGACCGGTTATCGCGCGTTCAGTTATGAATTCGTGAAGACATTCCCGGTATTCTCCAAAGGATTTGAGATCGAGACGGAGATGACGATCCATGCGGTGAACTATAACATGCAGGTAGAGAATGTGGTGGTGGAATATCGTGACCGTCCCCAGGGCAGCGAGTCCAAGCTGAATACTTACAGTGACGGTTTCCGCGTGATCCGCAAGATGCTGCAGCTGTATAAAAACTATAAACCCATGCATTTCTTCGGCATGCTGGCATTTTTGCTGGCAGCGGTGTCGGTGATATTGTTTGTTCCGGTATTTTTGGAGTATCTGAATACGGGACTGGTGCCGAGATTCCCGACGCTGATCGCCTGCGGATTCATTCTGCTGGCGGGGATCCAGTCGTTTTTCTCCGGTATGATGCTGGAAGTTATGGCGGCCAAGGACCGGAAGGATTTCGAGTATCGTCTGAACCGTGTGCATGGGGAACATCAGGAACGTAAAGGATTATAATATGCAGGAGAAGAGAATACTTCCCAGACGCAGAGGCGGTGTGCTGCTTTGCGTTCTGGGATGTCTGTTTGTATTTTTCGTAAAAACAGAAAAAGATCTGGCGGCTGCGGGCAATATCCTGTGGACGGCCGGATATGTGGGAAGCACTCTGCTGTGGACCGTGCTTTTGGGATGCCTACTGGGTGTGATCGGAATGTTTGTGGTCTATCGCGCGGCAGAGAGGCCGGCACCTGAGGGTGCCGGTAAAGACAATACCGGTAAAGACAATACCGGTAAAGACAATGCCGTGTTCTGCAGATCTGCCGCGTGGATACAGAACCGCTCCGGGGCACAGGTGTTTTTCGGAAGTCTGTTATTGTTATGCCTTGCATGGCTTCCGGTATATCTGGCATATTACCCGGGAATCTGTGCTTATGATGCACCGGTACAGACCGGACAGATCGTGGAGCATTATTATTTTGATCATCATCCGATCGTGCACACGTTGCTTTTACATGGGATGCTGTGGCTGGGAACGCAGCTGTTCGGGAGTATGAATGCCGGAATGGCACTGTACACTGCGCTGCAGATGCTGCTGCTGGCGGGCAGCATGTCCTACGGTGTGCTGGTATTGCACAGACGGCAGGTGGCGGCAGGCTGGCAGATCGTGATGCTGCTGCTTGGAATGTTTTTCCCGTTCCACTGGTATATGAGTGTCAGCATGACAAAAGATACGGTATTCAGTGCTTTTTTACTGCTGCAGCTGATCAGTCTGACGGATCTGTTGCTGGAGGACCGCAGGGAATGGCGTCCCGGAGTCCGGGATCTGCTGTTTTTTATCGGAACAGTGGGAATGATACTGTTTCGCAATAACGGAAAATATGCTATGATGGTACTATTAGCATTTCTTTTTCTGGCAGTATGCTTTGGAAAAAGAGCGAGGAAGCTCTGGGGGAGACTGTTTACGGTAAGTGTGGCAGCTTTCTGTATAGGGCTTTTTGTGCTGTCCGCAGTGTTCTCCGCAACGCACGCGGAACAGGGAGACAGGAGAGAGATGCTGAGTATGCCGATCCAGCAGATGGCCCGCTGCATGATCTACCACGGAGGAGTGGGAGTACTCCCTGAGGATGACGGTACCATGTCGGAGCAGGATCGGGCACTGGTGAATGATTTTATATTGGATGAGGCTTACAGGGATTATGATCCCGGCATCGCGGATCCGGTAAAGCGACATACCAACACGTATGTGGTGCGTTATCGCTCGGGAGATTTCCTGCGGACCTATTTTCATCTGCTGAAAGCTTATCCCGGAGATATGATCAATGCCGCACTGGCAGTGGATGCAGGATTTTTATCTCCCTTTGATGTCACCCATGCGGCGGTGAATGAAGTGCAGGGGAGAGAGGGCCTCGGATATATACAGACACGATGGGAAGAAGATACCCTGAACAACAGAGGGATCTACAAAGACAGCAAATGGCCGGGACTGTATGACCGCCTGGAGACATGGGCGGACGGGAACGGTTATCTGGAGCTTCCGGTACTGAAATATCTGTTCGTGCCGGGCAGTTATCTGTGGCTGTATCTGGCACTGGCGGCGATCCTTGTGATCGTGGACAGAAAGCGATACTGTCTGCCACTGGCGGTGATCGCCGGATATTATGGGACGATGCTGTTAGGCCCAACGGTGCAGATGAGATATGTCTATCCGGTGATGCTGGCACTGCCGTATCTGGTGGCGCTGATGTGCGGAACCGGCCGGAAGACGGAAAATGAAAAAACAGAGACAGAGATAAAACAGAGACAGAACAGAGACAAAACAAAGACAGAGATAGGATAGCAGAATGGACAAGCTGATCATAGGAGCAGGGCTGTATGGATTGTATGCGGCGCTGTATTGTGCAAAAAAAGGGCAGCAGGTAGAGGTGCTGGAGATGGAAGAGGCTCCTTTTACCAGAGCCACATATATCAATCAGGCCCGGGTACACATGGGATATCACTACCCGAGGTCGCTGTCTACGGCCATGAAATCCGCCGGATATTTCAAGCGTTTTACAGAGGACTATTCCTTCTGTCTTCATACCGCGTTTCAACAGATTTATGCTACTTCCGCTCATTTTTCCTGGACGGATGCGGCGGAATTTTTGAAGTTCTGCCGGGATGGCGGGATTCCCTGTAAGGCGCTTCCTGTGGAAGAATATTTCCAGCCGGGGCTGTGCGACGGAGCTTTTCTCACCGAGGAGTATACCTACGATGCCCATATCCTGCGGGATCATCTGATGGAGGAGATCGCGAAATATCCGGGAGTGAAGCTGCACTTCGGGCGGCAGATCACAGAGATCGTAAAACAATCGGACTGCTATGAGATCACCGCATTGCATGAGGGCCATAGAGAGGTATACCGGGCACCGTTTGTGCTGAATGCTACTTACGCTTCCGTGAATCAGGTGCTGGAAAAGGTAAAGGGAGTCACGGCAGAACCCTTCGGACTGAAGTATGAATTATGTGAGATCATCCTGTGCAAAACAGGTGACAAGCTCAGGGACATCGGATTTACAGTAATGGATGGACCGTTTTTCTCCATTATGCCTTTCGGCAGGACGGGATATCATTCCCTGACTTCGGTGACTTTTACACCGCATAAGACAAGCTACGATGCTACACCGCAGTTCTCCTGCGTGGGGGCGGACGGCAATATCTGCAGAGGCGGCTGGCTGGGGAATTGCAACGACTGTCCCGGCAGACCGGAGAGTGCATGGGAGTATATGTCTACGCTGGCGAGAAAGTATCTGCGGGAAGAATATAGCTTCAGTTATGAGAAGTCACTGTTCTCCATGAAGCCGATCCTGAAGGCTTCGGAGATCGATGATTCGAGACCTACCGTGATCCGGGCATTATCCGAAAGTCCCACCTTCATCAGCGTCTTATCCGGCAAGATCAACACGGTATATGACCTGGATCCTTTTTTAGATTAGGATAACCATTCCGAGAGATTATAAATAATAGATATAGGGGAAACGTTATGGAGAGAACCGCAATCCTGAATAAAGAGAAAAATTTTGTATCCTGCGTGCTGTATCTGCACAACGATGGTGCGCACATCCGTGATTTCCTGAATACGGTCTGTGGCACCATGGAAGAACATTTCGAAAAATATGAGATCGTCTGTGTGAATGACTGCTGCATGGACAATACCATCGAGGAGATCCATCGATTTCTGGAAGAAAGCAGAGGAAATCATGTGGTGAGCATGATCAATTTAAGCTTTTATCAGGGAGTCGAGATGGCCATGAATGCCGGAAGAGACCTGGCAGTGGGAGATTTCCTGTTCGAATTCGACAGATGCCTGCCGGATTTTGAGCCGTCACTGATCATGGATGTTTATTACAGAGCGCTGGAAGGCTATGATGTGGTGGCAGCCGCTCCGAGGAGAGATGTGGCACTGACCTCGCGGCTGTTCTATGCAGTATATAATCTGGGAAGCCGTAATACCCATAAGCTGCGTCAGGAGAGATTCCGTATCATATCCCGCCGCGCAGTGAACCGTGTGAATCAGATGAATGCGTACATTCCTTACCGCAAGGCGATGTATATGAATTGCGGACTAAGGGCGGATACGCTGGTCTATGAGAATAAAAAGAAGGCAGGCAGTGCCAGGAACCGGGAGGAGCGCAGCACCCGCAGCAGTCTTGCACTGGATACGCTGATCATTTTCACCAATGTCCTGGAGAAGTTCTCTATGCTGGTGAGTGTGATCCTGTTCTCTGTGATGATGATCATGTTTGCCTGGATCGTGTATTCGATTTTCAGCACGGTACGTCCCGTGGAAGGCTGGATGAGTCTGATGACACTGATATCGTTTGGATTTTTCATGATGTCCGTCATGCTGACACTGATCTTCAAATATCTGTCCGTGATCCTGAATATGAGCTTTAAGAGACAGCACTATGTAATCGAAGGAGTGGAAAAACTGACAAAATGATGTTTACGATTATTTTTCCGGTATTAAATGAACGTCTGCGCTTAGAGAACGGTGTGACCCGCACGGTGGAATATCTGCAAAGCATTGCTTTTGAAGACTATGAGATCATTATCGTGGATAACGGTTCCGAGGATGAGACACCGCAGATCGCAGAAAAGCTGTGTAAAAAATATGATAAAGTAAGATATGAGAGGATCAATGTCCGCGGTGTGGGTGCGGCATTTCGCAGAGGTGTGGAAGTAAGCCACGGCGATGTGGTAGGCTATATGGACATCGACCTTTCCACCAATATCAGGCATCTGGGAGAGGCGATTCACCTCTTCGGGACGCAGCCGGAGATCCAGTATATCAACGGCAGCCGTTTTGCCAGAGAATCCGATACCAGGGGCAGAAAATGGTATCGCAGGATCACGTCGCAGGGACTGTTGATTCTGTTAAAGCTGTTCTTACGGATGAAATCCACGGATGCCATCTGCGGATTCACGTTTGTCCGCAGAGAGACGGCACTCTCACTGATCGAGGGCTGCAGCCGGGATAACGGATGGTTCTACATGATCGAATTCCTGCTCCGGGCGGAGAAAAGAGGCGTGACCATATTGGATTATCCGGTGGAGTGGCAGGAAGACTATAATACTACCGTTAAGGTATTCAAGACGATCTGTAATTATCTGGTACAGATCGCAAGGTTATTCAACGAGTTTTATATTAAGAAGCATATATAAGATGCCGGATAATCCCGGTGAAAGATTGAAAATAAGAGAAGAAATGTACATCGTGCGAGTTTAGAAACGATGTAAATGAAATGACAACAGGTAAGAGAGAAGGACAAAAAATGGCACATATTAAGAGAATCGATCTGACGAGGGATGTAAAAGCCCATGAAGATGCTTACAGAGAAGCTATCGAGAAGGTATGTCGTGAGACAGCTTTTTCCGGAGGCAAATATGCAGATGCATTTGACAAGGAATTTGCTGCTTACGTGGGCAGTAAATATGCCAGCGGTGTGAACAACGGTACTTCCGCATTGCATCTGGCGATGCTGGCGCTGGGCGTAGGCCCCGGAGATGAGGTCATTGTTCCTGCCAATACTTATATCGCGACAGCATGGGGCGTCAGCTATACGGGAGCCACGCCGGTGTTCGCAGATTGTACGCCGGATACCTGGGAGATTGATCCTTCCGTGCTGGAAGCGAAGATCACGGAGAGGACGAAGGGAATCATCGGTGTCCATCTCTATGGCCAGCCCTTTGATTATGCAGGCGTGCGCGAGATCGCAGACCGTCACGGACTGTTCGTGGTGGAAGATTGCGCACAGGCCCACGGGGCACAGTTTGAGGGGAAAAATGTGGGAACCCTGGGAGATCTGGCATGCTTCAGCTTCTATCCGGGCAAAAACCTCTATGCTTTCGGAGAAGGCGGAAGTGTCACCTGTGAGAAGGAAGAGTACTATAAGCATATCGACCGCCTGAAAAATCAGGGCTGCGATGTGCGTTATTATCATGATGAGATTGGATATAATTATCGACTGGAGGGACTGCAGGGTGCGGTATTGAGCGTCAGCCTGAAATATCTGCCGGAGTGGACGAAGAGACGTCAGGAGATCGGACACCGCTATATCCGGGAGATCACGAATCCTCTGATCACCATGCAGCATCATCCGGAGAACACCACACCGGTGTTCCATCTGTTCGTCATCACGGTACCGGATCACGATGATTTTGTGAAGTATATGGCAGACAATGATGTGGAATGCAACATGCATTATCCGGTGCCCTGCCATTTACAGAAGGCATATGCAAACCTTGGTTATAAGCCGGGAGACTGCCCGAATGCGGAATATCTGGCAGCACATTGTGTGACACTGCCTCTGTTCCCCGAGATGCGGGAGGATGAGATCCGGAGAGTCATCGAGCTGTGCAATGCTTACAGACAGTAAGGAGATCACAATGCAGACCGTAACAGCAGAAAATAAAACATCGAAAAATAAAACATCGGAAGCAATTTCTGAGAACTACCGGGATACGCAGGCCGGGATCTGTCTGCGCCTCATGACCCATGAGGATACGGACCGGATCGTGGCATGGCGTAACAGCGATGCCGTGCGCAAAAATTTTATCTATCAGGAGCTTTTTACCAGACAGTCTCATGAGCACTGGATCCGGACCCATGTGGAGACCGGAGATGTGGTGCAGATGATCATCTGTGATCTGGAAGGGGATACTCCCCTCGGATCTGTGTATATCCGGGATATTGACAGACATCACAATAAGGCGGAGTACGGAATCTTCATCGGAGAAGAGAGCGCCCGAGGCCGCGGGATCGGCACAGCGGCGGCGAAGCTGATGTTACGGTACTGTTTTGAGCAGGAAAAGCTGCACAGGGTCTACCTGCGGGCATTGTCGGAGAACCTGCAGGCGATCCGAAGCTATGAAAAGGCGGGCTTCGTCAGAGAAGGACTGTTAAGAGACGATGTGTGTATTGACGGCGTGTACCGGGATATTGTCTGGATGGCAGCCGTGAATCCGGCAGATTGAGAAGGAGCAAGCAACAAAAAATGGACAGAATAAAAAAAGTAAGTTTTGTGATCCCCTGCTACCGTTCGGAGCATACGCTGCCCCATGTAGTTACGGAGATCCGCGAAAAAATGCAGGAACTGACACAGTATACGTATGATATTTTTCTGGTGAATGATGCATCCCCGGACAATACCATGGAAACGATCCGGGATCTGTGTGAAAAATACGATAATATCAAGGGCATCGGCTTCGCCAGGAATTTCGGACAGCATGCGGCGCTGATGGCGGGACTTAGACATTCTGACGGAGATTATGTGGTGTGCCTGGATGATGACGGACAGACCCCCGCCGATGAAGTGGATAAGCTGCTAAATAAGCTGGAGGAAGGCTTTGATGCTGTCTATGCCAGTTATGAACACAAGCAGCACTCCGCATTCCGGAATCTGGGCAGCAAGGTCAATGAGCTGATGACGCGGATGATGTTAAACAAGCCCGCGAATCTGTATATTTCCAGCTATTTTGCGGTGAAGCGGTTCGTGGTGGAGGATATGATCCGCTATGAGAATTCGTATCCTTATGTCATCGGACTGGTGCTCCGTGCCACGAAAAACATTACCAACGTGCCGGTGTGTCACAGAGAGCGGGAAGAGGGCAATTCCGGTTATACGCTCAAGAAGCTGCTGGGATTATGGTTCAACGGATTTACGGCATTTTCCGTGAAACCGCTGCGGATCGCCACATCTCTCGGTGTGGGCTTCGCAGGGCTGGGTTTTCTCTATGGAATCTATACGATCATCAAGAGGCTGGTGAATCCCAATGTTCCCATGGGATTCAGCGCATTGATGGCGGCACTGGTATTTTTCGGCGGCATGATCATGATCATGCTGGGACTGATCGGAGAATATGTGGGACGTATCTACATCAGCATGAATAATTCTCCCCAGTATGTGATCCGTGAGCGAATCGGACTCGGAACAGATGAGGACCCGTGAGTCTGAATAGGTAAATATAAAGTGAAAAACGAAATAAAAGATTTTGAACAGAAGGGTAAGACAAGACCATATGAAAAATACACGTTTTGTAAATTGGTGGAAACAGGACAAACGTTATATTACCTTACTTAAGGCGGTACTTATGGCACTGCTTCCGCTGGTATGCTGTCTGATCCGGACGGCGGCAGAGGGGAGAAGCATCGGCCAGGTCTATTTGCCTTCTTCGGAATGGAATGATGAATTATTCTATTTTAAACAAGTGGAAGGCATTGTGAATTACGGATTTCCCATGGGGTATTTCGGATTTAACGAAAGTCATGCACTGCAGCTGTCTTTCGCAGCCTGGAGTCCCGTGCTGGTATTTCCCTGGATCCTGTGGGGACTGGTGTTCGGCTGGAATCTGCTGTCACCGGTGATCTGTAACATTGTTCTGATGACGGTTACGATGTTCGTATTTGTCTGGCTGGTAAAGCCGACCTGGAAGCAGCTGGGGATCCTGACGGTTTTGTTTGGACTGTATTCGTTATTCGTAAGATACATGCTCTCCGGTATGCCGGAAGTCATCTGTTTCAGTATGCTGATCCTGTTCTATGGTCTGGCAATGAGCTATCTGCAGAAAGAGAGTAAAGGCAAGCTGATCGCTATGTTTGTGATCTCTGTGCTGCTTGTGCTGATGCGGCCGTATATGTTATTGTTCCTGGCGCTTGCCTGCTTTTTCTGGATCCGGGAGGATCGAAAATGGGGGAGCATCGGATCTGTGATCGTGGTGGCAGTGACGGGAATCCTGTATGTGCTGATCAAACATTACCTGGGTGCGGAATATTTTACACCGTTGTTTTATACCGACTGGATCACGACGTTCTTCACGGATGGGATCGGTGCCGGTTTCCGTAACTTTTTCGGGACGTTACATTGGAAAGGACTGGAATTTGTCAGACATTGTATCGCCGGGGCGCAAAGCGGTCTGGCTTCGGGAGCCTTTTTTGACGGCTATCTGATCCTGCTGGGAATCCTGGCAGTGAACAGTATCTGTGACCGGAACAGACTGCGCAGGGCTGTCCGTGCGGAGAAGATCGTCATGGAACCGGCAGACGAAGCTGTTCGTACGGCGGTTTTCGGAAAATACACATTGACGGAAGAACAGAAAAAGAAGTTAACGAACCAGCTGATCATAGAAGTGCATTTTGCACTGAGCCTGATCGCGATGTTATTCGCACATCTTTTGATGTATAAGATGACAGAGGGCAGCAAGCATTTTCTGACCTTTATCGCAGCGGGAATTTTTATTGTTAGCATGCTGGAGACAAAATATTATAAAAAAGCGGTGCTTTTGGGAGCGGCTTTTCTTTACCTGTACAGCTATAAAGCAGTGGAACCGTATGATTATCAGGTCCCCTATGTGACGCAAGGACGACAGGAACAGATTGCATACTGGAGTGAGGTTTTTGCAGAAAAAGTGTCTGTGGATACAGAACAGGTTCCGGATTATAAAAATGTGGTGATCTGGACGTTGGGAGATGTGACAGAGGAAGGAAATCAGAGCCTGAAATGGCAGCTGTTATACGGTACGCCCAAGGGATTTGGCATCAGCTGCTGTGAATTTCAATATGTTTCGGAACACCTGACGGAGCTTGAGAGCCGTTATGTTGCCACAGTAAGCGGCGGAATTATTGATGGAATGTGTCAGGCACAGGGGTATGAAGAACTCGGGCGCGATGCGGATATGGTACTGTATCAAAGATACTAGTGTGAAAGAAAGTAGAGGAAAGCCATAAACTGGCGCACTTGAATAAGCTGTC
>ENA-OROK01003364-OROK01003364.1-human-gut-metagenome-genome-assembly--contig:-NODE-3364-length-12681-cov-3.001742_pt1 | contig 12681 bp, 10 predicted proteins | sample MGYA00242127_ERZ509046 | MGnify/ENA primary metagenome ERZ509046 (study PRJEB26280, sample SAMEA2338728) | human gut metagenome | biome: human gut; feature: human-associated habitat; material: faeces... | reverse complement strand
CCAGCCACTTCCACCCCGCCTTGTTGATGAGCAGGTCGAAGACGTACATACAAAGCGCGGCGATGACAATCGCAATGAAATTGTAGTAGCTGTCCAGATATCCCGAGCCCAAAGCTATCGTCGTGAGGCTCATTGCGAGATAGCCGAGTATCATACCGATGAACACGACCTCGAAGAGCATATCGCCGATGTTGATGCCGCCGCCCGACGTCGACGTCGTCTTGGCGGAAAGCATCTGCACCTTGGGCTGGAACTTTCTGTAAAGGATGAGCACGACGGCGGGTCCCGTGACGATGGGGATGGTCATAACGGTGGCAATCGTGACGAAATCCTGCGGGGTTATCGTGCCGTTGAGGAATTCGTTCATCGACCCCGCAATCGCGCTTGCCGCGCCGTCCGCCATCATCGTTTCGTATTGCAGCGAACCTATGACGGAAAGGCGTATCGCGGGCAGCGCAATGCCTATCGAACCGATGAGCGTGACCACGCCTATGCCTATGCCGATGGCGGGCAGGATGGAAAACGTGACGGATGTGGTGATGACCTTTTTAATCTTCCCCATATCCATTTTGAGAGCCTTGGCACGGCGGAGTGAGCGCACGATGTAATAAAGCGACATCGCGACCACGAAGACGACCACCGCGCCGTACAACCCGTAGATGAGCGGACTGTCCGGGTTGAAGCTGAACGCCGACAATGTTGAAATCATTTTTCTCACCTCTTGGGGGTTATGCGCCCGAAAAGACGCATTCCCGAAACCCGCCCCGCCGGAAACAATCGGCGTCACTCCGAAAACCTGCCTGAACGCGACATCGGGAAAAGCTGTATATTACATACGTTTATGATAAACGAACGCGCGCGTTTTTTCAAGTGGCAATTTAATCTTGCTTTAATCTTTTGAAAACAGTGCTTGTTGAAAACGGTGATATATATACTTTTCTTTTGCCGCCCGTTACCTTTACTATAAAGGATTTCGGCAAATCAAACGACACCGTTTCGCACTCTCCGCTTTTTTCCGCGTAATTTATATATTCGCGCGAAGCTTTGCTCACGGTGGTATTGTCAAGGTCAAATATACCGAGTATTCCGTCCGTTGTAATTGCCTTGTCCTGACTTATCAAAATATACATTATATCACTCCGCCGTTTTTTATGTGGAAGGTTTTGCCCTCGCACAGCCGCAAAACGGTATTCGGGTCGCAGCAGGTTATAAAAACCTGCCTTCCGCTTATGTTGTTCAAAATATAATCCTGCCTTGTTAAATCAAGCTCGCTCATCACGTCGTCAAGAAGTATCACCGGCTCGTCGCCCGTTATTTCCTTTATAATTTCCGATTCGCTGAGCTTTAAAGACAGTGCCGAGGAGCGCTGCTGCCCCTGTGAGCCGAAGCTGCGTGCCGACAGGCCGTCTATTTTAATATCAAGGTCATCTCTGTGAGGACCTATCGACGTTATCTTGTTGTAAATATCGTCGCGCCGCGTCTCCCTGAGTCTGTTTAAGAGAAAATCCTTTATTTCATACGGGTCGTCCGAATATACCTTTGCGTTGTCGGTATATTCAACGCTCATTTTTTCCTTGCCGCCCGACAGTCCGTCGTATATTTTTGCGGAAAATTCACTCAAGAGAGATGTGTATTTAATTCGCTCCGATATTACCGCCGCACCGTAAGACGAAAGCTTATCGTCCCAGGCGTCAAGTGTATCGTAAAGCTCGCTGTGAAACTGAATGTCCTTTAAAAGCGCATTTCTCTGAAAAAGTGTGTGCGTGTATTTTGCGAGTGCCTTGGCGTAATACGGCTTTATCTCGCACAGAGCCGTATCAAGAAATTTTCTTCTGAAAACCGGCCCGTCCTTTACGAGTGACAGATGAGACGGAGAAAATATAACCGCGTAAAACTCGCCTATAAGCTCCGCAGGGGAACGCAGCGTTACGCCGTTTTTCATGGCGGTACGCTTTTTGTCTATAAAAATAACCGCAGACTGCTCGCGTCCCTTTGCGAAAAAAGTCATCTCGTTTTTTGCGTATGACGCATCAAACCTCACAAGCTCCCTGTCTCTTTTTGAACGGAAGCTCTTGCAGCCCGTAAAGAGCCATATACTCTCAAGCAAATTGGTTTTTCCCTGAGCGTTTTCTCCGTAAATGACATTTACGCTCTCGGAGGGGGTAATATTTATTTTTTCAATATTTCTGTAATCCGCGACCGAAAGCTCTTTTACCGTCATTTTTTTACGACCTCATAATATTTTCCGTCAAAGCCGAATTCGTCTCCGCCGTGAAGCTTTTTGCCTCTCTGAACGCAGACCTCACCGTTTACTTTGACCTCGCCGTCCTGAATTATCATCTTTGCGATACCTCCCGAGCCCACCGCGTCACAAAGCTTAAGTGCCGCGTCAAGGCGGATAAAGTCGGTATCTATAAATATCTGTTTTACTTCTTTTTCGGCAATTCTTGCCTTTAATTTAATTACTTTTTTCATTCTGTTTTAAGCCTTACCGGTAAAATTAAGAAGAGGAAGCTGTCGCCGTCCGTCGGAACTATAATTATGGGATGAACGGGGCTTGAAAGCTTTATTATTACTTCATCGGTATCGCAAACTCTGAGCGCGTCAAGTAAAAATTTGTTATTAAAGCCCATCTCAAGCTTTTCGCCGGTCATTTCGGCAGGAACTCTGTCGTTTGCCGAGCCGAGAACGGTAACGCTTGAAATTTTAATCATATCCTTATCAAAAATACATCTGATGGGGCTTTTTGCTCTGTCGGTTATAATGAGAGACGTTCTCTCGATACTGTTTATAAGATTTCTGACGCTTACCTTTACCGTTCCCGTGGAATTTCCGGAAATAGCAGCTTTGTAATTTAAAAATTCTCCGTCCAAAAGACGTGAAACAATATCATAATCGCCTATTTTAAATGTTATGTGCCTTTTGCCTATGCTCATTGATATTTTTCCGTCTTCGCCCGCGGAGAGCTTTAAAACCTCGTTAAGCGTTTTTTTCGGAACAACAAATATCTTTTCTTCGCCGGAATAGTCTATTTTTTCGTTTCTTATCGCAAGACGGAAGCCGTCAACCGCAACAAGTCTTATATTGTTTTCGCTTATCTCGAATCTGACGCCCGTATGTACTATTTTTGCGTCGTTTTCGGCTGTCGCAAAAATTGTTTTTCTTATCATATCCTTTAATATCTCGCTGTCGATAACAACGGGGAAACCTCCGTTGACCGATGGAAGCTCCGGATATTCGGCTGAGCTTGTTCCCACAAGAGTAAATTCGGCCTCGCCGCTCTTAATTTTACATGAAAGCCTCTCGTCGGCTTCAAACGAAACTCTGTCCTCGGGAAGATTTCTCAAAATGTCGCAGAGAATTTTTGCGTTTAATATAATGCTGCCGTTTTCTTTTACCTCGGCGTCGGCCGACGTTATCATTCCTACCTCAAGGTCATATCCCGTGAGAGTAACCGTGTTTCCCTCGGCTTTTATCATAATTCCCTCAAGAGACGGTATTGATGTTTTTTGAGAAACTGCTCTCTGAACATTTGAACATATATCGGAGAGGATATGTGTGTTGCATTCAAATTTCATAAAGGATTTCCTTTCAAAATAAAATAAATAAAATATATAAATAGTATCATTATTAGTGCGCGACGAAATGTTTAAAACTCTCGAAGCTGTTTATATACAAGAAAAAATCACATTTTCTCGGTTGTTATTTTCGTGTTGAAAAAATGTTCAATCAACAGACAAAAATTAACTGTTCAAAACCCGTATGTTTAAAATCAAAACTTGTTTAAAACTCCTGCATATTTTTAATGATATCCTCAACCGTTTTTTTAAACACGGGATTTTCGTTCATTCTGTCTTCGATAACCTCAATTGAGTGGTTTACGGTTGAGTGCGTTTTGCCGTTAAATACGTTTCCTATATCCACAAGCTTCATTCCGGTAATTTCGCGGATTATGTACATTGAAACCTGCCTTGCGTCCTTAATGTTTTTATCGCGCTTGTCGGACATTATGTTTTCGGGAGATATTCCGAATGTATTTCCGACATTGTTTATGATATTGTTTATGGTGACGGAAATTGGCTGATTGAAGTTAAGTACCTCTTTTATGGCGTCACGGGCTATATCTATGGAGGGTTCTTTTCCGGCAAGCCTCGTGAGAGCGTTGATTTTATTTACCGCACCCTCAAGCTGACGAACATTGTATTTTACCTGCTCGGCTATAAATTCCACTATGTTATTCGGGAGCTCAAGACCGCGGCTGTCTGCCTTGCTTTTTACGATAGCCATTCTCGTTTCGAGATCAGGCGGAGTTATATCCGCCATCATGCCCCAGTTAAAACGCGTTTTGAGTCTGTCCTGAAGAGTGGGTATTTCGTCCGGCGGATTATCGGACGTCAAAACAATTTGCTTATTGACCTCGGTAAGAGCATTAAAGGTATGGAAAAATTCTTCCTCGGTACTCTTTTTATTTGCTATGAACTGAATATCGTCTATTAAAAGCGCATCGACATTTCTGTATTTGTCGTGAAATTCGCCCATATTCTTTTTTCCGAGATAATAAATCAGGTCGTTTGTAAAATTTTCACTCGTTGTATATAAAACGTTTGCCGACGGATTTTTTTCGAGCATACGGTTTTTAATTGCCTTTAAAAGATGGGTTTTGCCGAGTCCGCTCTTGCCGTAAATAAAAAGGGGATTGTATTCCTCGCCCGGATGCTCTGCGGCATTTAAGGCGGTTGCATATGCAAATTTGTTTGTAGAGCCGACTATGAAATTTTCAAACGTGCTCGTGCTGTCACGCGAGGACAGGTGATTTTTTTCTTCACTCTGCTCCTTTTCGTCATCGGTTTCCTGCGGCTTAAAAAGGTAAATAACCTCGATGTCGTCAAATCCCATAACAGCCGTCAAAGCTTCTTTTATAACGCCGTCGTATCTCGTTGTGATTATCTGTATTTTATATGATGTGGGGCAGGTAAATTTTGCTGTCTGCCCGTCAAAGCTCTCCGGAACAAGCGGAGATATCCACAAATTAAAGGCAACGTCGCTGACATTAAGTGCTTCTTTCATATAATCACACGCTGCTGACCATATCTCGGAAAACGAGTCCATATTTTCACACTCCGAAAACAAAATAAAAAAATATCAAATTTACCGTTACAGCGGTACAATCGGATTATTTTAACATTTTAGGTGCTTTTAAAGTATTAACACATAAAAACCGCAAAATTAAATTACGGTGCTTACAGGCAATAATTTGCACAATATGTATATTAGCACATTTTTAATATTTTTTCAATATTTTCTTAAAATAAATGGAGTAATTATAAATGTATATATATATAGGGCTTTTGAAGAAGCGTAAATATTAAAAAAAAGTTGACAACAAGCCGGATTTTAGTATATAATAACTTCTCGCAGATTATTTCAGAGTAAAGGAGCGAAAAAATAATGCTTAGAACTTATCAGCCTAAGAAACGCCATCGCAAGATGGAACACGGTTTCAGAAAAAGAATGGCCACCAAAAACGGCAGAAAAGTGCTTGCAAGACGCCGCGCTAAGGGCAGAAAGCAGTTATCTTATTAAAAGGTAAGCATTTTGAAAAATACGGTAACACTAAATCGTAACTGTGATTTCCGACGCCTCTACGGCAGAGGAAAGGTTTATACGGATCCTGCACTGGTTATTTATTTATTAAAAAACCGTGCGGGAATTTGTCGTATAGGTATAACCGTAAGCAAAAAGACCGGCAACGCCGTACAGAGAAATCGCTCAAAGAGGATAATCAGAGCGGCGTATTCGGCTGTTGAAGAAAGTATTTGCGGAAATTGGGATTTTGTTTTTGTTGCGCGAGGCAAAACAAAATACCTGAAAAGTACCGATATTCAAAAAGTCTTGACAGAACAACTCCTAAAAGCGGGAGCCATAAAGAAATGAAAGAGCTTGCAATTAAAATGATAAGATTTTATCAGCGTAAGATCTCCCCGCTTTTTCCGCCGAGATGCAGATATTACCCGACCTGCTCGCAATATGCCGTTACGGCTATTGAGAGATTCGGTATCATTCGCGGCGGTTTACTCGCAGTATGGCGTCTTTTAAGGTGCAATCCTCTGTTTCCGGGAGGACTTGACCCTGTTCCCGAAAAACGAAATAAGAAAAAGGGCTAAGTTTGATTAAGCTTTTACTCCCTTCGGAGGAATTTAATGAACACAAGTAAAATATATGAAATTCTCGGAATTCCTTTCGGCTTTGTGATTTCCCTGTTCTATGCCATGACGGACAACTATCTTCTCTCGATAGTTTGCCTTATGATCATAGTAAAGCTGTGCCTTCTTCCCTCTTCCGTAAAGCAGCAAAAGGCTCAGGCTAAGCAGGCAAGGCTTCAGCCGAAGCTCAGACGTATTCAGAAAAAATACGAGGGCAATCAGCAGAAAATTCAGGAGGAAACACAAAACCTGTACAGCCGCGAGGGCTTTAGCGCCATGGGCGGCGGCTGTATGCCGATGATTATACAGCTTATAGTTATGACCGGTCTTTTCCAGGTCAACTATCACCCCTTCTCAATGGTTCTGAATATCAGAGGCGATGTGCTCTCAGCAATTAAAGAAGCCGTTATGCCCTTGCTCACCGAGACGGAGGCAAAGGGTGCTTCGTTCAGAATAGAGCTTTATGCTCTTCAGCATTGGAGCGACATTCGTAATTCCGTTGCGGGTCTTACTCCCGAGATGATATCAAAGGTTGATTTATTCTTACAGAGATTTACCGTTTTCGGACTTGACCTTTCGCACACTCCGAATTTCAGGGTATTTGACATTTATTGGGCAATACCGATTATAACCGGCGTTTTGTCGCTTGCCATGAGCGTTTATTCCCTTATTCGTCAGAAAAAATTAAACCCGGAAATGTCAAAAAATCCGACAATGGGTTGCATGATGCTTTTCACACCTGCCATGCAGATTTACTTTGCATTCCTCTTCCCGACTGTTGTCGGCATATATGTAATTATGTCTACCGTTGTTTCCTTTGCACAGATGGTGGTTCTCAATATAACCCACAGTCCGCAGAAGGTTCTCGCAAAGCTGATGGTTGAGGAAACCGTTGAGCGACGCTCAAAAGAGGCTAATATCAAAAAAATAGCCGAGATGAAATCTTAAAAAAGAATGGTGTATATAAATGATTAAAGAATCGGTAAAATCCGCGTCCACCATAGAGGACGCTAAGGCCGCCGCCCTTTTGGAGCTCGGTCTTACAGAGGACGACGTATATAATATAGAAGTTTTACAGATGCCGCAGAAAAAGACTTTCGGTATTTTCGGCGGAAAGCCTGCCGAGGTAAAGGTTTGGGTTGACGTTCCCGAGAAAAAGGAAAAACCCGTTTCCGAAAAGAATACGTACAAAAAACCCGCTTCGGCTCCCAAAAAGGTCGAAGACAGAAAAAAGGAAGCCAAAAAGGAAAACACCCGTAAGGTCGAAAAAGAAGAAAAGACCGAAGAGGAGAAAAAGGCTTCTTTGAAGGAGACAAACGAGTACGAAAAAACCGCTTCTTATATAGCGGAAATCGTCAAGGGACTCGGGCTTCCCGAATGCAGTGTTAAAACCTTTGCAGACGACGAGGAAATTGTTTTTGAGCTTGACTGCGGCGATGATTACGGCATAGTTATAGGCAGACGCGGAGAGACTCTCGACGCTATACAGTACCTTGCAAGAATGGTTGCAAACCGCGGTGTTTCGGGCTATAAGCGCGTTTCCATAAACATAGGCAATTACCGTGAAAAGCGCAAGGGTGCTCTTGTTTCTCTTGCCAAAAAGGACGCTGCAAGAGCCGTTCGTACAGGTAGAAATATAACCCTTGAGCCGATGAACCCCTATGAGCGCAGAATTATTCATACTGCCGTTCAAGAGGTTGAGGGTGCAACCTCGTTCTCGGTAGGGCAGGACCTTGACCGCAGAGTTGTAATTGCTCCCGAAAACGGCGGCAAGGGCAGCTACGGCGACAGAAATTATCGCAGAGGCCGCGGCGGAAGAAATGACCGCAGACCCAAGCGCGAGCCCTATGTTCCGCAGGTTGCTCCGGACCGCGAACAGAAGAACGACGCTGCAGGCGTTTCGGTTTACGGAAAAATCGAAATTAAGAAAAATACAGAGGAATAATTCTGAGTTTTCTTCATTATCGAAAGAGTTTTAGACATTTGAACCGCATTTTTGTCGAAAACTTCGTTAACGAAACAAATAATCAGATTTTAAGAGCACCGGATATGCGGACAGCATGTTTCGGTGCTTTTGCTTTTTAAAATATTGAAGCAGAGCTCTGAGAATTTATTGATTTTAAAGGGGGCGCGGCGGGCAGGATTTTTTGCCGGTTCGCAGAAAATACAAAGCCAAACAGATAAAAGTGGTGATTTTATGAGTACAATCGCGGCTATTTCAACAGGTCTTGCCGCAGGAGGCATAGGAATAGTCAGAATTTCGGGCGAAAACGCCCTGAATGTAGCCGATAGCATCTTCAAAACCGTACAAGGTATCGAATTAAAAAAACTGAGCGGCTACAAAGCGGCGTTCGGAAGGGGATTTTTTGACGGAAAACCCATTGACGAGGCCGTTGCGCTCGTATTCAGAGCACCGAAAAGCTATACGGGCGAGGACGTTGTGGAGATTTCCTGCCACGGCGGCCTTTACATAACAAAGCAGGTTTTAAGAGCGGCACTCAAAAACGGCGCGGTTCCTGCGGAGCCGGGAGAATTTACAAAGCGTGCGTTCTTAAACGGAAAGACCGACCTCACAAAAGCAGAGGCCGTTATGGGTATTATTTCGGCTCACGGCAAGGAGGCGGGCGAAGCCGCTTTTTCGGCACTTGAGGGTGCCCTTTACAAAGAAATACACAAGATTACCGATGTCCTTTTAAAGATAAATGCGGCTCTTGCGGCGTGGGTGGATTACCCCGACGACGAAATCGAGGACCTCACAGACGAGAGCATTTTAGATGCAGTTACCTCGTCAAAAGCAGCTCTTAAAGAACTTTTAAACCGTTTTGACGCAGGTCAGGCGATAACCGAGGGAACCGAAACGGCGATAGTCGGCAGACCGAACGTCGGCAAATCAACTCTTATGAATATGCTTACGGGAACCGAAAAATCCATAGTAACGTCGGTTGCCGGCACAACGCGCGACATAGTTGAGGAAACCGTTACGATAGGCAATGTCACGCTTCGTCTCGCGGATACGGCAAGGCTACGCGAAACAGATGACACCGTTGAGAGCATAGGCGTTGAGCGAGCCAAAAGAAAAATCGCCGCTGCAAAGCTTATCATTGCCGTGTTTGACTCGTCCTGCGCGCTCTCCGACGAAGACAGGGAAATTTTCGATTTGTGCTCCGGCAAAAGCTGTCTCGCCGTTATAAACAAGACGGATTTGGAGCCGAAAATCGACGAAGATGAAATAAAACGCAACTTCGAAAATGTAGTTTATATATCCGCAAAGGATAATTCGGGACTCGATTTACTTCGTGAAACAATCGAAAAAATACTCGGTACGGCAAATTTCGACACGACTGCGGCTCTTTTGATGAACGAAAGACAGCTGTCCTGCTGCGAAAAGGCTTATTCGGCACTCTGTGAGGCGGAAAATGCCGAGAAAACAGGCGTTACAAGAGACGCAATTCAAGTCTGCATAGACTCCGCAATAGAAAATCTTATGGTTTTGACAGGCGAAAAAGCCACCGAAAGCGTGGTAAACGAGATTTTTTCGCAATTCTGTGTAGGCAAGTGACGGAGATAAATTATGGAATATTTTGCAAAAGAATATGATGTTGCCGTTATAGGCGCCGGTCACGCCGGTATCGAGGCAGGTCTTGCCTCGGCTCGGCTCGGTTCAAAAACAATAGTTTTTACCATTAACCTTGATTGGATAGGCAATATGCCGTGCAATCCGTCGATAGGCGGCACTTCAAAGGGCCATCTTGTAAGAGAAATAGATGCTCTCGGCGGCGAAATGGGCAAAGCTGCCGACAAAAACGAGATACAGTCGCGTATGCTCAACCGCGGAAAAGGTCCGGCTGTTCATTCGCTGCGCGCGCAGATTGACCGCAGGGAGTATTCAAAATATATGAAGCACGTATTGGAGCTTCAGGAAAACCTTGACGTTAAGCAGGCGGAAATAGTCGATTTGTCACGCGGCAAAGACGGTCTTTGGAGATTAAAGACGCGACTTGAGGCAATTTACAGTGCAAAGTGTGTTGTTCTTGCGACAGGAACATTTTTGGGCGGCAGAGTTTACATAGGCGACGTCTCCTACGAGAGCGGCCCCGACGGAATGTTCCCGGCAAATGAGCTTTCAAAGGCGCTTTATAATATGAAAATTCCGCTCAGACGGTTTAAAACGGGCACTCCGTCGCGTGTAAATCGACGCAGCGTGGATTTTTCGGTGCTTGAAAAGCAGGAGGGCGACGAAACAACAACTCCGTTTTCGTTTGACACCGACACTCCGCCCGTAAACAAGGCGGCTTGCTATATAGCGTATACAAATGACGAAACAAAAAAGGTTATCCTCGATAACATACAGTATTCGCCGCTTTACAGCGGAAAAATTCACGGCGTGGGGCCGCGCTATTGCCCGAGCTTTGAAGACAAAATTATGCACTTCCCCGATAAAAAACGCCATCAGCTTTTTGTTGAGCCGTGCGGACTCGACACGGAGGAATTATATTTGCAGGGAATGTCCTCGTCTCTTCCCGAGGCGGTACAGCTGAAGTTTTTGAGAACGATAAAGGGACTTGAGCACGTTGAGGTTATGAGAACCGCATATGCTATTGAATATGACTGCGTGGATCCGCTCGCACTCAAGCCGTCACTCGAATTTCTCGACCTCGACGGACTTTTCGGCGCAGGGCAGTTCAACGGCTCCTCCGGCTATGAGGAGGCCGCGGCGCAGGGTCTTATAGCCGGCATAAATGCCGCGCGGAAGGCTCAGGGCAAGGAACCATTTATACTTGACCGCGCATCGTCGTATATAGGCACGCTGATAGATGACCTTGTGACAAAGGGCTGCTCCGACCCGTACAGAATGATGACCTCGCGTTCGGAATACAGACTTTTGCTGAGGCAGGATAACGCCGATATGCGCCTTACACCTCTCGGTTACGAAATCGGACTTGTCTCCGAAGAAAAATACCAACGGCTTCTTAAAAAGCAGGAGATGATAAGAGCGGAACGCAAAAGGATTGAAGATACTTCGATTCCCCTGACGGACGAGCTGCAGCAGCTGCTTGTTTCACGTGGAACATCTCCATTGCCGCGCGGCGTTAAAGAGGTTGAGCTTTTAAAGCGTCCGCAGATAACATATGACGATTTGTCCCCGTTCGACGTAAATCGACCCGATATTCCGCGTGAGATATTCGAACAGGTTGAAATTGAGCTTAAATATGAGGGTTATATTGTGCGGCAGACGGCACAGATAAACGAAATGCGCCGACTCGAGGTGAAAGCTATTCCGCCCGAAACCGATTATAATAAGATAGACGGACTGCGGCTTGAGGCGAGAGAAAAGCTCTCTAAAATACGGCCTATGAATGTGGGTCAAGCCTCAAGAATAAGCGGCGTCTCACCTGCCGACATATCGGTTTTGCTCATTTACCTTGCCAAGGAGGGCAAATAATGTTAAACAGAGATTTGCTTTACAAAACAGCGGAAAATATGGGTGTTAAAATCGACGACGACGCCTTTAAACGTTTTGATATTTATGCCGAGCTGCTTTTTGAAACCAACAAAAAATTTAATCTGACGGCGATAACCGAGCCGGACGATATGACGGTAAAGCATTTTGCCGACTGCCTTTCCGTATTTAAATATGTAGATTTCAAAGAGGGCGCAAGGCTTATTGACGTTGGGACGGGTGCAGGCTTTCCGGGACTTGTGCTGCTTCTTGCAAGACCCGACCTTGACGTAACCTTCCTTGACGGAACGGGTAAAAAGCTTGCCTTTATAGAAAGCGTCCTCTCAAATGTCGGCTTAAACGGCAATATTCTTCACATCCGCGCCGAGGAAGCGGGAAAAGACCCTCTGTACCGCGAAAAATTCGACTTTGCAACGGCCAGAGCTGTGGCGTCTCTGCCCGTCCTTTGCGAATATTGCATACCTTTTATTAAAAAGGGAGGCTCTTTCATCTCTATGAAATCGGCTTTTTCCGACGACGAAATTTTCTCTGCGTCGGCTTCTCTTCGTATTCTCGGCGGCAAAATAGAGTCGGACAATGTGTTTGATTTGGTTGAAAACACAAGGAGAAGAATATTGATCATAAAAAAGATATCGCAAACTCCGTCAAAATATCCTCGCGCTTCGGCAAAAATTTCTAAAAATCCTTTGGGATAATGGGTTTTAACCGCACCGATACGCGATTTTAGACGAACGAATTTTCTTTACAACTACACCTTCACGGTGCTATTCTTTAAGCAAGGACAAGCACTGCGGAGGTGATTTTTTTGAAGTCAAAAGACAAAATCAAAACTGCGGCACAGGTGCTACTGCTGCCGCAGGACAGTATTTTGCCGAACCCCGATCAACCGAGAAAACGGTTTGATTACGACGAGCTTGAGGGTCTTGCGCAAAGCATACGGCAAAACGGAATACTTCAACCCGTAACGGTTCGCAGAAGAACCGACGGTAAAAACGTGAAGTTTGAACTGGTTGCCGG
>ENA-OROK01003356-OROK01003356.1-human-gut-metagenome-genome-assembly--contig:-NODE-3356-length-12709-cov-3.284890_pt1 | contig 12709 bp, 7 predicted proteins | sample MGYA00242127_ERZ509046 | MGnify/ENA primary metagenome ERZ509046 (study PRJEB26280, sample SAMEA2338728) | human gut metagenome | biome: human gut; feature: human-associated habitat; material: faeces... | reverse complement strand
CTGCCGGGCCTTTGGCACTGAGCAGTATGGGTAAACAAGCAAAAATTGCGAGAAGTGTAAAAATCTTTTTCATAGGGGCAACCGTTTAATACAAAAGGATTGGTTTAGAAATGTTTTAATCGATACGGATAGAATGAATTTCAGCTTCTTTTTCAAATCTTATTCTCGAATCTCCCGTTTGTCGGAGTCTCATTTACTTTTGAGATACGATAGGCAGATTGAATATTTTTTGAACTTTTATATAGGGAAGGGTAAAGGGAAGGGCGATATATATATAACTTACATATACCGCCCTTCTTCTAAAAAATAGATTTTAAATGTCGCTCAGCGCGAAGGGCTTATTTCACAACGACTTTTTGAACTTTTTCAACACCGTCGATAATCGCTTTTACAATGTAAATGCCTTTGGCGGCAGGAGCGGCCATAGATTGTACACCGGCAGCTTCCATTACTTTTTGTCCGGCGAAGTTGTAAACGACAGCGTTTGCCATGCCAGAGAAATAAATGGCATCGCCGCTTACGAATATCTTCACGTTGTCGGCAGCTACGTTAGCGATACCCGATTCAGAGTCATTGTCATATCCGTCGGGAGTCATTTTGTAAACGGCAGCTCCGCTACCCGATGCGTAGACAGCGATATAAGCAGCTTCTTTACCGTTTTTGTCGGTTACTTTGGCGATACGGGGCAATGCGGTACGAACAGGGTTCGAAATATCGCCCATACCACCTTGCGGGAATGTCCAGTAATAAGTTGCACCGGCAAATGTAGGACCTTCGCCCATTTCGATAATGTTCCATGCTTGGGCAGGAGTCGTGGCCGTATTGGAAATTACGTATGCGCAGAAAGGTTTGTCGTTCAATGTAAATTCAGAGATACCGTTATTTCCTACGTTTTTGATAGCGCATTCCTCGGGAGCATCACCTACGCTTTCGATCAAAGAACCGCTCATGTCGTAGAGAGATGCTGCACTATTGAAACCGTCCAAATAGAAGTAGTCGTTATCGATGATTGAAACACGAGGTCCGGTTCCGTTGTCGACAGCTTCTGCGGGGTAATAGGATTTGATTTCGATAACTTTGAAATTATAGCCTTCATAGTCACCTGTTTGCCCGGCTAATTGTCCGTCTTTAATATCGCAACGAATCACATATTTCCCGCTGCTGACTGGGAACATGACGATAGCATCTTTCGTAACATCGCCTTTCACGGCAAAATAGTCGACACGATAGCCGTCGAGCAGACCATCTTTGTTGGCCAATTCCATTACTTTGGTGGGCTCTCCGCTCGTCATGTCGATTTTCCAAACGCCGATAGCTTCGCCGTTCAATGCAGTGGACATGTTGAATACAACTACGTTTCCGGCATCGTCTACCTGAATATCGTTGCAAAGGAATCCGGGCGTTTTTTGTTCTTCCATTGGTGTCTGTTGGAATGTCGTGTCGCCGGGAGCGTTTACGATAGTATCGATTTTGGTATAAGTGTAGGTGATTTTAAACTTTTCTGTGTCGAATTGAACATCGCGTTTCTTTTCTCCGGTTTTCAAATCGTAGATTTTGATACCCGTAAAAGTAGCTCTGTACGCAAACAACATTTCGTCTCCTTTAACTGTCATACCACGGGAATCGCTGGCTCCACCTAACTGATCGGCTACTCCCATATTATTTCCGGTAGTGGCAGCTTTCATCCACAAATTTTCCAATGTGTATTCACCTGCTTTTTCATACGTCGCCGGATCTTGAGCGACCATCGATGTTGCCATACATGCAGCAACCATCCCAAGTAATAATCTTTTCATAATACAAATAAATTAAATGAATAAATAAATGAAAAATTATATTGCATAACTCAATATATATCAAATTGTTAGTGTATCAATTTCAATATCTCTTTTTTCCCGTCGATGTGGACGATGACCACGTAGACTCCACGTACAAGCCCGCTCAATTCGATACGGTCTCCTGCTGCCGGATTTTCCATATCGGCAAAACGCCCGATAATTTGCCCGGATAAGTTAGCTACATCGACCGTTATGTGGCGTGCACCGTTTCCTACGACGAGAGCGGGATTCTCACCCTGTATGACATAACATTTACCTCTCTTTTCGAGAGTTTCCATACCTGAGGAATTTTTGAAAGTGAAGGATATTGTATCACAATATTCCGTTTCGCCTCCTACGTATTCCGAGCGGGCTCGCAGATACCATGTACCGTCGGTCAAGTTGTCGAATTCCGTTTCGTAAGTGAATGCGTTTACGGTCTGTCTTTTTACGTTTCGTATCGGGGTAAACTGGTCGTTGGTGTGTAATTCGATACGGAAGGTGCTGGCGAACGGTTCTTCTGCCCAGCGTACTTGTAAGGACGTGGCTTCGACCGTCGCTCCCTGCGTGGGATATAGAATGACCGGTATGGACGGCTCTTTCGATTCTGTCGTGAAATTCGTCGTTTTACTGATACTTTCTGTCGAGCCTGCGTATGCGGTTACGCGTGCGTAATATTTCGTATTTCCCACCAATACGCCTTCGGGGAGGGTAATGGAGTGTTCGCTATATCGTTGGTCGAGAACTTTACCCATAGAGCGGAAGTCGTCGTATTTGTTTATTTCGAGTCGGTATTCCGTAGCGTTTGGATATTCGGTCCAAGTGATAGAAGGCGTGACAGACACTTCGGTAGCTCCTTTGGTCGGAGATTCTATTTCGAACGGACCGGACTGGAATGCATATACGGAAGAGATGCCGTCCGAACAGTTGGCTTTTCGTGTACGAATCCGCCAGTAATAAGTCCCTTTTTCCAAGTCGGGCAGATAGCTCGAAGGGAAAGAAGTACCGGTAGTTTCCCGCGAGAGTATGAGGTCGGTGAATAAATCGTCGCGGGCAATGTCTATATAATAGGAAGCATCGGCGACACTGCTCCACGTAAACTCGTAGTTGCCTATGGCCGTTCCGTTGTTTATCGGAGTGTTTAATGTCACGGCTTCGCTTGTACCTGCCGTGGCTCCCATGAACAAGGGTGCATACTCGTTTCCGTAACGGTCGACGATGGAAACAGCGTATGTATACCCCGTGCGATAAATTGTCGGTATGGAATAGTTGGTGCTGTATGAGAGCCCCAACAGATAGCGGGCATCCCGGCAAGCGGTCGTTTGTGCCGCATTTTCCGGTACGGCATATACGGCGTATCGCATACCCTCTGCTCCCGTCCATGATAATTGACCGTTAGTGAAAGCGATATTCGATACTAATCCGGGATCGGAGGTAGCTTTCCAGCTGATGGCTGGTATTAGAGCCGGGTATTTGTAAACGTCCGACCGCAACAAGGAGAGCATTCCCGAAGTATGGGTTACCTTGCGCATGTTGTAGAATACGCTTCCCGGGGCTCCCGTTTCGTCATATGTGCGGTTTACTTTAATTTGATTGACCAGTTCGGAGCCTTTGAACGAAGCGGTTGCGCCATCGACGATGTATTCGTTTTCTTCGGCTGTTTTCCGTTCGATGGGAGAGAGCGCTTTGGAAGAAACTTTTTCTCCGTTTAGATCGAACGATAGTGTCCCGGTTGTCGTTTTTCCGTATTTTGATGGCATTTTGGCCGAGCTCAAATCGGATGCCGAATGGCTCGAATAAAAATGACAACCGAATTGCCTTACGATTTGGCTCCACCATTCGGCGATAAGCGTGTAGTCGCTGCTCGATCCTATCGTCCAATAGATTTGCGGCGATATGTAATCGATAGAGTGTTCTTGTATCCATGCCATAGGATCGCAGAAGATATCGTCGTACGCCCAGTCGGAACCTACCGGGGTAGGAGTAACGCCGTATCGCTCGGCTATCGTGGCATCGGTGCACCATACACCGGCGGGAGAGATACCGAATCGCACATAAGGCTTTTCCGATTGAATCATTCGGTAAACCTGAGCGATCAGTTTATTTACATTCTGACGCCGCCAATCGGCCCGAGAGAGGTTGTCGGGATTGGATTGCTGGTATAACTCGTCGTCCATGTCGTCGGTCGTCCCCGACGTGTAGAAATAGTCGTCGAAGACAACACCGTCGATGTCGTAGTTTTGTACGACTTCTTGAATAATGGCGGTGATATGGTCTCTCACTTCCGGCATTGCCGGATTCAAGATAGAACCGTCCGAATAGTCTAAGAGCCATTCCGGGTGAGATTCCCGATAATTTTGAGGCGTTCCGTCCCATTGGTGCAGTACGCTTTCATACCGGTAGGGGTTGAACCATGCGTGAATTTCGATACCCCGTTTGTGAGCCTCTTCGACAGCAAACAGCAAGGGGTCGTACCCCGGGTCCATGCCTCGTGTCGCTACGAGGTCGCTCGACCACGGTTCGTAAGAGGATTTATACATCGCATCGCAACGGCCGCGCACTTGGAAATAAACGGTATTGGCATTAGCTGCTTTTACCGAGTCGAGCAACATGATTAACTCGTCTTTTTGTTCTTGGATTTCTTGCGCATTTCCGGTGTTCGAGATAACGGTAGTTTTCGGCCACGTCAATCTCCATACGGTCGATAACCAGAATGCTCTGACCTCTTTTTTGGGAGTTTGAGCGATTGTCGGGATAGCTAACCAAAAGGTAAACAGTACGATTGCTATTTTTGCGATGTATTTCATATCTAATTAGTTAAGATATTTTTTCCCGCCGGTCGGTTAGACCGGCGGAAAATTATCAGGCTTTTGTTTTTAGAATAGGTTCGATAACTCGTTGTTCAGTGCTATACCATAGACATTGACCCCCGATACGATAGTTTCCAGCTTTTTCGTCGTGGGATTCCAGCGTTTTACTCCCGATGTCTCCGAGCTGCCTTCTTCGGCACGGAGTCCGAAGTAAACCGAACCGTCGGTGCTGTCGAGTACCATTTGACAGACATCGACATATTCTCCTACGCTTCCTTCGCTGTCCGATTTGAAGCTCGCTACGAGATATTTGCTCTCGGCTTTCGTGTTGGTCTTTGTCGCGTCGTTGGCCGTAATATCTGTTAAAGGAACGGCATAGAGCCCTTTGTCTCGAATGACGGCATATAAAATTTGATTGGTGGCATCTATCACGAACGATTTCACGAATTCATCGGGGAAAATCGTAGCATAGGGAGGGTTGGTTCCTCGACTGATGTCCACAGGGCTGATATCGCTTTCTGCGAAACGGAAGATACCGCCTCCGCCGTATGTTTTGCCCCAATACCACAATCCGTCCGCTTTGGCGAAGCAGGCATTCATTGCACCGTATTGCCACGGGTTACCGTAATATTCGAGCCGATTGTTCTGAACGAAATAATCGTATTTGGCATCGCTGGTGCTGAGTGCCAAGTTACGTTCGTTGACACCGATGCGTCGGATACCTGTATTCCGGTCGGCGAAATAGATTTGTTCGTTGTCTATCCAACCGTAGAAAGGATCGTTGAAGGCGGCGTTGCCGACGTTGGAGAGAACGGTTTCCATACTGCTCCCGTCTTTGGCTACCGCTGTAATTTTTCCGTCACCCCGGGTTCCATCTTCATCGTTGACATACGAGAATTGTGTACCGCAGTCGAGCACGAATAGAACTTCATTATGGAACAGCATATTCAGAGGGTGAGCTCCCGCTTTTACGCCTAAGTCGAAGGGAGAGTTATTACTTCCCTCAGGAACATTATAATCCAGCTTATAGGCCATTACGTTTCCACTTTTTACCGCATAGTAGAGCGTTTTCGATGCATTGGGCGTACCTACTTGTACATTGGCTTTTACATCTTGGAGCGCACGTCCGCCGAGAGTGGTTTTCAACGTGATGGTTTGCGAACCTATGTTTTTGAAGACTAATCGGCCCGGATTTTCGCCGGTATAGGTATTACCTGTTATTTCCGGGTGATCGAGCAAGGTTGTTCCTTCGGGCAATACCCATGTATATTCCGGTTCTTCCGATGCGGCCGGATTTCGTAAGGTCACTTCCAAAGTCACTTCGACGTCGTTGATGACACATATTCTATCATCTTCCGTTTTGGCGACGATCGTAGGTTTAATGTCGTTGATAAGCAAAGGATGAGTCGTATAGTCGTCGCCTACGGTCAATTTTACCTCGTACTGTCCGGGTAAACTGTATGTATGGGTAGGATTAACGTCGGTCGAAGTTTCCCCGTCGCCGAAGTCCCAAGTACATGTACCCGAGATGGCCGATGTATTGGTAAACTGTATGGTGGAACCTACCAGATAGTCGAGTTCGTATCCTTCGTTCGTGATGTGGTAGGTAAACGCTACATCGTCACTGGGATATACATTGTAAGTGGGATCGTTTTCCACACAAGCAGATAACGAAGCCAACAAGACAACCGTCAAACTTATATTTCTTAATGCTTTCATTGTTCTTTCCGTTTCTATTAGTTGACAGTAATATTTTTAATATCGGTATTGCTTATCACACCGTTGGAGTCGCTTACTTGGAATTTTGCGCTCAACGTATAGGTGCAATTGTAGTTTACTCCGTATTCTTTGCCGTCGAAGATGAGTTCGGGCGTGGTTAGAGCTGCAACGATGCCATCGAGCCGGGCTTTATTCTCGTCGGTGATTTCATATACTTCTTCGTTGGCTTCGTTGGTCGTTTTCGTGAAGAGAGCCTCATATTCCTCTTCGGTCATTTTCATGAATCCATCGACAACGATTTTTTTCATGTTCCCGTGGTAATCGGTCTCTATTTGAGTGGTTAGAGCCTCCCGGAAGTTGGTCTCGTAATCGCCGGGATAATAGGTCTTGAATAAAGTTTCGGTAAAATCGGAACTTCCTACACTGGCCCATGTCACGCTAGCCCATGAAGAGGAGACCGGGAAAGTGGCGTCGAGAATGTAGGACGACTTGGCATCGTCCCACGACACGGTTTGAGGATCGAACTCTTTCACCAAATGCGAGGCGACTACTTCGTCGGTCTCGCTTTCGGTATAGGTGTAACTGATGTATGGGCATGTAACGGCACGATTGATCGTACTGCTCACTCCATACCAAACTTGGGCTTTCTCTATCGTACTGCCGTCGGCATAATAGTAAACTCTGAAATCGAGGTCGCTACCGGCGTTCACGGCATCTTTCAGCTCCCAATAAACGTATGCGGTTTGTTGTCCCAAGTCTGCCCAATCGTTTACAGGGTCGTTGATTTCGCAACCCGATAATCCGGCGATTGCCAGCAGAAGAGACGCTATTTTTACTTTGTTTTTCATATCGAGTGTTATTATTTGTTGTAATACTTCGATTCTTTTCTATTTATTGCCAGATCATAGGTTTGCGCAACCATTGATAGTTTTTGTATGCGCCTAGTCTTTCCAATTCGGCTTTGTTGTATTTTTCTTCTGTTTCGGGGTCGTAGTTGATACGGTTGATCCATGCTTTGGGATCGTCTCCCCAATGAGCTTCATAAATATTATTGGGCCGTTTTAATCCGGGATATACATAGGTATTGTCATATTGTATTCCGTTCTCCTCGCAACTGTAATTGTAGCGACGCATATCGGTCCATTGTTCGGGTTGCAGATAGAGGCAAACATATTTCTGACGCATGATGTGCCCGATGTTGAATCCGTCGGCAGGGAAGTAGGTAGTTACATAGTTTCCTGTTCCGGTTTCATTCCCCAAATAGTTATTGCGATAGCGGGTATAACTGCTTCCATAAATCGAGGAAAGATTGAATCGGTCGAAATTAATTTCGGCAGCTTGCATGGTCAATGAACGGGCCGTCGGCTTGTCGCCGCTCCAATAAGTAGCTTCGGCTTTGATAAGCAGGAGTTCTTCTTCGAGGAAGAGGGGAACATAACCTGTGTTTTGCGTATAGACCGAAACTTTCTTGCCGTCGACTTCGGGGAACAAGGTGGGGTAGTTATCCACTTTGTAGGAAACGTCCATACCGATATTGGTATCGAGATAACGCATTTCAGTACCGGAATCGCTTGTTCCCGAGGGTCCCGGCCGTGCACTCATGAAAGCGAGGATACGAGGATCTTCCGCCCAGCCTTTCAGGTTGTTATGCGATTCGAATACGCCCAATATATTTTCCATGAAATATTTGGTAGGAACAGCCGAATTCAACATGTTGCCACGTCCTTCCCAGCCGAGACCTCCTTGTTCGGTCGATCCGAAGGCTTCGCCCCACGGAGAATTTTGGGCTCCGTTACCGCCGTCGAAACGATAAAGTACATCTTCCCAACCTTCGAGTGCCCGGTTGACAGCTGTAATGATGGCTTGGCATGTCGCCGCATTGTTTTCCCAATTCGGCAATTTGCGAAGCAGTAACCGGGCTTTTAAGGCGTAGGTATAGTGTTTCCATTTATTTAGATCTCCGGCGAAGACCCGGTCGATCGATTGATCGATAGGTATATTGGTCGCGGCTTCGGTATAAGTGGGATCTTCATACATGCCTATCAGCTCTTCTATTTCTTGATTCATCCACTCGTAGATGCTTTCTTGCGTATCGTAGTGCGGACTGTTCGATTCATAGGCTTCCGAACGAGGCATGTCTCCGAACAGGTCGGTTGTCATTTGGGTGGACATTAACCGAAGGGTACGGCCGATGAGTTCCAGATTCCACGCTTGTGCTTCGTGAGCCTCGTCGATGATTTCTTTGGCATTGACACCGATATCGTAGAAGTGGCGACGCCATTGCGGGTGACGGTTCATCGTCAGGAAATCGCCCCAGCCGGATTTGTAAGCGAAACTCGACGTTTGGTTACGTCCGCCGGTAGTCAATGTTTGGGTCAGATAAGCGCCGTATTCGGCATGGTCGAATTGAAGTTGAGCCGAGTAGAACAGCACGACAGGCAATACCTGTTGGGGCAGAACCTCATGAGCGGCATCTTCGTTGACGTTGTCGTACAACCAGTCTTCGCAACTTGCGCCCATGAAACTGATTAACAACGATAATATGATAACTTTATATTTATTCATGGTTCCTTGATGTTAGAATGTTGCGTTTATAGTGAAATTGAAACTGCGGGTGGCCGGGATAGACATATTGTCGATACCCATCGTTCCTGTACCGTAGGCTGCCGAAGTTGAAATTTGCGGATCAGAACCCGAATATTTGGTCAACAGGAAGAGATTGCGGCCTGTAATGGAAGCTCTCAATCCTTTAATGTAGGGATTCCCTTTTTTCAAGAACCGTGTGAAATCATATCCTACGGTGACGTAACTCAATCGGAGATAAGAACCGTCTTCGATAAAATTGGAGCTTACGCCATAGAAATAGGTATTCAGGTTGGTCTGATTCAAAATGATAGGCTTGTTGTTTTGTACATAAGTTCCGTCGGGTTGTGCGACTACACCTTTTACGACTACTTCGCGGTTACGGTAGTTCTCCAACGATTTGTGCATACCGTTGGTAAAGAGAGAGCGTGCGGTTCCGTTATATACGTCTCCTCCTACACGTCCGTCCAGCAAGAACGATACAGTCAAGTCTTTCCATCGGAACGTACTGCTCAATCCCATCAGGAAGTCGGGCTCGCGGTTACCGATATATACGCTCTTGGCCGGGTTGATAATGGGATATCCGTCCTCGTCGATAAGTATTTGTCCGTCGGGAGCACGCATATAGTCCTTGCCTGAAATACCCGTCGTCGAACCGTTTAGATAGGCGGTAGTATAGATATCGCTGAACTGAGTCCCTTGAATTTCGCTCACGTCTTCGGGTAACGATTTTACGACACCCCGATTCAACCCGAAGTTGAGGTTGGCGGTCCATTCGAAATCTTTACTGCGAAGAATGTCTTGGCTTAACGTAGCTTCCACACCGTGATTCTCGATACTACCTTCGTTGCGGACTTGTAGAATAGTTCCCGATGAAGGCGAAACTCTCACGGTTACGATTTGGTTGTTTACCGTAGTCGAGTAGTAGGCTACATCTAAACGGGTGCGGCTGTCGAAGAATCTTAAATCGGCTCCGATTTCCCACGACTTTGTCATTTCGGGTTCCAGCGTAATGGCATAAGGAGCTGTTGGGTCGACACTATATCCTCCGTCGGGGAATGTAGAGGCTTCCCGATAGGCTTTGGTAAATTTGTTGGGAGTAGCATCTTTCCCGACTTGTGCCCAGTTTCCGCGTATTTTACCATAGCTGAACCAATCGTTACTGATGTGGAACAATTCGCTGAAAATTAAACCTGCCGTTACCGAAGGATAGAAGTAAGAAGATTTTTCGGCTTGTTTCAAGGTAGAGGAACCGTCGTAGCGGGCTGTTCCGCTTAATTGGGCGATTCCTTTATAGTCGAATCGCAATTCTCCGAAATACCCATATTTGTTTTTCTTGGAGCGGAAGTAGGAAATGGGATAGTCGCCCGTTTTCAGCCAGTTTTCGGTATTCGTATTGTTGAAACTGTAATAGTCTCCTTCCAATACGAACTCCTGTCCCGCCATAGTGGCTTCATAGCTTTTGTTGATCATGATTTCGGCTCCGGCCAACAGGTTCATGCTGAAATCTTTGAACAAATCTACTTTGTATGTGGCCAATCCCTGTACCGTGAGTAGTTCGCTGCGGCTGGGTTCGAATTTATAAGAACCGAATTTGTAGAGATATTTGGAAATAACGCTCTCGTCCAGTTCGTCTTTATCGAAACGTGGTTTGGCGTAAGCGTCGGAAGTTGTGTATCCTTTGTCGTATGCGATTTTACCGGTGAAGGTCAAATCCTTTATGGGAGTCCATTCGATCGATCCGTTTAAGATGGTACGTGAAGATTGTGTCTCCCCTCCGTCTTCGTAACGTCCCCAATAAGGGCTTACTCCGGCTGCAATTTTATCGGCGTCTGTAAGGGCATTCCAATTGTCGTAACGACCACCGTCTTCTATGCTGTAAACCGGTTTTCCCAATGGCGTTTTGTACACACGCATATCGTTGTTGATAGGCCAAGTGTAGATAGAACTCATGCTATTGCCGAATGAACGGGATTTCGTATCGATATAATTTAATGATGCATTGATTTTTACCCATTTCGAAGGGGTGAAAGTTGCTTTTAACAAAGCACCCATGCGATTCTTGTAATCTTCGGGGACAACACCGTCGGTAGAAGTGTAGTTGAACGATGCATAAGCTGTGAATTTGTCTGTTCCTCCCGAAGCGTTCACATCGTATTTTTGATATAATCCCGTTCCCAAGAAATTCCCGACGTTATCGTAGGTTCTTTCCCCTTCTTTCAAAAGAGGACCCCAACCTCCGCTTACGGAGTTTTCTTTATAGAAACCGAGATTTCCCGGAGCATATTTCTGTTGAATTTTAGGGATTCTTACGCTGTTGTCGATTTGTACGCTGGCACTACCGTTCACGACGATCTGTCCGGTTTTACCGCTTTTCGTGGTGATTAGGATTACACCGTTGGCTGCTTCCGAGCCGTACAATGCCGATGCAGCAGCACCTTTCAATACGGTCATGTTTTCGATGTCGTTCGGGTTGATGTCACCGGCCGACGAACCGCCTCCACGCATAGGCATTCCATCGATAATAAACAAGGGCTCGTTATTTTGTCCTGAGTTGATGGACGAAATCGCACGAATGATGATTTGGGAACTGGAATTGGGTGAACCTCCACTCCCTGATACTTGCACACCGGCAATTTTCCCTTGTAAAGAATTTACGAAGTTTGCCGATTGTCCAGCAGTAACTTCGTCGGCATTTAGGCTCTGGACGGCGAAGTTCAGTTTTTTCTTTTCTTCCCGAATACCCATCGCTGTTACGACAACCTCGTCTAATTGTGTCGATGACGAGGTTAAAGTTACATTGATGACAGATTGATTTCCAACCTGCACCGTTTTCGGTTGCATACCCACGTAACTGAATGTTAGGCTTGCGTTTTCATTGACTTTAATAGAATATTTCCCATCTAAGTCGGTCGTCGCTCCTTGTGAGGTGCCTTTGACATGGACCGATGCCCCGATAACGGGCAGTCCGTCTTCGGCAGATACAACGGTCCCCGTTACGGTGCGTTGTTGAGCGAAACCTACTATAGCAAATAAGGAAAATAACAGAAGTAGCACCTGTCTTCTCATAATACTGCTTGTTTGTTAATAATCAAGGTTAGTAAATACTCGTTTATAATTTGTTTGAATTAATCATGGTTGATTCTTGTTTTTCGTGGTTTAAATCAACATTTTATTCGACTTTTAATCGTTTCGGTGATAGTATAGCCTAATAAAGTTTTACTAAGAATTCTTTCGAAAAGGGAATAGGAGGTTATGGCTCATTATCCAAGAATATGAAATTCCCGCATGACTTATTTTTTGTACCGTATTTATATAGAAAAAATGTGATTCCTTTTCGGTCTTTCGATTTTTAGACGGAGGATATTATGTATCGAGAATATATTTTTAGAAAGCAAGCTCCCTAAAATCTAATTTTTACCGAGATAGTTTATAATTGTGAAAATATGGCTCTAATTCTAAAAAATAAGTCAAAAGCGAAAAAAAGTGAGAGAATTAGTTTTCGATTTAAAAATAGAACGCTATATTTGTACAAGTAAAAGATAAAAAATAAAACACAAACATTTAAAATAATAAAACAAAAAGGAACGCAGATGAGCCAATCAGTTCAAAATCCACAAGTAGAAGCGCAACGTCAGCAGATTGTTGCGGCAAAACAAAAAGGCGCGCTAGCCACGCTTGCGACGTTCGTAAAATTTTCTGGTCCGGGATGGATGCAAAGCGCAACGACGCTAGGCGGGGGATCGCTTGCCAGCGCTCTCTATTTGGGCGTTTTAGGCG
>ENA-OROK01003355-OROK01003355.1-human-gut-metagenome-genome-assembly--contig:-NODE-3355-length-12710-cov-3.681391_pt1 | contig 12710 bp, 12 predicted proteins | sample MGYA00242127_ERZ509046 | MGnify/ENA primary metagenome ERZ509046 (study PRJEB26280, sample SAMEA2338728) | human gut metagenome | biome: human gut; feature: human-associated habitat; material: faeces... | reverse complement strand
CGCAGATGCCGTGCCGCAGCCGCCGGAGCGGTGCTTAAGCCGTAAGGCGGGAATTGTGCGGTGTTGCCCTAGCCTTTAGTTAATGGTTATCCCACCCGATCCACCGTACAATATAGGTACGGTGGATCTTTATTTTTGCGGAAGGGAGGACCTACACTTGAACCGAAGGTATCTCACAGCTGTCACGCCGCTGCCTGATTATATTTTGCAGGTCGATTTTGTGTCCGGAAGTCGGCTTTTGCTGGATATGAAGCCGTATCTGGATAAGATTCGGTTTCGCCCGCTTGCTGATGCGCGGGTGTGGAACAGCGCTGTGACCAACGGCATCTTTGTCCGCTTCGGCGATGTGGAGCTAAGCCATGACGAAATTTTGACCATGGCAGAGCAGGCATACGAATGAAAAAAGCAACGCAAAATAGAGAAATTTAAGGAGGAAAGACATGAACTGTATCCAAAAAATGCTGGCAGCTGCGCTCGGCTGCGTGCTGAGTGCGCTGCTTCTGACCGGCTGCGGAGAAAAAGAAGAGCCGGTCAACATAACGCTTGCAAACCACAGCGGTCACGGCATCACATCTATCAGCATCACGCCCTCGACCAGCGATGAATGGGACACGGAGCTTGTCGACGGTATCTTCCAGAGCGGAGAAATGATGGAAGTCAGCCTTGGTTCCTACAAGCCGTCTGAGCTTCCGGACTTCAACATTCTTGTCTACAACGAAGAAAGCTACGTCCTGTACGACAACGATGTTGACGAAGTGGATTTTACAATCCACGATGGCGACTATGTTGTATTCCTGTCTCCGGACGGCGACGACAGCATCGTGGTCTGCACATCGGAGGAATATGACAATCTGTACGCCGGCGATGGCGAGAACGCCCCGACAGGCTACACGGCCGAAGAGCTTGGGCAGACTGGCGGTATGTCAGGCTTCTCCGGCTGCTGGAAGCTTGAAAACGCGCCGTTCTATTTCGTCATCAACGACAACTATGAGTGGATTGCCGTCAACCTCTACGGCGAGCAGGTCGGCCCCGGCTATGTCGTGTCGGAAGATGACTGCATCATGCTCTGCATGGAGGACGACACAGAGCTTGTTTCCCTCTGGCAGACCGCTAACGGCGACCTGAGCGACGCCAACGGCAACACACTTACCGCCTCTGAGTACATTATGCTCCTGCCGACACCGGATGACGAGCTGAACCAGACCGCCTGCTTTCCCGGTAGCTTTACCAATGTATCCATCAAGTATCCAATCCAGATGGAAGCACACGAACACCCGAATGTTGACAATTCGCTGAGCTTCAACGCAGTCATGGAAGACGGAACGGATGACTACTATTCCAATATTGTGATTGCCTTCCAGCCTATCTCCGGCTATGATTCCTATATGGAAAAGGGCGCTGCCAGCGCGAAGCCCTACATGGTCAAGATGCTCGACGACTTTATGAAGGGTATGTACGGCGACAAGCTCATCCAATCCTTCGGCTCGGATTTCAAGGATAACGGCGACTACTACAGTCTGACCGGTTATATGTGGCTCGACGGATCCATCTTCTCCGACGGTCCGTCTCAGCCTGTGCGCGGCTGTATGGAGGTTCGCTACTACGGTCCGACCGGCTACGCGCTTGTCGCAACGACCATCGCGCTCGAGGGTCGAATCCACAACTACTTTGAGATTTGCAACAACATGCTCGAAACCATCTCCTACACCGCCGGATGGAGCACCGCGCCCAAGCCCGTACCCACTCAGGCAACCTATTCCGGCGATACCGGCGACTACGGCACGCCATACTACTGGTATGATGAAGACGGCGACGTGTGGTACTGGAACGGCTATGAAAACGAGTTCATCTCCTACGGCTCGGACGGCTATATTGACGACGATTCTGGCGAATACATGGAATCCAACGATGCCGGCTGGGATTACTCGGATGAGTACTACGACGACTACGATCCGTGGTCTGACCCCGGTGACGGCTGGGACGATTACTCTTACGATGACGAAGGTTGGGGCGACTACTTTGATGAGTAAGATACAGGCTCTGAACGTGCGCTGCCGGTGCCGCGCAATGTCACTTTATTACCTGATGGAGTGACCGGAAGGAGGCGTATCATGAAAAACCGGTGGAAGAACACCGCATTCTTTGCGCAGGTGATGGTGCTTTGCCTGTGCCTTGCCGCCTGCGGCAATTCCGATGATGTGGCGGGGGATGATTGGCGCACAACCGGTATGGTGGTCGACAGCGGAACCATCACCCATGACGGCGACAGTGTGGATGTTCTGGTCACAGTGAGCGAGAGCAGCGCAGCCTTCTACCGTGACATCCCGGAGCAGGTGCTGTTCGACAGTGTCGCCTTCCCCATGGACATTCCCGATGCGGAGCAGGCATTTCACAGCATCTCCTTTGACGATCTGGACGGCGACGGCGAGAGCGATGTATGGGTGAGCTTTCTTCACGAAAACGGGGATGCGACGGATCTTGTCTGGATCTGGGATCCGGAGGAACGCTATGTCTATCGGGAGGATCTGTCCGCAGTTCCGGCTGACGAGGGCGATCTGAGCGATTATACAGGGCTTTGGGAGTATCCGGACGAAAATCTTTGGCTGCGTATCTATGAGGATGCGACATGGGAATTTGTAAATGATCAGGAAGATGTCATTGAGTACGGCACACTGTGGGCGGACGAAAACGGCGTGACGCTGCACTTTGACGGAAGTGGCGATACCCTGCAGCTGGATCGCAGCGTCAGCGGTGATCTCATCAACAGCGTGAACGGCGATATGCTTTTCCCGGCGGAGAGTAACCGACAAGGCAGAATAGGAGACGAATATGGAAGAGAAGAATAAAAACCTGGCGGATGAACAGCTTTCGCAGCAGCTCCGTAAGAGTAAAGGCGGAAAATGGGGCGGAATGCTCCTTTCGCTGCTGGGCGGCGTGGTCGTCTTTGCGGGTATCGTGCAGGGCGGCAATCTTGTACTGATCATTGCGGGCGCTGTGATCCTCGCGCTGGGGCAGACGGCAAAGGGAAAATCCAGGGAGCAGGCCGGCCGCCGGACCTTCGATGCCCTGGCACCGGATATTGTAAGCACAGTCTTTGACAACATACAGATGGATCCCGCCCCGCACATATTGGATGCTAAGGATACAAACATCCCCCTGCCCGGCCACACCTATTGCAGCGGCAGCGGGTATATCCGCGGAACCTATCAGGGGCTGACCACCGAATTGTGTACCGTCAGGCTGACGGAGGTGAACGAGTTTCAGCGCGAGGAAACCGGTCAGTGGGAGAAAAACGAGCGTGAGGTCTATACCGGGCAGTGGATGCTGTGTGAGCTGAACCGGGAATTTCCGACCTGGCTGACCATCTGGCCAAGAGAACGGATGGATAAACTGTTCGGCAGCAAAACCATCCGGACAGGAAACGAGACCTTCGATAAGCGTTTTAATGTAAGCAGCGATGATGAAGCTGCAGCCCTGCACATTCTGACGCCCGACTGCGCAGAGAAAATTCTGGCACTGGCGGATTCTTCGTTCGGCAAGCTTGCCATAAACCTCAACAGTGACGGCAGACTGTATCTCGCGGTTCACAGCGGGCACGGCTTTTTTGACCTCGGCAAAGGTCGGGAGGATCCGGCACAGCTGCGCCAGCGCTTTACCCGTGAGCTGACGTGGTTTACGAATATGATCGATGTGTTCCGCGGCGCGTAAAGGAGGTGGGCAATATGCCGCTTTGGCTTGCTGTGGTGCTGTTGGCATCGGCGGTTATCGGCATCGTGCTGTGCCGTAAATATCTGCGCCGAAACAAAACCGTGCGCATTCTCGGTATCAGTATCTGTGTGCTGCTGGCGTTGGCCTGCATCCTGTATATCGGTCTGACCCTTCTCTTTGTGGATGCGGTGCAAAACCAGCCGCCCGCATTGTGACATGAAAGGCACCGGCAGAGGTGTGAAGGAGGCCGTATGAAAAAGAATCGAATCCTCATTATCAGTATCGTTCTTGCGATAGCGTTTGTGGCGTGTCCCATAGAATCTACGCGGAATATCACAGCGGGAATCGGTTTCATTCTCGGGGCTGTGTCGGTGGCATGGCTCGGGGTGCGCCGGCGGAAAGGCGCACGGAATCCAAAGCCCGCTGTCGGCATCCTCCCCAGCCCGGAACCAGCCGGTCGGCAGGCAGGTCAGCGGCGTATCGACGCCGGAAAACCACGCGTCCCCCTCCGCCGTTTCATACCGCCCGTCGGCACAGATATGCCCGTCCCCGCAGGAAAAAGCGGTATATCCCTCCGCCTCCATGCCCGCATCGGAGCGGAGCAGGCGCGTGTGACGCACGACCGATGCCGTCCCCGGCTCCCGGATAGGATCATCGCGCGTCACGTCCACATGGTACCAGGCATCCCCCACCCGGACATGATTCCATGCGTGATCCATTTCCCTGCTCGTCACCATGTCCACCTCCAGCCCCGCCGCACGCCCCAGCGCCATGAATGCCAGCGCATACGCCTGACAGACTCCCACGCCGTCGCGGAACAGGCTGAACGCATCGAAATTACCGCCCGCCGTATCATAGTCGTAGGTCTGTGCCAGATACTCGTGCAGAAACAGCACCGTGTCCGCCTCACTCCACGCCGGTATGCCCCCGCCCGGCACCGCCTGCCGCGCCGTCTGCGCTTCATGCAGGGAAGCCATAACCTGATCCAGGGTATCGTGCCAGAACCGCCGCGCCGCCTCCAGCTCCTCTCCCGCCATGCGGTAGACAGGGGTAACGCTCAGCACGTCCCCTGCCGCATCATAGGTGTAGGACAGACGGCTATCCACGTAAAACAGCTCCGGTGTTCCGTTCATCACCTGCGCGAACACGCGCCCCAGCGCTTCGCGGGGCAGGCAGGCGGCGCGCAGATCAATCTCCGCCCGGCTGTTGCGCAGTCCGTCCGACAGCAGTCCGCAGGCGACCGTTTCCGCCGCCTTTCCGGTCGGGCGGGTGTCGGCGGCACGCACAGCCGCACGGGACGGCGGAGCCAGACAGACCAGCACGCACAAACAGAGAAGCGCGACAACCCGCAGGGGTGCAGTCGCGCTTTTGCTTTTTCCTGTTCCGGTTTTTTTGACGTTTCCCGCCCGGCGCAAGACCGGTCATCCGCGCCCGCGCAAAGCGGGGAGCAGAGCAGGCAGAAATTCCGAAAATCCTGCGAGCGTCACGGTTTCGTTCCCGGCGGCGCCCATGCCGGTCGCGGTGACGCGGTCGGCGGTGCAGAGCGAATTGAGTATGGCTTCCTCCACCGATTCGGCGGCGGCGCGGAAGGCGCCGTCCAGCGCCTCCTCCCGCAGCAGGGTGACCTGCCACAGGTCGTCCTCCTCCCGGCAGAGGCGGTTGGCAGTCGTGAAGCCGAGCACCACGTCTCCGCTTCCGTGCCCCACAAAGGAACCGGTGCGGACAAGCCCCACCGCGGCACGGCGCAGGATGCGCGAAAGCTGGCGGTGGCTGACAGGCAGGTCGGTACCGATGATAATCATGCAGGATCCTTTGTCCTCGGGCGCAGGCGGAGCGGACACGATCCGGCGGATGGCGGCACCTGCCGGGTATCCGGCGACCAGCAAATCATCCAACCGCCCGAAATTGGTCTGCACCAGCGCGCCCAGCGTGAAGTGCTGTCCGCCGACCGTCACGATGCGCGAGGCGGAACCGATGCCGCCCTTTAACCCCATGCACATGGTGCCGCGTCCGGCACCCACATCGCCCTCGTCGAAATCGGCGCCGGCATCCGCAATCGCCGCCGCCAACTCCGCGGCTCCGACCGGGCGGTCGGCAAGGCGGTTCAGCACAGCATCGTTCGTCTCGCCCACGACCGGATTGACCGACCGGCACGCCACGCCGTCACGGTCGCATTCCGCCATGGTGTACGCAACAAGCGCGTCCGACACCTTGCCGACATTGAGCGTGCCGGTCAGGGCGATAGGCGTTTCCAGCGTGCCCAGCTCATCCAGCTGGATGCTGCCCGCCGTTTTCCCGTAGCCATTGATGATATGGGATGCGGCAATCAGCTTGTCAGCGTACAGATTTCCGGATGCAGGGAGAATGACCGTAAGTCCGGTATTGTGTCCGCTGTCCGCGACCGTTGCGTGTCCGACCGTAACGCCGGGCACATCCGAGAGCTTATTGCGGGGACCGGTTGGCAGTTCGCCGATGGCAATGCCCCAGTCCCGGAGACGTTTTCTGTTCATAGCTGTTCTCCTCAGGCAGCCCCGCACAGCCGTGCATGTGCAGAGGTGCTCTTATTTCACGATTTCACGGTATCACTGTTTTCCGGGTATATCCTTACTGACTGTATTCCCTTCCCCGCCGCATTAGAACGTGGGGCGCGTGCCCAAAAGGGACATCCGGCACAGCCCCGTTCCGGTCAGCCCTTGAGCGCCTGCTCCAGCCGGTCGCCGAGCAGGACACGGACGGCGGCGAGATAGTCATCGTCGGATGTGTAAACGAGAACGTTGGTCGTCACAAGACGCACCAGTTCGTCCACCGCCTGCTTGCCTGCCGCCTGCTCCAGCATACAGAGGTACTGGTAGTCCTCAATGCCATCGCGGATGGTTTCCAGTCGCAGGGAGGAGACCGGCGTGTCGATGCCGAAGGGCGCGCCGCTGTAAATCAGGATGCCGTCGCCCCACGAATTGGTGGCAGGCTCGTAAAGGTCATACATATTGTCGCGCCACTCGTTGACGCCCCAGAACAGGACGCCCTGAATGCCCAGCAGCTTGCACTGCCAGAAGGACACGATCGGCTCGGTGCCGTCCCCGTTTGCCATCCAGTTGACGTACGGGGCAGTCGGCTCAAAGCAGAAGTACGTCCAGGACTGATCCCCGCCCGCCACCTCGGCGGCAATACGGTCGGCATACTCGCCGTACTTTTTATCCTGCGCGGCGGTCTGCACGTACTGCGCGCCCTTGGCAAATTCCAGCCAGCGCGGCGTGAAGGCATTCATCTTGTGGCACCAGATATCCACATAGTCCTTCATGAATTCGATCTGATCCCGCCCGTCGCTCAGGTCAATGTTGACGTAGCAGGGCGTGACCATGTGATACTCCTTATAGTAGGGCGCGATGGAAGCAGCCACCTTCGCCAGCTTGTTCAGCATTTCGGGCGTGGTCGGCTCGTCAACGCGGTAGAAGAACGCCTTCTCCCGCCGTCCCTCAACGCGTCCCAGAATCTCGTACACCGAGGCGGTATATTCCGCATGCCGATCCTCGTCCACGCCGGGAATCCAGAAGGAATTGACGCGCGGGTTATCCATGTACTTCCATACGCGCTCCTCCCGGACGCCGAACGGCAGTGCCATGGCGTTGATGCGGTTGTCCAGCAGGAATTCGTAGTAGTTGATTGCCAGCTTCTCGGTATCCGTCCCCTCCGGATAGGTGCGGTAAATGCGCCAGTACAGCATCTGCATGGCGGTGCGCATCTCGGTTTTGTCCGAAAGTGTGAAATCCCACACGTAAGCGTAGACATACGCCGCCTTGATCTGCCTGCCGGTCTCCTCATCGAACACCTTCAGCTCGGCACGGTACAGACCCGCCTCCGACTCCGCCGTGGATTTGACCTTGACAACAAAGCCCTGCGACTGTCCGCCGCGCACCGCGATCGGGGCGCTGACAGGCGGGATGGCATCCGGCATCCGCTCGCCTGCCACGTCATGGTAGACGGTGTAGAGCAGCGACGTCTCCAGCGTTTTGCCCGCCTCGTTCGTCATAGGGGACAACTCCAGCCGGAAGGTGCGATCGGTCGCGGGCGCGAGGAAAAACTGGCAGTCCTCGATTTCGTTGCGCGCCAGCCGGACCGTGTACCCTGCCTTATCGGTGGGCGTCACGGTTGTCTGCAACGTCTTCTCGGTGATGTGATCGAACCACAGCGCGACCGATTCATCCTCGTCCGGCGCAGTCAGCCTGACGTGCCGGACCGGGTCGTTCCAGACGACACCGGAGGTATCGCCACCGCCCAACAGCTGATCCGTATATCCCAGTGCGGCAAGCGCCGTGGGCAGGTCAGAGGTCAGCGTGACCGAATACAGGTGCACTGTCTCTCCCTGTGCCGGCGCGCTGCGGAACAGCGACAGCGTAATGCCGGCAAAAGCATCCCCGTCGGACGGCTTTCCCGCCCATTTGAAGTTCCCGACGGCATACAGCACCGACTGCCAGCCGGCATCGGTCGGATCGTAGGAACCGGCAAGGGGACGCGAGGTCGCACCCGCCTCCGTAGCAGTCCCCAGACGCAGGGATGCGGCATCGCCGTTCTCCACGCGGAAGCGCAGAATGACGTACTGCGTCCCGCCTACCGTCGCAGGCTCCAGCCCGTGCGCACGCACATACTCCCCGTAGTTCAGCGTCAGCGTATGCTCGGAGCCGCCCGCGGCGCGCAGGGACAGCACCGTACCGACCTCTTCATCCTCCGTCACGGCGGCATCCAGCCCCTCCGCAGTCAGGAACAGGCTGTTGTTCTCATTGTGATAAAAGGTCACGGACGCGCCGGAGGTCGGGACATTCTCCTTCACGGCAGGGATCGGGGCAGTCTCGCTTTCCGACTCCGAACCATGCTCCGTGTCTGTCGCCCGATCGGTCGCGGCGACGGTTGCCGATTCCGTGGCGCTCCCGGTGTCTGTCCCGGTAGCCGTTCCGCCGCCGGTACAGGACGCAACGGCAGAACAGGTCATCAGCAGTGCCAGGAGGCACGCGGTAATTTTCCTGCATTTCATAGTTTTTTCCCTTTCTGTAAGCATCGCGTACCGCGCATAGGGCGTCGGCGGCAACCGACCGGCTCCGGCGTATGCCGGCATAGCCTGCCCCAATCACGGAGATGCCGTTTTTCCTTCAACCATCGCACGGCGGATACGCAACGGTTTTCTGAAATAAAGCAGGGCGGGGACGTCCCGTAGGAGATCCCCGCCCGAACCGTTTCGGTTCCTGCGCTACATGCTCCCCTGACAGGGAGCCTCCCCGCAGAGAGGGGAGAAAAAACGATCCCGCTGAGCCGTGTACGCAGACTTCGGAACCCTGTTCTGTCCAGGGCGGTGACCTATCCGCCGCTTTACTGCTCCCAGCGTCCGCTCCCCCACGGGACAAGTCAACCGATGGGAGGGCAGGAGGTCTGCAAACCGCGGCGCGAGTCGGTCTCCTTTAATCTGATGTGGGTCACAATACCTGCGTATCACGCACCCCGCAGGATCAGCTTTTACTTCTTTCCGGACTGCTCCTCCGCCGGATTGATGTCGTAATCCGCCTCATCCGACAGCATATCGTCGAAGTAGTCCGCTACGTCCTCAAACTCCTCGTCATCGTCCACCGTGACAAGAATATCCTCGCCGTTCTCATCCTGATCCGCGCGCAGAATGACGTACTCGCATACTTCATCATCCTCGGGCTGATCCTCTGTCGGAACCATGGCGTAGTACGTTTTATCATTGAGAACCGCCGACCCGATGACCTCAAACTGAATCTCGTGTCCGTCCTCGTCCGTTAAGGTATAGAACTCGCCTTCCAATTCCTTATTATCTTCCATTGTGCAGGGTCTTCCTTTCATGAGAGGGGATGGGAAACCGTGCTGTCTCCCTCCGTCACGATTATTATACACGAGAACCGGTCATTTGTCAATGGGGTTTTTGGATAATTTACAAACTGCCAATATGTTGCGGCTTGCCTCCGCCGTGATCCCTTCCCCGGCATGGCGGGGAGCAAGAGGCGGCAAAGCGGAGGATGTCCACGTCTGGCGCGTGAAACGCAGCCCCCGTAAAACTTCCCCTTGAAAAGAATCTCGCAAGGTGTTATAATAGGTAAAAACAGCAGTGCCGGATCATGCACAGGATATACACTGAATCCGATCCGGCATACAGGAGGCTTCCATGACAAAGCAATCCTTCTTCTCCTTCTGTCTATCCGACTTCCGCGTGTCGCCCGATTATCCGTTCGATGAGGATTTTGAAACCGCCGTCCTGCGACATTGGGACAACCGCAAGTGGTTCGCAATCGTGATGCAGGTTTCAAGACGGAAATTCGGGTTCGACAGCGACGAAACAGTCGAGGTCGTCAATCTGAAGCTGCCGGTCGAAATGTTCGGCTCGTTCGGCAAGGCAGAGGGGGTTTACCCCGCATACCACATGAACAAGCTCCATTGGATCTCGGTTCTGCTGCCCGATGCGCCGGACGACGTGGTTTGCTTTCTCACGACTGTCAGCTACGAGGCAACCAAAAGCAAAGGTACGAAGCGCAGCAAACCGGAATGAATCCGGGAGCCGCCAACCGCACCGGTTTTCGGGTACAAAAAACCACCGCAATCTATCACGATTACGGTGGTTTTTGTATCGCGCAACTGAAAAAGATATCAGACATCTGAAAAGCGCCGTTATTATATCAATCGGCAGACGCCGCATTCTGTATGTATTTCATTTGCTTCTTCTCTGCCAATTTATCAAGATAAGACGCACTTGCTTTTATATCGTTTTGAATAAATCTGGTATAATATACTTCCAAATCGCGCTTATCCGAGACAGCGTCTGTAATCTCCCACCAATAATCCCTGCCGCGACATATGATTCCGATCCTCTCAGAAATAAACGGATTATGTAAACAGGCCTTCAAGGCGGAAACGGTTAACTTATGATTGTAATATTCATCTAACTCATACAATCCGACGCAGAGCAAATTAAAGGTGAAAGAATAGTTGTCGGGGAAATTAAACATTGATTTTTGCATTTCAATGCAGCATCCTACTTTTTTATCGGCAGAATAACGATAGAAAAGCGCGCTTTTGCCGCTTCGGGCATATCCGTACTCCAAAAGATCCGCCTGTACGTTCGATAAAACAGATTCATAAATTACCGCACTGTCCATATTTCAGATCCTTACCATCAATGCATTTTTCGCCTTGCCGCTTCGCTTCTTATGCTTTTTTCTTTAATTTGCTTTTCGCCATCCGATGGAAAGTCACATCACTCGTGTCGTTAGCGAAAGCAAAAGAGCATCCGAAGGATGCTCTTTTGCTTTGGCGGAGAGAAAGGGATTCGAACCCTTGTTGGAGGATTACTCCAAACACGATTTCCAGTCGTGCGCCTTAGACCAGCTCAGCCATCTCTCCGTGCAGGTCGCTATTCGCCGTCGCGTGGGACGCACACCCGCGACTTGTGTATTTTACCACACATCGCAGGATTTGTCAAGAGGTTTTCCGAAAAATGCGGAGAAGAAGTTGACAGTTGACAGTTGACCGGAATCTTTTATATAGCCGTTCCGTTCTCGCTCCCTGCGGAAGTCCGGGGCGGTTCCGGCTTACCGGAATGCCGGTCGCTCCGACTGCCATGGCGCAAAACTTCCTGTCCAAAAATGTATTTCCGGACCTTCAACCCGCGCGGAGCAGAAAGGAGACGCATTCAGGCGTCGGTTCCGCCGTCCTGCCCCTGCGGGTTCGTACCCGTGTGCGCTTTTTCTGTGCGGGAGCGCGTTGACTCCGCCGGATGCGTGCCACCGTGGCAGGAGCCCGCCATGGCGCAGTGAGCGCAGTTCGCACCGCAGGTGGATTTCCCCTTCCTCCTGTCCCGGACAAGCCCCCGGATGATCAGCACTACGATTGCCGCCAGCACCGCGCAGATCAGTATAACTGCCACGTGCCCCTGTATCCATTCCCACATACTGCATTCTCCTTTGTGGTGCCCTCAGTTTCAGAAAAAGTTTCCGGGGGGCGGGGACTTCTTTCAGGAAGCCCCCAGACTTCTCCCCCGTTTCTCCGTCCCGCGTTCCCGGTATAGAAACCGGGCGTCAGAGGTTATTTTCCGACATTGACCTCGGTCGTCAGCTTGGTGGCTTCCTTATAGGGGCGCACCAGCATATAGATCATACCAGCCAGCAGGGCAACCGCCGCGACCAGGCTGACGATATTCAGCGCAGAGTTGCCGGTCATCAGTCTGCCGGTGAAGAGGTTACCGAAGGAGTTGACCATCAGCGCGATGGTGTAGGCAAAGCCGCACTGGTAGCCGATGGCAAACCATGTCCACTTTGCGTTGTTCATCTCACGCTTGATGGCGCCGATAGCCGCAAAGCAGGGCGCGCAGAGCAGGTTGAACACCAGGAAGGAATACCCGGTAATGCCGGTAAACGCCTGCGCAATGTTCTGGTAGACCGTGTTGTCGCCGCCGCCGTACAGGATGCCCAGCGTACCGACAATGTTCTCCTTGGCGACAAGTCCCGTAATGGACGCCACAGCCGCCTGCCAGGTGCCCCAGCCCAGGGGCTTGAAGATCCACGCGATCACACCGCCGATGGCAGCCAGGATGGAATCGTTGATCTCATCCTCAGCCAGCATACGGAAGCTACCGTCCACCCAGCCGAAGTAGGTCGTGAACCAGACAAAGATCGTGGACAGCAGGATGACGGTGCCCGCCTTCTTGATGAAGGACCAGCCGCGCTCCCACATGCTCCGCAGGACGTTTCCGACGGTGGGCATATGGTAGGCAGGCAGCTCCATGACGAAGGGAGCCGGATCGCCCGCGAACATCCTGGTCTTTTTCAGCATGATACCGGACACGATGATAGCCGCCATGCCGACAAAGTACGCGGAGGTTGCCACCCATGCGGAACCGCCGAAGATGGCGCCCGCAATCATGCCGATGAACGGCACCTTGGCGCCGCAGGGAATAAAGGTAGTGGTCATGACCGTCATGCGGCGGTCGCGTTCGTTCTCAATGG
>ENA-OROK01003338-OROK01003338.1-human-gut-metagenome-genome-assembly--contig:-NODE-3338-length-12750-cov-2.531942_pt1 | contig 12750 bp, 9 predicted proteins | sample MGYA00242127_ERZ509046 | MGnify/ENA primary metagenome ERZ509046 (study PRJEB26280, sample SAMEA2338728) | human gut metagenome | biome: human gut; feature: human-associated habitat; material: faeces... | reverse complement strand
CTTCAAATTTTGGAAACCCTCGCAGGATGTCGACCGGCTTTGACTACAATCGCATGTCCTTGTTGTTGGCCGTGTTGGAAAAGCGCGTGGGCTTCAAACTGGCGCAGAAAGACGTGTTCCTGAACATAGCCGGAGGGTTGAAAGTGACCGACCCGGCCATCGACTTGTCCGTCATTGCCGCCGTGCTGAGCAGCAATGTGGACACGGGTATCGAAAGCGGCGTCTGCATGGCCGGGGAAGTCGGCTTGAGCGGCGAGATACGTCCGGTAAACCGTATCGAGCAGCGCGTGGCGGAAGCGGCCAAGCTCGGTTTCCGGCAAATGATTGTCCCGCGCCACAACTTGCAGGGATTCGACACGTCGAAACTGAAGATAGAACTTGTCCCGGTGCGGAAAGTGGAAGAGGCGCTCCGTGCGCTTTTCGGTTAAACGAACAGATAACGATAAGGATATGATAGAAGAATACCAACTCAGGGTCTTGCCGGAAACGGCAGCCAATGAGCAGGCCTTGCGCCGTTACGTCGCCCGCGAGAAAGGAAAGGACGAACGGACGCTGACGGCCATACGGGTGTTGAAACGCAGTATCGACGCCCGTCAGCGTACGATATTCGTCAACTTGAAGCTGCGGGTGTACGTCAATGAGCAGCCGGAGGACGATGAATTTGTCCGTACGGCATACCGGAATGTGGAGGGACGTCCGCAGGTGGTTGTGGTCGGTGCCGGTCCCGGCGGACTGTTTGCCGCCTTGCGCCTGATTGAAGCGGGGTATCGTCCCGTCATCGTGGAACGAGGCAAGAACGTCCGCGACCGCAAGTTGGACTTGGCCAAAATATCGCGTGAACATAAAGTGGACAGCGAGAGCAATTACAGTTTCGGGGAAGGCGGCGCAGGAGCTTATTCCGACGGAAAGCTGTACACCCGGAGCAAGAAACGCGGGAATGCGGAGAAAATCCTGAATGTATTCTGTCAACACGGTGCCAGTGTGTCCATCTTGCAAGACGCCCATCCCCACATCGGGACGGACAAACTTCCGAGAGTCATCGAGAACATGCGCAAGACGATTCTGGACTGCGGGGGAGAAGTGCATTTCGGGACCCGTATGGATGTCTTGCTCATCGAGAAAGACACGGTGGTGGGGATAGAGACGAACACGGGGAAGACCTTCCGCGGGCCGGTTATTCTGGCCACAGGGCATTCGGCGCGTGATGTCTACCGTTGGTTGCATACCCATGGCGTGGAAATCGAAAGCAAGGGCTTGGCGGTCGGTGTACGTTTGGAACATCCGTCGCTCCTCATCGACCAGATACAATATCACAACCGGAACGGACGGGGAAAGTATCTTCCGGCTGCGGAGTATAGCTTTGTGCAGCAAGTGGAAGGCCGCGGGGTGTACAGTTTCTGTATGTGTCCGGGCGGGTTCGTCGTTCCGGCAGCCAGCGGCCCCCGGCAGACGGTGGTCAACGGGATGTCGCCCAGCAACCGTGGGTCGAAATGGAGTAATTCCGGCATGGTGGTGGAGTTGCACCCGGAAGATCTGGAGGAGAAATCACTGGCCGGTTTTATGGCTGTTTCCGGTTTGCAGCCGGACGTGCGTCATCCGTTGGCCATGATGTTCTTTCAGGAAGCCTTGGAAGAACAGAACTGGCAGCAGGGAAATTGCCGGCAGACGGCTCCCGCGCAACGGATGGCCGATTTCGTGAACGGGCGTTTGAGTTACGACCTGCCCGCGAGTTCGTATGCCCCCGGACTGGTGTCCTCGCCTTTGCATTTCTGGATGCCGAAGTTCATCACGGCACGGTTGGCAGAGGGCTTCCGCCGTTTCGGCAAAGCCTCCCGTGGTTTCCTGACCAACGAGGCCGTGATGATAGGAGTGGAGAGCCGTACGTCGGCACCCGTACGTATCGTGCGCGACGGGGAAACTTTGCAACACGTGCGGTTGAAGGGATTGTTCCCGTGCGGTGAAGGTGCCGGATATGCCGGAGGCATCACCAGTGCCGCCGTGGACGGCATCCGCGTGGCGGAAGCCATCTGTGCGCGGTACGCCCCGGTGCACTGAGGGGATTACCTTCCGGCGCGCCGCGCAGAATCCTATCACAGCCTTTCAGAGGTGCCCCTAAACCGACACGCGAAGACCGGGACGCTGTTCTTCCCAGCCCGATGCGATGAATCAAGGAAAGGAAACAGCCATGCCCGAAACAAGTTCCGCAAACGCCGCTCTGCCCCACCGGGCAAGGATATGGTCTCTCCGTTGGCAGGAGGGAGACTCCGAACGGGAGTCCGCCGCCCGCAGTCTGGAGCTGGCGCTGGGCATCCGTCCGCTGACCGCCCGTCTGCTCTGCAACCGCGGCTACGATGATCCCGCCGCTGCTGCCACCTTCCTCAGCCACGGCGGTATGCAGCCGCATGATCCCTTCCTGCTGACCGATATGCAGCCCGCCGTTTCGCGCGTGCTGGCAGCCGTCCGGGACGGGGAGACGGTTGCGGTGTACGGCGACTATGACGTGGACGGTGTGACCTCCGTCACCTGCCTGTACCTCTACCTGCGCGGACTGGGCGTTCCGGTCGTCCGGTACATCCCCAACCGTCTGCGCGAGGGATACGGAATGTCCCGGACCGGTGTGGACGCGCTGGCGGCGAAGGGCGTGACGCTGGTCGTGACGGTGGACACCGGCGTGACTGCCGTCCGGGAGGTCGCGTATGCCGCCGGACTCGGCATGGATACCGTCGTGACGGATCACCATGAGTGTCTGGACGCCCTGCCGGACTGCGTGGCAGTGGTTAATCCGCACCGCCCTGACTGCCCGTATCCATTCCGGGAGTTGGCGGGGGTGGGTGTTGCTTTCAAGCTGATCTGTGCCTGTGAGCAGGCACGCACCGGCGGGAGCGCCGCCGAGGTGTTTGAAGCCATGAGCCGGCGATTCATGGATCTGGTCGCCATCGGAACCATCGCGGACGTCATGCCGCTGTGCGACGAGAACCGCCTGATCGTGTCGCGTGGGCTGGAGATACTCAATCGCGGCGAGGAACGTCCCGGCATTGCCGCCCTTTTGGATGCCGTAGCCGGGAAAGGGGTTCGTCCCGCGGCGAGCGGCGCCGAGCGCCCCCGGCGGCGCGTCAGCACGACGGCTGTCGGCTTCGGCATTGCGCCGCGGCTGAATGCCGCCGGACGCATCACCGATGCCATGGAGGCGGTGGAGCTTTTGCTTGCCGATACGCCGGAGCAGGCGCAGGCGCGGGCGGAATCCCTGTGCCGGATCAACGTCCGGCGGCAGGAAGAGGAAAACCGCATCGCCACAGAGGCGTATCGCCGCATCGACGCGGCACTGTCTGTCGGGGATGTCCCGTGGAACCGGCAGGTGCTGGTGCTGGAGGATGACGGCTGGGCGCAGGGGGTTATCGGCATCGTAGCCTCGCGCATCACGGAGAAGTACGGACTTCCGTCCATCCTGATTTCGTTTGAAGGCGTTCCGGATGAGGACGGGCAGGAGATCGGCAAGGGCTCCGGGCGGAGCGTCCGGGGACTGAATCTGGTGGACGCGCTGTCGTACTGCCAGGATCTGCTTGTCCGTTTCGGCGGGCACGAGCTGGCGGCGGGACTGTGCATCCGGCGGCAGGACATTCCTGCCTTCCGAGAGCGGCTGAACGAGTATGCTGCCGCCCACCTCACCGATGACATGACAGCCCAGCGGCAGGAGGCGGAGTGCCGTGTCACGGCGGACGAACTGACCATGGAGCAGGCGCGGGAGCTGGAACTGCTGGAGCCGTGCGGTACGGCGAACCCGGTTCCGTTGCTGATGCTGGAGAACGCCACGGTACAGCAGATCACCGCACTGTCGGGCGGAAAGCATACCCGCCTTTCGCTGTATGCGGACGGGAGGCTGTTCCAGGCACTCTGGTTCGGTATGCCGACGTCCGCACTTCCGGTTCAGACCGGCGACCGGGTGGACGTGCTGTTCCAGCTGGGGATCAATGAGTATCACGGCGTGGAGTCGCTGCAACTGATTCTGCGGGATGTGCGGCACTCTGCCGCCGAGGAGCGTGAAAAGGCGGCGGCGGACGAGCGGCTGGCAAGCCTGCTGGCAGGCGGCGGGCTTTCTCCGGAGGAGGGACTGCTTCCCGATCGGGACGACGTGGCACGGGTGTACGTTTGCCTGCGTGAGCGTGTCCGGAACGGCTCCCGCACCGTGCGTACAGGGGAACTGCGCGCGCGTCTGGCTGCCGCCGGAGCGCCTATGTGCTACATAAAGCTGATGCTGATTCTTCGCATCCTCAACGAGATGGCGGTCTGCCGCATCGAGGATGTGGGTGACGGCATCCTGACCTATGAAATCACACCGGACGCACCCCACACCTCGGTGGAGGCGTCTCCGCTGTTGCGCAGCCTGCGCGAGCGTTGCGGGAAGGGAACCGCGCCCGCATGAAGGATGGTATCCCCGCGCGGCGGAGGATCGAAAGGATAGGACGATGGAACAAACGGTACATGAGAGTATAGACCGCCTGCTTGATATTCTGCGGGCGACCGGCAAGAAGTACGACATTGACAAAATTCAGCGGGCGTACGACTACGCCGCCGGACTGCACGCAGGGCAGCGGCGCGCCAGCGGGGAGGCATACATCACGCACCCCGTAGCAGTGGCGGAAATCGTGGCGGGGCTGGAGCTGGATACAGATTCCATCTGCGCCGCCCTGCTTCACGACACGGTGGAGGACTGCGGCGAGAAGACCAACACGAAGGAAATCGCCAAGCGCTTCGGACCGGAGGTTGCCGCGCTGGTGGACGGCGTTACCAAGATGGTGGTGCTTCAGGTGGCGGACAAGGAGGAGGCGCACATTGAGAACCTGCGCAAGATGCTGCTTGCCATGTCGCGGGACGTGCGTGTCATCCTCATCAAGCTCTGTGACCGCCTGCACAATATGCGCACGCTGGACGCAAAGCCGGAGGAAAAACAGCGCCTGACCGCGCTGGAAACCATGCAGGTTTATGCTCCGCTTGCGCACCGGCTCGGTATGCAAAAGATCAAGCAGGAGCTGGAAAATCTCAGTCTGAAATACCTTGACCCCATCGGCTACGCACAGGTGCAGCAGCACATTGAGGAAAAGTACGGGCAGAACCTGGACTTCATCGAGAGCATCCGCAGCATGGTAAACGACAAGCTGATGGAAAACCATATCCACTTCACGCTGGAGGGACGCATCAAGACGGTGTACAGCATATACCGCAAGATGTTCAACCAGAACAAGAGCTTTGACGAGATTTACGACTTTTACGCCATGCGTGTCATCGTGGATACCGAGATGGAGTGCTATACCGTGCTGGGTATCATCCATGAGATGTTCAAGTCCGTTCCGGGGCGCTTCAAGGATTACATTTCCATCCCCAAACCCAATATGTACCGCTCCCTGCACACGACTGTCATCGGGCGCGACGGCATTCCCTTTGAGGTACAGATCCGGACGTGGGAAATGCACCACGTCGCGGAGTACGGTATCGCCGCGCACTGGAAGTACAAGGCAGGCGTTACGTCCAAGGAGGAGATGGACAAGAAGCTGGAGTGGATCGCCCGGCTGATCGAAACCGAGGACGGGACGCGCGACCCGGAGGAGTTCATGAAGGCGCTCAAGATCGACATCTCGCACGACGAGGTGTTCGTCTTTACGCCCAAGGGGGACGTCATCTCACTGCCGCAGGGCGCCACTGTCATTGACTTCGCGTATGCCATCCACTCCGAGGTGGGCAACCGCATGATAGGTGCCAAGATCAACGGCATGATCGTGCCCATCGACCGCGTGCTGAACAACGGAGAGATTGTGGAGATACTCACGGCGTCTGCATCTTCCGGACACGGCCCCAGCCGGGACTGGCTGTCGGTGGTCAAGACGGGCGAGGCGAAGAACAAGATTCGCCTGTGGTTCAAGCGGGAGCGGCGCGCAGAGAACATCCAGATGGGCAAGAACACCGTGGATGCCGAACTGAAGAAGGCGGCGCCGCGGCTGGGCGAGTCCCGCCGGCTGGAGTTGGTGACGGCGGCGGCGCAGAAGAACGGCTTCACCACCGCGGACGACCTGTATAACGCTATCGGCTACGGGGAACTGTCGGCAGGCAAGATACTACCGAAAATACTGGAGGAGCTGGCGGCATCCAACGAGGCGGAGGACACGCAGCCTGCCCCCGATCCGACGCCGGAGGAGGTTGTCACGACCACTCCGCTCCGACACCTGCGCTCCAACAGCGGCATTGTGGTGGACGGCGCAGACGGCTGTGTGGTCAAGTTTGCAAAATGCTGCAATCCCCTGCCGGGGGATGAGGTGGTCGGCTTTGTGACCAAGGGCTACGGTATTTCGGTTCACAAGATTGATTGTCCCAACGCGGTTCAGGGCATGGGCAATCCCGATCAGGCAGACCGCTGGAAGCGCGCGTACTGGGAGGCGCCGGAGACTGCCTCTGACAGTCGCAGTGTGTATGGGGCGCTGATCCAGATACACTCGCTGGACGTGGTGGGTGTGCTGGCGGACGTGTCGGCGGCGCTGGCGGACATGAAGGTGTCCATCCTGTCGGTCAACACGCAGAAGGCGAGCGGCGGACGTGCCATCATGAACCTGAAGGTCAGCTGCAAGAACGTGGATCATTACAATTCCATCGTCAGCCGCCTGCGTTCGCTGGAGAACGTGGTGGACGTTGTGCGCGGCTTTACCGGCTCTGCCAAGGGCGGGGACAAAGCAGGCGAATAATCGCGGGGGATCCCTGACAGAGCGCCACGTGTGGCAGCCGGCGGAACGCCGGAGCAGTCAGGGAATCCCGCTATCGGATATCGGAGAAAGGATCTGCCCCGCCGGGGCAGGGTACAGTACATGAAAGCGGTGCTTCAGCGGGTCAGTGCGGCACAGGTTGATATCAGCGGCGAAACGGTCGGCAAAATCGGGAGAGGCTTCCTGGTTTTACTCGGCGTCGCGCAGGGGGATACCGAGGAGGATCTCGACCGCCTGCTTGCCAAGATACTCAGACTGCGCGTTTTTGAGGACGGGAACGGTAAAATGAACCGGTCGGTGCAGGATGTCGGCGGCGGGTTGCTGGTTGTGTCCCAGTTCACTCTGCTTGCCAACTACCGGCACGGCAACCGTCCGGATTTTCTCGGCGCGGCGGCGCCGGCTGAGGCGGAACGGTTGTATCGGCTGTTTCTGGAACGGGCGGCGGAGACGGTTCCGGTACAGCACGGGCAGTTCGGCGCGGATATGCAGGTCAGCCTGTGCAATGACGGACCTGTCACCATCGTGATGGATTCCGAGGTGCTGAAGCCCGGCGCGGGCACATCAAAATAATTGTGAGGGAAATAGGATTCCGGTATGAGACTTTATATTGAAGGACCCGTGAACAAGTATTATGTGCAGACGCTGTGCATGATCTTTTTCCCCGGCGCGAAGTTTTCGGACGAGGAGGAGCCGAGTGCGGAAACGCCCGCACTGTGGGTCTCCCTGCAACGGGACGCCGTCCGGGCAGAGGAGGGCGGCGAGCCGCGGGAGGGCGTGACCGTCCGGGCAAAGCTGTGCTTCCGGGGGGAGCAGGCGGAGGCGGAGCGCAGTTACCCGTATCGTGAGGGGTACACGCGGGAGCGCATGGAAAAGATTGCAGTCGGGGACGCCGTGACCAATGTCTGTGAGACATTGCGCGGGTATCGTCCCGCGTGGGGGATGCTGACCGGCGTCCGCCCGTCCAAGGTGGCAACCGAACTGCTCCAGCGCGGCATGAGCAAGACGCGCGTCAAAAAGGAACTGGCGCGGGACTACTTTGTCATTCCCAAAAAGGCAAGCCTTGCCACTGAGGTGGCGGTCAACGAGGCGCGCCTCATCGGAACACCCGGCAAGCGCGACTGCTCGGTCTACATATCCATCCCCTTCTGCCCGACGCGGTGCGCCTACTGCTCCTTTGTGTCCTACACATCCAAGCGCCTGCTGTCGCTCATTCCGGACTACCTTTTGCGGCTGTGCCGCGACCTGCGGCGAACCTTTGACCTGATCGGTCGGCTGGGACTGAACCTGCGCACGGTTTATATCGGCGGGGGCACGCCCACCATTCTGAATCCCGACCAGCTCCGGCTGTTGCTGGGTACGGTGGCGGAGATGACGGACGTCAGCCGGCTGGAGGAATTCACGCTGGAGGCGGGACGCCCGGATACCATTGACGCGGACAAGCTGGCGGTGGCACGGTCCTTCGGTGTGGGGCGCGTCAGCGTCAACCCGCAGATCCTGTGCGACGAGGTTCTGCACAGCATCGGGCGTGCCCATGACACCGAGATGTTCTTCCGCGCCTATGAGATTGCGCGGGCATCCGGTATTCCGGTTGTCAACACCGACCTGATTGCTGGGTTGCCGGGCGACCGGTTCCCCACCTTCTCCGCGTCCTTTGACCAGATCATCCGTCTGCGCCCGGAGAACATCACGGTGCATACCTTCTGCGTCAAGCGCTCCTCAGACCTGCGGCGCGGCGGCGGGGATATCTACTCCATGCGCGGCGGCGATACCGGGAAATGCGTGGATTATTCGCAGATACAGTGCATCCACGAGGGATATGTGCCATACTATATGTATCGGCAGAAAAACACGGTCGGCAATTTCGAGAACGTCGGGTTTGCTCTGCCCGGCTACGAGGGACTGTACAATATCTACATGATGGAGGAGGTTCATTCCATTTTTGCCGTCGGTGCGGGCGCTGTTACCAAGCTGGTGGATTACGCGCCGGCGGACGGCTCAGCCCGGTATATCAACCGTCTGTTCAACCCCAAGTATCCCTACGAGTACCTGGACAGCGACGGGGATACCGTTATGGCAGAGCAGGCAGACCGCATAGAGGCATTCTACCGGGAGCGCGGACTGCTGGAATGAGGGAGCCCGCACGGCTTGCAGTATTGCCGGCAAAGGAGGAAACCGATTGTTCAACCGATACACATCCAAGCAGACTTATAGGACGGTTCCGCCGTCGCTGGGAACGCCTGAGGAGGCGCGGCGGACGGTGGAGACGGCTGAGGCGGATTTTGAAGCGCGGCTGGTCGCGCTGTCCGCCGCTGTCAGCCGGGAGTGCGCCGAGGACGGCATCCGCATTCTGCGTCTGACGGGACCGACCTGCTCCGGAAAAACCACGGCGGCAGGCAAGCTGACCGAGGCGCTGGAGGCGGCGGGGCTGTCCGTATATCCCATTTCGCTGGACGATTTTTATCTGGACCGTCAGGAACTGGAGGAGCGAGCCCGGGCGCGCGGCGGGACGCCGGACTACGATTCCGCCGATACGCTGGATCTTGGTGCCATGGAAGCCTGCGTCCGGGAGCTGCGGAGGACGGGGGAGACCGACATTCCGGTGTTCAATTTCACCACGGGCAACCGCGCGGGGACGCGGCATCTGGCTGTCCCCGCCGAGGAAAAGCCGGTGTTCCTGTTTGAGGGGATACAGGCACTGTACCCGCCCGTGACGGCGCTGTTTGCCGACATCCCGTCCCGCAGCGTGTATATTTCGGCTTTGCACGGGCTGGAGGTAGCCGGCGAAATTTTTCCGCCGGTGGAGTTGCGCCTTCTGCGCCGGCTGGTGCGGGACGAGGCAGTACGGGACGCGACCCCCGCCTTCACTCTGGCACTGTGGGAGAGTGTCCGTGCCAACGAGGAGACATCAATCCTCCCCTTTGCCAACGGTTGCGACTACCTGATAGATTCCGCCATGCCGTTTGAACTGCATATGCTCAAGCCGTATCTGGAGCGCCTGTTCCGGGACTACCCCGTGACCGGTCGTCATGCCGTGCGGGCGGAGCATATCCTCGCGTCACTCCGCGCGGTGGAGGGCATCCCGTCCGCATACCTGCCCGCCGGTGCGCTGTACCGGGAATTCATCCCGATGTGTCTGGAAACCGACGGATAACATCCTGTAATCCTGCTTCCCTGCATACCCCCGCCCCCCGGCGCATACCATGAGGTAACGTTCTGCTGTCCGGAGGTGTGCCGTGAAGTCTGCTGTCAACCGCACCCGCGAGGGTGGAAAATTCCTCTCGGGGGTCAGTTTGCTGACGCTGTCTGCCGTGGCGGTCAAGGTGATCGGACTTGCCTACCGGATCCCCATGCTCCGGGTGCTTGGCACGGCGGGGATGGGGTATTTCAATACTGCCTATGAGGTGTACGCGCTCCTGTGCGTGCTGTCCACCGCCGGTTTGCCGGTAGCCATGTCGGTACTGCTCGCAGGCGGGGACGGCGCGCCTGCCTACCGGGCGCTGTCAAGGCGGATATACCGTGTTTCACTGGCGGTGTTCTGTACCATCGGCGTGCTGGGTACGGCGGCACTGTTGCTGCCTGCCCGTCTGTGGGCGGAGATGCTGGGCAATCCGGACGCGGCGGCGAGCATCCGGGCTGTGTCGCCCGCGGTGCTGGCGGTCTGCCTGGCAGGTGCGGCGCGTGGCTATTTCCAGGGGCTGTCGGACATGAAGCCGACAGCCGTTTCGCAGGTCATCGAGGCACTGGGTAAGTTGATTCTCGGACTTGTCTTTGCGTATTTTGCCGCCCGGCGGGGCGCACCGCTCCCCGTGACGGCTGCCTGCGCGGTTCTGGGACTGACAGCCGGGACAGTTGCATCGGCGGCGTGGTTGCTGTTCCGCTTGGCACGGCAGGACAGACGCGCAGGTGACGCCCTGCCTGTCGATATGCCGCCGGTTCCTCTGCCGGGACGCCGGCATATCCTGCGACGGCTGGCGGCGGTGGCACTGCCCGTGACGTTGAGCGCCGGGGTCATCAGCCTGACCAAATGCGTGGATCTTGCGTTGATCCTGCGCCGCCTGCAGGATGCGGGGGTGTCCGGCGACCGTGCCAACGCACTGTATGGCTGTTACTCCACGTTGGCGGTTCCGGTGTTCAACATACTGCCTTCGTTGTCCGCCTCGGTGGCGATGTCGCTGGTGCCGGTACTGTCCGGCGCAGTCCGCCGTCTCCGGACGGGGACTGCTGCCGGGGAACGCGCGGAGGCGGCGCGACAGGCGCGGCGCGCTTGCGCCGGGGCGTTGGGCTTGACGTTGGCATTTGCCGTTCCCGCCGGACTCGGATTGTTTGGGCTTGGCGGCGATGTGTTGACATTGCTGTTCCGCGGACAGCCGGAGGCGGTCGCGGAGGCAACGCCGTGGCTGCGCCTGCTGGGGCTGGCGGTGCCGTCCGCGTGTCTGATTACAGTCACGGGTGCCATGCTGCAGGCGGCGGGACACCGGTGGTTTCCATGCTGATCGGCACATCGGTCAAGGCGGTGCTGGCGTACAGACTGCTGGCTCTGCCGGATTGGGGGATGCTTGCCGCACCGGTCAGTTCTCTGTGCTGTGACACGCTGATCCTGCTCTGCAACTGTATTCTGCTTGCCCGCTTCGCGCCGGATATCCTGCCGCACGGGCGGGCATTGGCGGGACTGTTTATTCTGCCTATTGCGCTGGCTTTGCCCGCGGTGGCTCTGGCACCGCGCCTGTGCGCCTGCGTGGGATTCGGCGGGGACAGCGTGCCGGATATTCTATGCCGCATAGGGGGCACCGCTCTGCTGTACGGTACGGGCGCGGCGGCGGTCTGTCTGCCCGCCGGACGATACATCAAAAAAGGAAGGAAAACCGAACATGATATCTGATATGCAAAACGCAAGCCGTGAGGAGAAAATCGACTACCTGCTGTCCCGGGAGAAGGGAAGCTACACGTTTGACGATCTGGTGCTGATCATGGAGCTGCTGCGCTCTCCGGGCGGTTGCCCGTGGGACATCGAGCAGAATCATCACAGCATCCGCAACGATCTGATTGAGGAAACTTACGAGGTCGTGGAGGCGATCGACCGGGATGATCCGGTGCATCTGCGGGAGGAGCTGGGTGACGTACTGTTGCAGGTGGTGTTCCATGCGCGCATAGAGGACGAGGTGGGGCGCTTCACGGTATACGATGTTGCAAACGACATCTGCGAGAAGCTGATATACCGCCACCCGCACGTGTTCGGGCAGGTGCACGTGGACGGCAGTGAGCAGGTGCTGTCAAACTGGGAAAAACTCAAGGGCGTGGAAAAGCAGGCGGAGCGTGTCACGCTGACGGATCAGCTGCGCGCGATCCCCGCCATGGAGCCGGCACTCATGCGGGCGCAGAAGGTCGGCAAAAAGGCGGTTTGCTTTGATTTTGCCGATGCGGATGAAGTGTATGCCAAGCTGGCGGAGGAGATTGCCGAGGTGCGGGCGGCGTCTGCATCCGGCGACGGTGCGGCGGTAGAGGAGGAACTGGGCGATCTGTTGCTGACTGTGACCAGCCTTGCACGCAAGCTCGGCGTCAAGTCGGAGGAAGCCCTCATGCACGCAACGGACAAGTTCATTGACCGCTTTGAGCGGGTCGAGCATGCGGTTCGGGCGCGCGGACAGAACATGGCGGATCTGTCCATGGCAGAGCTTAACGCCGTGTGGGACGGCATCAAGCACGCACCGGAGGAAGCACAGGCGTGAGCAGTGCCGCTTTGATGTCTCCGCCCCATACCGTCCGCGTGGGTGATGCCGTTACACTGCACATTCTGCAAACCGAGCGATTCAAAACCGCCCGCCTGAGCATTTCCGCCATCCTGCCGGCGGATCAAGTGCTTTCGCCGCGCATGACGTTGCTGTTCGGCGTCCTGCGGCGCGGGAGCCGCCGGTTTCCCAGTCAACTGCACATCAACCGGCGATTGGATGAGCTGTATGGCGCGACGCTGACCATCCGTAATTTCCACGCGGGCGATCGGCAGGGG
>ENA-OROK01003337-OROK01003337.1-human-gut-metagenome-genome-assembly--contig:-NODE-3337-length-12752-cov-4.304954_pt1 | contig 12752 bp, 16 predicted proteins | sample MGYA00242127_ERZ509046 | MGnify/ENA primary metagenome ERZ509046 (study PRJEB26280, sample SAMEA2338728) | human gut metagenome | biome: human gut; feature: human-associated habitat; material: faeces... | reverse complement strand
GCAGTTGTAATCATGGAAGCCCAACGGCTCATGCTGAATTACGCGCTTGTCCAGAGTGTCACGCGGTCAAAGCCGCCTGCACCGACGAGAAGAAGTTTTCTTTTCATGATTTGTCACCTCAGGGTTAGAGAATTTTATTTTGCTGTTTAATTTATCTATTGTATGTTCTTGCGTCTAATGCTAAAATAAGAACAAAGAAGTAAGCTATATGCTTTATAGACTCATACACGCCACTAATTGCCAATGGAGGTCAGATTTATGGTTGCTATCTTAACTAATAACGATAAATTTAGTATTTTTAAAATAGGCGATTTACAAATTAAATTTAAAACATCACCATTCTTACAAAAATATATCTCTATTCTCAAATGGAACAAAGGCTATATTGAATGTATGGCAAAGTATTCTACTCTAGATACTCCCATAGAAGAATATATCGATTTACGCTATATCGCCAAGCGTTTGAGATTGCCGCAAGATATCTTTGATAATATACAGGAGGTAAGAATAGTATGAGTGTTAAGGAAATTGCAGACCAAGCAGATATGATTGTGGCTGGTTATGCTTTCAAAGTTTTAAAAGACTATATAGAAATTACTGATTTAAATAATTTATCCAAAACAGCAGTTATCCAAAACGACGAGCTTGTTGAATCTGTCATGAGTGATGAAGAAGACGCTATAGTAATGAAGTACTACAATCGCAATAAAGATTTATTGAAGGAGACTGTAAATGCCTAAATATTTCCCCTTTAAAATTTGTGGTTATTATTTATATTTCACAGCTCACTGTGTAGTTGAATGTATGCATGTACACGCTAGTAATGAAGAACTAACAGAACCTGATTCTGCTAAGTTCTTTGTTCGAAGCGACGGCTCTTCAAAATTAACAGATCGTGGACGATTAAAAGATAGAGAAATAACTGCCATTCAAAAATTCATCAAAGATAATTACGAAATAATGTACGCTACTTGGAGAACATTAAGCAGCAACGGATTCTATGAAAAATAAAATTTCAATCTTTCAAAACTGCTAAGGCTGATGATTTCAGTCAAGGCAACTTGTCTAAACTCATTAATTATTTGAAAGAAACGAATGAGTTTCTTTCAACTATGGTTGAATTTAGCAAAAAACTTTATGATGCTGCTATCACTGCCGGCGGAAAAGGAGTCAAAGCTGAAAGCATCAAAAATCTTATGTCTACAATGAATGTCTCCATTGACCAAGCCATGGATATTTTAAAAATACCACCCGAAGAGCACCAGTACTTCAATGACCTGTTAGCTAAGGAGCAGTAGGCTCCTGGTCAAAAAGCGCTTGCCATCCGGCAAGCACTTTTTCTATTGCACGATATTCGAGTATATATTTGCTCTTCTTACTCTTTTCTCCAGACCATCTTATTAACCACACCTGTGTAGCTTTGGATAATCTTCACAACCTTAGCAGATACGTTCTCATCTACATACTCAGGCACCGGCAGTCCGTCTTCCCCATCAAGGTTCGTCTGCACCGCTGTGTCTACAGCCTGCAGCAGGCTTTTTTCGTCAATGCCTGCAAGCACAAAGCAGCCCTTATCCAGCGCTTCTGGGCGCTCCGTAGAGGTGCGGATGCACACCGCCGGGAAAGGATGTCCCACGCTCGTGAAGAAGCTGCTTTCCTCCGGCAGTGTACCGGAATCAGATACTACAGCAAAGGCGTTCATCTGCAGGCAGTTGTAATCATGGAAGCCCAACGGCTCATGCTGAATTACGCGCTTGTCCAGATCAAAGCCGCTAGCTGCCAGACGGTTACGGGAACGAGGATGGCAGGAATACAGAATCGGCATATCATATTTTTCTGCCAGCTTGTAGGATTCAGCAATAATATTGCCCATGGTCTCGCCCAAGTCGCTGCCTACGGCGTTCAGATACACTTCAGAATCTGCCAGCTCCAAATCATGGAAGAAGACACCGTTCAGTGTATAATATATATTTAAGTGCTTTAGATACTTTTCAACGCTTTTTGTCAAATTCGCCTAAAGTACGCTGATAATAAACATAACTATTGCTTGAACGCAAAGAAGAGATCGATTGTTTCATTGAATATAGTGTTATAAGCAAACGACTTGCTAGAATAATTCACTTTATAACCCATTATTTCTCAGGCGCATATTTTTGCATTAAACATTGTCCATCAATTAATGCCTTTAAGTCAATAATGTCCATGATATTAAATAAATCATTGTAAAAAACGCTCAAATATTGGATCAAATCATCAAAAATAAAATAGCATAGCGTTAATAATAGCTTTATTGCCCCCAAATCAGATTCCTCTAACCCCGCATCGCTTATTAATGCATTATATCCTTGAAACCCATGAGAGAAGGAAGAAAATTGGGAATATAGATTATCATACACTACACTCCACGCTGTTTTTGATTCGTATTTAAACAATGTCTTACTCAATTCATAAAAAGAATTCAATTTAGAATCATATATACTGTACCATTTATCTATATTTTTATGTTTATCACCTTTTCTAGATCTTTTATCTATCTTTTTCCTATAACTTGTTCCCAGCAATAAAAATTTATTTTCTTCATAAAACTCTATTCCGCAATTACGCATTTCCTCTAATTCGTTTGGCTTTATCTCTGTATGAATTGATTGACTACTATTATTTATTTCTATTTTTCTCTCTAAATCAGCAATATAATTCCATGCTACAACATTATAATAACACTGCACTTTAGACGATAGTTTAGCACTATCTATTATAAAAAATAAAAACTGTATATATGATTCATACAGACTTCTAGCTAAAATTTGAGCACTAGATGAATTTCCATGTTCCATTAATAACATAACACTATTAAAACTTTCTTTGATGCTTTTTAAATAACGCAATACATGGTTATAAGAGACAGTTCTATCGTTATGTTTGTCAATCTCTTTGATAATTGATTGCAACGCATCATCAAACACTTTAGACATAAATTTTACATCAGAAATTATATCAATCTTCAGAATCCAGTTATTACTATGCAAATCATCCACCCCCATTTAAGATTATTTGTCAGACTACTTACGATAACAAAAACTTTATTATAAGAATATTATATACGTAATCTAAGGACTCATCTATAAGGAATTAAAAAATATAAACAATGAACCATAAAACAAATTTCTTTCTCCTATATTTTCTCCCCACCTACAACAAACACCGCCATGCACGCTGTACGCGCTCGCTTGGCGGTGTTCTGTTTAATTTATGTGATACATTTTAGCGTATATTCTACTCTCCTGTCTTTGCTTACTTTGTTTTTTCTTTAACCTTAATGCAATCTTAGACATATGTCGCTTTCTTATATTTGCGATCTTTTTTTCTCCTTCATATACTGATTCTGCTCTTTTTACATAATCAATATAATTACCATTAGAATTTCCAGCATTACCATGTCTCTCAGAGTAGTTCCTGTATAATTCTTTTTTGCTGACTTTGTTATTATTTTTAGTCATAAAGGAATTTCTTTTAATGGTTTTTATTTTGCCATATGCACGACAGTAATATTTTGCTTGTGTCTTCTGTCTGATAGTAACATTGACTCCATCGAAAGAAAAACCCAAATAGTTAATTATGTTAGAATTTTTATCTGTCTTTTCCAGATAACCATTATTTATATTAAGAACTTTTTGATGTTCATAATAAAAAATATTCTTTTTCTTATCTTCTAAAATCAGATTCGGTATAGCGTTTATTTCATTTATAATAGAGTCATAGATTTTCTTAAAAACCCCTTCTTCAATATTAGGCAAAACTATGATTATATCATCAGAATAGCGCATATAAAGACCGTTGTTTTCTTCTTCAATAAGGTGCTTCATGGCTAAATCAAATTCCATCATATAGATATTAGCTAAAACACCACTAATAGGTGAACCTTGTGGTATGCCATTCTCTAGATTTCGGTTTACGTGAATGCATTTCTTCTTCTTTAAGCTATTCAAAGTCTCATTGTCAGGCAATGCCGTTTTCAGTTTATTAAATTTATGCTTACCAGCTAAATTATTCGGCAAATTGTTTATAGCTAACAGTTCTTCTAATTCTATCATAGAAAATCTCGTTACATTCTTAAAAACAGCGTAATAGTCTTCACTAAGCTGCTCAACCCCCAATAAATTACATAATCTTTTTTTCAAATACATATGATCTAATGACGGAAAAAAATCCTTAAAGTCGCCAATAAATACATATGCTTTTTCTTGCTTTTTTATAAAATCAAAAGCTCTTTTCGAAAAATGGATATTAGATTCTCCTTTTAAGTTAGACCTATATGCAATCGCACAATAATTAAGTGAATTTTTATCTAAAAATTCACTTAATTTATCATTTAAAAGTATGCCATAATACTTATATATTAAGCTATCCATATGTGCTGCATAACACAATACACGCTCTTTGGTGTATTGTCCTTTATCTTTACTGAACTTAACAATTTTTTTAGTGTAGGAAATGAACGGAAAAAATTTATGCTTTTTTATATTTTCACTGTTCGTTACGTAACTAAATGCATCATCAAGTTTCATTTTTCTGTCAAAATGGGTATATTGTGGAACGAAATATTTAGGATATCTTTGTTTGAACTCATCTGCATCCATGTCTTCACCTGTATTTTTAGAAGTATCCGTTAACACGGAGGTGACCATTCCCAAATTAACGGATATAGTCTTAAACGATATGCAGTATAAAATATACGTCACATAACAGTCACCATGAGTCTCAACTTACTATCATGTTATAATAATAGCAAGGGAGGACAATCAAATGCCAGCAATAGTAATTCTGACATTAGCAATCTGTCTTTGGTTATACCTCGACAATGCCAATGTAGCACCGCAGTTCGACTATTGCAAAGGATACATTGCATCATTTGCAATAAATCTAGTAAGTAAGCACTTGACTATAAGCCCATCTCCTATATCTACACATAGGATATTACTATTATAACTCTACTCTTATTTAAAAGTCAAATGGTCAATATTTATTTCACTAAAATTCCTCACTTTCAAAGACTACCTCTCCCCCACCAACAACAAACACCGCCAAGCGCACGCTTGGCGGTGTTTCACTTTATTCCATATTAATCTCTTCTGAACAAATCTCTGGTATATACTTTTTTCTGCACATCATCCAGGCAGCTGTCATAGCGGTTAGCAATAATCGCCTGGCTTTCAGCCTTGAACTTCTCGAGGTCGTTTACCACAGCACTGCCAAAGAAGGTGCTGCCATCCTCCAGCGTAGGTTTGTAAACAATAACCTTCGCACCTTTGGCCTTAATGCGCTTCATTACGCCTTGAATACTGCTCTGGCGGAAGTTGTCGGAGTTGGATTTCATGGTCAGGCGGTATACGCCGATTACAGGCTCTTTGCCTTCCTTCTGTGCATCATATTCAGCATTAGCTTCATAGCCACCGGCAATTTCCAGCACACGCTCAGCGATGAAGTCTTTACGCGTTCTGTTGCTTTCAACAATCGCTTCGATGATGTTTTCCGGTACGTCTGCATAGTTCGCCAGCAGCTGCTTGGTGTCCTTGGGCAGGCAGTAACCGCCATAACCAAAGCTGGGGTTATTGTAATGGCTGCCAATACGCGGATCAAGGCAAACGCCGTTGATAATCTGCTGGGTGTCCAGTCCCTTCATTTCTGCATATGTATCAAGCTCGTTGAAATAGGATACGCGCAGTGCCAGATAAGTGTTGCTGAACAGCTTAACAGCCTCTGCCTCAGTGAAGCCCATGAATAAGGTGTCAATATTCTCTTTAATTGCGCCCTCCTGCAGCAGGCCTGCAAAGGTATGCGCAGCCTTCACCAGGCGTTCATCCTCCATGTCGGTACCCACGATAATGCGGCTCGGATACAGGTTATCGTACAGTGCTTTGCTTTCACGCAAGAATTCCGGGCTGAAGATGATGTTCTTGCTGCCAGTTTTCTCGCGGATGCTCTTGGTGTAGCCAACGGGAATGGTGGATTTGATTACCATAATCGCATTGTGGTTGTACTGCATAACCAGCTTGATTACTGTTTCTACAGCGCTGGTGTCGAAAAAGTTCTTTTTGCTGTCGTAGTTGGTCGGTGCAGCGATAATAACAAATTCTGCGTCTTTATAAGCCATTTCTGCATCCAGCGTAGCAACAAGGTTGAGGTCCTTTTCAGCCAGATATTTTTCAATATAATCATCCTGAATCGGGGATTTTTTGTTGTTGATCAGTTAAACCTTCTCCGGGATAATATCAACGGCCTTTACTTCATTGTGCTGCGCAAGCAGCGTAGCCAGGGAATGTCCAACGTAACCGGTACCGGCAACGGCAATTTTCATGTTCATCAAACTCCTTTTAATTATTAGCTTGATTTATTTATGTTTAACTTTAGTTATCTAACCATTTATCAGTTTTTTAATCAACTATCCCCTTCAAATACTCCAAAAACTTATCATTCAGGTCCGGTCTGTGTAGCGCATATTCTACCGTTGCTTCCAAATAGCTTTCCTTGTCGATTTCATAACAATAGCTACCTATATCCTATTTATTTAGCATAATCTTCTGTCTATTTCACCTATAAAAAAACTGGTGGGGGTTTTGGTGATTGCATGTAAAGCTGCATGTATAATGCTGTTCTAATACCAATATTCTATGAGTACCGCCGTAATAGTCAACCCCCGTAACCACCTCTACCCGTCACGCTACATCCTATCTGAATGATATTCATTATATCACCTCCACTAATACTCAAAGCTAATGCCAAACTACCAGTAAGAGGTATTGAATATTGAAGGCTAATCATATAAATTATTGGTAATAAAACACTAAACATCTGGAAATGGGGAATTTATTCGCTCTTTTTGAAGGATTTGGGTTAACAAAATATGCAAACATTATCTTGCACTTTTATTCATCGCTATCCAATAACCTCTCACGAATAAATTCCAACCCTCTCTCCTCTGTAATTTTATATTCTATAACTCTTGAATCAGTACTTATTCTTCTACCTGTTTGATAAAACTCAACCACAATCTGACTTTCATTATGATTAATCTCGTAATATACTCCGAATTTATATTTATGACTATAGTGGCTTTCATCACAATTCTGTTTTGTCATCTTCCTAAGTCTATTCCTATCCTTTTCCTTATCTTGCTGATTAGCGCTACTTTTTTTCATTTCAAGAGCCAGCAAATTATCAGGAGTAACTTTGCCACGACTATGCACTATTATATCTGGAAAAACACGCTTAGGGGTACCTTCTTCATCAGGTAGATGCTTAACATTATTAATGGTATTTTCAAATGCCCTATTAAATTCAATATCAGCATAATAGTTGTTATAAGCGTTTTTCTCCAATTGCTTATTAAGCTCATACATCAAAGCACCACACAAGCAGCGTTCAGATATCTTGCGCCTAATCAAAATCACATGATTTTCTAAGAACGCTCTATTAGCTTCCAAAAACATCGCTTTTAAGTTTTCAAAACCATTTTCGTCTTTAGTTATTTCCATGGTCTTTTTCCTCATTAGCGCCAGTCTTATCCGGTTATCTCTTTATCATATCAATCCTTCAAATACTCCTTCTCTCGGAGCATTCTTTTCACATTCACTTATCCATTTGCCTAATTTGTTAATAGCTACTTGAACCTTTGATTTAGTCAAGCCTTCTTCTGCTGCTTTATTCCAAAGCCACTCAAAAAAAATATTTATCTGTTTAGGATAGCAAACACTATCATGCTCTAATATTTCATTTAGACCTGGTTTCATCATCTTGTCACATGAACAACTAGCTGCAACTAATCCTTTAATATCCCATCCTTTATCCGTTCTAGTTATTTCATATTGATCATAATGTCCCCAACGCTTCGTAAAAACCTTCAGCGTAAATGTCTTGCCTATAGTTTTATCTTTGTGATCATCATTAGCATGAACATCATCTATAAATGCCAGCAAATCCTGAACCGGATGTACGTGCCTATAAAAGCGTACATCATCAGGTGTACACTCTCGATTTTCATTCATATACTTATGATGCTTAGGCTCATGACCGCTGTCTTTTAAAGACATATGTAATTCATGAGCTTTTCTAGCCATTTCGTCATAAAGCCTACTAGCATCATCACCAGAAAGTAACTTTTGGTCACTTTCTATGTATTGCCAAATTTGGTTATGGAGGATTTCAAGTTCAGATTTAAGCTTTGTTTGAGATTCCGTTAATTTTAATTTTTTAGGCATAATTACATCTCCAACTCGTATATCTATGTTGGATTTTTATTTTGCATAGTCAATATATTGCAATATACGTAATATATCAACCATACTATTTCTGCAAGACACTCTCATATTCCATAAATTTTACAAGGCGGAATTCATCTAATAACCATGAAAGTGTGTACTTTCATTATATCACTACAATATTTCTTTTACAATCAAACTAGCATAGGTATTATTTAATCCTAATATGCATTTATTATTCTCGCTCAATGCTTGAATGACTCCTAAAGTATTAGGAGAAAAGCCTCAATAACGACTACTGCTATCTATTACCTTCCGTTATATATGGTACTGTCAATAGTTTTGCGCAACTTATTATACGTCATCAAAATTTCTCATAAGTTGTAGAAACCCTAGGCGATGTTCTTTTTTCATCCATATTAAATCTCCCCATCTCTATAAAATAAAACACACCCTTATATCTATAATTTCATCCCAAAACAAAATTTTCATAGAACAATAAGAGTGTGCTCATTAATATTATACCGCAGAAGATACAATATCTATACTATTTAATTTTCAAAACTTCTCTACCCTCTCACCAGCAGCAGCTGCACTTCTCCATGTACCTTCACTTCTACTGAATCAGCAGGCAAAAATACGCAGTCCCCTCTAAAAAGCTGCAATACCTCTCCATCGCCAAAGGTCATAATGCCACATGTATTTTGTCAACACAAATTCTTCTCTATCTCTAAACACAAAGCATGATAAACCGGCAAATGCAATTCTTGTACCTTAAAAGTTTCCACCTCTGGTACTTTTATGCATACATCGCAAATATCCTTCAGCTTGCCACCGCTCATTCCTGTGAGGCCTACAACCTTCATACCCATGGCCTTTGCTACTTCAGCTGCGTAGATAATATTCTTAGAATTGCCAGATGTAGAGATGCCTAAAAAAACATCGCCAGTTTTTGCATAGCCTAATACCTGCTGTGCAAACATCAAATCAGGCGCTACATCATTACTATACGCAGTAGTTAGCCCAACTTCGCCAACTAAAGCAATTGCTGGTAATGCCATTTGCAAATTCTTTTTCAAATACTCGGCATTTGGGCTATTCTTATCTAATGCATCACAAATCTGCTTATTCAGCTTACGCGGCAAGACAAAAGCTTTCATAAGCTCTCCCACAATATGCAATGCATCTGCTGCAGAGCCACCATTTCCGGCAACAAGAAGCTTATTACCATTCTTATAGCATTCTTCTAACAATATATACGTATCTACGATATCCTGCTTACACACAGCCAAAGCTGGATACCTTTTTACCAAAATTTCGATATGCTCATAATCATTATCCATTATTATTACCCCATCACAAAATCTCATTCACAAAATTCAAAAGCGAAGTAACCCGTAAATTTTGTCCATAGTAAGATTCTCCAATCAGCGCAGTCTTACAACCTGCATTCCTGCCTGCTAATACATCATTCTCGCTATCACCTATCATCCACGACTGGGATAGGTCAATATTAAAATCTTTAGCAGCCTGCAACAATAAGCCTGCTTTAGGCTTTCTGCATTCACAAACAATCTTTAGCTCTTCAACTTCACCAGCAAAACCTTTATCTGGATGATGCGGACAATAATAAACGCCGTCTAAGTATGCTCCTTCTTTGCCAAGCATAGTTTCCATTTTATTGTGGATTTCCTGCAGACCATCTACAGTAACCTCGCCACGTGCTATCACAGGTTGGTTGGTGACGACAATAGCAAGATATCCAGAAAGATTTATCTTTCTGATTGCTTCTCCAACTCCATCCAATAACTCGAACTGTTCAGGAGTACGCAAATAGCCTACATATTTATTAATCGTCCCATCTCTATCTAAGAAAATTGCTTTTTGCTTATTACGCAGATTTTTTCCTTGAATTTTTCCTGCTTTATAATCTGCACATGCCGCATAATAGCGTTCCGGAGTTCCCATATCCTTTGCATACTCAGGACTGTTATAGCACAGCATCTTCCCTGTACCTGCAAGCGGCTTTAAGATTTGTCTGTCCAAATCTACTTTAGGTGTATTTATTTCAACATTTAAAACTTTTGGGGAAATAACATGCAGCCCACCATTTACTATATTCCTATAATACTGCGGTCTTGCATCCTCTTTCGTCAGCCACTGCTGCACGTAATTATCCTTGTCAACCACTAATAGTCCGCTATCATAAGGATGATCATTAGCATGAGCAAAAAGCGTTACCAATGCACCATGCTGCCTGTGATAGTCTACGAACCTGTTGAAATCCACATCAAAAAGCGCATCAGCATTCAATAAAAGGAAATCATTAGTAAGCTTATCTTTTATTTTGAACAGCGCACCAGCATTTCCTAATGGTTCCTTCTCAAAATAATACTCTATATGAACGCCAAATGGTTTACCTGTAGCAGGGGAAATTTTGCTGCCATCACCAAAATAATCCATAATAATATGGCCAAGATGGCTTACTGTAATAATTATGTCCGTAAATCCCTGGCTTTTTAAGCACTCTAATTCATGCTCAAGTACTGGTTTATCGCCTATTTTTATCATTGGTTTAGGAATATCGCTAGCTACAGAAGTAATGCGTGTTCCTCTTCCACCTGCCATTATTACTACCTTCATTTGCCATCCACCATTCTTTCATCATTCACTTTATAGTCTTCTGCTGCGTAATATATTACACGCGTACCACCATTTTCAAAATGGAATGGTATATGAATTAAATCTTTCATAGCTTGTTTTACCGCAAACTGCTTATCTGGCTCTACATAAAACACTAAAAAGCCACCACCGCCAGCACCAAGTAATTTACCACCTATTGCACCTGCTTTGATACCTTTTTGATATAATTCGTCAATACTGTTAGTAGAAACAGCCTTACCAGTCTGTCTCTTCAAACGCCAGGTATGGTCAAGTAGTCTACCAAAATCATTTAAGTCACAATGCTTATCTGTCAATACTTTTTCAGCTTCATCTACAAGACTATACATTTCTAGTAACTGCTTAGTCTTATCTACTTTTCCTGCGTTTGCTTTTTGTACATCTGAAGAAAACCGAGTAAACCCAGTAAAGAACATTAAAAGATTATTATCTAACTGCTCTTTTCTTTCCGGATGAATAATAACCGGTTTAACTTCATAGCCTTCAGTTGAAAAAGTAATTTTATTCAAGCCACCAAAAGAAGCTGCTATCTGATCCTGCCAACCACCAACTTCATTACACAATCCTCGCTCTAAATAAATTGCTTTGTCTGCAAGAAGTTTTTTATCTGCATATCTGCCCTTTAATGCGTAAAATGCATTAAGCATACCAACAGCAAAAGAACTGCTTGTTCCAAGACCTGAACGAGCTGGTAAATCTCCTTCATAGGTCAAACGAATTTCATGCATGTCCAACATTTGCATTGCATTGCGAATAGCAGGATGAACAATTGCTGACAAATCTGTTACACGTTCAATTTTTGAATATGATAATTCAGTAGAATAATCAAAAAAACGCGGCAGATGACGAACATTTACATAGCAATACTTGTCAAATGTTGTAGAAAGTACTGCTCCGCCATATTCTTGGAAAAAGTCCGGCATATCTGTTCCACCACCAAAAAAGGACATCCGGAATGGTGTTTTCGTGATAATCATTTATCATCCTCCGTGTTTATAACATCGTTTAATTTATCAAAAGCATCATTAGCAGATGTATAAAAAATCTTACTATTATTCTTCATCAATCTTAATATTTTCTGCTCATCAGAAATTACTAACGCCAATTTATTTAATATTTGAGAAGACGAAACATCAATAATCTCTCCGTAATACTCACTCTGAGAATTATTCCATTTCAAAGTATATTCTTCTAAACCACATTCTTTAGCCAATGTATAGGTTTTATGTCCATAAGCAATTGGTACTGCTGGAACCAAAGCCTTTATAGATAAAACTAACGAATGGAATCTCATACATATTACTGCTTTGTACTTACCCCATTCAAAAATAGTTTGTCCAATATCTTTATAGTGAATTGCGTTAACATTGATATTATCTTTGAAATAATCTTTTATATAATCAATCATAATATCATCTTGTCCTTTAGTAAAAGCTAATAAATCAATTCTGTATCCATCACACAATAATTTTTCGACAACTTCTACCCAAATATTGACATTTTTTTGAAATGTATCATGTGTAAAATTTACAACGGATATACCAATTATATAACCATTACTTTTCTTTTTAAAATCATAATTTATGAAATCATAATTCAATGCAAAAACAACATCTGACATAGAGTACATTTTAGGTGTTTTAATTCTATCTAATAGATTAGGATTTCTAGTTATAAACAAATCTGAGTGAAGTGTGATATTTCTCAGCAAATAGGCGCTTTTATTACTAATCTTTTCAGAGATTCCAATTCCAAAAAATATTGGTAGATTGCAAGTGCAAATTGAACAAGATTTATCAAGCAACTATATCAGTG
>ENA-OROK01003335-OROK01003335.1-human-gut-metagenome-genome-assembly--contig:-NODE-3335-length-12755-cov-2.264331_pt1 | contig 12755 bp, 17 predicted proteins | sample MGYA00242127_ERZ509046 | MGnify/ENA primary metagenome ERZ509046 (study PRJEB26280, sample SAMEA2338728) | human gut metagenome | biome: human gut; feature: human-associated habitat; material: faeces... | reverse complement strand
AACCCGCTGGTAGCAGAGGCGGCAAGCGGTTCGACAACAGTCTATGTAACGGACTACGGTGAAAAGTACCATACAAGTAGTTGTCAATATTTATACAACTCCAAGAATGCAATCAGTCTGCAAACGGCGGTCAATCGTGGATACACGGCTTGCTCAAAATGCAATCCGCCAAGGCTTACGGGTGGCGGTTCAACAACGACGCCATCAAGACCAACGTATGACAACACACCAGAAGAAGAACCATTGGTGTGGCCGTGGGTTGTCGGCATCGGTGGAGCAGGAGCGATAGGCTATGGAATATATGCCTATTCGAAGAAACGAAAGGAAAAGAACGAATACGAAACTTTCGAAGACCAAGAAGAAGAATAATTACGAATTTGACCATATTTAACTGGACTTTTCTTGGTGAGCACGGTATTGTTTGTGATACGAAAACATAGGAGGTCAATATGGCAAGCATATACGGATTCAAACTTAAGAACGTAAAGACCTTTCCTGGTCGTGACTGGGAAGGGGTAACCGCTGACTTGTGGTACAAAGGGAAGAAAGTAGCATTCTATTCCGACTACGGCGATGGAGCGGGTGGAACGGTACAATACTACAACGGTAGACCTGGCAAAGACGAGTACGAACCCAAGCTCACGGCAGCAATCAAAAGAATGGCAGAAGACGAAAGGTTCGAGGCCGAAACAAGGACGATACTCAAAGACAGCGACTACTTATCAGGCGAAGATATATTCATAGCCGAACTGTTGCAGTTGACCGATGACGAAAAGCAATACAAGAAGTTCGTAAAGCAAGGATGTCCTTGTGTGGCATTCTACCAAAGAACCAACGGCAAATACTATGCACAGTCGTTCCCAACGGGTAGTGAAGAGAAAATCGAACAGGTAAGAAAAGACCCAACGGTAAGCCACTTCACGGTAAGAAACAGTATAGAAGAATTTGAAATAATTTAATAAAAACAGCACAAAAACAGCCCTAAAAAAGGCTGTTCTTTCTTTATATTTCTTTGTGTTTTCACGAGTTTTCGCTGGGCTCTTTCGGATGGTTACGGTATAATGTGTTTACAATCAAGAAAGGAGAAAAACCTATGAAAAAGAACCTACTCGACAACATCACCGCAACCACCAGAAAGGTATGGGCAAGCAACGAAAAAGCACTCTTCGCAAAGTATGGCGAATACCGCTACCGCATGGGAGTCAATGGACTCGGCGAAGTGGTACTCACGGACTTCCGCACCTGCCAAGACATCGCAAAAGGCAACAGAGCGGTACAAGCAAAAATCAAAGAGTTGGTAGCATAAGGGGGAACGACAATGAAAACAATAGAAAGAATCGAGAAAGCGAACAAAGGCGAAATAAACTACACCTTACTGTGGGCATACAAGGATAGCCAACAGGCAGGAACGGACGAACTCAACTTCAGCGAAGTGATATGGGAAAAGGACATCAAGCCTATCGTAGACTTCTGCAAGGAAGAGAAAATCGAGTACATCACGATAAGCTCAACCTTCAGCAGTCTAATCGAAACCCTGTGGGAGTTCGAGAAACTCGGCTGTAAGATGGTGGGAATGAAAGAAGTCCCTACGAGATACAACAAACTCGGCACAAACGAAAGGGAAACAGCCAAGGCGATAATCGTAAAAATGTAAAAACCGACAAAAACGACACCGTCCGACAGGGCGGTGTTATTAATTTAATAAGGGAGGTATGAATGGGGTTATTTGGACGCAGTAGGGACGCACCTAAACGAGAGAAACGTAATGCACCCAGCAAGGAAATGCAAGAGTTTATCAAGGGTGTAGATGTGGACTCCTACGGTAATAGCAACAGCGGGGTAGAGGTGGACGAAATGCGAGCCATGCAAACTTCGGCGGTGTATGCTTGTGTAAAGATACTAGCCGAAACGGTGGCAAGTTTACCACTACACCTATTCAAAAAGGGGAAAAACGGAAAGAAAGAACTAGCGGAGCAACATCCGCTTTTTTCATGCCTTTACGAAACCCCAAATGAGGAAATGACATCCTTTGAGTTTCGAGAACTGATGATGCAATCGGTGCTTTTATGGGGCAACGGTTATGCAAGAATCATACGAAAGCAAGGACACGTTACGGAACTGTGGTTCTTAAAACCGCAAAACATGGTAGTGGAAAGGGACACGCATACAGGCAAAATTAAGTACACGTACACGGACGATATTACGAACCAAACCTATGTGTATAAGCCTAACCAAGTCTTCCATTTAAGGGGGCTATCGTATGACGGTGTAAAAGGCATAAGTCCTATATCCCAAGCAAGGGAAGCAGTAGGGTTAGCCATAGCGACCGAACAATACGGGGCAAAGTTCTTTGGTAATGGAGCAAGACCTGGTGGTGTGCTAGAACATCCTGGTACGCTAAAAGACCCAGAGAAACTCCGTGAGTCTTGGAATAAGGTGTATCAAGGAACGAGAAACAGTCATAAGGTAGCGGTGCTAGAAGAGGGTATGAAATACCACTCGATAGGAATCGCACCAGAAGACGCACAGTTCCTAGAAACGAGAAAGTATCAAGTCAACGAAATTTGCCGAATTTTTAGAGTACCACCGCACCTAGTTGGTGACTTGGAAAAGGCAACGTTCTCCAACATTGAACATCAATCAATAGAATTTCTACAGCACACAATCCGACCTTGGTTAGTGCGCTGGGAACAAGCGATAAGCCGTATGCTTTTAGACGAAAGCGAACGGCTTTTATATTTTGCGAGATTCAATGTTGACGGACTACTCCGTGGCGATTACAAAAGTCGAATGGAGGGATACGCAATCGGTAGGCAAAACGGTTGGTTGTCAGCAAACGATATCAGGCAATTAGAAGACCTGTCGGACATTCCAGAAGAAGACGGAGGCAATCTCTATTTGATGAACGGCAACATGGTGACATTAACCCAAGCAATAAAACAAGAAGGAGGAAAGGATGGAGAAGGGCAAGAAGGAACTCCGAATGCTACCGCTGACGGAACTACGAATCCGAAACGAAGAAAACGGTAAGCGAATGATTGAAGGTCATGCAGCCGTCTTTGACTCGTGGAGCGAAACCCTTGGCGATTTGTTTCCGTTTAAGGAAATCGTCCGCAAAGGTGCATTCACGGAGAGTATTCAGAACGATGACATCCGCGCACTCTTCAACCACGACCCGAACTACGTACTAGGCAGGAACAAAGCGGGAACGCTTGAACTAGCCGAAGACGAAGTCGGTCTTCGTGTGCGAATTATCCCACCCGATACGGGATGGGCTAGGGACTTGCAGACAAGCATTGACCGTGGTGACATTTCGCAAATGTCCATTGGTTTCGTTGTAGAAGACGATGCCTGGTCAACGGAAAACGGCATTGATACAAGGGAACTGAAAAAGGTTCAATTGTTCGATGTCAGTCCTGTGACGTACCCAGCCTATACCGCAACGGATGTGGGTGTTCGTGCAATGCAAGCGTATGAAGGGTACAAAACGGAATGTCGAAACAAGGAACAGGCGGCGGAAAACGCAGCCAAACAAGCCAGAGAGAAAGACAAGTTCGCAAGGCTGAAAACTAAAATTAAGAATTTATGATTTGGAGGAAAACAACAATATGACTATGAAAAAAGTGCTTGAAATGAAAGCAAAGAGAGAAGACGCTAGACTCAAGGCAATGGCAGTTCTCAACAAAGCGGAGGCTGAAGACCGTTTCCTTAACGAGGACGAGCAAAAGGAAATCGACAAGTTCGAGAGCGAAATCCGTTCTTGGGACGAAAGCATCAACAGAGCGGAAAAACTTCTTGCAATTGAACCTGAAGACCGCAACGTAGAAAAACCCGAAGTAAAACCCACTCCCGGCAAGAATGACGAAAAGAGATTCGCATCGTTTGGCGAACAGTTGCTTGCAGCTTATAGGGCAGCGGCACCTGGCGGTCATGTCGACGAAAGACTTTCGACCAGAGCGGCAAGTGGCTTGAACGAAACCACGCCTAGCGATGGCGGTTTCCTTGTTCAGCAAGACTTCGTAACTGAACTCTTGAAGAGAACCTACGAAACGGGTATCCTTGCAAGCAAGGTTAAGAAAATCCCTATCAGCACCAACGCTAACGGTCTTAAGATTAATGCCATCGATGAAGATAGCCGTGCGAACGGTTCGAGATGGGGTGGCGTACAAACCTATTGGGAGGGTGAAGCTGACGAACTCACCGCAAGCAAGCCTAAATTCAGACAAATGGAATTGTCGCTTAAGAAACTTACGGGTCTTTGCTATGCAACGGACGAATTGCTCCAAGACGCAGCGGCTCTTGAGGCGGTTATTCGTCAGGCGTTTGCTGAAGAGTTCGGCTTTAAGATTGACGACGCAATCCTTACGGGTTCGGGCGAAGGCGAACCCCTTGGTATTCTCAACGGCGGTTCTCTTGTAACGGTAACCAAGGAAGCGAACCAAACGGATATCATCACCGTGGAAAACCTTATTAAGATGTGGAATAGACTTTGGTCTCGTTCCCGTTCCAACGCGGTATGGTACATCAACCAGGAACTCGAACCTTACCTTTACACCCTTAAAATCGGTGACAAACCCGTATATGTACCTGCGGGTGGCTTGTCCGAAAAGCCTTACGGTACTTTATTCGGTAGACCCGTTGTACCCCTTGAACAATGTAGTGCCGCTGGCGAAGTCGGTGACATTATCCTTGCAGATGTAGGTCAGTACCTTCTCATTGACAAGGGCGGTGTTAAGGCGGCAAGTTCTATCCACGTAAGATTCCTTTACGATGAATCGGTATTCCGCTTTATTTACAGAGTGGACGGTAAACCTATTTGGAGCAAACCCCTTGCACCTTACAAGGGTAGTGCTTCGGTTTCTCCGTTCGTAACCCTCGCAAAGCGTAATGCTTGAGTTAGCGGAAACTAAAGAGTTTTTACGAGTAGACGGCGATGCGGAGGATATGCTTATATCCTCCCTAATCGTTACCGCAAAAGAACTTGTGGAAAACGTGCTACGCAAGAAACTAGACGAATTTGAGCAAGTTCCAGAAACGGTAAGGCAAGCAATGCTAATAATCGTAGGAACACTTTACGAAGAGCGACAAATCACCAAAAATAAGGAAGGCTTGGACATCAAAACCACGCTAGACCTTGTAAGACGTATGCTTTTTGCATATAGACAGGAGAAGTTCTAATGACGATAGGCGAACTCAATAGACGCATAGAAGTCCTAGAAAATCAAGTAACAAGGGACGAGTATGGTGGAGAAGAAAGCAACTGGATCACGGTCGGTAGGGTCTGGGCAAAAATAGAACCGAGTAGTGGCAAAGAGTTCTTGGCAGGACAGCAAGTCCAAGCCGAGTACACGACAAGGTTCACTATAAGGTACTACCCAGCGCTAACGGTAATGCACCGAATCCGATACCAAGACAAAACCTATGAAATCATAGGTGTGGGTGATTTGGACACAGGACATAAATGGACAGTCGTAACTGCGAAGGAGATGGTTTCAGATGGGTTACAGCGCGAAACAGCGAAAAGTGAAAGTGGAAGTCGAGGGTGCTGCGAAACTTGCGAAGGAACTCAAATCGATGGAGGACGGAGCATCGAGTGTGTTGTTAAAGGGTGCTAAAGCGGGCGGGGAGATTGCTCTTGAAGACGCAAGGCGAAACTGCCCAGAAGACACAGGTGCATTGAAAGCGTCCTTGAAACTGACGGACGGCAAGGTTACGGCAACCAAGGCAACAATACAAGTGGACTATGACAAAGCCTTAAAGTATGGCACTCATGTAGAACTGGGAGCAAGGGGAAGACCTGCGAACCCGTTTCTACGAAAGGCCGTAGATGATAACCAAGACAAAATAAACGAGGCTATCGTAAAAGAGATATCCAAGGCATTGGGGGTGTAAGAATGACAGATATATGCCAAGCGGTATACGGGCATTTGTGTTCACAATCGAAGATTGTGGAACGTGTAGGTAAACGTATATATCCGAGTATTCTACCAGAAGACGCACCCTTGCCGTCAATCGTTTATAGTCCGATATTGGCGAACTACGACTCGGCATTACAAGGCGATACGGGGTATGTCAGACAAACGATACAATTCGTGTGCCACGACAGCACTTTCAAAAAAGCAAGAGAACTTTCCCGACTAGTCAAGAAAGCATTTCAAGACTATAAGGGAGATATGCAAGGCTTGGAAATCCAAGCAGTTTTTATTAAGTCGGATTACGAATACAACGGGAACACTTCCTTAAAATTCGACACGGAAGAGTTCATGAGTAGTATTGAATTCGAATTTCATTTCAACGAAAAATAGGAGGAACAATATGGCAGTAGCAGGTAAGAACGGTAAAGTCGTTATTGGCGAAGGCTCGACCGAGAAAGTCTTCGGTATGAAGAACTGGTCGTTGGAACTTTCGCTTGAAACGCTAGAAACCACCGCACTCGGCGATGATTGGAAAAACTACATCACAGGTTTGAAAGAGTGGACGGCATCGAGCGAGGGTGACTACGGAGTACCGACCGATACCAAAGGGCAGAAAGCATTACAAGACGCATTCCTTAACGGCACGACAGTCAAGGTAAAAATGTATGTGGACGCTACGAATTATTATCAAGGCGATGCGTACATTTCGAGCTTGTCAATCGAAGACCCCGTGGATGACGTAGTAAGCATCAGCATTGAATTTACAGGCACGGGTGCATTGTCTTTCGAGACGGGTGCGGCCGCATAGGAGGATAAGATATGAAACAGGGAGTAACCATTACACTAGATAAACCTAGAACCTTGCGTTATGGACTTAACGCACTTGCGAAAGTAGAAGACCTTACGGGCAAGTCCATTATGAGTCTTGACCTTAACAACGTAGGCATCAAAGACCTTTTGGCGATTATCTATGCAGGACTTTGTCACGAAGACAAGTCCCTTACGGTAGCCAAGGTTGGTGACCTTATTGACGAGTATTCCAACATCACCGAGATTGCGGAAAAACTTGCCGAGGCTTTTACTCTTGCATTTGGTAAAGGGAGCGATAAGGCGGATAAACAGGGGGAATAAACCAGACCGCCTTTGACCTTTCAGAGTTTTGTGAAAGGGCGGTCATTTATTATGGTTTAGATCCGTTAAGAGTGACGGAATACACACCCTATGAAATAGCGTTGTTGGCAAAACAATACAGGGAAAAGCAATACGAGCAATTCGAAGACTTGCTATCCCTGGCTTGGCACACCGAGGCTTTCTCACGGCAAAAGAAACTACCGCGTCTAGAGAAAATTCTCAAAGACGTGCGAAGAAAACCTAAACGAAAGAACAGCGCAAGTGATGCCATTCTTAAGGCAATGGCGGCTGAAAAGGGTGTAATAATCGAATAGGAGGTGAAGACGATTGGCAGTAATTCGAAACCTAGTAGTAAAGATAGCGGCTGACATCTCTTCACTTTCCAAAGGGTTGCAAACTGCACAAAAACAAATACAAAAAGTTGCCGCTGGGTTCACGAAAGCGGGAACAAAACTCACGGCAAGCATAACAGCACCTCTAATGGCTTTAGGTGCAACAGCAGTTAATGTGTCGCAAAAATTTGAACAGTCAATGGCAAATGCGGCATCAGTCGCAGGTGCAACGGGGGAAGAACTCCAACGCATGACTGACCTAGCCAGAGAGATGGGTAGTAAAACGGTGTTCTCGGCAAGTGACGCAGCTGACGCTTTGTACTACATGGCATCAGCAGGTTATAAGGTCGACCAGATGGCTGATTCAATTCAAGCAACACTTAACCTTGCATCAGCAACCCAAAGCGACCTAGCATTTACAACCGATACCGTAATATCGGCATTGAACCAGTTCGGTTTGGAGGCAAACCAAGCGGAAAGAGTAACTAACGTGTATGCAGCGGCGATTGGTGCATCTATGGCAAGCATGGATAAACTGTCCAACTCAATGGGGTATGTAGGTCCAGTAGCAAACAGCCTTGGTTGGGAAATTGAAGAAGTCACGGGTGCGCTGTCTGTGTTATATAATGCAGGCTATGACGGTTCAACGGCAGGTACTTCTTTGCGACAATCACTTGTTGCATTAATGAACCCCACCTCGTCAGCAATTAAGGTGTTCAAAGACCTAGGGATTAACCTAGAAGACCTTGACCCGGTCAGCAATGATCTAGCAAGCATCCTTGACACTTTATCAAGTGCAGGTATGACAACCGCTCAAGCGATGGAGGTGTTCGGAGCAAGAGCAGGCCCAGGTATGCTAGCGCTTATGAGTGCCGGGGGTGACGCGGTAAGGGAAATGACTGATGCCATTACAGGCACAAATAAAGCCAACGAAATGGCAGAAACACAGCTCGATACCTTGCAAGGTCAATGGAAAATATTGAAGTCGGAATTGGAAGAAATAGCGATTATGTTCGGTGACGTTCTAATCCCTATAATTCGACAACTTATGACAAAATACATCAGTCCATTGACCGCAAAACTCATGGGAATGTCCATGGGAACGAGAAAAAATGTTGTTGTAATTGCTTTGTTAGCGGCGGCGATAGGTCCGCTACTAATGCTAATAGGCAAGCTCATATCAAGCATAGGCATGATAGCAAAGGTGGCGTCTTTTTTGTTTTCAAAGGTGGGCTTAATCATTATGGCGATAGTAGCCGTAATAGCCGTACTGGTGTACTTTTGGAAGACCAACGAGGACTTCCGAAATGCCATCATGAAAATTTGGGAAAAGATAAAAGCCTTTGTTTTAAAGGCTGTTGAGGCAATAAAAGCGTGGTGGGACAAGAACGGCGAAAAGATAATTGCCCAAGTCAAATCAGCGCTCAAAGCATTGTGGAATATCGTAAAAAAGGTATTCGGCAAGGTATGGAATATAGCGAAAAAAATATGGCCCATAGTAAAGAAGATTGTAATTGATACCGTCCAAGGCATCAAGAACTTTTGGGATAAATATGGGGCAGCGATAATGAATACGGTAAAAACCGTGTTCACGACTATATGGAATTTAATATGTTCCGCACTCGATATCATTATGGGAGCGGTGGAGAAATTCCTGACGTATTTGACGCCGATTTGGGAGAATATCAAGTCATTGTTTGCCTCGCTTTGGGACACGATAATGCAATTATACGAAACCCTTAAGCCGATTTTCGACCTAATCATAGGAATCGTAATGACCTTATGGGGTGTAGTTAGTAGCGTTGTGTCGGGCATTATCCAAGCACTCGGACCGTTGATTCAGGCGGTAATCGATGTAGGGAAAGCCGTGCTAGACATAATCAAGGCAATTTGTGCCTTACTTCGTGGGGACTGGACGGAAGCCTGGGAATACATGAAGAGTTTTGCTATCAATATTTGGTCAGCGATTAAAAATGTTTTCCTCGGTATTTGGGAATTTATCAAAGGCTTTGGCGAGTCAATTGGTGCATTTTTTGCGGATGTTGGCGATACGATAGCGGGCGTGTTCAAGCGGTGCTGGGAAGGTATCAGCGGATTCTTTATCAACATTTGGGACGGCATTTGTAACGTGTGCGAATGGATATGGGACGGAATCACTAGCCTTTTTTCAAGCATTGGCGATTTCTTCTCGAACCTTTTCAAGGACGCATTCAATTGGGGTAAGAACCTAATCGAAAACATTTGGGAAGGGATAAAGAGTGCCTGGGATTGGGTAGTGGACGGTGTCAAGTCAATCGGTCAAGCGATTGCTGACTTCCTAGGGTTTGGCTCACCGACCAAAAAAGGTCCGTGCCACACGGCAGACGAGTGGATACCGAACCTGATGGACATGATGGCTGACGGTATGTATGCGGATATCCCAGATATTCAAAAAGCGGCAACGAGCGTAGCACAATCCATAGCAATATTGGGTTCACCGAATAGGGCAATGGTAGGAACAGGAACAAGTCCTAACGGCGAAATGCTGAACGGGCTATTACAAGCAATGACAGCGATGGGTGGTATGAGTAACAACGAAAGCGGAGAAGTCGTTCTAGAGATAGACGGACAACGCTTTGCAAGGCTTATAATGCCGAAGCTGAACAAGGAATATAGACGAAACGGTATCGTCTTACAGGAGGGATAATGGCGGAGTTTTTTAGGATAAACAGTAAGGCTATAAAAGCACCAACGGAAATCACTTGCTCCGCTGAATCCCTTGACAAAGAAGAGAGAACCGTGGACGGAACAATGGTGGTAGACCTAGTTGGAAGCAAACGAAAAATTGATGTTTCGTGGGAGTATTTAAGCAAGGAAGACATGAAACTTCTATCAGCGGAAACGAAGAGCGGAACATTTGTAACGGTAACCTGCAACGACAGCAGTACGGGGGAATTAATGTCAATGACTGCAAGGGCAAAAGACTTACAATATCAACCGTATTATGACTGGGCGAAATCACGATTGATGTGGAAAGGCGTCAGCATAAGTTTTGTAGAGAGGTGATTTGATGGAATACACGGATAACCCTCGAAAGATTTATGGGAGAGTAGAAATCATATACTCCGACGCTGAAATAAGCAAAGATATCGTGGCAACGGTTAGCGCAAACTCGACCATAAGCCACCCAGACGAAGTTCACGAATCGCACTTAACACCTACGGTAAAGGCTTGCACAATGGATGGAAACAGCACCATGGACGGGTCGTTTCAAATGATAGACGATTCGTGCTTTTGCGGTTGGTGGAGCGGTGCTTTGTCAGATGTAAACGGGAACTTCGCAAACCCACCTTGGTTAGAACTCACCTTTGTGCAAAGACCGATTATTTCGTGGCTGATTATAGGTGACGAAAAACTAGGTCAATACCCAGTAAACTTCAAGGTGGAGTACAAGAACAACGGCACGGTCGTTCATACGGAAACCAAGACGAATAACTCTTCAATGCAAGTAAGGTTAACCCCTTATGTGGAAGATATTACAATCATTCGCATCACAATAACAAAGTGGAGTAAGGGCAACGCTTGTGCCAAGCTCTTAAAGTTCTACGACAGGCTAGCCGAGATGTACGAAGGCGATGCAATCCAGATGTTCGAAGTCAACGAAGAAATGAGTTCGGCAGAGGGCAGCTACAACATCAACTCCGATACCATGTCGGTAAGCGTTTACAATGCGGATAGAAAGTTCGACCGTGGATACTTGCGGTCGCTTATGATTCTAGATCGTAAACTGAAACCTAGCCTTGGGATAGAAAAGAACGGTAAAGTGGAATACACCGAACTAGGGACTTTTTATTCGGACGAATGGAACTTGAGCCAAGACAGCCAATGGGTAAAATGCCTAGCGGTTGACAGGCTATTGAGATTGCAAACGAAGACCTACGTGGGCTTTCCTTTGACATCAAACGCATCACTTTACGAAATAGCAGAAGACATACTCGTCAAGATAGAGTACACCCCAGCGATGTACAAAATCAGCGAAGACTTGAAAGATGTAATCGTCCCTATGGCATACCTGCCAAAACAGTCAGCCTGGGACGCACTTCAAGAAATTGCAAATGCGGGTTTGTGCAAGGTATTTATTGATAGGCAAGACCGAATCAATATAAGGTCGGAGCAAGAACAAACAGGCAAGACGGCGATAAAAATCCACAAAGGGAATATGTTCACCTACAATTCGAGCATATCGCTGACGGAATTTGCGAACCGAATTCATGTTGAGTATTGCGACGTAACCCTTTCGGAAGAGATTGTTGACGCGGCAACGGTGGACATAGCAATAGACCCAGGAGCAAGTCTAAAACTCACCCTTGACTACACGGTGGATATAGCATACGGATACATAGAATCCAACAATGCAAATATCAAGCTCACCAACTTTTCAAGCGGTGTAAATGCTTGCACAGTAACGGCAACTAACGAGAGTGGGACGCTACAAACAGCGACGCTTAAGGTTACGGGTAATGCGATAGAGATATCCACAAAAACCCTAACGGTGCAGGATGATGATAGTGTTCGAAATTCGGGTGTGACGGAGTATAGCCACCCTGCAAGCGAACTGGTACAAAGCCATGAACACGCGGAATATATTTGTCGAACGCTACTTGCACGGATGCACGCGGGTGAGGGCGTAATCACGACCCAGTGGCGTGGAAACCCTGCACTCGAACTTGGTAGCAAGTATGAGCAATCAGACCGTTTTGACGATACCAGCGAACTTATTTGCGAACACAATAAGTTCACCTACGATGGCGGTCTTAAGCAAGAAACGAGAGGAAGAAAACTATAGGAGGGAATATGGCAGATTGGAAAGAACCAAAAAGCGACTATATGGCTACTGACCAAGTAGTTCCCGAAATCTTCAATGAACTAGCGGAGAACGAAAAGCACCTAAAGGAAATCTCGTGTCACATTGAAAAACAAGCCAAAAGCGGAACAATCACCACGATAAGTGGGATTGTTTTGGTGGAGGTGTAAAGTGCTGCGAGTAGTAAAAGGTGACGTATTCGAATTCGTTATAATGCTTTGCAGGATAGACCCCATTGTGATAGAAAAAGTAATTTTTCAAAGCAAGGAATTAGGGTTAGAACTTATTGCAGAGCAAGAAGACGATATATACCGCATTCGTATCCTTGGCGAAACGACCAAGAACTTTCCCACAGGGTTTGTTCGGTACGATATAATGGTTGCTTTGATAGACGGCGAGAACTTAACCGTCAAGCACAACGACAAAATCGAAGTGCTAGAAAAAGCAAAGAGCGAGGTGCGAAATGAGTAACTGTAAAGGAACGAGAGTGATACCGAGCGTAACGGTATCGGGAAACTACAATAGGCTTGTCAA
>ENA-OROK01003334-OROK01003334.1-human-gut-metagenome-genome-assembly--contig:-NODE-3334-length-12761-cov-3.301432_pt1 | contig 12761 bp, 9 predicted proteins | sample MGYA00242127_ERZ509046 | MGnify/ENA primary metagenome ERZ509046 (study PRJEB26280, sample SAMEA2338728) | human gut metagenome | biome: human gut; feature: human-associated habitat; material: faeces... | reverse complement strand
AATTGATATTCAGCTTGTTTTATTTGTGATATATGCCCGTTTTCTCTATCACTACGGTATCACAACCCTATCACTGGCAACTTGGATGGGAAACAGGTATTCCGCTTATACATATCTGTATATTAGTATATTACAAATAAAACAAACAATAAACACTTGATTCCCATCCCTGTAAATCATTCGATTATTTTGTGTAAAAACGGCTATAAAATAGGTGAAACCGGGTGGTTTTTATTGTCCGGCAAGGCACTTTAGTTGCCGGACACCCCCATGTTACCCCCTTTTACACCCGGATGTATCGGCTCCCTACACCCGGATGTAAAGGATGGCAACATGGGGGTGTTTACGGAATTATCTGCTTGTTTCTGCTAAAAAAAGAGAGGGCTTTTGTGGAATGAAGAACCGTATTTTGCCAATTTAATACCTATTATATTCGTTTTTACATTTGTTTATTCGATTATTTTATATGCTTTTTCAAAAGTAATAGAAGGCAATATGTTGGTTTCCAATCATATGATAAAATGTCCTGTTTTAGGAGTGATAGAGGCAGTGATACAGGAAAACATCCTGTATCACTGCTATAACGCTTGAATATCAATATCTGAAACTTTTGTAGTGATAGAGTGATAGAAGATTTGCAGAAAACTTCGTATGTAGATCACAACCTTGGAAAATTTTGATGCGGTTGTCTTGGATTTTGACATCCTTTTCTATAAATTTTCCCTATTATTTCACCTTTTCCTCTTTCAATAGCGGCCAGTTCGGGTCCGGTCTGTGTTCACGGACCATGATATCTTTCAGTTCTGCTACTTTTTCAGGATACTGGTCCAATATATTGTGCCGTTCCGACGGGTCGGACGCCAAGTTATACAGTTCATAATAGGGCTTGTCGCCGCGGATATTCATGTGGACCAATTTCCACGGTCCTTTGCGTACGGCTTGGCGACCGTTCAGTTCCTGGAATTCGAAATACAGGAATTCATGTTCCTTCTGTCCTTTCCGGTTTTCCAGGAGGGGAAGCATGCTGACGCCGTCCATTTCCTTCTGTTTGGCTTTCGGATGGATGATTTCTTCGAAGGTCGGTAATACATCCCAGAAAGAGCACATAAAGTCGGTTTCCGTATTCGGTTGGACATGTCCGGGCCAGGAAATGATCATCGGGACACGGATACCGCCTTCGTACAGATCCCGTTTATATCCGCGATAAATACCGTTGCTGTTGAAGAAATCGGGATCGGCGCCCCCTTCCATATGAGGGCCGTTATCGCTCGCAAAGATGATGATGGTGTTATCATATAAACCTTTGTCTTTTAACTTTTGGATGATCTGCCCGACATAGACGTCCAGACGGTAGACCATAGCGGCGAAAGTTGCATGTGGATGGAACTGCGAACAGTAACCTCCCTTGCGGAAAGCCGGGCTGCCCGGTTCGGTTCCTTTGTAAGGCTTTTCCGGGTACATACCGCGAAATTTCTGTATGATGCTGTCTTCCGGAACGATCAGCTCCGCATGCGGAATGATGGTCGGATACCACATGAAGAACGGTTCGTCCGGATTCATATTGTCCAGATATTCTAGTGCCTTTCCATGAATAAGATCTTGAGAGTAAGTCCCTTTTCCGTACTGTACATTCAGGTTGTTGTCTTCGAGTTCCACTCGTTTGTCGTTGTCCCAGAGGTGGTCGGGGTAATAACTGTGTGCCAGCAATTGGCAATTGTATCCGTAGAAAGTATCGCAACCTTGATTTTTAGGATCGCCGGTTGAACCGATATAGCCCAGTCCCCATTTGCCGAAAGCGGATGTCTTATATCCTGCATCTTTCATTACTTCGAAGATGGTGCGGGCATCGTCGGGAAGCGGAAACTGCCCTTCCGGATCGAGTTCGAGGTTGCCACGTACAGGGGTATGTCCGCTGTGCGTGCCTGTTAGCAGACAAGAGCGGGAAGGGGCACTGACAGTTGTCCCCGAATAACACTGCGTAAAGCGCATTCCGCTTTGTGCCAGCTTATCGATGTTGGGCGTCTCGAACTTTTCTTGTCCGTAACAACTTAGATCGCCATAACCCAAATCGTCTGCAAGGATAAAAACGACATTCGGTTTCTTGTCCTTATTCTTCTCTGCGTGAATGAAAGGAGTTGTCAGCAAAAGGCCGGTCGAAATTAGAATTGCCTGTTTCATGATATATGTTTTTTGTTAGGATGCTTACAAAGTTATATTTTTTCTAAGGAATAAATGAAAAAGCAATCCGTGAATTTTTTGAAAGATGAAAAATCGTACCTTTGTACAGTCGAACAGATAAAAAGAAAAGAACAGTGGCAAAGATAGTGGAAACACCTTTAATGAAGCAGTATTTCGATATAAAGGCAAAACATCCTGATGCAATCCTGTTATTCCGTGTAGGCGACTTTTACGAAATGTATGGCGAAGACGCTGTGACCGGAGCCGAAATACTGGGTATCGTACAGACGAAAAAAGCGAACGGACCGGGGCAAACGATCGAGATGGCCGGTTTCCCTCACCATGCATTGGACAGCTATCTGCCCAAGCTGGTGCGTGCCGGTAAGCGCGTAGCTATCTGCGACCAGCTGGAAGATCCGAAACTCACAAAGAAATTAGTGAAACGCGGTATCACCGAATTGGTAACTCCGGGTGTTTCTATCAATGACAATATACTCAACCATAAGGAAAACAACTTCCTTGCTGCCATTCATTTTGGTAAGGATGTCTGTGGAATTGCATTTCTCGATATCTCTACCGGCGAGTTCATGACAGCGGAGGGTTCTATAGACTATATCGACAAATTACTCAATAACTTTTCCCCGAAGGAAGTCTTGATCGAACGAGGAAACAAGAAACGTTTCGAGGAGGCTTTCGGTCCTCGTTTCTTTATCTTTGAGCTGGATGACTGGATCTTTACGACCTCGGCTGCCGAGGATCGCCTGTTGAAGCATTTCGAGACGAAGAACCTGAAGGGTTTTGGCGTACAACATCTGAAATTAGGTATTATCGCTTCCGGGGCGATTCTGTATTATCTGGACCAGACCCAGCACACGCATATTTCCCATATCACCGCTTTATCCCGTATCGAGGAGGATCGATACGTCCGCTTGGATAAGTTTACGGTACGCAGCTTGGAACTGGTGGGTACGATGAACGATGAGGGAACAAGCTTGTTGGACGTGATCGATAAGACGATCTCGCCGATGGGCTCTCGTATGCTTCGCCGGTGGATACTATTCCCGCTAAAGGATGTAAAACCGATCCAAGAACGCCAAGAGGTCGTGGATTATTTCTTCCGTGAACCGGAGACAAAGGAGTTGCTGGATACGCAGTTGGAGCAGATCGGCGATTTGGAACGTATTATCTCCAAGGTGGCTGTCGGCCGTGTATCTCCTCGTGAGGTGGTTCAGCTAAAGGTCGCGCTTCGTGCGATCGAGCCGATCAAGGAGGCATGTATGGCGAGTGAGGAACCCAGCTTATGCCGGATCGGGGAGCAATTAAACGCTTGCGCCTTGATCCGCGACCGGATTGAGAAAGAGATTAATAACGATCCCCCTTCGTTGGTCAATAAGGGAGGAATTATAGCGAAGGGTGTCAACGAGGAATTGGATGACTTGCGTGCCATCGCTTATTCCGGCAAGGATTATTTGTTGAAGGTACAGCAGCGCGAGATCGAATTGACGGGTATCCCAAGCTTGAAGATCGCTTTCAACAACGTCTTCGGCTATTATATAGAGGTACGTAATACCCATAAGGATAAAGTCCCGGCGAATTGGATCCGTAAACAGACCTTGGTGAACGCCGAGCGCTATATTACCGAGGAGTTGAAGGAATACGAGGAGAAGATATTAGGGGCGGAAGAAAAGATCCTTGCTCTGGAGACCCGCCTTTTCAATGAGCTGGTATTGGCCTTGACGGAGTATATTCCGCCTATCCAGATGAACGCGAACTTGATCGGGCGTATCGATTGCCTTTTATCTTTCGCCAAGGCCGCGGAGGCGAATAAGTATATCCGTCCGGTCGTGAGTGATTCCGACAAGATCGACATAAAGGGAGGTCGCCACCCGGTAATCGAGAAACAACTGCCCTTGGGAGAACCTTATATCGCCAATGATGTCTATCTGGATGACGAGAAACAACAGATCATCATTATCACGGGTCCGAATATGGCCGGTAAGTCTGCCTTATTGCGTCAGACAGCCTTGATTACGCTCATGGCGCAAATCGGTTGCTTTGTTCCGGCCGAGAGCGCCCATATAGGTATCGTGGATAAGATATTTACCCGTGTAGGTGCCTCGGATAATATCTCGGTGGGTGAGTCTACTTTTATGGTAGAGATGAATGAGGCCTCCGATATATTAAATAATATGACTTCCCGGAGCTTGGTGCTTTTCGACGAGTTAGGGCGGGGTACCAGTACCTACGATGGCATATCGATCGCTTGGGCGATCGTGGAATATATTCATGAGCACCCGAATGCGAAGGCGAAAACGCTGTTCGCTACCCATTACCACGAGCTGAACGAGATGGAGCGTGCCTTTAAGCGGATCAAGAACTATAACGTATCGGTCAAGGAAGTAGGGAATAAGGTGATATTCTTGCGTAAGTTGATACCGGGAGGAAGCGAGCATAGCTTTGGTATCCACGTGGCGAAAATGGCCGGTATGCCTAAAAGCATCGTGAAGCGTTCGAATGAGATCTTGAAGCAGTTGGAGCCCGAGAATCGTCAGGAGGGTATTACGGGTAAGCCTGTAAAAGCGATCGCCTCTGCCGCCGAGGGGTATCAGCTGAGTTTCTTCCAGTTGGATGATCCGGTGTTGAGCCAAGTACGGGATGAGATCAAGAACTTGGACGTGAATAATCTTACCCCCTTGGAAGCCTTGAACAAACTGAGTGAGATTAAGCGGATTATTACGGGGAAATAATCCGCTTGATCGTATTACCGATGATTGGTAATCGTTTACTTTTTAGGTCTCACCAACACTACCACCCGGTTGTCATCCTCTTCCAATGTCGCGGCCACCTCTTTTAGTTTGCCTTTCAGCTTTCCCCTTTTATAGTCCTGGCAAAGTTCGGAAGCATTGATGGTAGAGCACAATTCGCCTTTTGAATTGATGGGAGGAAATGTCACCATATAGATTTCTTTCTTATAAGAATAATCATCGTTGTATGTGATATAGTTGAAAAATTTCTTTTCTTGCGTATCGTATGCGAAGTACTTTCTCGGGAAACCTTCTCCGGTGTTAAAATCATATATATTCGTTACGCTTTCCATGAAATAATAACGATCGGAAATCAATCTTAAGACGACGAAAACGCCCGGATCCATGGTGTGGATAGGGGGTGTTCGTGCGATAAGCGGGCGCAAACTGTAATCAGGCATTAAGGTGTAGACCGTATCTGCAGAGGCCTCAAATAGAATCCAATTACCCTTAAAAGGAATTATACTGTTATACGGACCTGGTCCAGCTGCTCTTGTTTCTCCTTTATCATAAAGTCTTTCAACGATATGGAATAATTGCTTCTCTTTATATGGAACCGTGATTTCTTTCGTTATACTTCCATCTTGCTTCGACACAAGCAAGAACGGTACCTCAAAATTAAACTTATCATAGCAAATCAAGTTGTCCTTGTCATAATCAAGCATTTCCACGTAAAACGAACTTTTCTCGCTTCTTTGATTCAGACTTCGTTTGAAATTTCCTTCCAAATCATAAACCCTTATCTTTTTCGCATGAAAATCATTTACGAAAATCTCTTCGTTTTCTTCATCTAACGAAACCGATCTCATAGACACGTATTCTTCTCCACCTTGTCCCTTGCGATTTATTTTGCGAATAGCTTTTCCGTTCCGGCCATATACGAAAATATTGCCATCATCGTAAAAGTTTGTCACGATTATGTATTTCTCGCCAACCGCCTGCACGCATGCCCGATTGATAAACTCATCGTTTGTTTCCAGCGGAATATACTCCACATCCATGAAGTCTTGAAGGACCAACTCTTTTTTGGTTGAATAACTATCGTTTACATCCACGGTTATAAGACCATCGGTCGATGAATGGTCGCCTCCACATCCAGCCATAACAAACAGGATGATTATCCCTGTAAAAATGAATCTTTTCATACGCGTATGATTTTTGTTTAACTTATGGTGGTGAAGATACTATAAAAAGCCGATGGTTTTCACGAAATTATCCTAATTATTTGTTGATCTCACTGGTAATTTCCTGCACATCTTGGAGCGTAAAACGCCCTAACAATTGCATGACGCTGAAACCCCCATCGTCCATGTCGGCTATCATGATCAACTCCTGTATCAGTTCTCCTTGTTGCTTGACGTAGAAATTGGCTTTGGTCTTTCCGTCTTTTACTCGCATGAGTTCCTCATGGTCCTTTCCGATCAAGGCTTTGAGCTCCCCTCGCATTCGTTCCCTCAAATCCGCTTTTTGGGTGGTGAGTATTTGCAGGGATTCTATTTTCCCTTTCAGATTGGCAAGGTTGAGTCCGGCGGTTTCCATGACCGGCATCATCTGAAACATCTTCTTGGAGATATATACGGAAGTAACATCGTCCATATCCGCATATTTGTCGAAAAGCTTGTTCTGGGCAAAACAGATATTCACGCAGCAGAGAAGCAGTATTGTATATAGTTGTTTGAGTCTCATTGTATTAATCATTTAAATGTTTATTTACGATCTTGTTTATTTTTGTGATCTCTTGACCGGCTTCATTGACCTGCCCGAGACCTTTGTTTAAATTCCTAGACATGAACGCCAAGGCATTTTGGGCTACGACAGCTGCCTCTTCAGGATCGGTAAAGGTATCGGCCATAGTGGGAGCCGGACGATTTGTCTCCGTGAAGATGAGGAATAGGGCGCCAAGAATAGCGGCGGCGATTCCGCTTATCCAATAGAAGGAACGTCTTCGTGAGACTCGGGGAGATACCTCTTCTTGGGCTAGGAAGTCGATTCGTCGTTCCAGCCTTTCGGAAAGTCCCTCCGGTAAGGCTAAATCCTCTTGGAGTGCCTTGTTTATTAGTTCATCTATCTTTTTATCATCCATGACAACTTGCTTTTTCTAGTTTCTCCCGGATCAATTTGCGTGCCCGGGAAAGTAATGTTCTTATATTAGAGGAGCTAAGCCCTGTAATCTGTTCAATGTCCTCATAGGAACAATCCTCAATACCACGCAGGCGGATTACCTGCCTCTGGTTCTCGGGGAGCTGCTCGATCAGTTCCTGTATATGCCGGATATCCTCCTTTTCTTCCAGTTCCTTTTCCGGCGAGGAGTCGGTCGTTAATAGAACGGTCTCCAATGCCTCTTCGTTGTCTCTTCGGCTTGCTTTAGGCGAGCGCAGGAAATCCAGACAAAGATTCTTGACCAATGTTATGGAAAATGCTTCCGGATTCTGGATGTCTCCCAGCTCATCCCTTTTATTCCATAATTTGCAATAGGCATCTTGAAGTATGTCTTCCGCATCCGCTTTATTGTCTAATAAGGCATAAGCGATTCGATAGAGTTTAGGATGAAATGGAAGGAACCGTTGTTTAAAAACATCAACGTCCATCGGTATCGCCCTTAATGATTTCCAGTTTTGTGCTCATTGATTACCCGGTCTAGATCGGACGGGCTGATCTTTCCTTTGATACGGATTAACGCATTGTCGTTTCCTGTCGTGAATATGACCAGTTCACGGATCATATCCTCTTTTATTTTGACAAGAACTTTCGTGCGACTGTCCCTTTCATTTGCCGTGACCATCGTCTCGTAATCAGGATCTCTCAGGTTCCGTATGGCGGTAGACAGTCGGTCTTTCACCTCTTGGGCACAATTATCAAATTCAAGGATCTCTATACCGTTTACTCCCATTGTCTCGGTGAACAGGCTGGCTAGCTTCATCGTTATGTTTCCGATATTTACGGAAGTAACATCGCTTTCACCCCGGAAAGCATTGAATAATTGATCCATCTTCTGCTGCCCGTATCCTACTTGGCTGATAAGGAGGATGGCCAGTAACGCTAGTAATCTTTTCATTGTAATTGACTTTTTCGTTAATACTATGTTTTTGGATAGCCCTTCGTCCGTGCGCCTTAGAGTGGGGCTTTCACAAAGAAGACGGGATAAGGGATTTGTTTGTTACAAAAATAGGCAAAAAAAGAATTATTTTTTATTCAACTTAGGTATCCAAATGCAGGCAACTAAGTCGTGAAACTTAATCTCCTTACCATCGAAGTAGAATTTGTATGAGTATTTATATCCTTTATTCCAACAGGTGCCTTCCGGAATGATGTATTTGTAAGTCTTCCCATTGATCGTAAAGATCGCCTCAACTTCTTTTTCCCGGATAGGAGAGTAGGTAGGGACTATACGGATATTTTGCTCCTCCGCTTTCGCGTGTCGTAAAGTTACGGATGGATCTATTGTAAGTAAAGTGGCCTTGTGTGCCCCGGGAGTTCCTTTGATATTTCCGGTTACGATATCCATTGTGCCGGTATACTGCAAGGTATTACCTCCCGCACGGTTACCGATCTGTATGGAGGTTAGCTTGAATAGCCCGTTAATGTTCGAATCTTGATATATTTCGAAAGAGAGAAGTGATAACGCGTAATTCATGGAGAGTTTCGCGAGCGGAGATTTACGGTTAACCTCTTTTTGACCTTGCGAGAGCCTCCCATATTTATAAAAGGGGGTTTCCGCCGCGATTGGGGATATTTTGATCGGTATGGAAGTGGGATCTAACGGTATTTGTACTTTATAAGGTGAGTAAGCGTAGATCATGACTGGTCGATTAGATCTGAGGAATACCTGCGGTGTTTGTTTCCATTTTAAAGAACCTTTTGATGAGCCTACAGCCTTTGATTTTACGTTTTTATAAAGAGATGCGCCTTTATATAAACTGTCTTGATTACCATAGGTTATAAATAATCCTATTTCGGACCCTTCGGGCAGAATTTCGGTGAATACTGAAGAACCTGCCGTATAGGACCGGGTGGTCATTTCAAGAACTGACTTTCGTGTGGTTGATTTCTCTTTGGACATCCACTGCTGATTTTCATGACATCCGGTAAAGATGATTAACAAGATCGTAATTAATAATAATTTGTTCATTTTGTCTGATGTTTTAATGGAACCTTTCAAACAATAAACATTTGAGCCAATATAGTTTATTATTCTATTACTATTAATTATCATTCCTGTTATAAAATGATATTTTTATATATTATATAGTAACGATTGTTTTATCCTCTTAATACGCAAAGTAACCTGCTTTATTGTATACTATAATAATCAATATATCCAAGAGATATAAAGATATTATTAAACGGGTCTCGTTCTTGTAATAGTCAAATAGAAGAGTGTTTTTGGCGATAAGTTGAGAGGGAATGATAGCCCTTGAATGTAAAAGGGTATTTGGACGAGACCCGTTGTTTCTCTTATTGAGAGAATATATAGAGTCGGCTGAGTGAAAAACACATCGTACGGGTAGTGACGCCGATGGTCTAATTCGCCGGAATGATAGAGCCAATTGTTATTTTCAGTGTAGTTGCCGGTGGCAAACGGATCAAAGCTTGCCACGGCATTACACCTTAATAACCACAACATAAAAAACTTACATGATATTGCCAATCAATCCTTCGTCGTTACCCGGTAACCAGTCTGTGATAGAGACGTCTCGCAATTGTAACGACCTTCCGTTAAAGCTTAGCTTATATAAATATTTTTTCCCTTTTTCCCATTGGGTGTTAGCGGGTATGTCAAATTTGTAGGTTTCTCCGTTGATCGTGAATAAGGTCTCCACGTCTCCGGTTCCGATCGTGCCGGAAGGTGGAATTACCATGAGCCGCATAGGATCACAATATTTCTCGTTGATGAGGGTAACTGGATTCGTCAAGGATAATACCGTGGATGCGGACGTGCTACGGGCGGTAGAACCGATGATATCGCCTGTCGTGATATCGAGGGTTCCTTCGCTGACTAAAGTTGTTCCACCGGGCTTATTTCCTACTTGAACGGAACTTATAATAAAGGCACCTGTCTTGCCTTTGCTTAGGTTCAGCTGGAAAGATATAAGCGATAGGGCATGATTCATGCTGAGTAATACAAGTGGCGAGGTACTGTTGACTGCTTTTTGTCCGATCGCATGGGTTCCATACATATAATCATCGGTCTCCAATGCGTTCGGGGCCAGTTTAACAGGTATCTGCCGGGCGTTAAAATTTATATCTTCTTGATATGGATAATATGCGTATATCGTAGCTTCATTAGAGTCGAGGATCACTTCCGGACTCTGTTGCCACCGGATTTTTCCATTCACTCTATAAGCTTTTACGCTTACGTTTTTATAAGTGGATATGCCATTGTATAAATCGTCGACTGTACCGGACGTGATTTGTAGTCCGAGCATAGAGCCTTCTTTAAATTCTTGTATAAAATTGGTGGATTTTGTAGTTAGGATACGAGTCGTTATTTGGAGTGGTTTTTCATTCCAGCCGATATTCTCAAGACCTCCGAAGTCTTTGTCGTTGGAGCAACCCCAAAAGCTTAAAATCATACTGGTAAAGAGTACTAAATTTCTCATTATTTTACTTATTTTTGTGTGAAACTTCTGGATGCAAATATCGGGTGGTTAAGGGGAAAGGGAGGTGCATACGGTCTAAAACGTCGGTGAAATCGTATAAAATTAGATCGTTCAAATTGTCTAAGGCGTTCATATTGTTAACTGAGGGGTCAAAAAGAACATTCGGGGGGCGTATTGTTTAATAGATAGGAGGTAGTGTTATTATGTTGGATAAAATTCAGTTTCTACTAAGCTTACAGATATTAGGCTTTTGTGTTTTTGGTGGTATTACCCTGCTACTACGGGCCCGTGAGAATAGGGCAAAACAGATTTTGGGGTGGAGTATGTTATTATGGGCGTTTTTAGCGGCGGTACGAGTATCGGTTAACCTGTATTTAGAGGATTCAAAAGAGATATTTCATCCGGATGTGCTGATTATGGGATGTATTGTAGTAGCTACATTGGCTTGTTACGTGATAGAAGTGTTACGACCTTGCTATATGACCGTTCGCCGTTTCTTTATTTTTACCAGTCCGATATGGGTATTGGGTATTTCTTTTTTGATTTACCGGCTATCCGGTGGAAATGTTCATCGTTATAACTCTTTTGGCGAGGTATTCGATACCTTGAATCTGGATGTGGTTATAAGGCTTTTGATTTTATTTTTCACGCTTCTGTATATGATCGTTCCTATTTATCTGATCTTGCGCTATAGTGAGGGATTTAAGGTGTATTTAAGGGAAAATGTATCGGACCCGGAAGATTATGATCTGGACTGGTTGAAAAAGACCATGCTGATCCTTTCTTCTATGTATATTTTTTATTTGGTATTGTTGTTTACGGATCGGGTTAGCCTATATGTAATCGACAAAACGTTTTTATTGGTTTTATGGTACTATTTCTTTTATAAGGCCTTGTTCCTAAAGGTTATCCATTTGGATCACACATTCGAGAGCGGATGGGGATTACCCGATTTGGAGGAGGATACGGATGATGATCAAGGTAGTGAGGAACAGAAAGGCATCATACGCCAAAGGTATGTTGAGGAAGTACAGGCGTGGTTTGAACGTGAAAAGCCCTATCTACGGGAAGATTTGCGCTTAACGGATTTACAGCGGATCTTCCCGATGAGCCGTTCTTATCTATCCCAATTGTTTAATAAAGAACTAGGTTGTTCCTTCTCGGATTACGTAAACCATTTCAGGGTAGAGGAAAGTAAACGTCTATTGGAAGCCGAACCTCTGGCCAGTATACAAGAGATAGCCGAACGTTCGGGCTTCCATTCTATCAGTACGTTCCGTCGTGCGTTTATCAAGCAGACGGGGGTTATTCCTTCCGAATACAGGAGAGACGGGAACGAGTCAATTTAACCGGTAGCTGACGAAAGCGAATCGTTTGCTATCGGGTGCCCAAGAGTTTACGTTTATGGTACCTTGGCCGCCGAATAGTTTGACTAAAGTCTTAGGTTCTCCGCCCTCGGCCGGCATAAGGCGTAACTCTACGTTTTTATTGGCGAGGTGCTGTCCGGGTTCCAGATCTCCTTTTGTATAGGTGATGAAAACGATTTGTTTTCCATCCGGAGAGATGTGGGGAAACCAAGAATTACGGGTCTCATCGAATGTCATTTGGGTTTGTTCGGAACCATCCGCTTTCATGCGCCAGACTTGCATAAGCCCGGTACGTACGGAGTTGAACCAGATATATTGTCCGCAAGGTGAGTATTCGGGGCCATCGTCCAAACCTTCGGCTGTCGTAAGACGTTTTTCTTCTCCGCCTAGGGAAGGAATGACGTAAACATCAAAATTACCGTTTCTTTCAGCGCAATAAGCGAGTTGTTTTCCGTCGGGGCTCCACCCGTGTAGGTAGCTAGGACCGAGTGGGGTAATCAACCGGGGAACACCTCCTTCGAAAGGCAGGGTATAGACACGCGACCGGCCATCTTCTTTCGTTCCGTTACTGATCGCTATTTGTTTGCCATCTGCGGAGATCACATGGTCGTTGTTGCAACGGGTCGCATAGTCGCTATTGATTAATTGCGGCTCGCCCGGAGATTCCGGAGAGAGCTTATATAATTTTCCTCCACTATTATATACAAGCCAATTACCATCCGGAGTCCAGTTAGGTGCCTCGATTAAAAAAGGGAATTCCTTGACAACGGAACGTTGCCCGGTCGTAATGTCCATCACTTCCAGCACACTAG
>ENA-OROK01003333-OROK01003333.1-human-gut-metagenome-genome-assembly--contig:-NODE-3333-length-12763-cov-2.540998_pt1 | contig 12763 bp, 6 predicted proteins | sample MGYA00242127_ERZ509046 | MGnify/ENA primary metagenome ERZ509046 (study PRJEB26280, sample SAMEA2338728) | human gut metagenome | biome: human gut; feature: human-associated habitat; material: faeces... | reverse complement strand
TTACGGCTAGCAAAACGGATTGATGCCTGTGGTTGATTTTTTTAAGTTTTATGTCTAACTTTTTGGAGACTTCATTTAGGAACGGGTATGGATTGATTTTTAGGTAACTAATAGGATAAGAGTATGTAGATAGTGCCTGTCCGTGAATAGGAAACCCTGTAGTTGAGAGCTTTTGTCAGTAGGGAAAACTATCAGTTAATTAATTGTGAAAACGACTTTGTATGACTGTATCGTGGAATAGCAGGTATGTTCCGTATATATTGAGGAACGAAATTCTCAGGGACGAGGAAGAAACAATACGCCATTTTGAATACGTACGGTTTCTTCCTCAATCATTTGGTGTAGAAGTTGTGCTGTCTTTTCACGGGAGATGCCCGGGAAGGTCATTTCCGACAAATTGTGCTTCTGCCCGTCTTTTAAAGTCTCCAGTATAAGCGCGATGATTTGTTCGTCCGTAGCATCCGCATGTGGATGAGATTTCCGTATCCGGCAAACGTCACATTGTTCGCAGGGTTGTGCGTCTTTTTCGCCGAAATAGTGCAAAAGGACTTTGCTACGGCAGAAGTCAGCCTCTTCGGCATAGTACAACATAGCCTCAATCCGCTCTTTAAAATTTTTCTTGCGTTCGTCGTACACGGAAGAAGGGAATACGATACGTTCTTTTTCGATGCGTTTACAGGAAAAGGTGATATAAGGCGTTTTTTTGCGGGGGATGTAATGGAGGATTCTGGCCCTGCCAAGTGCCAACAGTCCATGGTAAACCTGGTCTGTGGTCAGGCCGGATAAAGTCGCGATACGCCGTTCGTCTATAAAGACATAATCGCTGAATACGCCTCCATAGCTGCGTAAAACCCATTGGATGAGTTGTTCCTGTTCCGCCTCTAGTTCATGAATACGATATAGCTCGTCGCGGCGGAGCAGAAAGTGTATGCGGGAGGCGTTGTCTTGTTCTTCCGTATATTCGATGTATCCTGCCCGTTCCAATAAATGCAGCGCACTGTCGGTCTGGACCGGAAAGTGTTTGAAGTTACGGCAGAATTCGTCCAGATCGAATTCGCGGGTTACGTTATAACCGTCTCCCATGGCCATCTGGTAATAATAACAAATGTGTTCGTACACTTCCCGTATGGCATCCTTGTCCGGAAAAGTATCGGGGATACGTTTCATCAAGCGTGTACGGTCGTGTCTTTGGTATAGCAGTACTGCGTAAGCCTGTGCGCCGTCACGTCCGGCCCGCCCCGCCTCCTGGAAGTAAGCCTCTATGGAGTCCGGCAGGTCAAGATGGATTACCAAACGTACATCCGGCTTGTCGATTCCCATGCCAAACGCATTAGTCGCTACCATAATCCGTATTTTGTCCTCTTGCCATTGATGTTGGCGAAGGTCTTTTTCCGCATCGTTCAGTCCGGCATGGTAAAAGGTCGCGGACATACCGGCAGCTTGTAACTTCTCCGTGGTCTCCCGGGTATTCCGGCGGCTTCTGGTATATACAATGGCCGATCCTTTCGTGCTGTTTAGAATATGGATGAGTTCCCCAAACTTGTCTTCTGTATGCCGGACAATGTAAGCCAGATTTTTCCGCTCAAAACTCATACGGAAAGCATTCTCTTCCCTGAAAGCTAACTGGCGTTGGATGTCCTTGACCACTTCGGGCGTAGCCGTGGCCGTTAGGGCAAGAACCGGGATGTCCGGCAGGATTTTACGGATTTCCGCAATCCGGGTGTACGAAGGCCGGAAGTCATAGCCCCATTGGGAGATGCAGTGCGCCTCGTCCACCGTAAGGAAACTCACGGGCATGTGGCGCACCTTTGCGAGGAAGATATCCGAGGCCAACCGTTCGGGGGATACATAGAGGAACTTGTAATTGCCGAAAATGCAGTTCTCCAACGTAACGAGGATTTCCTCACGTGACAGCCCGGAATAGACGGCGGCAGCCTTGATGCCTCTTCCGCGCAAGTTACGTACCTGGTCTTTCATCAAAGCGATAAGCGGAGTGACCACGATACAAATGCCGTCACGGCTGAGCGCAGGTACTTGAAATGTAATGGACTTGCCTCCTCCGGTAGGCATAAGCCCCAAAGTATCCCGTCCGTTTCCGATACTTTCTATGATTTCCCGTTGTATGCCGCGAAACCCGTCATACCCCCAATACTTTTTCAATATGGACAGATAAACGTCTTCCATGCGAGGCTCCCGTGAAGCTTATTCTTTACCGGAGGGGCGGATATCCTCTATCTGAAGTTGCACTTCGCCCCGTTTATGCGTATTTTCTTCTATCGTGTAGCAAATATCGAAAGAACGTTTGGTCTTGATATAACGAGCCTGTGAACTTTGTCCGAAAGCGATGCCGTTCATGACATTGTTGCTCTTGTTGTCCACCAATTCCAATTTGATATGTTCTTGTTCGCGTCCTACGACCTTGCTCGTTCCGTAGTCATATACATGTTGCGTACAAAACAGCGGTTTCGTATTGTCCGGCCCGAAAGGATTGAACTTTTTAAGGTCGTGGTGAAACTTGTGCGTGATGTCTTTGAAGTCTATTTGCGCGTCGATGTTCAATATGGCCGAAGTCTGTTCCGGCAGGATATGTGTTTCCACGTAAGCTTCGAAGCGCCGGTGGAATTCCGGTACGTTTTCCACTTTCATGGACAAGCCCGCTGCATACGTATGTCCCCCGAAATTCTCCAATAAATCCCGGCAACTTTCGATAGCCTTGTAGACATCGAATCCCGAAACGGAACGCGCCGACCCCGTGGCCAGGTTGTCCGTTCGGGTCAGTACGACCGAAGGCCGGTAGTAGATTTCCGTCAGTCGTGAAGCCACGATGCCGATGACCCCCTTGTGCCACTCTTCGTTGTAAATGACGATAGACCGTTGTTCGCTTTGTTTGTCCAGTTTCTCTACGATACTGTTTGCCTCCTCCGTCATAGACTTGTCCAAGTCTTTGCGCATGTCGTTGTAGCGGTTGATTTGTTCCGCCATTTCATGCGCCGTCTGATAGTCTTTTTCCACGAGCAACGCCACGGCCTCTTTTCCGTTTTGTATGCGCCCCGAGGCATTGATACGCGGTCCGATTTTGAAGATGATGTCACTGATGGTCAGCTCCCGCTCCGACAAGCCGCATACGTCGATGATGGCCTTGAGCCCGATGCTCGGGTTGGCATTCAGTTGTCGTAGGCCGTGGTAAGCCAGGATACGGTTTTCTCCCATAATCGGCACGATGTCCGACGCGATGCTGACGGCAAGGTCCAATAACGGGATTAGTTGGCTGAACTCGATGCCGTTGCTTTGTGCGAAAGCCTGCATGAATTTGAAACCCACGCCGCAGCCGGACAAATGGGGATAGGGATAAGTTGAGTCGAACCGTTTGGCATTCAGAATCGCCACGGCCGGCGGAAGGATTTCGTCCGGTACGTGGTGGTCGCAGATAATGAAGTCGATACCCTTTTCTTTGGCGTATGCAATCTCATCTACGGCCTTGATGCCGCAGTCGAGCACGATAATCAGTTTGACCCCGCTTTCGTATGCATAGTCGATTCCTTTGACCGACACGCCATAACCTTCTTCGTAACGGTCGGGGATATAGTAGTCGATATTGGAATAATATTGTTGCAGGAACTTGTAGACCAATGCTACAGCCGTGCAGCCGTCTACGTCATAATCTCCATAAACCATGATTCTTTCCTTGCGTCCCAAAGCTTTGTTCAGACGCTCTACAGCCTTGTCCATATCGGTAAACATGAACGGGTCGTACAGTTCTGTGAGCGAGGGACGGAAAAATTTCTTGGCATCCGCCACCGTCGTGATATTGCGTTCTATCAAGAGACGACCGAGAATGGGACTGATGTTCAGCTCTTTGGCCAGTCTCTCAGCCGCTTCCAGTTTTTCCGGTGTAGGAGGTTCTAATTTCCATTTATAGTTCATTATATGTATTTTTTTCCTTTTTATGCTATCTCCGGGCGTGAGGCTTGTCACGAGGCCACACGGTTATTCATGTAAAAGTAGGAAAAAAATATAAGAAAACCGCAGTTTCCCCATCTTTTTTGGAAAACTGCGGTAGCTTTTTACTCTCTTTATGAGAAAGCGGCTGCTCCTCTGCCTTTTTTAATTCAGCCCCAATTTCTTCCGGATCGGTTCGGGGATGGCATTCTTGTTCACTACGATATTCATGGTCTTGTAGGCTACGAATGCTTTCGAAGCATACCAGATGCCTTTGTAAGTTCCGGCATCACCCCACGAGTTCTTCACCATGTAGTATTCTTTTCCGTTCTGGTCTTTGGCGATACCGTAGATTACCATTCCGTGGTCATCTGTAGTTTCCCAGTTGTCGAAAGCAGTCTGGCGCATTTCCTGAGTGATTTCCATTTCCGGAAGCGGTTTGGAAGTCAGTTTCTTGACGATTTCAGCACGTTTGCTGTTGTTGCTCAATCCGAGCCAACGTGCAGCGTCCGAACCTACCAGGTCTTCTGCCTGCTTCACGTCCGGCATCACGGCGATACCATTGCGTGTGAACCCCGTCTCACTCACGTCCGAACCCCATGCGATGGTATATCCGTTGTGGATGGCATAGTCGAATACCTCCATCAATTCGTCGATCGGCAGGTTGTAAGACAGCGACCAACGCCAGTTGTCTTGTACTTCGATGACAAAAGGTTTGTAGAACGGATGATGGGTATAAGAAGTCAGGGATACGTAATCGTCCATGTTCAGGCCCAGCGACTGCATGTAGCTTTGCGGAGTGTATTCCTTGCCTTTGTAAGTGAATTTTTCGGGGCATTTGCCCAAGTAAGCATCATAGATACCGCTGAAAGCCTGTTTCCATACGGGAGACAGCTTCTTCAATTTGCTCGTGGCCAAAGCATCTACAAAGGCTGTGGCTACGAGGTCCACCTCATTGTGGTTGGGCAGGGTGTCGCCGTAGAGCGTACCCGGCTCCGGCATGGCTTCTTGCGGTACGATACCGTAGTTCTGCATGCAGTAAATCACGTCGTAGAAACTTCCTCCTTGCGCGAACGAAACATCGCCGTGTGTACGGACGGTTTGGGCTGCACGGTCTTCCATGGTTTTATGTACGACGAACATTTCGCAAAGGTCATGTTCGCCTTTTCCCATGCGGAGCAATTCGGATTCGAAGAAAGACAGTGTGCTGAAGCACCAGCACGTACCGCTCTGATTCTGGTTCTTGATAGAGGTGATAGGGTTTTCTTTCACCGTGGTAAAGACGAAACCGGTGTCGGCTTTTTCCACGTGTTTCTTAGCCGATACGCCAAGTGACAAACAAGCACATGCGATAAATAAAAGTTGTTTTTTCATTTCGGATATTTTAGTGATACATTAATTGGTCCTTTGTGCCATAAACTCTTCCACATCGTCCATGTGGTACGGGATGCGTTCATGTCCCAGCATGCGGCAGCCGCTTGCTGTAATCAGGATGTCGTCTTCTATGCGGATGCCCCCGAAATCCTTGTAAGTTTCCAGGAGGTCGAAATTGATGAAATCCTTGTGGATGCCTTTGCTTTTCCATTCATCGATCAGAGCCGGGATGAAATAAATGCCCGGTTCGTCGGTCATGACCCAACCTTCTTGCAGGCGGCGTCCGCAACGCAGGCAGTTCGTACCGAATTGCGTGGACGGCTGCACTTCGTCGTCGAAGCCCACATATCGCTGTCCCAGCCCTTCCATGTCGTGTACGTCCATGCCCATCATGTGCCCCAGACCGTGCGGGAAGAACATGGCGTGCGCTCCGTTGCGTACGGCTTCTTCCGTGTCGCCTTTCATCAGGCCGAGTTCTTTCAGGCGCTCGGTCATGAGGCGGGCTACGCTCATGTGCACGTCCCACCATTTTACACCGGGGCGTGCGATGTCCAATACGTGGTCATGGCAAGCTTCCACGATGCTGTAAATGTCCCGTTGGCGGGAGGTAAACCTGCCGTTGATGGGAGTGGTGCGCGTATTGTCCGAGCAATAGTTCTCATTGGTTTCCGCTCCTGCGTCGCAAAGCATCAGCCGTCCGTCTTCCAAAGGACGTGGAGAAGGGTATCCGTGCATGATTTCTCCGTGCATGGAAAGAATGGTGGGGAAACTGGTCATGCACCCTTTGGCCGATGCGATACCGCTGATGGTGCCCGCGATGTATTGTTCGCTCACTCCGGGGCGGCAAAGGCGCATGGCCGCCGTGTGCATCTCATGACCGATGGCACAGGCCCGTTCGATTTCCTCTATTTCGGCCGGTGTTTTCACAGCCCGTTGGTCGATGACCGCCATGATGAGTTCCAACGATGCTTCCTCGCGTTGCCGTGAAGGATGTATGCCTGTCAGGTCCATGAGTTGGATCATCTGGTCGTGACGGTAAGGAGGCAGGAAATGGATTTTCCGGCCTTGGGTACGGGCTTGTGTTACCAGTTCTTCCAGACGGTTCATCGGAGCACTGTGTTCCACGCCGCTTTGTGCAGCGAGGTCGGCCACGCTGTCCACGGCACCGAACCATACGATGTCTTCAATGTCGATATCATTGCCAATCAGATATTCCTTGTGGTTGTCTATGTCGATTACTCCCACGAGTCCTTCGCGGTGTTGTCCGTAAAAATAAAGAAAACTGCTGTCTTGCCGGTATTTGTATACGTTGGCCGGATAATTGGATGGCGCATCGTTGTTCCCGAAAAGCAATATCAAGCCTTCTTTCACCTTACGCTTCAGCCGGTCGCGTCGGGCTGTATATGTTTCTTTGTCAAATAACATAAACGTAGCTTAAAGATAAAACATTTAATAAAGTATGCAAAAATACTGATTTCATTTGGGATTTTCATTAACTTTACTCGTAAATTAGGAATAATTATGGAGATAGACAAGCATACGGGTTTAGTGCTGGAAGGCGGGGGCATGCGCGGAGTTTTTACATGCGGGGTGCTGGACTGGCTGTTGGACCACCACATTGATTTTCCCTACACGGTCGCTGTGTCGGCAGGGGCGTGCAATGGCTTGTCTTATATGAGCCGTCAGCGCGGACGGGCGAAGTACAGCAATATCGACATGCTCAAAAAATACAAATACATCGGTATGCGTTTTTTGTGGACGCAGCATAGCATCCTGAACCAGGAACTGCTGTATAAGGATTTTCCGGAGCGTATCGTACCTTACGATTTCGAGGCTTACCGGGCCAATCCCGGAGTGTTTGAGATGGTGACTACCAATTGCCTGACGGGGCGTGCCGACTATTTGTCGGAGAAAGAGAATTACAACCGGTTGATACGGATAGCCAAGGCTTCAAGCAGTTTGCCTTACGTCTGTCCGGTTGTCGTCGTAGACCGCGTGCCGATGCTCGACGGCGGTATCGTGGACTCCATACCGGTGGGGCGGGCGATGTCGCTCGGTTATGAGCGCAACGTGGTCGTGCTGACGCGCAACCGCGGTTATCGCAAGACGGGCCGGGACATCCGTATTCCTTCTTTTATCTATCGCCGTTTTCCCCGTCTGCGAGTGGCACTCAGTCACAGGTGCGAGTGTTACAACCGCCAATTGGAGTTGATAGAGCAACTCGAGGATGAAGGAAAGGTTCTGGTGGTGCGTCCGCTTGAAAAACTCGAGGTGGACCGGCTTGAAGACAATATCGGGAAACTGACGGCCTTGTACGAAGAAGGATATGCTTGTGCCGAGACGGTTTTAGGAACGTGTTTTTTTAATGAATGACGAAAGATGACAGAAGAGCAAGAACAGAAGCCTGCGGTGGAAAAGAATCCGCATATTTATAAACCTGCATATACGAAACAGGAAGTGGACGAGTTGACGCGTTGGTTTGAAGAACGGATGGACCGCCTTCCCGCGACATTGCAACTGAACGAGGCGACGGCGGCTTCCGACCTTCCGCGCACGGTGAAAGCCCTATTGGCGGTGCTGAAGGTTCATAAGGAGAACATATCCGTGACTTTCAGTGGATATATGTCCCATCTGGACTTGATTCGTTTGCGGTTGAAAGAACAAGGTCTGGAGTAAATCGTAAAAGGGGAAAGACGGATGAAAAAGCGGATACGGACAATATGGGCGGGCGTTTTGTGCCTTTGTCCGGTACTGGCATTGCAGGCCGGGTGGGGAGACTTGCAGGAACAGTTGCGGCGTATGGTGGCGGACAAGAAGGCGCAAGTCGGAATAGCCGTCATAGTGGACGGGAGGGACACGCTGACGGTGAACAATGACGTGCGCTACCCCATGATGAGCGTGTTCAAGTTCCACCAGGCTTTGGCTGTGGCAGACGCTTGCGGGCGGCGCGGCGTTTCTTTCGATACGTTGGTGTATATCCGGCCGGACGATTTGCGCCCGGATACGTACAGTCCGTTACGGGACAAATATCCGGAAGGAAACCTGTTTCTTTCCGTGGGCGAGCTTTTGAAGTACACTTTGCACCTGAGCGACAACAATGCCTGCGACATCCTTTTCCGGGTGTTCGGAGGCCCGGCTGCTACGGATGAGTATTTGCGCAGCATGGGCTTGCGGGATTTTGCCATTGAAGCCACGGAGGACGATATGCACCGTGATTTGGCGGATTGTTACCGGAATTGGACGACTCCGTTAGAGGCGGTACGCCTGTTGGAATGGCTGGTTTCGGGTAAGGCGGCTAAGGGAGCATACCGAGATTTCATAGAGCAAACCATGATTTCCTGCCAGACGGGTCGCGACCGTCTGCCGGCACCGCTTGCCGTTACGAAGGCAGTCATCGGGCACAAGACAGGTACGGGCGACCGTAACGGAAAGGGACAGATTATCGGGACAAACGATATCGGTTTTGTTTTTCTTCCGGACGGGCGTCGTTACAGTATTGCCGTGTTGGTCCGCGATTCGGAAGAAAGCGAACAGGCCACAGCCCGGATTATAGCCGATGTTTCGGAGGCTGTATACCGGTATGTAAGCGGGGAGCGTTAAGATCAGGAGGGCGGGATGCAGCTTACAAGAGTTTGCTTCATCCCTTTTGTAAAGAATAAGTTTCGATTGCCATATCGCAAATAAAGAAGTGGTAAGTTGTTGTAAAATAGTATGTTGCAAGTGCTGAATCATTCTACGCCAAATGAAAAATCGTTTGGCTGAGATTGATTTTTCATTCGCCTGAGATTGATTTACCGTTCTGCTCTTATCGGTTCGACGTTCTCTACCGGACGGAAAGATGTAAATAAAAAAACAGGGAACGAATCACTTCGGCCCCTGTTCAATCATTAACTTAATCCTAATTTCAATAATGAAAAACCATACTATCTGGTTATTTGATGAGCACTTTTAAAGTCCTCTTTGTGCCGTCGCTCATCTTATCCTCACGGATGTAGATGCCCCGTTGTGTCGGACGAGATATGCGCATGCCGTTCAGGTTGTACCATGCGGTATCGACCACGGTGCTCTTTTCATCGGCTACGTTGTCGCTGATGCCGTCACTGATGTCTACGTCGTCTAAACCTTCGGGTCTGTTTGCCTCTCCATCGCCAAGGTAATACAAGTGGAAATCGTCGATGAGTACCCAGTCGTTGACGAGCGTGTCGGTTTTTTGCACGCCGAGACGAACCGTTTCACCTTCTTTGACATGGAAATACGATTCCATTTCATAATATCCCTGGTTCATGGCCGTACGGGCGCCTTTCCGGTCGTTGATGACGCAATTGTACACTCGTCCCGAGTTGGGGAAGAGACTGTCCGGCAGCACGATGTCGGTCGCTGTGAATTTGCCGTTCTGTACGCATTCGAAGAACGAAGGCAAGGGTTTCGAGTAGTTGGCGCTTTCCGTTTCGGCATATATCTTGGCGTTCTGCTGTTCTTCGCCTTCCCGGCGGGCCAGTGCGGCCACGTCGGCCTCGCCTGCGCGGTAGAATCCGTAGAGCGTCACTTTGTAATATCCCGGATGGAGACGGTACACCTTTTGGTAGATGTGGCACGTGTCGGTATTGTAGAATTCGAATACGGAGTCGTTCGCTTCCTTTATGCCGTTCGTAAATTCCGTTGTCCAGCCGGCATCGGTGAATGCAACGGAGTCCTTCTCCTCAAATACTTGTTGGAAGTCGGGGTTGATGAGCATATCCGTCACATCGGTCGGGGTGTCTTTGGAAGCTGTTCCCACGTCGATGCCTTCGTACACCATTTGATTATAAGCCTCGTTCATCTCGATGATGTATTGTTCGGTCTGTGGGATGTCTTTGAACTTCCCGTTTTGGGTGAAGACATCCAAGACTTCGTAAACCACGTTGGCCAATATGCCCTCGTCGTAATCGGCAAAAGCTCCGCTGTTGATTTGTTCGTCATACATAAGGGCCGTTTGGTGCAACGTCTCTACCTTTTCCACTGAGCTCCGGTTCAGAATGATGGCCTCGTCCAGAGCCTTAATCTGTGCGGTGTAGATTTCCTCGGTCAGGTCGCTTTCCAAAGCTTTCCGGGCATCTTGGATAGCTTGTTCCAGTGTGTGATAAGCCTCTTCCGTCGTAATGGCTTTGTCTGCCAGTGCGGCGTTGGCTTCTGCTATTTTGGCATTGAGTGCGCTCACGGCGCCCGTCATGTCGGTCGCGCCGAGATATTGGATGTGGAAATTGTCGAACAGCGTCCAGTTGTTGGAATTCGGTCCGGTGGGCATGGTGATACCGAAACGGAGTTTACCGTCCTCGCCCACATAGCATGTAATAGTGGTCGTATAGTCGGTACGGTCGTTGAAAGCAAAGGCGGCCTCTCCTCCGGCTACGCCGTTTGGAACCCATTGTCCGTCGATGGCTGTTCCCGTTCCGGAAATTTGTGAACCGTTATTGGCCAAGTCTTCGTTTGATGCGTAATGGAATTCGTACAAGTGACGTACTTTTTCTTTTGCATCGTTGCCGAACAGGTAGGACAGCACGTCTTTTTGCGGGTCAGACTGGTTCCATCCGGCAGCGATGTCTGCATTTGCGCCCTGTCGGTTATAAGCTTGCACGGAAATCGTGTAAGAACCTTTGGGTAGGCCGGTGAGCTCCTGGTATACTTCGAAAGAGGAGCCTTGCCATACCTCGGCCACGTTGTTGCCGTATTTGAAATCTCCGTCACCGGTTTTGGTCCATCCCGAATTGTTTCCGGTGAAGTCTAAATTAGAGGCCATCCCGTCGGCATTCTGGGTGTCGCCTGCGATAAGGGCTTCGCATACACAGGCTTTGAACATGCGGTCGGCGCGTGGTTGGATGCTGTCTATTTCCAAGGGGTTGAAAGTCCGGTTGTCGTGTATTTCTTCCAGTTCATACAAGAAATCCTCGTATGAAATCAGGCCATTTTCGGAGTAAGGGCTGGCGTCGTAAGCTTCATTCAGCTCTCCGGTCAGCTCTTCCAGTTTCTCGTATGCGGCCACGTCGAGGTTCAGCGTGTCCATGGCGAGCATCAGGCCGTTAAGGACTTCGCCTAAAGTCGCTTCGTCCACACCGGCTGTTCCTGAAGTTTGCTGGGCCAGACTGAGTGCTTGGTCGAATTTCTCTCCGTTGGTTATCGAATATTTGATTTGGGCATCGTCGTATCCTTTTTTTAATGTTTGGGCATCGGTGATGGTCTGAGCCAGTTGTCGGGCTAATCCACCTTTTTCCAGTCCTAAGTATTCCAGTTTGAAATTATCTACGCAAACCCAGTTGCAATTCGTGTTTTCGGTTTTGAAACCGACGGTGAGGTTTCCGCCCGCCAAGAAGAATTCCAAAGTAGCCAACCGTGGGGTCGGTGCGTCGGTAACGTAGCCGTCGTTACCCCTGATGGCACCGAATTCCAGTGTGTGTGCCCCGCCTTTGTATTCAGCCCCTTGTACGCGGGCATAAATGTAGACTCCTTCCGGCGTAAGAGCCATGTCGCCTTGCTGGTAACCGATGGTATTGGCCGAGAGACGGTATTTTCCGGCCGGCAGATCAGTCAGGGTTTGCGAAACGTCCATCGAGTTACCCAGGTTGCCGCCTCCTCTAACCCATCTTTCCACGAAGTTCTTCATCTCGTATTGGCGGTCTTTGGTGGCGTAGATCGTAGCTTGGTAACCTACGCTTTCACCGTTTATGTCCCAGTGATCGGTGTTGGACTCGAATGCGTTGTTTTGGATTCTTCCGGTGAAATCAGCCGGATGTTCTTCGTCCACGATGGACAGTTGGTAATCTGCGATGGCTTGTTGCAGTTGTTCGGCAGCTTCTTGCACCTGTTTTGTCGTCGCATTATCGTCGTTGTATACGGTTTCGTAAGCCGACACGTCGGTGTAGCCTGTTTCGCTGACGGTTTCCAGTTGCTGTAGGAGGAGTTTCTTGGCCTGATAAATTTCGTATGCTTCCGGCTCCACGAACTGCCAGTCTGTTTCTGCGTTCTGGTATCCCTCTTGAGAAGGGTCGATGAAAGGATATACGATGGTCGATTCCACACCGTCTGTACCCCACATACCGTTCATCGTCAAAGCGTTGGCGGAGCTTAATCCGTATTGGGCATCCTGGTCTACAATCTTGATACGGTAATAGCCGTTGCCTTGCGGCAGGATTTGCCATAGGGTGTGTCCTTGTTCATTGCAGTCCACCCATGCTCCTGTCTCGCTGCCTGCGTAGACTTCGTGGAAACCGGAGTTGCTTTGCGCTTTCAACATATTGAAAGTCCATCCTTGTCCGGGCACTACCGGTTCTTTGCCCATCAGGGGAGCGCGTTCCTCACCGTAAGACAGTGTGACTTCCTGGCCCGTGTCGCCTACGCTGAGTCTCGTGTTGTAATCATTGCCGTTCGTGAGGAATTTGTTTGTGGCTACATGGTAGACGTAGTACACTCCACCGCC
>ENA-OROK01003331-OROK01003331.1-human-gut-metagenome-genome-assembly--contig:-NODE-3331-length-12767-cov-4.032568_pt1 | contig 12767 bp, 7 predicted proteins | sample MGYA00242127_ERZ509046 | MGnify/ENA primary metagenome ERZ509046 (study PRJEB26280, sample SAMEA2338728) | human gut metagenome | biome: human gut; feature: human-associated habitat; material: faeces... | reverse complement strand
GGAATGCGCACCAACCCTGAAGGCGTCCGATAGCGGCACAAATATGGTGCCAAGCATCCTATGCCTAAATGATCAGGACGGCAGCGTTATGGGGTGTTCCGAAGACGTGAGTGGGACGCTCCGTGCTCAAGAGCATGGACACCAGCCGCTGGTCTACGAGAACCACGGCATTGATGCCCGTTATACCGGCCCTCACAGGGTGGCGCCTACCATGTCCGCACGGTATGGCACGGGTGGCAATAATGTGCCGTTGGTGGAGCAACAAGATACGTCCGTTTACTGTATTGTCGGAAATGCCATTGACCGTCAGCCTCAGAACGGCGGTAATGGGATCGGGTATCAGAAAGACATTGCCTATACCCTGACGGCAACAGATCACCACGCAGTCTTCAGCCGCCAACGGGTGGATGTGTTCACAGAGAACGAAGTGGTCAGCACGGAAAGCGCCCGGCAGCACAAGGATGCCACAGATCTGGTAGCGCAGCCTTATCAGGATGCGGTTGGCACGCTGGTTCGGTCAGACCATAAGGGCATCAGCAATCAGTATGTCGGCGACGATAAGTGCATTGTGGAGAGCCATAACCTGATTCGCCGCCTGTCGCCCCTTGAGTGCGAGCGCTTGCAGGGTTTCCCAGACGGTTGGACAAACATCCCAGGGGCGTCAGATTCCGCCCGTTACAAAGCCCTGGGCAACAGTGTGGCGATCCCCTGCGTGGAGTACGTTATGCGGGGAATTGCAATTGCCCTACGGGCTGGACGCAGGAGGCGGGGGAGAGGAAGAATAGTCCGATTGCGAGTAGATGGACAGCCTGAGTGTTTAGCTGCGTGGGAGAATGAAATATCCTGTCAGAGAGAATTATTTGTGCGGAAGAAAGAATATATGACATGTCACCCAGAGCGTACGTGACATGGTGATGGCATGTGGATATGCGAAGATCACCTCGGGTGTGGCTATGAATAGAAAAGACACGCTAATAGAGGAACAAGATACTGCGCAAAAGATGCTGCTTTTCCCGAAAAAGACGAGGATAATCTCTACCGCAACGCAATCAGTAGAGAATATTAAAGAGTAAATCAAGGCTCAATTTATATTTACACTCCGTTTAATGAAAAGAGATGGGTTGTATAGAAGATGGAAATGTAGTATACTTTTGGAGGAATCTGTATCTGCCGGGACAAGATTTTTTCAAATATGTGCATTAAAGAGAGAAAGGGGAGTACCGCATTATGTTGCCAGGAAAACAGTTTGATATTTCTTGGACGCAATTCGAACTATGCAATGAAAACCCACAAACTGCATTTGAGAATATGTGTCGCTGGTTGTTCAATGAGTTCTTTTTTGACGGAAAGGCGCTGTTGCACTCAGACCCGAACAATCCAGGTGTTGAGGTAGTACCCGTGCGTCATTCGGAGAGCGAGAAGCGGATTAGCTTTCAGGCAAAATATTTCTCTGCAATGGATTATGAACAAATTAAGCATTCTGCAAGAACTGCGGTCAGCCATTATGCGGGGCAACTGGATGTTATTTATCTTTACTGCAACAAAGATATGACAATCAGCAGCCAAGGATATAAAGCAATTGAGGGTATTTTGAATCCCCATGGAATCGAAATTGTGCCTATTACGAATCAGGAGATTCTTACGCAGGTAATGAAGAATGAAACGATTGCATGGCACTTCTTCGATTATTTCGCTCTTTCTCATGAGTGGTTAAAGAGTCGTCTTGAGGAAAGCCTGGTATCCCTAGGCCCAAGATATAACGGTGAATTCAACGTTCAAACAAGTACGGAGAAGTACCTGAATTATTTCCTTTGCAATGCAGATGCTGTGTCGGAAATTAATCGTATCAAAAATGAACAATTATGGTCACTCAAGAAGAGTTATTGGGTTTATGCAGACTGCCAGTCATTGCGAAAGAAATTAATTTCAACCATCGAAACCATTTCAGATATTTCTTTGGACAATATACATGATTGCTTTACTTGGCCGGACATGATAAAAGCTGCCTGCGCTGCGGAGTTTGAAGCTATTTCGGAATTGGTTAAGGCTAAGGAAAAAGAAAGAGCATTAGCCCATAATGAGAATAACTTTGAAGTGAGCGGCAAAGTAACGAAGGAAATTTATGAATGTCAGACGTTGCTACGTACGCCAGAACGCATCATGCCTGCGAGCTTTCCCTGCGATTTGATGAATTGTCAGGTGTTAGTCGTACGCGGAGATGCAGGCGTCGGTAAATCTCAAATGTTTGCCGTGGCTGCTGAAAAGCTCGTCGGCTGTGGTTATGGCGCAATATTGCTCTTGGGAATGGATTATCTAGGTAACAACACAATTCAAGCACAGACTCCAGAAATCCTTGGCATTAATTTGTCATTGGAAGCGTTGCTTTACAAGCTTGAAGCACTTGCAATTCAGAATAAAACATATTCGTACATTTTTATTGATGCAATAAATGAGAGCACATATAAGAACATTTGGAAACCTGGGCTTCCGGCGTTGATTACCAAGATGAAAAATTTTCCGCATACCAAGCTGGTAGTATCCATTCGAACGGGTTACGAAAAAGCCGTACTCAATGATTCGGTGAAAGAGGGTATGAATAACGGGGAAATTGGTAACATTGTACACCATGGCTTTAGGGAGGAGTCGATTAATGCTACACTGACTTTTCTCAATTACTATGGTATTCCATTTTTGCCATCCTATTTTCTTCAGGCGGAGATGACAAACCCATTGTTTTTATCCTTGTACTGCAAAAACTACACAGGTGAAAACTTCGATATGTATTCTCTATTTGAACGTGTGATTGATAAGGCTGATAGAGAAGCGCAAGAAGCAGTAGAAATTGATGATTCTATTCCGCTCTTGCAGTATTTGATTGACGAAATGGCAGGTATTCGTCTGACAAGTAATTCAATTCAGATCTCGCAATCTGATCTATTCGACCTTGGCTTTTGGAATAGGTATGGATTGGCAGATAAAAAGTTAAAATACGTTGCCTCCTTGATCCGATCAGGCTTTTTAATTGTGACACCGTTTGAAGGTACGGAGTGGTATTCTCTCAGTTACAATCTGCTGGAAGACTTTGTGTGCGCAAAATTTATTTTGCGAAAATACTTACGGAAGGAAGATCTTATACCATATCTGTGTAATGAATTGCTACAGGCCGGAAACGGCTCCATTACCTGCTATAGCAATATTGATATCGCGGTCATTGTATGCAGCCTTTATGCCGATACAAATCGTGAGGAGTGTTTCGAGGATATTGAATTGAATATTACTGATGATAATGATAGATGTGATCTTGACGACAGATATCTTAAATCGTTCTTATGGAGAAAAGCGTCTTCAGTTAATGAGGATGACTTTCAGCATTTCATCAGTAATCATGTTGTTAGACAAGATGTTGTATACCGCGTGTTGATTGAGAACAGCACGAAGGAGCATCACCCCTTAAATGCACTCTTTCTACATAAGCTTCTGATTAACAGAACGCTGGCAGACCGTGATTACCTGTGGACCACATTTATAAATGATCTTGTTGATGATGAAGAACGGTTATTCCAGTTGATTACTTATTTCGATGAAGGACATCTGCTTGATGGATTGTCTACTGATAATATCAAGCTCATTTTGATCGTGCTGGCGTGGCTGCTCACATCATCGAATCGAGTCTTAAGGGATAGGGCATCAAAGGCAGCAATTGAGTTGCTTAAGCGAAACTTTGGGCTTTGTAAGTCAATTTTGCAGATGTTTGAGGCGGTTAACGATCCTTATGTTCTACAGCGCCTGTATGGAATCGTATTTGGTGCGTGTGTTAAGAGGACAGAACCACAGCCAGAGGTTTTCAAAGAGCTTGCGGAATATGTATACTCACATATCTTTGACAAGGAGTATGTCTATCCAGATATTCTGCTTCGAGATTATGCCAGATTAATCGTGGAACGGTGGCTTTATGAGAGGCCGGATGACAGCAGCTGTATTTTGGCGGATAGAATAAAACCACCCTATAAATCTGAAGCAATTCCTGCTGTTGAAAAGCAAATATACAAAAACGATGAATCACTTGGTGGCGGGTTCAGTAGGTTGTATTTTTCTATGCAGGTCAATCATGCGGATTGTCCTGGCATGTATGGTGATTTTGGCAGATACATTTTTCAATCTGCTCTTGAGCGTTTTGATGGAGTGGATATCGTAAATCTGTATCACTATGCTATGCAATATATATTTGATGAGCTGGGGTATGATGAGAAACTCAGCAATTGCGATGGCTTGTCTCAGTATCATGGATATAGTCGGCATGATACCAGAAAAGTTGAACGCATTGGAAAGAAGTATCAATGGATTGCATTGTACAACATACTTGCCAGAGTGTCAGATACGCACCTCGTCAAGAGCTGGGAAGGTGAACCCTATTCATTTGAGGGGCCGTGGGAACCTTACATCAGAGATTTTGATCCGACGCTGAATGTGCATTTCTTACAATGCCCGAACGTTCCTGCATTTGAGCTTATTTCTGAAGATGTAACATTTTTAGATCCATTTCCAAGCGAAATGGATATTAATCGATGGAAAGAAGCTGTACCAGAGTCTTTTGACGAAATTCCTGCAAGATTGAAAATTCAGGACACATCTGGGAGTGATTGGATTGCATTAATGATTTATGAATGTGCTAAGAAAAATCCAGAAAAGGCTGATGATTGTTTTGGAATACCTAGTGGGACACAAGAGATTTGGTACAAAGCTCAGGCTTACTTTATGAGGCCAGTCCATTTTCAGTTTATGAAGGAGCACATTGAATCGCCAGATTTTTCGTCACAAGATTTCCCGGAAGGGAGCGATGTGTATCAACTGTTCAACCGGGAATATGCTTGGTCGCCCGGGGTTAAAAGCGTGTTTAGGGAGTTGTGGCTTAAGCATGAGATTGAGGTGGGAGAATATCAAACGGTAACAGAAGTCTATGAGGTGCCGGACTTCGAAAATATTGAATATGATGAAGGCAATGTGCAGCTTAAGTTTGTTGAAAAATCATATGAGCGGCAAGTCCCGGGGGATGTTATTTCTATTCCGATTATGCCATCATATTCCCGTGTGCTCTGGGAATCGGAGTATGATGCCTCACAGAGAGAGACCACAGCGTTCTATATTCCTTGCAGAAAACTAATCGAAGATCTTCATTTACATCAAAAAGAGCACGATGGTTATTACTACGCGGAAGACGGAATGCTGGCTTGCTTTGATGGTAGCATAGAAGGAATTTTTGACGGGCTTTTGATTCGGGGTGAATTGATTAAGCATTTTCTACTATCAAACAACCTTATGATGTTCTGGGCGTGTGTTGGAGAGAAGCAGTATTTCCCGGGCGATTACAGGCAACAGTGGAGTCGTTGGAGCGGATGTTATCATTTGAAGGATGACCAAATCCTAGGGAATATGATACAGCATGGTAGCATATAGTGACTGCTTTCCTAGCAAAGGGTAACGGCTATGTTACAGATATGACCCGCCTTGGGTGGTAGCATTTATTAATGAACGGAATTTGCAATAAGCAAAGGAAAGCACAGTTCAAAAATTGCTAATTCCAAGAAGCATGAAACGACCATAGTACGCTGAACACTTGTGGTTCTAGGTGCTATGGTTGTTTTAACATTTATTTTGTTCGGAACGGGTTTGGCAATTATTGAGAGCGCATGTTGGATAGTATGTGGCACGTCAACAGCAAAGTCACTAATAAATGCGGTCAGGATAAGGAGAAGCTATGCAATTGATTAGCGGATTATTCCACTATCGAGGGCAGATTGCCGTGGGGCTAAATGACAGTGCCCAGAAGACTTGGTACATACCATATCAAAAAGGGGGCGCTTTTTATGTGGAGACAGGTTGTTACTAGCGTGTTAGGGAAAACTTCGCAAAATAGCGAACTAAAATTGCGGCAGTGAATAATGAGATGTGAAGCCCATTTGTAAGATTGGACAATAGCGGTTAATATGGAAAGAAGGCAGACGACGATGGTGCACTATGCAGTAGAATCCATCTGAGGTGTCACGAATCACAGAAAATACGATGAAGGAAAAGCAGCGTTATTATATTGCTTACCCCTAATCTATTAAGTGTAGGTGGGAAAATGCATTACCAATGATATTGCTTTTTTGCCACTAATGTGCTTAAATATACATAAAGACGGGATGGAGATGTTTTTTGTGGTCGGAGCAAAGGTCTATTCTATTCAATTCGAAGGGTATAAAAGCTTTCCTTCAGGCATTGAGAATGAAGTGGAGATATCGCCGTATGTTTCTGTGCTTATAGGAAAAAACAATTGTGGAAAGTCAAGCTGTTTAGATGCACTCGAATGTGTTTTTGAACCGCATTACTATTTGACTGAAGGCAAGCTATTTACAAGAGTCTCTCCCTCTTTTGTGCTAGATAAAGACAGAGTGGGCTATGGATTCAGTGAGCATAGGGGTGGCGGCGATGTTCCTGACACAATAGGATCTAACCATTATACATATGGAAGCCAATTTATCGGGAAAAAGATTGTTACAGATATGACTGTGACTACATCGGGAAGAGATTGTTATACGACACTGACTTTAAATAGAAAACAACCTGATCTTAAACTACCAGAAGGGCAAAAGGAGTGGGAGACAGTAGTTCGAGCATATAATGACTTTCAATTAGAAATTGAGTTCCGCCGTATTAATGCAGATAGAGATATTGTGCCTGAAGCTGAATCTTCTAACGAATGGGTGCGCTTCAACGGTGAGGGAGCTACGAACTTGTTGCGTAAGTATATTAACTATAGTCTATATGATGAAAAGTTAGTTGAAGAATGTCTGCTTGGTGAACTCAATAAAATAATGGCACCTGATGCACATTTCCAGAGTATTAGAGTTCAACAGATTGATGATGGAGAGTCAACAAAATGGGAGGTTTTTTTGGAAGAAGGCGATGGCAGAAGATTTGCACTTTCAAAATCAGGAAGTGGCCTAAAAACAATTATTCTCATGCTTGTCAACTTATATATCATTCCAGAAACCAAGAAATACAAAGATAGAGAGATTGTTTATGCGTTTGAAGAGCTAGAAAATAATCTTCACCCTGCTTTGCAAAGAAAAGTGTTTGAGTACATTTACGACTATGCAGTAAAAAAGAAAGTGCACATCTTTATTACAACTCATTCGCACATTGCTATTAATACGTATTTTGAGAAAGAGAATACGGTACTCTACCATGTACAGAAAAGCAATGGTGAATCCAGCATTACCCCTATAAAAGACAGAACTGCCCGGTTGGATGTGTTGTCTGATCTGGATGTGCGTGCTAGTGACTTGTTTCAATCTAACGGGATTATTTGGGTGGAGGGCCCCTCTGATAGAGTGTATATCAATAGATGGTTGAAAGTTTTTTGCGATTCAGAATACATTGAAGGGTCACATTATCAGTTTTTGTATTATGGCGGTAAGACGTTATCTCATTTTACGGTAGATGATAAATTGGATGACCTAATAAGTATTCTGAAAACCAATAAAAATGCGGCTATTGTTATAGATTCCGACAAGAGACAAGAAAATGCCAGAATTAACTCAACAAAGGCTAGAATCCGAAAAGAGTTTGATGCTATTGGCGGTTTCTGCTGGATAACGAAAGGCAAGGAAATAGAGAACTATATTCCCACACAAGCATTACGGGCAATGTATGGTGAGAGCTTGCCGGCACTTGGTCAGTATGATTTGTTCCCTGAATATATTGATTCTAAGTTTAGGGGCTTTTCGTCGAAAAAAGTATCATTTTCCAAAGGAATCGTGGAACACATAACTTCTGAGAATTCTAAGGATATTCTGGATTTAAAAAAGCAAATTGAAAAACTGTATTCCTTAATTCAAAAATGGAACCAGCAAAAATAACCAAAGGATATAATGTCGAAACTTGCGAACAAAAGTTGTATGTTTTTTCGAGGATTTATAGGCAGAAGTAGCCCAAAACATCTGCATCTAAAGTGTTGAACAGACACAAAGCCTCTGAAACCTTCGGGTTTCAGAGGTTTTCTTTTGCTTTCGGCGCTTTTACGTAAGAAAATCTTGAATTTCTCTGTTTTGAAGAATACAGTCAGACCGCATCCCTTTCTATCACTTTTGGATGAAGGGATGCGGTCTTATTTTGGGCAGAAAAATCACAATGAATGGACACATTGGACAGTCCGTGGCGGAGGTGTACCAGGATTTTATTTTGGCTAAAACGGCGGAGGGCGTTTCGGATATTACCATTCGCAATTATCACCAACATCTTCACAACATTTCAAAGTATCTGGATATTGAGCAACCGATAGCAGCTCTCTCCAAAAGAGACTTGGAAAGCATGATCTGTGGAATGCGGGCGGCTGGGCTTGCGCACAATTCTATTTCTACCTATGTGCGGGTGTCCAGAACCTTTTTAAATTGGTGCCAGAGGGAAGGACGGGCTGACCTGACAATCCCCAATATGAAGGACATGGAGACGGTAAAGGAACCTATACCGATGAAGAGCTTTCCCTTTTGCTTGAAAAGCCAAAATCAGATTGTTCCTTTGCGGAATATCGAAACTGGGTCATTATCAATTTTCTGCTAAATAGTGGCTGCCGCGCGGCGACAGTGCGGAATATTCAGAACCGGGATGTGGATTTGGGGGCGAGGCAGATTGTGTATCGGCACACGAAGAACGGAAAGGTTCAGGTGGTTCCATTGTGTTCTAAGATGGTTTCCATTCTCCGGGAATACATGACGATACGCAAGGGAGAATCGGAGGAGTATCTGTTCTGTAATCAGTATGGGGAAATGCTTTCTGAAAATGCCCTGCGTCTTGCCATTGCCCACTATAATCGCTCTCGCGGGGTGGGGAAGACAAGCATTCACCTGTTTCGTCATACATTTGCCCGTAAATATCTGGTTGACTGTGGTGGGGATGCGTTTATGCTTCAAAAGCTGCTGGGGCATTCTACCCTTGCCATGACCAAACACTATTGTGCCATTTATGATGCGGACATTTCAAAGAACTATGACCGCTTTTCTCCCTTGGCGCAATTACAGCAAACCAAAAGCAAGCTCAGGAGAGCGTGACAGAGCATAAAGCCGTGATTCTTTCGATATCTTTTAACCTTTTTGGTGTGGATCGATTTGGAAGGGCTGGTACACGCAAACAGAGCGGTCTGGAAAAACTTTCACTGGGAAATATTTTGCCGGAGACGTGCCGAAAAACGGGCATATCTGGAGATATTTCGCTTCTATTATAACTGCCGCATGGCGGGTGATCGTTTTTTTGCGGCCGACCGGAGTGAACCGCAATAGCTTGTGACGCTGCTGAGGTGAGCGGATGAACACTTTCAAGCGAGGCATAATAACACACTTTCGGTAAAAAATCAATACTAATTTTGTAGAAAATATTTGTGAATTTATAAAATTGAACAAAATAGAAAAGAAGAATAGACTATAATGGTACAAAGTGGCAATAAACCTTGACGGACGCATTTTTGGCGGACCGGGAGCGGAATGCCGGATTCCACAGCAATCGCAGCGCTCATGCCGTGCCGGTTTTTGCGGTGTGAAAAGAAAAAATATACCCCGGAATGTTTGTTTTTTGCAAGTTCGTGTTTCAAATGTGTATTGTGTTTTGCTTGCGGAGATGGTATAGTCAAGATACACAAAAAAAAGAGAATGACACCGACTCTTTTGGCGAAAATGTCATGCCGCCTGTCAGGCTGCGAAGAATCGGGACGACCGCACCCCAGATTGACGGTCAATATGAATAACCCGTTCCGAAATCGCCCGTGAGCCGGTCACGCATTTTGTATTACCCGCAAAAGGTTGTTTTGCGTGTATAAAAATTAAAAACTAAGGAGAAGTGAAACATGAAAAAGTTTATCGCGATGCTTCTGGCGTTGGCCATGGTTCTGTCTCTTGCCGCCTGCGGCTCGAAGACAGACGCCCCCGCTGAGACAAAGGCACAGACCGCTGCAGAAAAGCCTGCCGCGACTGAAAAGGCCGAAGAATCTGCTCCCGCTGCTGAGCCTGTGACCCTGACCTGGGGCTCCTGGGTGTTCGCAGAAGATTCCGTCCGCCCCATCTATCAGGAGATGGCGGATCTGTACAACGAGACGAACGAGTACAACACCACCATCAGCACCGAGTACTTCTACTCCTACGCTGATTACCTCTCCACCCTGCTGATCGACGTTGCCGGCGGCAATGGCCCCGACGTTGCCCACATCAAGGCTGAGTGGCTGCCCCAGCTGCTGGCTCTGGGCGTTGTGAAGCCTCTGGACGGCTACATCTCCGCTGACGTCCTCGCCGACTACTCCCAGTCCGCTATCGACTCCGTCACCGTCGACGGCTCCATGATGGCACTGCCCTGGTTCTCCAACACCTGCGCGCTGCTGGTGAATACCGACCTGTGCGAGCAGGCTGGCGTTGATTACACCGCCATCGCTTCCTGGGACGACCTGCTGGCGGCTGCCGAGAAGATCTCCGCTCTGGGCAGCGACATCTACGGTCTGGCGATCCCCGACTCCAACGGCGTTGAGGCCGGCGAAGGCTACAACACCTTCCCCGCTCTGTGGGCCCGCGGCGGCGAATTCGAGAAGGACGGCACCATCCTGCTGACCTCCGATGAGTCTGTTGCTGCTTACACCGATCTGCAGAACCTGTTCGTCAAGAAGATCTCCACCGCCGCCAGTGCCAACTCCTTAAAGGAACTGCGCAACCTGTTCGGCGCCGGCAAGATCGGCTTCTACTGGGACATCGAGTCCGGTATTGTCACTGCCGCTTCCGCTGCTGAGGATGAGGCTGCTTACTATGCCCGTACGCAGGCTATGACCATCCCCGGTGCTGACGCTGCCGGTCACGGTTACCTGATCGCTCATGAGCTGGTCGTGTTCGACTCCTGCTCCGATGAAAAGATGGAAGCCATGGGTCACTTCCTGGACTTCATGTCCGGCGCCGATGTCATTGACATCCTCTACCGGAACGGTCAGGGCAAGATGAGCTCCCGCTCCACCGTCATGGCGGAAGTCTTCAAGGACTGCACCGCTGTCAAGCAGGAAAAGGGCGGCTACACCTACGCTTACGTAAAGGCTATGGATTCCGCTAAGGCTCTGCCTTCCGCCAACATCCACTTCCAGGATGCCGACGCCATGCTGACCGACATGCTGACTGAGCTGGCTCAGGGCGGCGATGTCGCTGAGATCCTCGCCAAGTGGCAGACCCAGATTCAGAACGAGTACAACAAATAATCGGCTTGTAAAAAAGCACGTTTGAAAGATTGCTAAGCGGGTGGGTCCTCTCTCTCGGCGGAGAGAGGGCCCACTTTCCAGAAGGAGACAGGCATATGACTTCCAAAAATCAATTAAGAACGCGTAGAATGTCCGACAGTACCTTTGGTTTTCTGCTGATGGTGCCTGCCCTTCTTGTTCTGCTCGTCGTTATTGCGTTCCCGATTCTGAAAGGTATCTACGCCAGCTTTTGTGATTACGGGCTGAAAGAACTGAGGAAGGGCATATTCGATCTGAAATGGAACAATTTTGCCAACTACAAAATCATGCTCCAGAACAATCAGATCTTTTCCTATTTCAAGAACACCTTTGTCTTTGTGGCACTGGTGGTCGTGATCCAGCTCGTATTGGGCATGGGTATCGCACTCTTGCTGGACAGCAAGATCAAGGCACGCGGCACGCTGCGCGGCCTGATGCTGGTTCCGTGGACGATCCCCTCCGTTGTTACCGCGATCGTCTGGAGATTCATGACGAACTCCAGCTACGGTGTGATCAACTGGATCGCCTATAAACTGGGAATGATCCCCACTCTGGACTACTCCTGGACGCTGCAGAGCGGCAGCGCCATGGCGCTGATCGTCATTGCGGCCGTGTGGCGCCAGCTTCCCTACATGATGGTCATGATCCTTGCCGGTTTGCAGTCTGTTGACAAGTCCCTGCTCGAAGCCGGTACGATCGACGGCGCGAATTACTGGCAGAGTCTGCTGCATATCACCATTCCGTCCATCCGACCCGTTTTGATTACCTCCATCTGGATCGCCCTGATGGCAAACTTCCAGATGTATACCATCATCGCCAACATTACCAACGGCGGTCCTGTCGGTGCGACTACAACCTTGTCTATTGCAGCCTATAATGCCGCATTCCAGTCCTATAACTTCGGTTATGGCGCGGCAATCGGCGTTGTGTGGCTGATCGTTCTATTCATCATCACCATGTTCTCCAACAAGCTTACGGATAAGTATTCCGAAGATCTGGGTTAAGGAGGGAAGCAGAAATGAAAAAGCGCAATACTGGAAAAAAGATTGCCAAGTATGTGGTCATTGCAATCATTCTGTTCGTGCTGTTGTTCCCTGTTTACTGGATGATCAACTGCTCCCTGCTTCCGAGCAACGTTATCATGAGCGTGCCGCCCCGGTTCTTCCCAATCAACGCGACGCTGAAGAACTTCTCGCAGATCTTTACCCGCGCGTCCTATCTGCGGTTTTTCCAGAACAGCTTCATCGTCTCCTTCGGAACGATCGCGATCGTGCTGCTGGTTGCGGTTCCCGCGAGCTACGCACTGTCCCGCTATAATTTCTTTGGCCGCCGCGTGATCCTCAGCTCCGTTTCCTCCGTTCAGATGTTCCCTGTGGTGGTCATCCTGACGACGCTTTACGGTTTTTACAATTCGTGGCACATGCTGGACACGTATCGTGGCCTGATCCTCGCGGACACGACATTCGCGCTTCCGCTGGCCATTACGCTGATG
>ENA-OROK01003329-OROK01003329.1-human-gut-metagenome-genome-assembly--contig:-NODE-3329-length-12779-cov-3.061066_pt1 | contig 12779 bp, 14 predicted proteins | sample MGYA00242127_ERZ509046 | MGnify/ENA primary metagenome ERZ509046 (study PRJEB26280, sample SAMEA2338728) | human gut metagenome | biome: human gut; feature: human-associated habitat; material: faeces... | reverse complement strand
TTGAGCGATCGCTTGACAGGACTGAAAAGAGCTCTCCTGATTGTTTCTGATGCCTTTCTTCAATCAGGACTGCGCTGCGTCCATTGTCCTTACCAGCGATTCTTCATTGAGGAAGATTTCGATCACGCTGGAACGCACCTTAATTCCCTGTTGAGTCTTTCAATATGCTTGGATGCCCTGCAGAACCGCCTGAGCTCCGCCGGAAGAGCCATCACAGTCATGGCAATTTCAAACCTTCATCCAGGCAGAGCATGGCTGACTCAGCGATATCTTTGTAGTCAGAGAGAATCTGATCCCGTTTTGGCTTTGGCGGCGATTTTTATGTCTTTACGCAACTCCATAAAGTTGAAAATTTTAAGGGGGCAGTATATGATTTTTCTATATGACAACAGACATCAAGCACCTCTTAAAGATTGTTTCTCTGCCTTTAGCAATTTCGTTCATGCTCCCCTTTGCAGACTTTTGGTATTGGGGGGCTGCGAACCGCTTGCCTATGCTAAAGTATGTCTGGGTTTATTGGTCTGGGGTGCCTACGGTCATCTACAACTCTTTTCTGCTATTCGTAATACCGATTCTCATAGAGATTATTCTACTAACGAGATGGATTTTACACCCATGTCTGCGCACGGGGGTCTGGCTGGCTATAGGAACTTATTTTTGCATTGGCCCGCCAATTTGTATTTTCGCCTGGTCAGGTGGGTGGTCCCTCAGGTAGAAAATGGCGTAGTCTCTTTGGGGGCCGCTCATGCTTAACCTTGCTGACCTCGAAGCCCGTGTAGCCCGTCTGGAATCCAGGAACTACGTCTCCATGCGATATGGCAGGGTGACAGGGACTAAAGACGGCGAAGCGCAGATTCAGCTGAACGACGCCGACGAGCTCAATACGAACAGCTACCAGACGCTCCAGCGCCGCGTTCTGCGGGATCAGGAAATCAAGCTGCCTGACATCGGCGATACTGCCCTTGTCCTGGAGTCGGGGCAGGGAGAAGAGCAGGGGGCCTATCTTGGCGCGCCTTATTCTCAGGCCGTTCCCGGCCCCGGCCAGGAACAGCAGGCCGCCTACAGCAAATACGAAGACGGCACGGAACTCTGGTACGACAGAAAGGCCCATAAGCTGACAGCCAAAGTGAAAGGCGATGTCAGTATTGAGGCGAAGGGAACGGTCTCCGTTTCTTCGGAAACAGGCATCAGACTCAGGGCACCGTTCATCGAGCTGGCCGGTACTGTGATTATGACTGACGAAGATGGCAATCCAGGAAGCGCCCTGGTGAGCGGGACTATCACAGTCAGGGATGGTGGAATCAAAGCCCCAGACGATGATATTTCTGCCGGTTCCGTTTCGCTCAGGCACCATACTCATCCCGATACCGGTGAACCTGTCGGAGGGTAGCCGTGGAAGTTGGAACTCTCGGTGATATCGTTTTTGAAGCGGGAACCATGAACGTTCTCGTGCCACAGAATATTTCTGCAGACAGCCGGATGAGGTACGAAGAACACAACGTTTTCGGAAGCTATCCGGTCATGGAATGGCTTGGGCCGGAAACGCCGGAAATCAGCCTGGACGTGCGCCTCTCCCGCCAGCTCATGGAGAGGGAACCCGATGATGTCAAAATTCAGCTTCTCTCGCATATGCGCAGGGGCGACGTACTCCGGCTCACCTTATGTGGGCAGAACTGGGGCAGGGTGGTCATCACCTCAATCAGCCAGAAGCTCGCGCCCACGCTGACAAATGACGATGGCTGGCTTGCCCCGTCCGGCATAGATTTATCGCTCAGGCTGAAGAGCTGGTACTGGATGCCCAGGGAGAGCAGCGATGTCACAAAGCAGTGAAGTCCTGACGCTGGATGACTCTCCTGTAATCATAGGAGCCACAGGGATGGATTCCGTCCGCCAGTGCCTGCGCACCATACTGCGCACGCTGACGTATTCCGTACCTCTGGACCGTGGATTCGCCAATGACGGGAACATGATTGATTCCCCGGCGCCGGGGAAGACGGCTCATCTGGCTGCCAGCCTGATTGACGCCATTGAGAAGTACGAGCCCCGCGTCTCCGTCGCTTCCGTGACTTTCGAGCCATTGACGGAAGAACAGCACATGCAGGGCATTGTGCGCCCTGTCGTCCGTTTTTCACTCAGGGAGGGCGTTGAACTGTGAGCCTTTCTTTTGCAGAACTTTCTGTCGGGGACGTTGAGAAAAGCGTTCTGACTTCCTATGAGACCATCGCGAAGACGACGCTGTACCCCGGCGACCCCGTGCGCCTCTTCCTGGAATCCCTAGCATACGTCCTTGCTCTCCAGAATTCCATCATCGACATGGCGGGCAAAGCGAACCTGCTCCAGTTCGCCTTGGGAGACCACCTGGACGCCATAGGCCTTATGACAGGCACCCGGCGTCTTGGTGCATCGAGCGCGTCGAGCACGCTTCGATTCACGCTGCAGGAAGAGCTTGATTTTGACGTCGAAATCCCCGCGGGAACCAAGGCCGCAACGGCTGACGGGAAAACGATTTTTGCGACAGACAAATCCGTAGTCATTCAGGCGGGGGCTCTATCCGGAGAAGTCACCGCTTCAGCGCAGGCAGCCGGAAGCGATGCTAACGGGTTCGTTGCGGGACAGATCTGTGTGCTGGTGGACCCTGTCGCCTATGTGGCTTCGGTCGAGAATACGACTACAACCATGCTTGGTGCGGACGTGGAGACAGACGCCCATTACCGTCAGCGCATCCAGGAATCCCCTGAGGCGTACACGTGCGCCGGGCCTGCCGGCATGTACAGAGCCTTGGCTATGGGTGTGTCTCAGGATATCGCTGACGTCTCCGTGTCCTGCCCGACGCCGGGCACCGTTGATGTGCGACCTGTACTGGAAGGGGGAGAACTTCCCTCTGAAGATGTTCTGGAAGCCGTCCGCCAGAAACTGTCTGCCGATGACGTAAGGCCGCTCACTGACACGGTAATTGTGCAGGCTCCGGATGGTGTTTTTTATGATTTGGATGTAACATGGTTCCTGTCAAAAGCGGACGAAGCTCTGCTCGCGACGATTAGCAGCGCTGTCACCTCTGCCGTGGAATCATATATCCTCTGGCAGCGCTCGAAGCCCGGACGTGATATTCTTCCCACTAAGCTCATCAGTCTGATGGAGCAGGCAGGAGCAAGGCGCGTAGTCGTTCGGGCTCCCGTGTACACTGTTCTCAAGGAAAGTGAAATTGCCAGAGAAGGCACCATCTCCCTTACGTACGGAGGACTCGAAGAAGAATGAGTCGTCATCTTCATGACCTCGTCTTCCGCCAGCTTGTTCCCGAGAGTATCCGCAGTGACAGCCAGATAGCTGCCGCGGCTGATGCGATCTCTCCGTTCCTGCAGACTATCGTCCGGGCTGTTCCGAACCTTCTTATCTACGGGCGCCTGGAAGAGCAGGACCCCGCAGGAATGCTGGCACCGCTCAGAAGGCTGACAGAGGCCCGGGGCGGGCTCAAAAACCTTTCCACTGAAGAGCTCGAGCAGCTTGCGTGGCAGTGGCACGTAGACTTCCGCGACGCCGCAAAAACGAACGAGAAGCTGCGAGCATTTGTTTTGAATACTATCCCCTGGCACCGCATCAAAGGGACGCCGAAATCCCTGCTCGATGCTTTGGCTCTTTATGGCATAGATGCCGAAGTGGAAGAAGATGGAACGGGTGATCAGTGGGCTTCCTATCAGATTCATCTGAAGGATGACGCCGACACAGATGAAGTGCGGACTGCCGCCATTATCGCCAGGGAGATGCAGCCTGCCCGGTGCAGACTCTACCGCGTCTGGAACGACTTCTGGGATACAAGGCCTATAAAATGCTCTGACGGACCGCGTCTTTCCGAGGGATGGCTTTCTTTCTATTCCGGCACGGCCGTGGATGATGACGATGACATTCTGGCAGCCGTTGGCATCCGGTCCCGTCTCGGCAATAAGGCCCCCAATTTCTATGCATGGCTCTTCCATGAGTCGACCGTTACACTGACGGCTTCGAGGGAATACGGCTGGAGGCTGTCCTATTTTAGGCTGTCCGATGCCAGAGATGAGCCTGCCGGATTTGTCCTGGTGTACAATGCCAACGTGCTTGGAACGTCGCATAAGGGATGGGTTTCTCCGGTAGCTGCTCGGACCTTCTCCAAAATCCGTCTTGTCCTTTCTGAGTCGGAACCTTTGGGGGCGATTAACGGAACGTGCCTCGGACCTGTCCGCGCAAGGTCGACAAGGAACCCGTGGCAGCTTGGAACCATGCAGCTTTCTGAGACGGACCCCGAAACGTCTTTCGATACGATACATGAATTTTTCACACAGACCGCTCAGGCAGGCGCAGTGTCTGCCCCGTCGATCACCGTTTCCGGCGCTGTAGTTTCGGACTGCAGCGCCAGCGCAGATACATTCAGACAGACAGAGCTTTCCGCATGGCCTGAAGACGATGCACGCAGATGGTGGCCGCGCGTAGCCCTGATTACAGAAAGAGCAGAGGGGTAAAAATGAGTACAGTTGCAACACTGACCAAGACAGGGCTGTCAGCCGTCGCTGCAGCTATTAAGACAAGGCCGCTGCATATCGCATGGGGGGCCGGCTCTGAAGCTTGGGATTCAGACCCGACAAAGAAGCCGTCGCTTGTGGACGCTACGGCACTGACACATGAGCTGGGGCGCAGAACAGTGCGCACCTGTTCATTCTGCACTCCCGATGAAAATGGAGACATCGTCGCGCCGACCGGGACAGATTCCGAAGGCAATCTCATCACGGCCAGGTATTCGCTATCCGATACGCCTCAGCCGTATCTCTACATCATGGCCAGTTTTGGCTACGGAGACGCATCGGAAGCAACCATTCGGGAGTGCGGTCTTTTTATGGATACGGTCGTTTCCGAGGCGTGCCCGGAAGGCCAGCGCTATTTCGTCCCCGGTGAAGTCACCGATCCCGGCTATCTTGTGCTCGCGCAGATTTTTGATTCGCCGATTGTCCGCAGTGCGTCCATGCGCCAGAGCATTGAATTCGTTTTCTGTGTCTAGGAGAGGAAACATGAGCACTGTCTATCCTTCCAATTATTACAACCATGCGGATGATAATTCCGATTCCGCTAACAGGCGCGAAAGACTTCTTTTCATCGATGGCAGGTATCTGCAGGGCGCCGAGCTTAACGAGATGCAGTCCATGGCGCAGAAGCGGATAACCGGCATAGGAGACGCTCTTTTTTCCGACGGCGACGTCATCAGTGACGGCCAGATTTCCGTCAACTCGTCCACCGGAGCCGTTTCTGCCCAGGCGGGCAAGGTGTATCTTTCCGGTGCAGTCCGCGAAGTCCCTGCCGCAACGTTCACCATTCCGATTAAAGGTACGGTCGCTATCGGCATCCGTATGTCTACAGCTTCGGTGTCCGAAGCCGACGATAAAACGCTGTACAATCCTGCAGTCGGCACAAGGTCCGAAGGCGAACCCGGAGCCTGGCGCGAAGTCGTCACTCTCTCCTGGGGGCATTCCGAAGATGGCGGGGAAGGGGATTTTTACGCCATCTACACTATAGACGACGGCGTTGTCCGCGTCACAGAAACTCCGCCTGAGCTTTCTAGTGTGTCCCAGGCCATCGCCGCTTATGACGTACAGTCTACCGGCGGCGGTACCTATGCTGTTTCCGGCCTCCAGCTGCATGCGCTGGACGATGAAGCAGGGAAGCAGGTGTATACCGTCGATGCAGGCAAAGCCCGCGTTGCCGGCAAATCTATCGAGCTGTCCACGTCCCGCCGTATCGTCTATGCTGCTGAACCGGATCTGCGCACGATAGATACGGAGATTACTCTCGCTGACGGAACGGGCAGCCAGCGCGTGGATCTTGCTCATACGCCCGTGCATGATATCTCTAGCGTTCGTATCACCAAGAAGAAAACGGAAACCATTGTGCATGGCTCTTATACAGGCTGCGCCGACGCTCTCAGTGAAACGTCCGTTGTTGAACTTCTTTCCGTTACTCAGGGCGATACGACGTACACTGCTGGTTCTGACTACAAAAAAACGGGCGACACCGTAGACTGGAGTCCCTCCGGTGAAGAACCTGCATCCGGAACGTCCTATTCGGTTACCTACACCTATATTGCCGCGGCCGAACCGGGAAATATGGACGCCGACGGCTATACGGTCAGCGGGGCCGTCGAAGGAACGAGTATCATGACGACGTATCATCAGGCTCTGCCACGATACGACCGTCTCTGCCTTTCCTCTGACGGCACGTTCACGTGGATTGCCGGCGTCGGTTCGGAAACGAACAGGCAGAAGCCGAGCGTCCCTGATGGCGTTCTGCTCCTTGCCACCGTAAATCAGACCTGGCGGACCGGGGCAAGGGCTATATCTCAGGATGGAACGCGTGTTGTCTCTATGTCCGACATGGAGGCGCTGGAAGCCCGCGTTGACTACGCTCTGAACCAGGTGAGCCTGAACCGTCTGGAAAGCGATGTAGCTACCCGTGAAGCGGGCATCAAGGCCGGACTTTTCGTTGATCCTCTGCTGGACGATTCCATGCGTGATCAGGGGCTTGAGCAGACCGGCGCTGTCGTCAATCAGTGTCTGCTTCTGCCTGTCAGCGCCACAGTGCATGAACTCTCCGGTCCGTCCATCCCAACGGGCCGCGCCTACACGCACGTGACTGCCATCGAGCAGCCTCTGCGTACAGGATCCATGCAGGTAAATCCGTACCTTGCCTTTGCGCCTGTCCCGGCCGAAGTTTCACTGGTGCCTTCTGTAGACAACTGGACGGAAACGGAAAGCGTCTGGGCCAGCCCTGTCACGAAGATATTTAATTCTTCCGTGTATGCTCCTAACGGCATATGGGGCTACGCTCATGGCTCAACGGTGACTACGGCTAAGACATCCACTCTCGTTTCGTGTGAAACGACGTCTCAGCTTAACTATCTGCGCCAGACAAAAATCACGTTCACTGTGTCCGGCTTCGATGCCGGAGAGGCTCTTAAGAGCCTCATCTTCGACGGAATTGATGTCACTCCCAGCGGCGTCACAGCTGATGCGAATGGAGCTTTCACGGGTTCGTTTACGATTCCCAAGAGCGTCCCTGCAGGGGCCAAAACGGTGGCCTTCACCGGCGCGAACGGAAGCTACGGTGAAGCTGTATTCACGGGGCAGGGCAGTCTGACCGTGCAGACGCTGCGCACGCTCAGGACGGTGACCAACATTCTCATTGATCCTCTTGCGCAGACGTTTATTCTTGATGCTGATACGCAATGCACGGGCGCGGACCTCTGGTTCACGGCCTGCTGGGGTGACGCAACCATCGAAATCAGAGAGACGTCCAACGGCGTCCCGACGAAAGCCGTGCTTGCCCGCGGGAAGGTAAAGAAAGATGCCGTCATCGTATCCGGAGGGGGCTATACCCGCATTACGTTTGACGCTCCCGTACTCCTGAGTGCCGGTGTTGAATATGCGCTGGTCGTCCTCGCTGACGAAGCTGTCACGTCTGTCTCCATAGCGGAAACAGGAAAGTACGACTCTACGCACGGTCAGTGGGTTATCTCGCAGCCTTATACTGTCGGTGTCCTGCTTTCTTCTTCTAACGCCAGCACCTGGACAGCTCATCAGGATAAGGACCTTTCTTTCCGTATCCTGAAGGCTGACTACGCTGCTGCCGGTTCTTCTGAGATTGACCTTGGCAGTGCAGATGTTACCGGCGCCACGGACCTCATCTTCCTCGGCGTCAGTGAGATCCCGAATTCTGCGTGCTCTGTCGATTACGTACTCACACTCCCTGACGCAAGCCAGATTCATGTAGATGCCGGGCAGACCGTCAAGCTGCCCTCCGCTATTACGGGCTCGGTCTCAGCCAAGGCCGTGCTGACCGGAACAGCGGATATGAGTCCGCTTATATGGCCCGGAGCTGAACTGATTGAAGGGATCGTCGCCGACACCGGCGATTACTATTCGAGGAGCATCCCGGCCACCGATGCGGCAAAATGCACCGTCGTGTATGACGCCTATGTGCCTTCCGGCTCTACCGTTGTTCCGACCATCCAGAAGGACAGCGGAAGCTGGGAATCGTTGACTGCAGGCGCCACGACGAAAATGGATGACGGATGGGTGGAGTTTGTCTGGACGGCAGACATTTCAAAAATTGCCTCTCTCAAGCTGAAACTTGAGCTTGCCGGCACGCCAGCAGCGCGTCCGATGGCAGCTAACATCCGGTTTATGGCCACTGTGTAAGATAACTGGGGACGGATCCGCTGGTTATCCAACCGGCGGATCCAGGAGAAACAATGGAATACACCAAGAACCTTGAGCTGCCCCTCCCCGCGGAAACCGATACCCCGCATGACAGTGTATTTACATTTCGAAAAGCGCTTGGTGGCATTGACTCTGCGATAGGCACAGACAGAGCGGCCGCAGAAGCGGCTAAATCGGAAACCGAATCACAGATTTCTGCCGTTGGGGCAAAATTGATCAACATTGAAAAAGATCAGCAGGGCATGTGGGACATTCTTGACGCGAAAGCCAAGACGCTCGAGTCCACCGAGTCAGGCGAGCTGAGTGTCTCGGTCGCTCTCGTGGAGAGCATGCTGCTTGAGCGGAGCAAGCGTGAGCACCCTGTTGGCAGCTACTACACATCAGATAAGGACACAGAGCCGGCTGAGATTTTCGGCTTCGGGATTTGGGAGCGTGTGAAGGGCGTCTTTCTGCTTGGCGCTGACGATAAAACGTACCTGGCAGGCAGCGAAGGCGGCGAGGCGGAGCACACGCTGACGCTCGCCGAAAGCGTTAAACACGGTCATAATGTCTATGTGTATACGGGGAGCAATCCGTCTGATGGCATGGAGGCGCACCACTGGTCTGCTGACGGGACAACGGCCGAGGTTGCTCCCAATGGAGCGACCTTCAGTCATACATGGTGCTCAAGCAGCTTCAAGTCATGGGGCGCTACGACGATGACCGGCGGTGGCGACCCTGCCGGCACGACGAATGCTTTGGGTGGGAGCCAGCCACACAACAACATGCCCCCTTATCACGCCGCCTACTGCTGGAGGCGCACTGCATGAGGACACTGAAGGACAGTGCTGACAGGATCGCAGACCTCGCTGACCTCCTGTACGGCTACGCGCTCAAGGACTGGGAGGACTATCAGGCCCTGAAGCAGACTGCCAGTGCCGCGCTCGACAGCATCCAGACCACCATGGCCCCGGCTGTCGAGAAGCTCAGGGGCGGCATCAGCCAGTATTTCCCCGCCGGAGTCCGGATGCTATTCAATGGTGCGGCCCCGAGCGGCTGGCAGAAGATCACGACATATGATGATTGTGCGCTCCGGCTCACTTCCGGAGATGTCACCGCCCGCACTAATGGCCTGGCTTTTTCAGCCTGCTTTGCCGCGTCCAGAGGCACGACCACTACGCAGATATCTATGGGGGTGAATGGCTCGACGCTGTCCGTCGGGCAACTCGCCGGACACTCACACAGCGTAGCCGAGACGAGTAACGGCTCGAATGCTGGCACCACCGGCGACGGTTTCTGCCTCGGGGACAAAGGCAGAGGATACTGGGACAACTTTATCGGTTGGCGAGGGTCTAACGAGGCGCACGGCCACGGGTGTTGGAATACAGCTCACGGCCCCAGCCTCTACATGAACGTCAGCCGACTGGACGTTATCCTCTGCGAGAAGGTGTGAAGATGGCTAAGACTTTGCAAGACAATGCTGACCGGGTCACAGACCACGTCGACATCCTCCTCGCGCTCTCTCTCGAGAATCGGAAGGCCATCGTGGACGCGCGGATGACCTCGGAGTCAGTCCTCGCGGGCGCGCAGTCTGAGCTCATGCCGGCCATCAAGTCTGCCCAAGCCGATCTGGACAAGTACTTCCCTGCCGGCATCCAGATGCTCTTCCAGCAGTCAGCTGCACCTCCAGGCTGGAAAAAGCTGACCGGCTTCACCGACTGCGCTCTTTGTCTGACTGGTGAAGGCACGGGGAGCCGCACTAATGGCCTAGCTTTCTCAGCCTGCTTTGCCGCGTCCAGAGGCACGACTACTACCCAGATATCCATGGGCGTGAATGGCTCGACGCTGAGCGTCGGTCAACTCGCCGGACACAGCCACGACGTAAAAATTGGAACAGTCGGCAACTACCCGTCGTCGCCGCAGAACCTGCTCTCTTCTGGTTCCGGCACAGGCAACGCTACAGGCTGGAGGGGCTCTAACGAGGCCCATGGCCACGGGTGTTGGAATACGGCCCATGGCCACAGCGTAGATCTCCACGTCAATTTCGTTGATGTCATCCTGTGTGAGAAGGGGTAACCCATGGTCAGAACACTGGCGGACAACGCCGGAAGAATCACCAGACTCGTCGGCATCATCTACGATAAGGAAGAGCAGACGAAGATAAGCCTCGCTTCTTTTTCTGCGGACCTTGCGGCCGCAGCCAGCACGCTGACGACGAGCATCCAGCCTGTCGTCGAGCAGGCGAAAGCCGACCTCGATAAGTACTTCCCCTCCAGCACGAAGATGCTCTTCCGCAGGACCTCGCCGCCCGGATGGAAAAAGCTCACAGACCACACCGACTATGCCCTGCGTCTGACGTCAGGCGACACAGGAAGCGATGCCGGCCGATTCAGTTTTTCCGTCCGTTTCGCGGCGGGCGGCTCGACGACAAACGACCAAATATCATGGGGCGTGAACGAGTCAACGCTGTCAGTCGGGCAGCTCGCCGGGCACAGCCATGGCGCGTATAGGGCCCTGGGGTGCGGCTCTGCATATACGAACCGCTGGCACCAGTCCGGCAGCTGGTGGGGCGATAACGTAGGCTGGACAGGCAGTAACTGGGGGCATGGGCACGGGACGTGGAACACCGCCCACGGGCACAGCCTCGATCTTAACGTGAACTACGTGGACGTCGTCCTCTGCGAGAGGACGTAAGGAGGAGATATGGCAGGATGCCCCTTTAGGGGATTCGAAGAGTGCCCCGAGCACTCAAAAAAAGGCGGGTGCGCTCTCTGGATGAGCTACTCCGGAGGGAAGGACAGCATGCAGGCGAGCTTCGAGGGATGCGCTCTGACGCTCACACCCATGCTCCTTCTTGAGCAGGCGAACGTGACGGGGCAGCTGGCCGGAGAAATGTCTAAAGTCGGGGCTGAAGTCTCGGCCGCCCGATGCGAGAACATCGCTGAAGGCAAGGCTCTCAGGCAACAGTTCGTCTCTCTGGCTAACGGCAGCAAGGCTCTCGTCGAGGCAGATCATTCCCACACGATGCAGGCGCCGAGGGCCCTGCAGGGAGATAAGTAATGGACATAACAGACGTCACTGTGGTTCCTGTAGACACTGTCATACTTGTGAACAACGTTCCCCTTCAGTTCGACTACAAGCCCATCGAAGGACATGAGCAGGTGCACGCCATACAGTGGCATAGCGGAAAAGGTGCCATCGAGTTCACCGACTACAGCGGCCGGGATGCAGACTATGACACAGACGTCGCTCCCTACGTGGCCCTTTATCAGGCAGAGAAGGCCAGACTGGATGCAGAGGCTGCCGCCGCCGAGGCCGAATACAACAAATTGGAAAATGTGGTGGCCCGCAAGCTCGAAGAACTTAACTTGAGGCTCGAGGAAACCAAGGCTTCCAGCGCCGCCCACATCACGTCTTCCACCGGCTATGTCGTCAACGCGAATTCGACAGCGAAGACGAACGTGGACGGGCTCATCACGGCCATGGAGGCGCAGGGGCTTTCAACGGTCAATTTTATGACCTTCGATAACACATTGACCGAACTCACGCTTGCCCAATTGAAGACGATCCAGCTGGAGCTAATCTCGTATGGCAACAACTTATACGTTCGCAAATGGAGCCTCAGGTCTCAAATCGAGGCCTGCACAAGCAAGACAGAGGTAGACGCAATTGTCATCGACTACTCGGATGTTACGGCATAATGCCCATCAGATGGCCATCGCTATCGACCAGCTGGGCAATGTCATAGTTTCTATCTTCTTCCTGGAAAAGGCATGGGCGGACGAAACTCTGAGCGCCCATGCCTGGCGCTGGCACCTCGACGGAGTGAGAGACTGGCCATACCGCCTTATCGACACTCTTCTCTTCTGGCAGCAAGACCATTGCCGCAGCGCGTATGAGAGCGAAGTCGGGGGACTTCAGCTCCCGGAACAGGAAAGGAAGTAAACAGTCTGGCTAGTTACTAGGTAATGAACTAGCCAATTGTTTAGTGCGTTACCTAGTATGCCTAGTTGCAGGGGCTGATGCACTTTTCGGCAAGGCGGACAAAAAGCCCCGGGGGAAACCCCGGGGCTGTGCGGCGAAACTTGGTGCAGAAATAACACTTAACACATTAATTTGATAACGTCCAGAGTTTTTCGCACATTTTTTTTGTTCGTATTCCCACACGCCGCGAGGGGCCATCCATTCTTCTTCGCAGAGGGAACTAGTTTTTATCCTTTAATGACGTAGTTTTCCCCTGAATCTTACGAGCTGTTTTGTCCACGCAAGTAATCGTCTTGGTGCTTTTTCTGAGCAGATTTAATGTCTTTGGTTCTAAGGATTCCTGTAAGAATGCAATGAACGAGGCAATAAAAATACAACATAGCAAAATAATGCTTACTATAGCCGATCCGATCTTGCTGTATTCTATCGTTGGTTGTGATAAAAGTTCACAGATATAAGAGGAAAGAGGATAAAACGGCGGCAAAATAAAAATGGAAAGGACGCCTATGTTCTTCAATATAAATACTATTTGTGAATTCGGTATAGCTTCTTTTACTAATTCGGTTACTGCTTTAAAAATTT
>ENA-OROK01003320-OROK01003320.1-human-gut-metagenome-genome-assembly--contig:-NODE-3320-length-12795-cov-5.508163_pt1 | contig 12795 bp, 9 predicted proteins | sample MGYA00242127_ERZ509046 | MGnify/ENA primary metagenome ERZ509046 (study PRJEB26280, sample SAMEA2338728) | human gut metagenome | biome: human gut; feature: human-associated habitat; material: faeces... | reverse complement strand
CTCCTCCTCGGGAACGTCGCGGCAGTCGCGGCCCATGATGATGCCGAGTTCCGCCTCCGCCGTGGTCTTCTGCGCTTCCTTAAGCTTGGGCAGCAGGATGTCATCATTCGGGCCGATGAGGGTATCGGCCATCTTGAAGAAGCTGCCGGGAAAGCCCGTGGGCGCGGCGTTGCCGATGTCCTTGGCGTGGTCGGCGTAATTGAGGCCGATGCCGAAGATGCGCTTGGGGTTGCGGTAGAGCGGGGCGTAGACGACCTCTTCCGCCGGCACGACGCCGGGGATGGTCTCAAGCTCCTCCTTGCCGCCCTCGTTGTACCACTTGGTGAGGCCGGGGATGTGATTGGCCTGAATGAGGCTCATCATGTCCTCCTTCCAGCCCGTGCCCTTGTAGGCGTTGAGCGCGGCGACGGGCAGGATGCCCTTCCCGGTGACGATGCCGGCGACCTCCGCGCCGTGCAGCTTGATCGTTGCGAGTCTCATGGTTGCTTTCCTCCTCTTAATCTTGTTCAGACGATGCGGCCCACCGGCTCTTGACCGGCAAGCACCGCATTGATGTTTTCGGCTGCGATCTTGGAAACGCGCGTGGCGGACTCGACCGTTGTGGGCGCGTAGTGCGGCGTGACAATGACGTTCGGCAGTTTAAAGAGCGGGCTGTCCGGCGCGACCGGCTCGGGGTCGGTGACGTCAAGACCGGCGCCGGCGAGTCTGCCGTTCTCCAGCGCCTCGATGAGCGCAGCTTCGTCCACGATGGGGCCTCGGGCGCAGTTGATGAGCAGCGCGGTGGGCTTCATCAGCGCGAGGCGCTCGCGGTCAATGAGCTTGCGCGTTTCGTCGGTGAGCAGACAATGGAGCGTCACGACGTCGGCGCGGCGCAGCAGCTCGGAAAGGTCGTCCACCTTCTCGACGCCCTCGGGGACCTCGCTGATGTAGGGGTCGTAGACGATGACATGCATATCCAGACCGTCCCTGCACATATGCAGGATATGCTTTCCGATGCGGCCCATGCCGATCAGTCCCAGCGTCTTGCCGGTCATTTCAATGCCGGGGGCGTGGTTCTTCGCAGCAAAGCCGACCGTGCGGTACTCGTTGGAAACGGGAATGATGTTCTTCGCCAGCGTGAGCATCAGCGTGAAGGCGTGCTCGGCGACGGAAAGGCTGTTCGCGTTCGGGGTGATGGTCACGGCGACGCCGTGGCTCTTGCAGTAGTCGAGGTCGATATTATCGTAGCCCACGCCGTGCTTGGAGACGATCTTGAGGTTCTTCGCCGTCGCGAGCAGCGAGCCGGGCAGCTCGATGATGCGCACGAGCACGGCGTCCGCGTCCACGATCTCGCGGCGGATGACATCCATGTCGCGGTCGGCGTAGACGACGGTGTGGCCCGCCGCGGTCAGCAGCTCGGGCCCGATGGGGTGGACCGATTCGGTGATGAGAATTTTTGCCATGATGCTTCCTCCTTTACAGGCTCAGGCCGTAGGGCTTGCCGAGCTCCAGCAGCTCTTCGTAGACCGGCTGCGGCACCTCAATACCGTTTGCAGCATTTTCTTCCGCCTTGCGGCCGGAGCGTTCGCCGGGCAGGAAAATTTCCTCCACACCATCGGCCTTTTTCAGCGCCTTGATCTCCCGTGACATGGCAGAAAGAGCCGACTTGAACGCTGCCGGTTCGATGAAATGCGCAATGTCGATGGCGCCGAGAAAATGGCTGACGCCCTGCGGCTCGTCCATCACATAGAGGTCATGCAGATGCGGACCGTAGGGGCCGCCGCTGAGAATGCCGCAAAGCACATCGACCATGATGGCGAGGCCGCTGCCTTTCGCGCCGCCGATCGGCACGAGCGAGCCGGCACGACCGGCCGCGGGGTCCGTGGTGGGTCTGCCGTCCTTATCCAGCGCCCAGCCCTCGGGAATAGACTTTCCCAGCTTCTGCGCCAGAATGAGCTTGCCCAGCGCCACAACGCTCGGCGCCATATCCAGCACGACCGGAAGGTCGTCGGACGGAGCCGCCACGGAGATGGGATTTGTGCCCATGTAGGGCTCAGCGCTGCCGAAGGGCGCGATCTTGCCCTTGAGATTGGTGCAGGCAAATCCGATCATATCCTGCGCGGCAGCAAGCCTTGTGTAATAGGCGGCGGTGCCGAAGTGGTTGGAGCTGTGCACGCTTGCAAAGCAGCAGCCCGTCTCTTTTGCCTTGGCGATGCACCGCTCCATCGCAAATTTTGCCGCCGCCGCGCCCAGCGAGTTGCCGGCGTCCACGACCAGCGTGGAGGTCGATTCCCGCACGATGCGGATGTTGTTTTCACGCGACATCACGCCCGCGTCCATGCGCTGCATATAAACGGCCAGACGGCTCACACCGTGGGTGGACACGCCTGTCAGCTCCGCGTCGATCAGCGCGTCAGCCACCGCTTCCGCGCAGCTCCTCTCCACACCGGAGGCCGTCAGGACCGACACGCAGTAACCCCGCAGCGCAGATGCTTCAAACCTTGGCATAATCTCCCTCTTTTCCGATGGTTTTTTGATTTCCCTGTTTGACTCTATCATAGTGCATCGCCGCGAAAAGGTCAAAGACTTAAATGTGACTACCCATATAGTATTTTTACTATACCGTGCTTGACGGCGCCGTATTTTTTGCTATAATCGAAGAGGAAAACGAGGTGATCTGGATGGTACAGGACCGAAATCCGGAATATTTTCTTGCCATTGCGTCCGAGAAAAGCATTTCGAAAGCCGCGGAGCGGCTGCATATCTCGCAGCCCTACTTGAGCCAATACGTCATCCATCTGGAAAAGGAATTCGGCGTCCGCCTGCTCGACCGCACCAAGTCGCCGCTGGCGCTGACCGCCGCCGGCAAGGTCTACGCCAACTATCTCGAGGACAGCTCGCAGCTCTATGAGCAGCTCTTGCAGGATTTCACACGTTTGAACGCCAGCCGCCGCCAGACGCTCCGCGTCGCCATGAGCAACTGGCGCGCCAGCACGCTCCTGCCGAGCATCCTGCCCGCCTTTTCGCAGGAGCACCCCGAGGCCCATCTTGAGCTGCTTGAGCGCCCGACGAGCGAGATGTTCCGTCTGGTGGCGGACAACACGGTAGACTTCGCCATCATGAACACCAATCTCAATACGCCCGACTACCTGACCACCGAGACCATTCTCTACGAAAAGATCCTCCTGGTCGGCAACCGCGGCAACCGCGCCGCGCAGGCGCTTGCGGAGGCCTGCCGCGCGGGACGGGAGCCGGAGCTCTCCGTTCTCGAGCACGAGCGTTTTGTCCTGCTCTACCCTGAGATCCTGCTCGCCATGCGCGTCAACAACTTTCTCGAACGGGAGCATATCACCGTCGAAAACGCGCTCTACACCACCAACGCCACCACGGCGCTGAACCTGACGGTGGAAAACTACGGCTTCTGCTTCGTCAATGAGACCGCCGTCCACAACGCGCCGAACCGCGGCGAGCTGCTCTTCTTCGACCTCGACTCCCCCGACCTTGTCCACCCGCTGAGCGTGGTCTACAAGAAAAAGCGGCACCTTCTGCCCGCCGCCCGCGCCTTCGTCGATGCCGCGCGCCGCTTCCTGCAATCGCAGTCGTGGCGCAGCGAGTGCGACTGCCGCGTGGAGCACGGCCGTCCGGTATAGCACAGCAAAGCCCGCCTCCGAAGCGATGTCAGAGGCGGGCCTTGTTCATTTCTTTTTCTCGCGCGCCAGAATACTGGAATAAAAGCGCTCGCCGAGGCGGCTGCTCAGAAGGCCGCGCAGCGCCGTGCGCTGCTCGTCCGTCATGGCTGCGGTCGGCACAAGGTAGAGCTGATCGGCCGTAAGGCAGAGCATGAACACGCTCGAAATTTCGATGGCCGAGGCAAGCTTCGCGAGCGCGACCGTGTTGCGGAGCTTCTTCTCGGGGACCTCGACCGAAAGCTTGCCCGCGTCAAAACGCAGAACGTACTCCGTCCCCAGCAGCGACTCGTCGCTTTTGAGGTAGCGCAGCACGCGCTGCTCCTCGCGTCCGAGCAGCAAAAGCATCCAGACAAGATAGGCCGCCGCGATGTAGATCGGAAGGTAGCTCAGGGGAAAGGTACCCTGCACGGCAAGCACGGTGTAAAACGCCACCGCCAGCACGACGACGATGCCCACGCGGAAGGTATTGCGGTTTCGCAGGAACATGGCGTAGAGCGACGCCTGCCGAAACACCTTTTTATTGACGCGGTAACGGATCTCCTGAGCTTCCATGATTCTTCTCTCCTCGCTTGGATTCTTACGCTACAGTATACCGCGCGCCGGGGGCGCGGTCAATGAAAAAATATGAGGGTCCCTTTTCGGGGCCCTCATATTCCGTATCCGGTTCAGCGGAGCTTACTTCTGCTCCTGCTTGGCCTTGTGCTTGTCCATGATGAACTTGGGGCCCTTCTCCCACTTCTTCACGTTGACGAGAAGCAGAGCGACCGCGATCACAAGACCGGTGATATCCGTCAGCGTGCCGGGGATGAACATCAGCAGGCCGCCGGCGATGAACACGATGCGTTCAAGCCAGTTGAGCCTCCACAGCAGCCAGCCCTGGAAGCCGGCGGACATGATGGCAACGCCGATGATCGCGCTGATGGCGACGGAGATGATCTCGCCGACGCTGCCCTGCATCATCATTGCCGGGTTGTAGCAGAACGCGAAGGGCACCATGAAGCCGGCGAAGCCGAGCTTGCAGGCCTCGACCGCCGTGGTCATCGGGTTGGTCTTGGCGATGCCGGCGCCGGCATAGGCCGCGAGGGCGACCGGCGGGGTGATGGCGGACAGGCACGCGAAGTAGAACACGAACAGGTGCGCCGTCAGCGGGGCAAGGCCGAGCTTGATGAGGGACGGAGCGAGGATGGACGCCGCGATAACATAGGCCGCGGTGGTGGGCAGGCCCATACCGAGGACGATGCAGGTGATGGCGGTGAAGAGCAGGGACGGGAACAGCAGGCCGTGCGCCGCCTGGATCATCATATCGCCGAAGATAACGCCGATGCCGGTGATGGAGACCATGCCGACGACGATACCGGCGCAGGCGCAGCCGATGACGATGGACATGGCGCTGAAGCCGGACTTGACCATGGCGCTGGGGATGGTCTTGAGGGTGAAGCGCTTCTTCTTATCGAAGAGCATGACCACGGGCACCGCGCAGGTCGCCCACAGGGCGGAGTAGAGCGGAGAATACTGCGCGACGAGCAGGCAGTAGAGCAGGACCGCGATGATGAGCAGATAGATCCAGCCGTCCTTCATGACCTCGCGGCTCTTGGGAATATCCTTGGGGTCCATGAGCGTGACGTGCGCGATCTCCGTCTGGGACATAACGGCGACGGCGCAGCCCCAGTAATAGAGCAGCGCGGGAATGACCGCCGCGATGACGATGGCGATGTACTTCTGCTCGGTGAACGCGACCATCAGGAACGCGCCGGAGCCCATGACAGGGGGCAGGATCTGACCGCCGGTGGAGGCAACGGCCTCAACGCCGCCGGCGAACTGGGGCTTGTAGCCGCGGGACTTCATCAGAGGAATGGTGAACGTGCCGGTGCCGACGACGTTGGCGACGGCGGAGCCGTTGATGGAGCCCATCAGGCCGGAGGCGACGACCGCGCTGAGCGCGGGGCCGGACTTGATCTTACCGGTGAGGGAGATGGCGATGTCGTTGATGAAGTCGGAGCAGCCCGAGGCCTCAAGGAACGCGCCGAACATAACGAACATGAAGATGACCGTGGCGGAAACGCTCATGGTCGTGCCGAACAGGCCGTCCAGGTCGGTAGCGAGGAACTTGCAGATACGCTCGAGGGAATAGCCGCGGTGCGCGATGGCCAGGGGCAGATTCGGACCGGCGAGCGCATAGGCGATGAAGATGAGCGCGAGGACCGGCATGATGTAGCCGAGGGTGCGGCGGGCGCACTCGAGGACGATGATAACGAGGCAGGCGCCCGCGAAGGTCGCCATCCAGGTCGTCTTGCTCAGACGCTCGGTGAGGTGATGGACCTCGTCCTGCGCCATCCAGACGGAGACCCAGGTGAGGACGACGAGGATCATATCAAACGTGCGGCAGGCGGCGCGGAAGGCCTTGCTGCCGGCGAATTTATCCTTGAAAACGTGCTTGTAGAGAGGCTGGGTGAGCAGGATCAGCGTGAGGGCGAAGCCCAGATGCACGCCGCGCTGCACGGAGTAGTCAAACAGGCCGAAAAAGCCGGTGTAAATATGGAAGGAGGTCATCAGGAAGGCGACGACGGAGGCCATCATAATGAACTTGTCGCCCTTACCCTCTTCGAGAGTTCTCGCTGCTGCCAGTTCGCTGTCAAGCGAGGCGACGTCGATCTCTTTGATTTCTTTCTTATCGGACATAAACGCATCCTTTCTGTTAAGTGGGGGGTCTTAACGAAACCTTAATGAAAAGGGGGAGCCGGAGTTGGGATGTCCCAACTCCGGCCAAAAAATGCTTTTCGCAGGGACGGTCAGATCGTCCTTTTGATCAAGTTTTCAGAATTCCTCGATTAGATGAGGCCCTGCTCGCTGTAGTACTTCTGGGCGCCGTCGTGCAGAGGAATGGGCATCTGGGTGCAGAGGAAGCTGGGATCGGTCATGTCCTTGAGCAGGGCGTTACCGGCAGCCAACTCCTCGGTGTGCTCGTTCATGGCCTTGCACAGATCGTAGACGAGATCCGCGTCCATATCGGCGGTGACGATGATGAGGCACTTGACGCCGAAGGTGTTGGCATCATTGTCCTGACCGGTGTAGGTGCCGGCGGGGATCTTGGTCTGGATGTAGGCAGCGTTGCCCGCGAGGACCTTGTCGATCTCCTCCTGGGTCATGTCGAGGACCTGGATCTCCTTGGTGGCAGCGAGGTTCAGCTGACCGCCGATGGGCAGGCCGGCGAAGCCGAAGGCCGCGTCGAGGATGCCGTCGCCGACGGAGTCGGCGCCGTCGCCGAGGCCGAGGTTCTCAAGGCTGGTGTTGTCCTTAGTGATGTCCATAGCGGCGAAGGCGGCGAGGGTGGCGTTCTCGGTTGCGGAGGCCGCAGGACCGACGGCAACGCGCTTGCCGAGCAGCTCATGGATGTAGGTCAGGCCGGAGCTCTTGAGAGCCACGCCGCTGAGCACGGAGGTGTAGACCGCGCCGATGACGCGCAGGTTGTCCAGCTTGCCGATGTCGGCGAACTTGCCGGTGCCGTTGTAGGCGTTGAGAACGACGTCAGAGGTAGCGACCGCGACGTCGACCTCACCGGTGGAGACGTCCTGGCAGTTCTGGAAGGAGCCGGTGGAGGTCTGGGTATTGCACTTCACACCCTCAACGTTGTTCGTCCAAACCTGAGAGACGGCCGCGCCGGCAGGATACATGGAGCCGCCGGTGTCGGCGGTGCCGAAGGTCATAATGACGTTGCCGCGGGCGGGCTTATCGCCGTCGCTGGAGGCGTCACCGTCGGTGGCAGGCTGCTTCTCGCCGCAGGCGACCAGAGCGAAAACCATTGCCAGTGCGAGGATCAGAGACAATACTTTTTTCATGCTGATATCTTCCTTTCAAAATTTATATACCCGGCTTGCGCCGAATACGACAAAAAAGTTAAATTCTCTGTTCCGGCTCGGAACAGAGAAAAGACCACATGGTCTTTTTCGCGTACGCCGCACCCTTGTGCGGTATGTTTGGTACGTTCACAGCTTATTCATTTTTTATGGACGGATTATAATTCATTCATCCTCGTCTTGTCAAGTCTTTCACAAGCATATTTTCCTGTTTTTTCGATGAAATTTTCTGGTCATTGTCATTCCGCACAGAAATGCTTCTTTCTTTTTGTGCTATCAGTCACTTTCTCCTTTTGTTTTTTCAGCAAAATTCAAATTTCGCCGTAAAAACTTCATATTCTGCCGCATTTTCGCGCCCGCGCTCCCCCTGTATCCGGGGCGTTCAGGAGATGTTTTCCGCCGTAAGGACTCCGTTAAGCGCGCGCAGCCCTTTTCGCGAGAGCAGTGGATCACACGCAAAATGCTTTTGTATGAATATTCATTCTTCTATACATCAATATTTTGCCGTTTTCTTCTTGTTATCTGCTATATCCCACCAAATTAACAGGTTTTATTCTACGCTATTACGATAGCACAGTCAATCGCAAACATCACTTTTTTGGAATTTTAGGATATCTGCACAGCATTTTTCGCCGTTTTTTGACACATCCTTGACATGATCCGTCCGCAGACAGGTCCCATCCCCCAAAGAGTTGCATTATTTCATGCGATGGTTTATAATTCAGGTGATATTTTCCGTGCAAGGAGGAAAATGCGATGAAAGCTAAGGTATATTTCTCCCGCGAGATCACGCCCGAGAAGGTCGTGGCGCTTTACCGTGCCGTGGGCCGCGAACTGCCGGGCAAGGTCGCCGTGAAGCTGCACTCCGGCGAGCAGGGCAACCAGAACTTTTTGGGCCCCGACTTCTGGCGGCCGATGATCGAGGCCGTGCATGGCACGGTGGTCGAGTGCAACACCGCCTACGAGGGCGAGCGCAACACCACCGAGAAGCACCGCCGCACGATGATCAAGCACGGCTGGAGCACGAATTTTGATGTGGACATTCTCGATGCCGAGGGCCCCGATCTGGAGCTTGCCGTTCCGAACGGCAGGAGTATTCAGAAGAACTTTGTCGGCAAGGACATTGCCAACTACGATTCCATGCTCGTCCTCTCCCACTTCAAGGGGCATCCGATGGGCGGCTTCGGCGGCGCGCTCAAGCAGCTCTCCATCGGCTGCGCGTCCTCCTACGGCAAGGCCTACATCCACGGCGCCGGCGAGCCCGAAAAGATCGGGACCGCCGACCACGACAGCTTCCTCGACGCGATGGCGGACGCCGCCTCGTCCGTGGCGGAATATTTCAAGGACAAGACCGTTTTCATCAACGTTATGAAGAATATGTCCGTGGACTGCGACTGCTGCGCCGTGGCTGAGGACCCGTGCATGGCGGACATCGGCATCCTCGCCTCGCTCGACCCCATCGCGGTCGATCAGGCCTGCCTCGATCTGGTCTACGCCTCCGACGATCCGGGCCGCGACCATCTCGTAGAGCGCATTGAGAGCCTCAACGGTGTCCGCACGGTCGAATCCGCGGCGGCGCTGGGCTTCGGCACGCGGGAATACGAGCTCGTGGAGCTGTAACATAAAACGCCATAAGGGAAAAGCACGGGGCTCCCCGTGCTTTTTCTTGTACATTATAATAGGTATGGGTCACAGGAACTTATCCAGCTCGCGCTCGACCTCTGGCAGCTTCTTCGGCGCGGGATGCTCGACGCGATAGCCATCCTTGATGACCATGGAGAGCGTGCGCAGGGCCGAGAGATCCGCGAGCGGATCCTTCGCGCAGACGATCAGGTCAGCCGCCTTGCCCGCCTCGATGGAGCCAGTCTCGCCGTCGATGCCGGCAAGCCGCGCGTTGAGCAGCGTCGCGGTGTGGAGCGCGAAGGCCGGCGTCACGCCGCAGTATTTCACGAAGTAGCACAGCTCGCGCCACATATCGTAGTGCGTGATATAGGGGCAGCCGGTGTCCGTGCCGAGGCCGACCGGAATGCCGTTTGCCAGATTTTCCCGCGCCATAGCGATGATGCCGTCAAAGACGACCTTGCCGTTCTCCTGCTGCTCGTAGGTCGCGTGGGAGACACTGCGGTCAAAAAGCGCATAGGGCAGCGCGGGCGAGAGCGTCGCGACCTGGAACGCGCCCTTTTCCTTGTAGAGCGCGGTGATCGCCGCGTCCGGCTGCGCGCCGTGCTCGATGGAGTCCACGCCGTTTTCCAGCGCCACACGCACGCCCTCGGGGCTTTCGACGTGCGCGGCGACCTTCATGCCAAGCGCGTGCGCCTTATCGCAAGCCGCCTTCACCAGCGCGGGCTGCATCCGCAGCACGCCCGGCTCGCCGACGACCTCGGCGTCGAGCACGCCGCCGGTGATCATGAGCTTGATGAGGTCCGGCTTCTCCGCCGCGATCCGCTCCACATAAGCCGCGGCCTCCTCCGGTGTCTTTGCTTCGTAGGCAAGGGAGCCGGCCATGTGCCCGCCCGGCACGGAGACCGCCATATTGGACGCCACCACGCGCGGGCTGAGGATCTTTCCCTGCGCGGCCAGGTCGCGGATGATCGTGTCGAAGTCCGCCACGCCGCCGACCGTGCGGATGGTCGTTACGCCGCTGAGAAGCTCCGTCTTCGCGTAGCCCTCGCACAGCTTCACGCCGATGCGGCGCGTGAGCGCGTTGGCGGTGATGAGCTTCACGAGCTTCTTCGGGTCGCTCGCCTTTTTCTTCGGCTTGCCGGAGGCGGGCAGATGAACGTGCAGGTTGATAAGCCCCGGCAGCACATACTGTCCGCCGAGGTCCACGACCTCATAGCCCTCGCGGCGCGCCGCGGCATCGGCGACCGCGCCGATGCGCCCGCCCTCAATATAAATATCTCTGCCCGTCTGCGGCGTCATCTTCTCCGTGCCGTCGAGCAGCACGCCGTTTGTGAGCACATAGTTTGTTTCATTCCGGAACATGGCATTTCCTCCGCTCCTTCCGTGTTTGCCTTATCATACCACACCGCTCCACGGCCGGCAAACGGATTTTTTGCGCACTTCGTGCATTCTGCACAATTTCGGGCCGACATTGTTTGACCAAAAGCGGGTGAAAAAACCTTGCATCCGCCGTCGAATTATGGTATCATTACAATAGTTACAAATTGTAACCTTTGATACCGTTCGGCGGCGCGCCCCGTCTGCGCCGCTTTTTCATGAGAATTTGAGGAGGATGCCCTATGAAACTGCGCCACGCGCTCCGCGGCACGGCTGCCGGCCTGCTGCTGGCGGTCTGCCTGACCACCCCCACCCTCGCGCTCACCGGCGTTGTGGACGTCGGCGGCAGCGTTCTGCGTGTGCGCAAGACCGCGAGCACCGGCTCCGCCGTCCTCGATCAGCTGCCAAGCGGCAAACCGGTCGAGATCGTGGACACCGCGACGAACGGGTGGTACGGCATCCAGCTCGGCAGCGTGAAGGGCTACGTCTCCGCAAGCTACATCAAGCTGCTTGAGGAAGCCGCCCCCGTCGTCACGGCAGAAGTCAGCGCGGTGAGCGCCTCTGCCGCGCAGAGTGAGAGCACCTATGTCAAGGTCACCGCAGACGCGCTCAACGTCCGCACCGGCCCCGGCACCGACTATGCGGTCGCGGACGAGCTCGCGCAAGGCAAGGTCGTCAAGGTCCTCGGCGCGCAGGACGGCTGGTATCAGATCGGCAGCGGCTACATCGACGCGGCGTACACCGAGGCCGCCACCTATGAGGAGGCGCTCGAACAGCTCTACATCCGCGTCACGCAGGGTCCGCTCAACATCCGCTCCGGCCCCGGCACCGGCTACTCCAAGGTCGGCTCCCTCGCCAAGGGCCGCTGCGTGAAGGTCGTGTCCGTCCAAAGCGGCTGGTATCAGATCGAGCAGGGCTACGTCAGCGCCGCCTATGTGGAGGAGACGGACTACACTCCCGCCGCCGCTTCGAGCAAGGGTCAGGAGCTTGCGAACATCGCGCTCCAGTACGTCGGTTACAGCTACGTCTATGGCGGGGCCAGCCCGCGCGTCGGCTTTGACTGCTCCGGCCTTGTGCAGTATGCCTGCGCACAGCTCGGCTACTCCATCAACCGCACCGCCTCCGCTCAGCTGCAAAACGGCGTTACCGTTTCGTGGGACGAGCTTGCCCCCGGCGACCTCGTGTTCTTCAAGAAGCCCGGCAGCACCACCTCGAAGCCCGTCACGCACGTCGGTATGTACATCGGCAGCGGTCAGTTCGTCCATGCCTCGGACTACGGCGTCGGCGTCATCGTCAGCAACCTTTCCGACGCCTACTACACCACCGGCTATGTCAGCGCCCGCCGCATCGCGGTATAATGTCAAATCAAAACAGCAGGAGCCTGCGCAGCGCGCAGGCTCCTTTCCTTATGGCTTTTTTCTGTCACACCGGGTAGGCGCCGATGCGCGCGATCTCCGCGTCGCACAGCGCGCCGACCGCGTCGAAGTCCACACAGGGTCGGTAGAGCGCTTCAAGCGCGTCATGCCCGCGCTTGGCGCGCTTGAGGGACGCGACCGCTTCCTCCTCCAGCGCACGGCGGACACGGCGGATGAAGCGCAGGTGCGCCTTTTCGGCGCGGGTCAGCTTCTCCTCCGCCATCGCGTCGACGCGCAGGCGGCGGTAGGGCTTTCCTTCATAGCGCACGCCCTCGCCGGTCGTGACGAACGCAAGGCCCCGTGCGGGGATCAGCAGATGCGCGATCTCCGCGGGCCGCAGCGGGTCGCGGCAAGTCAGAATGTCCTCCCCCGCCTCCAGCGCCGCGTCGCGCAGCCGGCGCAGCACAGGCGCGGCAAGGCCATAGCTGTCGCACAGCTCATAGACACGCGGGCAGAGAGCGTCCACGCTGTCGAAGCGGCACACCTTGCCCTGACAGGTCAGTCCGCCGAGAAAGACGTCCGCCGCGCGTCCCCGCGTCCCTCCGCGACCCTTGAGCTCGCGCGCGGCGATCCCCGCCGCGCGGCGCAGCAGCTTTTCCTCGTCGAAGTGCGCGCGCACCAGAGCGCGGCGCTCCGCGTCCACGCTGCCGAGCGCCCGCAGAACATGGTACGCCTCGCGGTAGGACGCGCGATAGGCGTCGGTCAGCGCCGTCAGACCGTTTGCGACCTCCTTTGCCGCCGCGCTGTCGCAGCACTGCGACAGGTCCACATAGCGCTCATGCGCCAGCGCGTACCGCGGCTCGAGGACGTGGGGCGCGGTGCCGTCCACAATAGCGGTGCCGATGGCGGGAAAAATTA
>ENA-OROK01003318-OROK01003318.1-human-gut-metagenome-genome-assembly--contig:-NODE-3318-length-12795-cov-17.409733_pt1 | contig 12795 bp, 8 predicted proteins | sample MGYA00242127_ERZ509046 | MGnify/ENA primary metagenome ERZ509046 (study PRJEB26280, sample SAMEA2338728) | human gut metagenome | biome: human gut; feature: human-associated habitat; material: faeces... | reverse complement strand
CATTGTCATATCTTTGGATATTTTACGAGGCGTATCTCCAACGCTAAGAACGGAGAAGGAGACACACGTGACTGTCAAACAACCGTAGGCTCTTCATCTTCAACCACCAAGGTGAAAGAAGCGCATACCAAGTTTCACATCTGCAAATGTAACGAAAGAAACACGAACGGCCAAGAAAACATGGCGGCGTATTACTTCCAATTAACGGATTTTCAGTACAAAGCAAGTCGAACAAACTTCCACAGACGCGACATCCTCCCATAAAATTCTTGGCTGTTACCCAAGAAACAGACCGATGAATATTATCAAAGAAACGGGACATAGCCATCGGCTACGCCCCGTTTCTTATTTATAATGGTCAGACTCTCCGCCACTATTATTTCTGGCGGAAAATCCCCATTCCATATATATCACTATTACTCAGACAATGACCAGTCTTCCTTCGTCTTGCGAACGTAAGAAGCATAGCGGCGCTGAGCTGCGCGCTTGGTCTCGTCATAGAGTTCCTGTGCCTGTGCAGGCAATGCCTTCTTCAATGAGAGGAAGCGCACTTCGTGGTCGAGGTAATCCTGGAAGTCATCCCACTTCGGTTCCTTAGAATCGAGGGTGAACGGGTTCTTACCCTGTTCTGCGAGTTCCGGATTGAAACGCCACAGATGCCAGTAACCACAGGCAACGGCACGAGCCTCTTCTGCCTGGCTGCGTCCCATACCGCCCTTGATCTTCAAACCGTGGTTGATACATGGAGCGTAGGCAATGATGAGTGATGGACCGTGGTAAGCTTCAGCTTCCTTGATGGCCCTGAGGCACTGTGCCTGGTCGGCACCCATAGCAACCTGAGCCACGTAGATGTAACCGTAGGTGGTCTGCATCAAACCAAGGTCTTTCTTCGTCACGCGCTTACCGGCAGCGGCAAACTGTGCAATGGCGCCGATTGGAGTTGCCTTGGAAGCCTGACCGCCCGTATTTGAGTAAACCTCTGTATCGAGCACGAGGATGTTAACATCTTCGCCGCTGGCCAATACGTGGTCGAGACCGCCGTAACCGATGTCGTAAGAAGCACCGTCACCACCGATGATCCACTGGCTACGCTTCGTGAGATAGTGGCTCAGATCTGCCAACTGCTTGCAAGCTTCGCAGCCCTTCTCAGCACCAGCCTTGATCATTGGTTCGAGTTTCTCAGCTGCTGCACGGCTGGCGTCAGCATCGTCCTGACCTGCAATCCATTCCTGAGCTGCGGCCTTGAATTCTGCTGGAGTTTCTTCGTGTGCAATTGCTTCCTCGAAGATAGCCTGGATGCGGTTGCGCATCTTCTTGTTGGCCAAAATCATACCCATACCAAACTCACAGAAGTCTTCAAAGAGGGAGTTAGCCCAAGCAGGACCCTGACCCTTTTCGTTGGTGGTGTATGGCGTTGAAGGAATTGAACCAGAATAGATGGAAGAGCAACCTGTTGCATTGGCAATCATCTGACGGTCGCCAAAGAGCTGGCTGACGAGTTTCACGTAAGGAGTTTCGCCGCAACCTGAGCAGGCGCCAGAGAATTCGAAGAGAGGCGTAGCAAACTGAGAGTTCTTCGGATTGAGTTTAACGTCAACGAGATGCTGCTTGCTGGTAACGTTCTTCGTGCAGTATTCCCAGTTGGCAGCTTCGCCTTCCTGACCTTCGAGCGGAACCATTTCGAGTGCCTTGTTGCCCTTCATGCCCGGACATACGTCAACACAGTTGCCGCAACCGAGACAGTCCATAACGTCAACCTGCTGCGTGAAGTGCATACCCTTCATGGCTGCTGGAGCCTTCATCTCGATGGTTTCGCCACCGAAGCCCTTCAGTTCTTCATCGGTGAGAACAAACGGACGGATAGCAGCGTGAGGACATACGAAGTCACACTTGTTACACTGGATACAGTTTTCCTTGTGCCATACAGGAACGAAGGCGGCAACGCCACGCTTTTCATAAGCGGCAGTGCCCTGTTCCCAAGTACCGTCTTCAGAAACCTTGAAGGCGCTCACAGGAAGGAGGTCACCATTCTGTGCGTTGATAGGACGAACGAGGTCAGAGATGAAAGCAGGTTCTTCGCGAACAACCTTCTCATCTTCTGGCAAGTTAGCCCAAGCGGCCTCAACCGTGAGCTGCTGGTATTCGCCACCGCGGTCAACGGCCTGATAGTTCTTGTCAACAACGTCCTGACCCTTCTTGCCATACGACTTCACGATGAATTTCTTCATCTGCTCAACGGCGAGTTCAACAGGGATAACCTCCGTGATACGGAAGAAGGCCGACTGCAAGATGGTGTTGGTGCGGTTGCCAAGACCGATTTCTTGAGCAATCTTCGTTGCATTGATATAATAGACAGTGATGTTGTGCTGAGCGAAATAGCGCTTCACGTTGTTTGGCAAATTCTGTGCCAACTCTTCGCCTTCCCAAACGGTGTTGAGGAGGAACGTACCGTTGTCACGCAAACCGCGGAGCACATCATACATGTGCAGATAAGCCTGAACATGGCAAGCCACGAAGTTCGGGGTCTTGATCTGGTAAGTTGAGCGGATTGGATGGTCACCAAAGCGGAGGTGAGAACAAGTGAAACCGCCCGACTTCTTAGAGTCGTAAGAGAAGTATGCCTGGCAATACTTGTCGGTGTTGTCACCGATAATTTTGATGGAGTTCTTGTTGGCACCGACAGTACCGTCTGCACCCAAACCATAGAACTTAGCCTCGAAGATGCCTTCGCCGCCGAGTGCCATTTCCTTCTCCAACGGGAGAGACTGGAAGGTCACGTCGTCAACGATGCCCAAAGTGAAGTGGTCTTTTGGTTCTGGCAAAGCAAGGTTATCAAAGACGGAGATGATCATGGTCGGCGTAGTGTCGCAAGAGCCGAGACCATAACGACCACCAACGATGACAGGACGGTTTTCAGCATTGTAGAATGCGTCTTTCACGTCGAGGTAAAGCGGTTCGCCATTGGCACCTGGTTCCTTCGTACGGTCGAGCACTGCAATCTTCTTGCAAGTCTTAGGCACAGCAGCCAAGAGGTGCTTAACGCTGAACGGACGATAGAGGTGAACGCTGACCATACCGACCTTCTCGCCCTTGGCGTTCATATAGTCGATGGCTTCGCGGGCAGCTTCAGTCACAGAACCCATGCAGATAATCACGCGCTCTGCATCTTCTGCGCCATAATAGCTAAAGAGTTTGTATTCACGGCCCGTAATCTTAGAAACGGCAGCCATGTATTTTTCAACGATTCCAGGGATGGCATCGTAGTAAGGATTGCATACTTCACGGTGTGCGAAGAAGGTTTCAGGGTTCTCAGCCATACCGCGAGCAACAGGATGCTCTGGCGTCAGAGCGCGGTTGCGGAACTCGCTCACCTTGTCCATCGGAACGAGCGGACGGATATCTTCCATGTCCATCTCTTCAATCTTCTGGTATTCGTGTGAGGTGCGGAAACCGTCGAAGAAGTTGATGAAAGGAACGCGGCCGTCCAAGGCTGCCAAGTGTGCCACGGCTGAGAGGTCCATCACTTCCTGAACAGAACCTTCGCAGAGCATGGCGAAACCAGTCTGGCGGCAAGCCATCACGTCGCTGTGGTCACCGAAGATACAGAGCGAATGGGTGGCCAAGGTACGGGCTGAGACATGGAATACGCAAGGCAGCAATTCGCCGGCGATCTTATACATATTAGGGATCATCAGCAAGAGACCCTGAGAGGCGGTGAACGTCGTGGTCAGTGCGCCAGCTTGCAACGAACCGTGAACGGCTCCGGCTGCACCACCTTCAGACTGCATTTCCTGAACGTGTACGGTGTCGCCGAAGAGGTTTTTGCGGCCTTGTGCCGCCCATTCGTCAACGTGTTCTGCCATTGGAGAAGATGGCGTAATGGGGTAGATGGCAGCAACCTCAGAAAACATGTACGCGATGTGCGCTGCGGCTTGGTTACCGTCACAAGTAATAAATTTCTTGTTTGCCATAAACTTTTTAGAATGTGCCATACTGGGTGTCTGCATGCCAGAAGTTGGAGCGTCGCGCACACCAGCGCTTTTCTCCCAACTCTCTCTGCAGGTGCCCACACGGCTTGTTAACTATGTAGAATTGTTATATCCGAATATCTTTGGAGGCGGACTTGTAGCTACCGACAAAACCAGCTCCCGCCAGGAGCCTTGTCCCTTCTCGCCACCCGCCAACCACGTTCAAACGTCAAAACGCTGACAACTGATAGAATATCATTCGTCGGCGACCTCTGTTCTTGCGTTCTTTGCTGCAAAGGTACTTACTTAGTTTTAATTTGCAAAATTGGCGTTGCAGAAAAATAAAGGGTTTCTCTAAAAAAACATTCTACGGGGCGCAATGCACGAGAAAACCAAAGTTTTTGATTCAGTTTTCAAGCGGCGATGTCCTCCGCAAGCTTTTTTCTCCTCCTCTCATGCTCCTTTTCTCAACACGCCTCTCGCCTTTTCGATGATGGTGTCTATGCTCCGCGCATAATCTTCCGACGTGATGTCCACCGCCACATCGGGCGCTATGCCCAGTTCTGTATGTTGCATCTCGCGGTTGAACATCGGGCAGGCGGAGAAGCGCAATGTCCATCCGTTGGGGATCTCTGATACGAAGGGCATTCCCGAACCGCCGCCGGTCTGGTCGCCCACGATGGTGACATTGGGCAATCCTTTCAGGAACATCACAAAACTGTTGGCGGCGCTATACGTGCGCCGGTTTGTCAACACCGCCACGGGTTTCTGCCAACGCAAACCCTCGAAGGGATCGAGATAGATGGCTTTTGGCGAGGAGAAATCGTCGTGTCCACGCCCTGTCTTGTGACACATATAGCCGGCGAGGGTACGCTCATTCACGAAGAGCGAAGCGAGTTTTTCTGCCGACGTAAGCATGCCGCCGCCATTGCTGCGCACGTCAACGATGAGACCATCGCAGAGCGCCAGCGCTCGCATCATCTCATGGAGGTTGCCGCTGCCAAACCCATTTTCAAACGAGGGGCAACGCACGTAGCCGATGTTGTCGTCAAGGATGCGGTATGACAAACCGGAAGTGATGGTGTAATCGGTGGTGCGTCCGAGATAGGCCCGGATGATGGAGTCGGAATAATTCATCGGATGGTTGTCAAACCATTCGCCGTAGCGCGATGTCCCCATAGCCGACGAGAGGTTGACATGCCCGTCACGGAGTTCACGCGTCAAGTCAGATAGCACCTCAAAGAGCTGCTGTCCCGTCAGTTTGTCATTGACTTGCGAAGCATACCGTCCGTGCACCTCGTCCCAGTCAAGCCCATAGGCCGCTTTTTTATAGGAGAAAAAGCAGTAATGCTCGTCAAGCGTCTGCCAGAGCAACTCGAAATTGCCGCGCGGCGTGTTGTCGGGCACGTCTTCGGTGATGCAGGATGTCAAGAGAAGAACTGACAACAATATGGAGAATATTTTTGGAAGATGTATCATACGAAGGTTTATAAGTAGGTAGCCTGAATTATTTTTTCACCATTAGTAATGTTGAAAGAATAAGTTCCGCAATTTTGCACCTGCATTTTTGAGCTATTTTTGAGCTTATTCGAAGGAGCAATGCGAGCATTGTGACTGAGAATAAGTTCGAAAAGAGCCGAAAAGGCAGGTGAGTAAATAAAATATTTCTTGCCAACGGCAAAATTGCGGAAGTTATTTTTTCAACATTACTTACTAATCTCTGACGAGCCGTAGGCGTCGCGTATATCCAATCATAAACGTGTGGTTCCACGCATGATATTTCAGTCCGCCGAGATGGCTTTGCACGATGTCGGCCTGATACCCAACAGACACCTTTGCCCCGAGCACGGGGATGCGGCAAAGGGTTGTCCAGCGCAACGAGGGGGCATTGAAGGGATGGGTGACGCGCACGTTGTGGTCGGAATGCCCCAAGGAGAACATTTCGTAATACGACTGCCCGTAGGTGGGGGTAAACGCCAGACCGAGCAACGGGACATCCATCTGCGAATTGACCGACCACTTCCGACGCCCCACGCGGAAAGCATAGTCGGCCGTCACTGAAGGTCCCACATGTAGCGCCACGCGCCCTTCTGCCGGATTGTTGCCGCCGTTAAGACTGTAGGTGATGCCGCCGCCAGCCTCAGCCTGTCCGCCAACTCCCAGGCGCAGCCCCGGCGCGGGGCACCAGTTTCGGTGCCACGCCACGGCAGCCGTGAAGCGGCCGTCATAGAAATGGTTGTCTTTGGTTGGCGAAGCGGTGTAACTGCCCTGGGCCTGAAACCATCCCTGCACCGTCACCTTTCCACGCCCCCATCGCGCCAAACGTTCGGAACGGTGGGCCACGGAGAACGCCGGACCGGTATATTCAAGCGGCGAAAGATAGGTGGCGAGCACATTGGCATGCCCGGCAGCAAAAAGCCAGTCGTGAACGGACTCTCGCGTGGAGGTGCTGTCGGAAACAGACTGCGCCCGCAACATGGCGGGACTTGCCATCAGCATCGCTACTGCAAAGCGCGTCAGATATTTCATATAAAAATCAAGTGTTCGAAAATAATGGTACTTCTTCTCCGGCCTGGCCGGATGCAACGACAAAGATACAACAAAAAACAGGCCGACATTCAAAATCTCTGGTTTTTTCCCCTACAAGCTGCCTCGAAAAGGAGCAGACTGATTCTCCTACCTGTTCCCTCAGGATGTTCAAAATTGAAATATTAAGTTGATGAAGATTATGCGGAAAAAGCCTTGTCTGCGGCCCTGCGCGGGCTGAAAGCCCAACAAGTCCAGAGGCCCCAGGGCAACGCCCTGGGTAGGGTGTTCAAAATCCAGGAAAATTTCGGTTCGTTTTTGAGCAAATAGCAAGCGAGTGCGGCATCGCTGCAAGGGGCATCACGCGAACATTTGGCGGAGACCTGGGGCGAAGCACTGTAGCTCACTTTGCTCGCAAAGTGAGGGGGGCGAATATTGTGGCGGACAAGCACTGAAAATCCAACAAAGTCATGCCCCAGAGCGTTGGTCATGTTCGCTACGTGTTCGTGGCCCTCACTTTGCGAGCAAAGTGAGCTACAATGCTGGCGCCGCAACAGACGATTGTGTGGGTCTGTGAAATTCTCCGCTACGAGGGTGCTACCGCTAACCTTTGATATTTCAATTTTGAACGCCCTACCTTTCAGAGGCGCTGTCGCCTCTCTACCAATCTTGATTTTCCTAGATTTTGAACACCCTACCTGCCCCCCCAGAAAACACAAGTCGCAAATCCTGCATCCCAACTTGTCGGCGAACGCCGTCCCAGATTCATCCGTTTCATATCCCAGACGCGACCGTCTCTCGTCCCAGACGCGAACGCGCCTCCTCCCAGAGACGAATGCGTCTGGGCCCACGTTCGCCAAGAGGCATAGGCATAAGATTGTGGATGACAAATCCTTAATTAGCATAGATTGCCCTTCTGTCTTGAATCTATAGGGCAAGAGGTGTTTTCCTGACTTCGTCATTGCGTCACCAAAATTAGGTGACGCAATGATACAAAATATTGCTTATCAGCAAGTTATAAAATGTATGGTTTTTGAGTAACGAAGTCAGGAAAGCTTGTAAGGAGCTATTATCAAGAGAAAACCAATCGCCTTGTCTACTCGTTCCTTGTCAACTCGTTTCTTTTCAACTTGTCTGCTGTTTAGCAAGTTGGAAACTTGCTAAACTTTAATCCGTTATACTTACAAGTAGGTATTTTCAGCGGAATACCTATTTTTGGGTATGCTCTGAATTTGGCGGTTTTTCTTATAATTTCTATTTTTGCATTCGTGAAAAGAATCGTATTTGTGCAACCAATTTATGCGGTTTATATATAGGTATATAAAGTTAAAAATATTATTGTATTATGATTATCGAAAATGTTCATGCAAGAGAAATCTTGGATTCTCGTGGCAATCCTACAGTAGAGGTTGAGGTATTATTAAAGTCTGGCATGGTTGGCCGTGCATCAGTTCCGTCAGGTGCTTCAACTGGTGAGAATGAAGCACTGGAGCTTCGTGATGGCGACAAGAGCCGTTATTGTGGCAAGGGAGTATTAAAGGCTGTAGAGAATGTCAATAACGTGATTGCTCCGGCTTTGGTCGGATTCTCTGCCTTAGAGCAGCGTGCTATCGACTATAAGATGTTGGAGCTGGATGGCACTAAGACCAAGTCAAACTTAGGTGCCAATGCCATTCTTGGCGTATCGCTTGCTGTGGCTCATGCTGCTGCCGAGTATCTCCATATCCCGCTGTATCGCTACATCGGCGGTTGCAACACTTACACCCTTCCAGTTCCTATGATGAACATCATCAACGGTGGTGCTCACTCTGATGCTCCAATCGCTTTCCAGGAGTTTATGATTCGTCCTGTGGGTGCTCCTAATGAGAGGGAGGCAATCCGTATGGGTGCGGAGGTGTTCCATGCCTTGGCAAAGCTCCTGAAGAGTCGCGGACTTTCCACTGCTGTCGGCGACGAGGGCGGTTTCGCTCCTGCACTCAATGGCATTGAGGACGCCCTTGAGAGCATCTGCCAGGCAATCAAGGATGCCGGTTATGAGCCAGGAAAGGATGTGAAGATTGCCATGGACTGCGCAGCCAGCGAGTTTGCTGTTCAGGAGAACGGTGAGTGGTATTACGATTACCGCCAGCTGAAGGACGGCAAGAAGAAGGATCCTAACGGCAAGAAACTCACAGCTGCTGAGCAAATCAAGTTCTTGGAAGAACTGATTACCAAATATCCTATCGATTCCATCGAGGACGGTCTTGACGAGAACGATTGGGACAACTGGGTGAAGCTTACGGCTGCCATCGGTGACCGTTGCCAGTTGGTTGGTGACGACCTCTTTGTTACGAACGTGAAGTTCTTGGAGAAGGGCATCAAGATGGGCGCTGCTAACTCTATCCTTATCAAGGTGAACCAGATTGGCTCGCTTACAGAGACCTTGGATGCTATAGAGATGGCCCATCGTCATGGCTACACCACTGTCACGTCACACCGTTCAGGTGAAACAGAGGATACGACAATCGCCGATATCGCTGTGGCAACCAACTCTGGTCAGATCAAGACAGGTTCGATGAGCCGTACCGATCGTATGGCAAAGTACAACCAGCTTATCCGTATTGAGGAGCAGTTGGGAAAGAACGCTGCTTACGGCTATAAGAAACTGAAATAGAATAGATTAATAATTATAGAATAAGTCATAGTCCAATCGAGTAGGAGGAAAACGAAGCAGTTTTCTTCCTACTTTCGTTTTCCGACCTCTCACACCACCGTACGTGCGGTTCCGCATACGGCGGTTCCTGACAACGACGGGAGCTTGGCTGAAAGGTTTCAAGCAACTTATATTCCGAAATAATAGGCCAGCGCCCCTTCCCTTTCAACATTCAGTCTGTCGTCTGAGGCAGAATTTATCTGCTCTGCATTGCTAAACACGGCAAAATTCGTAGCTTTGCAATATGAACAAACTGACCATTCTCATTATTTATACGGGAGGCACTATCGGCATGATAGAGAATCCCGAAACGGGTGCTTTGGAAAACTTCGATCTGGAGCACTTCCAGCATAACGTGCCTGAGCTCAACCGCTTCAACTATGAAATCGACGCGCAGACGTTTAATCCGCCCATCGACTCGAGCGACATGGAACCGAAATACTGGATTAAACTGGCGCAGCTCATCAGCGAACAATACGACCGCTACGATGGTTTCGTGGTGCTGCACGGCACAGACACGATGGCCTACACGGCATCTGCCTTGAGTTTTATGCTTGAGAATCTGGGCAAACCGGTCATCATCACGGGCTCCCAACTGCCCATCGGACAGCTGAGAACAGACGGCAAGGAAAATCTCCTGACGAGCATCGAAATCGCTGCGGCACGCGATGCCGACGGCACGCCCATCGTCCCAGAGGTCTGCATCTTCTTTGAAAACCGCCTGATGCGCGGCAACCGCACGACGAAAATCAACGCGGAGGGCTTCAACGCTTTCCGGTCTTACAATTGTCCGTCACTGGCCCACGCCGGCATCCACATAAAATACGAACGCCACCTCATCCGTCGCCCAGACCCCACACGCCCGTTCCAGCCGCATTTCTTGATGGACAATCATGTCATCATCCTCACGCTCTTCCCGGGCATCCGCAAGGAATATGTTGAATCGGTGTGCCGCCTCAACGGGGTGCGGGGCATCATTCTCAAGACGTTTGGCTCTGGCAATGCGCCGCAGAAACCGTGGCTCATCAAGATTCTTCGCGAACTCGTCGACCGCGGTGTGATCATCGTCAACATCACGCAGTGCTCTCAAGGAGCGGTGGAGATGCAACGCTACGGAACGGGCCTGCAACTGCTGCAAGCGGGCGTGCTCAACGGACACGACAGCACCGTGGAAGGCATGGTCACGAAAATGATGTTCCTCCTGGGACACGACTACAAATGGGAAAAAATCACGCGACTCATGAACGAGAGTATCGCAGGAGAAATCACGGTGTGACAAACACCGTACCCATTGTATATACTACACGCATTATATATAATACCGTACATATTATATATTATACCCATTATATATTATACCACACCCACTAACTTATACCACCCACCTCGATGCGCCACACTATCTTCCCCCTCCTCTTCTTCCTCACGCTCTTTCTCGCCGGCTGCCATTCTTCGGAAGTCAGCGAGGCAGAGCCATTGCGCCATGCCACCCTCCTGCGCATGGAACTCGCCGACAGTTTCACCCGTGTGGAAGTGCGCGATGCCTGGCACGAGGGGCGCCCTCTGCAAACGTATGTACTCGTCCCCCGCTCGCAACGCGTGCCAAGCAATCTGCCGGAAGGCATTTTGGTGCGCACACCATTGAAACGCGTGGTGGTGTTTTCGTCCGTACACGCCGCCCTGCTCCACGACCTCTCGTGCGAGAAGCAGCTCGTGGCCATGACCGACACAACCTATGCTGTCGACCCACGCCTCAAAGAGGGTTTGCGTCAAGGGCGCATCGCTGATGCTGGCAGTAGCATGGCGCCCAATGTGGAACGCCTGCTGGCCCTGAAGCCCGACGCTGTTTTCGTGTCGCCGATGGAAGGCGCGAGCTATGGTTTGCTGGAGAAAGCCGGACTGACTCTGGTGCAGTGTGCCGACTATCTGGAGACGTCGGCGCTCGGCCGCGCGGAATGGATGCGTTTCTTCGGCCGACTGCTGGGCGCGGAAACGCAGGCCGACAGTCTGTTCTCCGACATTTCGGAACGCTACGACTCGCTCCGTCAGGCGGTGGCCTCCACCACTGAGCGCCCATCGCTGCTTTGCGACACGAAGCAAGGCACGGCCTGGTACACGCCGGGCGGAAAGAGCTATCTGGGGCAACTTTATGCCGACGCCGGGGCGAACTATCTGTTTGCCGACCGCCCAGAAAGCGGTTCTGCGGCACTTTCCGTGGAGACGGTGCTGGCGCGTGGACATGAAGCGGACGTGTGGCTCATTAAATATGGAGCGGCAAACGATTTGTCGTACACGCAACTGGCAACGGACTATGCGCCCTACAAAAGTCTGCGTCCGTGGCAGGAACGCCACATCTGGGGATGCAACACGCTCCGCATCCCGTTTTATGAGGAAGCGCCGTTCCACCCCGACCGCCTGTTGCAAGACATCGTGAAAATCCTCCATCCCTCTCTCCTGCCCCACCATCGCCTGCGCTATTATTCTCCATTGCCAACGCCATGAAATTTCTCCTGCCTTTCTTGCTCCTGCCTCTGCTTGCCCTGACGGCGCTGTGCCTCGGTGATGTGCCGACACCGCTGTCGGAAGTGTGGCATGTGCTCACAGGGCAAGCATCGCCAGATGATTTGGCGTCGTTCATCATCTTGCAGGTGCGTCTTCCGCAGATGCTCACGGCCCTGCTCTGCGGCTGCAGTCTGGCGGCGGCGGGCCTCGTGATGCAAACGGTGTTTTCCAATCCGCTGGCCGACCCTTCGCTCTTGGGGGTCAATGCGGGAGCCGGATTAGGAGCGGCCATTGCGATGTTGCTCTTGGGCGGCTCGCTGACGGCGGGGGCGGTGTCGCTCGGCGGCTATCTGCTGACGGTGGCGGCCTCGTGTCTCGGTGCCTTTGCCATTGTCCTTCTGCTAATGAGCCTCTCGGCCCTCTTCCGCAGCAACCTCCATCTGCTTGTGGCTGGCGTGATGATCAGTTTTGCCGCCTCGGCCCTCATCTCCATCTTCAGTTTCTTCGCCACCAGCGAGGGGCTGCAAACCTACGTGGCATGGGGCATGGGGGATTTCGGCAGTGTCACGCTGGAGCGCCTGCCGCTCTTCGCCGCCCTACTCTTGGGCTTGCTGGCCCTGCTCTTTCTGCAAACGAAAGCGCTCAACGCGCTCTTGCTCGGTGCCGACTATGCCCGCAACCTGGGCATCCGCCCGAAACGTGCCCGCACCCTGCTGCTCTTCACGGCGGGGGCCCTCTGCGCGGTGGTCACGGCGCTCTGCGGCCCGATTGCTTTCATCGGTCTCGCCGCCCCGCAGGTGGCCCGCTTCGTCCATCAAACGGCCAACCACCACACGCTCCTCCCCATGAGCCTGCTCTGGGGGGCCAACATGGCGCTCTTGGCGCTCCTCCTCGGCCACGCGGTGCCCGGCGGCCTCACCCTGCCAGTGAATGCCATCACGCCACTGATGGGCGTGCCGGTGGTGATGATGCTGCTAACGAGAAGGGGGTGACAGCGCCTCTGAAAGGTAGGGTGTTCAAAATCCAGAAAAAATCAAGATTGGTAGAGAGGCGCAGCGCCCCTGAAGGGGGCTCATATTTAGGGTAGGGGCTTGCCCCTACCTCTTG
>ENA-OROK01003296-OROK01003296.1-human-gut-metagenome-genome-assembly--contig:-NODE-3296-length-12866-cov-4.470299_pt1 | contig 12866 bp, 9 predicted proteins | sample MGYA00242127_ERZ509046 | MGnify/ENA primary metagenome ERZ509046 (study PRJEB26280, sample SAMEA2338728) | human gut metagenome | biome: human gut; feature: human-associated habitat; material: faeces... | reverse complement strand
GGAGACCCGGAGAAGACGCTCTTCAAGGCCGAACTTTCGTCGCGTTTCGAGACCGAGGCGCAGGCCGAAACCTTCCTGCAAAGCTGCATCGGCGCCACATTCACGGTGGCCAAGGCCGAGGAGAAACCCGCACAGCGCTACCCCGCGCCGCCGTTCACCACCTCGACGCTCCAGCAGGAGGCGGGCCGCAAGCTGGGCATGTCCGTATCGCAGACGATGTCCGTCGCGCAGCACCTCTACGAGCAGGGTCTGATCACCTACATGCGTACCGACTCGGTGAACCTCTCGCAGCAGGCGCTGGCCCAGTGCAAGGAGGAGATCACGAAACTCTACGGCGAGAAATATTCGCGCTGGTTCAACTACAAGACCAAGACCAAAGGTGCGCAGGAGGCCCACGAGGCCATCCGCCCGTCGTACATCGAGCGTCAGGAGATCGAGGGCACGCCCGCCGAGAAGAAGCTCTACGACCTGATCTGGAAGCGCACGGTCGCCTCGCAGATGGTCTGCGCCGAATTGGACCGCACGACCATCACCATCGACATGTCGGGCAGTTCGAACCAGTTCGTCGCACAGGGCGAGGTGGTCCGTTTCGACGGCTTCCTGCGCCTCTACTCCGAATCCACGGACGACGACCAGGCTGCCGAGAGCGGCGAGGGGCTGCTGCCGAAACTCACGGCCGGCGACCGGGTCCTCCCGTCGCAGATCACCGCCACGGAGCGCTTCACCTCGGCTCCGGCGCGCTATAACGAGGCCTCGCTCGTCAAACGCCTCGAAGAGCTGGGCATCGGCCGTCCTTCGACCTACGCCCCGACGATCACCACGATCATCAACCGCGGCTACGTCGTCAAACAGAACAGGGACGGGCAGAAGCGCAACTACGCACAGCTGACGCTCACGGGCGAAAAGATCGCCTCGAAGACCCTCTCGGAAAACTACGGCAAAGAGAAAAACCGACTTTCGCCGACCGACATCGGCATGGTGGTCAACGATTACCTGGAGGAGCAGTTCGGCCCGATCATCGACTACAACTTCACGGCCAGCGTAGAGAAGGAGTTCGACCGCATCGCCGAGGGCGACATCACCTGGGACAAGATGATCGACGAGTTCTACGGTCCCTTCCACAAGATGGTCGATTCGGCCATCACGACGCAGACCGCCAAGACGCGCGAAGTGCGCATTCTGGGCAACGATCCCAAGACGGGGCACATCGTGAAGGCGCGCATCGGCCGTTACGGCCCGATGGTCGAGATCGAAGGGAACGAAGGCGAGAAGGGACGCTTCGCGTCGCTCAAGAAGGGCCAGCTGATCGAGTCGATCACGCTCGAAGAGGCGCTGGAGCTTTTCGCCCTGCCCCGCGACCTGGGACAGCTGGACGGCGAGGAGCTGATGGTCGGCATCGGCAAGTACGGTCCCTACGTGCGCTACGGAAAGTCGTTCGCGTCGCTGGCCAAGACCGACGACCCCTACACGATCGGCTACGACCGCGCCGTTGAGATCGTCCGCGCACACCAGGCGGCCGCGGCCGCGGCCAACACGCCGCTGAAGAGTTTCCCCGAAGATGCCGACATGCTCGTCAAGAACGGCCGCTACGGACCCTACATCGCCTACAAGGGCAAGAACTACCGCCTGCCGAAGGGAGCGAAGCCCGAGGAACTCACCCTCGACGACTGTCTGAAGATCGTCGCAGGATCGAAAAAGTAACCGCCCCGGACAAGAGGGGAAGGGTCTGGCCGCAAAACGGAAAACCCTCCCCGGAACAAAAGGGCCTGGCCGCAAAACAGAAAAACCGTACCGAGATAAAAGGGTCTGGCCGCAAAACGGAGAAACCGTACCGGGACTGCGAAACGACCCGCAAGAAAGCAAACACCGAAAACCGAACGATTGATGAAAAAACCGATTCTCGCCGCACTTGCGCTCTGCTACGCGCTCGGAGCCGCGGCACAAACGCCCGACACGGCCGCCCCGGAAGGCTACCGTTTCACCGACGTCAAAATCCTGCCCGTCACCCCGGTCAAGGACCAGAGCCGCAGCGGAACCTGCTGGTGTTACTCGACCCTCTCGTTCCTCGAAAGCGAAATCCTCCGCGCCGGAGGTCCCGAACTGGACCTTTCGGAGATGTGGATCGTGCGCAACATCTACTTCGAAAAGGCCGTGAAATACGTCCGCCTGCACGGCTCGCTGAACCTCGCCGTCGGCGGACAGGCCCACGATGTGCTGCACGGCATCGAGGCGTACGGCATCGTCCCCGAGGAGGTCTATCCGGGACTGAACTACGGCTACGACAAGCCCAATTTCGACGAGATCGACGCCGTGATCAAGGCCTACGCCGACGCGGTGATCAAGGCCGGCGGGAAGCGCAGCGACAGCCGCCTCACGACGGCCTGGCAGGCCGGGCTGAACGGCATCCTCGACGCTTATTTCGGCCCGATGCCCGGGAAGTTCACCTACCGGGGCAGGGAGTACACCCCGGCGTCGTTCGCCGCATCGCTGCCGATCGACCTCGGCGACTACATCGAATTCACCTCGTTCACCCACCACCCCTTCTACACGGAGTTCGCCATGGAGGTTCCCGACAACTGGAACTGGGACAAGGTATGGAACGTGCCCCTGGACGAGTTCATGCAGATCATCGACAACTCGCTGGAGAAGGGTTACACGATCTCCTGGGGAACCGACGTGAGCGAGAAGGGGTTCAGCCGCACCAAAGGTCTGGGCATCGTCCCTGAAGCCGACCTCGAAGGCATGCAGGGAACCGAAGCCGAGAAGTGGGGCAAACTCACCCAGAAGGAGAAGGACGAGGCGCTCTACAAGTTCGACAAACCCGGCAGGGAGCGCACCGTCACGCAGGAGCTTCGCCAAAAGGGCTACGACAACTACGAGACCACCGACGACCACGGCATGCAGATCGTGGGCACGGCCACCGACCAGAACGGAACGCCCTACTACAAGGTCAAGAACTCGTGGAACACGACAGGTCCCTACGACGGCTACTGGTATTTCTCGCGCCCGTTCGTCGCCTACAAGACGATGACCGTGCTGGTCAACAAAAACGCCGTTCCGAAGGCCATTCTCAAGAAAATCGGCGTCAAATAGACCGACGATCCCCGCAACGACAAAACAGCCCGGCTTGCAAAAGCCGGGCTGTTCGTTTATCGAAGTTTAAGTTTTTAAGTCTACCGAAAGGGAGATTTTACATCTCGCGCAGTTTGATGCTCTCTCCCAACATAATCAGGGCGGTACGGAACCACTCGTTAATCCTTGCTTTCATACTAAATAATTTTAATTAATTCTTAAAATATTTTATCATTTAAGACAGGACAAAAGTAGTGCGCGGAAACCAAACTTCCAAATATTTTATTAAGATTTTTTATAAAATTTGTAATTTTTTTGAATAAATCTCTATTCTTCGATCTCGACGCCCAGCAGACGGGCCAGCTCAACAGCCTGCAATGGACTAATTTTCAATCCTTTCAATTCAAACGACCCGATCTCGCGAACGCGAATGCCGCGGATGTCTGAATCGGCGAAAGAAAGTCCGCGCAGGCGGGTGCCGAAGAATTCGGCCTGTGTCAGGTCGCACTGCGCAAACTCGACACGTTCGAAACGGCAGTCCCCGAAAGCGGCGCCATGCATCGGACAGCCCGCAAAACGCACCGTGCGCAGCCGCGAAAAGGCGAAATTGGCGAACTCGCCCTTGCAGCGTTCGAACAGCAGGTGGTTGAGCGCGGTTTCGGCGAAATTCGTTCCCGAAAGTTTGCAGTCGGCGAACCGTACGCGGTGGAGACTGCACCCCAGCAGGTCGGCGTTCGAGAAATCGCAGTTGCGGAAAACCACGTCCGAAAACTGCGAACGGGCAAGCTCGCTCCCCGCGAAGAGACAGCCCGTGAAGAGGCATCCCTGCACCGAAAGGTGCTCGCGGTCGAGCGATGCGAAGTCCGCAGCGCGGAACGAAGCGTCGGCGATCTCCTCGTCACGGGTCATCCGAACGGGATCAGCGGACGCTGCTGACTCCCGGAGCAGTTGCGGTGCGGCGATTTCCATGGGCGGCAATTGTTTGAATTGCCGCAAAGGTAGGAATTTTTACTCGTTTCGTTACTACTTCCGGGGGTTGGGATTGTTCATTTTGCGCAACCGGAAATATTGGTTATCTTTGCTGTCGACTCCGAGCTCCAAATTCATGAAAAAGACCTGTTTCCTTCTCCTCACCGTTTTGCTGACGACAGCCGCGCTGCGCGCGTCGGCCCAGAACAAGGACACCTCGAAGGAGAATTTCCCATCGACCGAAACTACGCTTTCACAGATCGGACAGGCCGAGGCGCACCCGAACGCCAGGCACGTCCGGATGGCCGACACTTCAGCCCTCGCCGCTCCGGTGAAACGTCCGGGGCTGATCCGCCGCATCATCGACTATTACAGCCGTTCGAACGTGGACCGCACCTTCGAAAAGAAGATCGACTGGAGCATCGCCCCGGGACCCAACTACTCCTCGGACGTAGGCTTCGGCATCGGATTCCTGCTGGCGGGACTCTACCGGCTCGACCGCACCGACTCGGTCACCGCACCGTCGAACATTTCGATTTACGGCAACTTCACGACCGAGAAATTCGTGCTGCTGCGCTTTTCGGGCGACAACATCTACAACCACAACAAACAGCGGCTGAGCTACTCGGGCGCATTCGTCTACTTCCCCGGCGCCTTCTACGGCGTGGGTTACAACGCCGGCAAGGAGGGTTACGCCCAGGACCTCACCACGACGATGGGCGCCTTCCGCATCTCCTACTGCACCTCGCTCGTGGGCCGCTTCTACATCGGCGTCAGCGGCGGCATCGACTACTCCGGAGCCAAGTACAAAAATTCGGGCATGGCCGACCGCATGAACGGCATCCAGGCCGACGTAGAGTCCGGAAAACCGGTTCCGGGCGGCAAGATGGGCGAGCTTTACAACCTCTGGCAGGAGGGACGCTACGACCCTGCGAAACAGGACCCGTTCTCGAATTACATCGCCACGACGGGCGACAAGCCCAACGCCTTCAACGCCAATGTCGGGCTTTTCGCCCAGTACGACACGCGCGACGTGACGTTCAACGCCTCGAAGGGCATCTTCATCAAGGCCGAGGCCAAATGGTATCCCGAATGGCTGGGAAACACGCGCCGCACGTTCGGACGCTTCACGCTGACCTTCGACTTCTACCAGAAACTCTGGAAAGGGGCCGTGCTGGCCTGCGACCTCTACGCCGACGCCACGACCGGAACCCCCTCGTGGCACATGTACGCCAAAATGGGCGGCATGGAACGCATGCGCGGTTACTACGAGGGACGCTACCGCGACAAAAAACTGGTGGAAACGCAGATCGAACTGCGGCAGAAAATCTACCGCCGCCACGGCATCGTGGGATGGATCGGCGGCGGGCAGGTCTGGGGCACGGAGAAATTCCGCTGGGGAAACACGCTTTGCAGTTTCGGCTGCGGCTACCGCTTCGAATTCAAGAACCGCATGAACATCCGCCTCGATTACGGCTGGGGCAATTTCGGCAACCAGAATCTGCCGTGGGACCGCAAGCGATCCTCGGCGTTCCTGTTCACCGCCTCGGAAGCATTCTAAAGAATATATACGAGGATAAAACCTTCGTCCAGAGAGACGGAGAGCCTGACCGGCTCTCCGTTTCCGATCCGTCCCGCCAGCGTCCCGGCAGCAAGGTCGAGCCGCACGACGTGCAGATCCCTCCGGAAATCCAGCTCCCGGCGTCCGGCATACTTGTAGAGCGTCTCTTTTGCACACCAGACGATCCCCGGCAGAAGCGGGTCGTCGGAAAGGGCCTCCTCTTCAGGCGTCAGGTAGCGGCTCGCGGCGCGTCTGAAATCGCGCGTTGCGGGTTCGATGTCCACGGCGCAACGCTCCGGGGAGGCGCAGACCGCGATGCGGCCGGCGCAATGGGCGACGGAGATATGGACGGCCCGGTTCGTCAGCACCGGGGCGCCCAGCGCATCGTAGGCGATCCCGACGTCGTCCCCCAGTTCGCGGCGCACCACAGCCCGCCACGTAAGGAACTCGGCCCGGCGGCGTTCCGACACGAACCCGGCTGCCGCGGCACGTTCTTCGGAAGTCGTCCACCGGGCGGACTCTTCGGCCGTCAGCGGCGGCGATGTCCACAGGGCCGGAATCATTGAAGGTCGACGCGGATTTTATCGACCCGGTGGCCGTCCATCTCCTGCACCGTGAAACGCAGGTCGTGCGAAGTGAAGACGTCGCCTTTGCGCGGAAAGTCGCGTTTGAGTTCGAGCATCAGCCCGGCAAGGGTTTCGGCCTCGCCCCGGACGTCGGCGAAAACGTCCTCGCCGATGTCGAGGATACGCTCGAAATCCCCGAGGTGGGTCTTTCCCTCGAAAATATAGCTCTTGGCGTCGAGCCGCGTGTAGAAGCACTCGTCGTTGTCGCTCTCGTCGGAAATCTCGCCGACGATCTCTTCGATGATGTCTTCGAGCGACACCAGCCCCAGCGTCGAACCGTACTCGTCGACGACGATGGCCATGTGGACCTTGTTCGACTGGAAGTCGGCCAGCAGGTCGTTGATCTTTTTGTGCTCGGGGACGAAATAGGGTTTGCGGATCAGCTGCTGCCACGCGAAATCGCCGCCGTTGTTGATGTAGGGCAGCAGGTCCTTGACGTAGAGCGTCCCGCGGATATTGTCCACATCCTCCTCGTAGACCGGAATGCGCGAGAAACCCGATTCGATGATCGTCCTCTTGACCGTCTCGTAATCGGCCGTCATGGAGAGCGCCGTGATGTCCACACGGGGTTTCATAATCTCCTGCACTTCGGTATTGACGAAGTTGACGATGCCCGAAAGCATCACGTGCTCCTCGGGGCTGGAACTCTGCGTCATGTCGACGGCGTCGGCCAGTTCGTCGAGCGAAATCTCGCTCTTGTGCGCGGCCTTTTCGCTGATACGGCTGCTCGTGCGGACCAGCGCATAGGAGAGCGGATAGAAAACCCACCGCAGCACCAGCAGCGGACGGGCCACCATCGAGGCGAAGCGCAGGGGAATCGTCTGCGCCAGCACTTTGGGCAGTATCTCGCCGAAAAGCAGCAGCAGGAAAGTCACCAGCACGGTCTTGAACAGGAACTCGAACCGCAGGAAAGTGAAGACCGAGTCGATGATCCCGGCCGTGAGGATGACGATGCAGATATTCACCAGATTGTTGACCACCAGGATCGTGGCCAGCAGCAGGTCGACGTTCGCCAGCAGCCGCAGCATGGCGGCGGCCGATGCGCTTCTGCGGCTCTGCAAATGACGTATATCATTGTGCGAGAGGGAGAAAAAAGAAGTCTCGGCCCCCGAAACGAGCGCCGAAACACACAACAAGCAGAGCGTCACCGCGCAAAGCACGGCGATATGGGGTGAAAACCCGTTGAACGTAATCCAGGAATGCGCGTCTTCCAAATTGAAAATCGGTTAGTTAATCGAATAGCGAGCCGCCCTGCGACTCCTCTTTCTGCGCCTGGGCATCGGTCGTATCGTCCTTCAGCACCTCCTTGCGGCTGCCGGGGACGCGCACGATGAACTTCGAGTTGCGCGACTGGTAGGCGGGTTTGGCCAGCAGGGTGTCGATGTTGCTGTAACGGGTCGGCTTGGCGCCGAGCATCACCAGTTCGGGCTGACGCTGGGCGGGTTTGGGGGGCAGGGGTTTGATCGGCTCCAGCACGGGTGCCGCGGCGGACGTCTCCTTGACGGCCGGTTCGACGGTGCGGACCGGGGGAATGATCTGCTTCATCACGCCGGGCTGCGCGTCGCCTTCGAATCCCGTGGCCACGACCACCAGCTCGATGAAATTGCCCAGCTGCGGCTTCTCGCTCGTACCCCAAATGATGTTGGCGTTGTGGATCACCCCGTTGTCGTCCTGCACGCTGGCGTGGGCCTGAATATACTCCAGAATCTGCACCACCTCCTCGTACATCAGGGCGTCGGCGTCCGACACCGAAATATTCAGCAGGATGTTCTTGGCGCCCGAAATCAGGTTGTGATCCAGCAGCGGGGAGCGCAGCGACGCTTCGGCCACCGCCTCGGCGCGCTTGTCGCCGTCGGCCGTAGCCACGGCCATATGCGCCCGGCCGCTGTTGCGCATCACCTTCGAGACATCGGCGAAGTCGACGTTTACCAGATCGCTCTCGACGGTGATGATCTCCGCGATGCCCTTGGCCGCGGAGGCCAGAATGTCGTCGGCCTTGCCGAAAGCCTGCTTCAGCGAGAGGCGGCCGTAGATTTCCAGAATGTTTTCGTTGTTGATGATCAGCAGCGAATCGGTGTTCTGGCGCAGCTCCTCGATACCACGGAACGCCTGTTCGTAACGGATCTTGCCCTCGACGGCCAGCGGCGAGGTGACGATGGCCACGGTCAGCAGCCCCATCTCCTTGGCCAGCTTGGCGATGACGGGCGATGCTCCCGTGCCCGTTCCGCCGCCCATGCCGGCGGTGATGAAGAGCATCTTCGTACCGGCCTCTTCGAGCACCTGACGGATTTCGGGCAGCGACTCGACGGCCGCGCGGCGGCCGTTCTCCGGATCGTTCCCGGCTCCGAGACCTTCGGAGCCGAGGCGGATCTTCCGCTCAACGGGGCTTTTGTCGAGCGCCTGCTGGTCGGTGTTGCAGACCATGAACGTAACGCCCCTGATCCCGAGGTTCCACATATGGTTTACGGCATTGCCCCCTGCGCCGCCGACGCCGACCACCGTAATGATCGAGCCGTCCGTGCGCGGGACCTTGATTTCCGACATCAATTCGTCTGTCATATCCTTTGATTCTTTATCTCCTTAACTCAATTTATTCCGGAATTCCGTCACTCCATGGGGGTGTCCTCTCCCTCGAAAACCCGGCCAACCCAACCCGAAACCTTTCGGGACAGTTCACCCCATACGCCCTGCAAAGTCTCACCGTCGCCGGCCATCACAGGCTCTTCCCGCCCTTTTTCCGGGATTTCCGGGCGTTCGGGATTTTCCGACACGGCAAAAACATGCGCCCTCGTCCGTGACGGACCATCCTCCCATCCGGCAACGCCGGGATTCGTATCCGGGACCTCGAATCCCGTAGCTATAATCACCAGTTCCAAAGTACCCGACTCCATCTGCGGATTGATACTCGTCCCCCAAATGATATTGGTTTCACTCAATCCCACATTCTTCCGATCGCCATTGGCATAACGCTGAATAAGGTCCAGCACCTGCTTCACCTCCCGGGTTTTCAGTTCATCGGAGTCCGGAACCGAAAAATTCAACAGGATATTTTTCGCCCCGGTAATCTCCTGATGACCCAATAACGGGGAGCAAAGCGACGCTTTCAGAACCTTGTCGACCCGGTTTTCACCGCATGCCGAAGTCACGCTCATATGCGCCCGGCCGCAATTGCGCATCACTTCGGCCACATCGGCGAAGTCAACGCCCACCAAGTCGCTTTCCCGGGTCACGATCTCGGCAATTCCCCGCGTAGCTGTGCTCAACACATCGTCGGCGCGGCTGAAAGCCTCATGCAGCGGAAGATCGTCATAAGCCCGCACCACGTTGTCATTGTCGATCACCAACAGCGCATCGACATTCTGCTCCAACTGGGCGATAGCCTCCATGGCCTGTTTCCAACGCCGTTTTCCCTCGCTCACCAGCGGCGAAGTGACAATACCTACCGTCAGCATTTCCATCTCCTTGGCCAGTTTGGCGATGACCGGAGCCGCTCCGGTTCCGGTTCCTCCGCCCATGCCGGCGGTAATGAACACCATCCGGCAACCCGATTCCATCAGATAACGGCGGATGTCCTCCAACGAAGCGATCGCCGCATCCCGCCCCCGTTCGGGACGGTTTCCGGCCCCAAGGCCTTCGGTCCCGAGGCGGACCTTATTGCTGACGGGATTGATATTCAAAGATTTCCGGTCTGTATTGCAGGCCAGATAGGTGACGCCTTTCACTCCCGCATGCCACATGTTAGACACGGCATTGCAGCCTGCGCCGCCCACGCCGATCACCATAATCAACGAGGATTCGTCCCGCGGAACCTGTATCTCTGCCATCAATTCGTCCATCGCCTTCCGTATTCCCCGGTATGTCTAAATCTCTTCGTCCTCGGCGGCCGAGAAACTCTTATTGATTTTGTCGAAGGTCTTCTGGAAGATCGCACCCCAGTTGCGGCTGCGCTTCGGTTCGATCACCGGCGGCTCGTCGGCACGCTCTTCGTCCGGCCGTCCGGCCGCTTCGGCTCCGGCCGGCACCCCGGAATCGGGTTCCGAAGCCGGCACGGGAGGCGTATAGGGCTGGGCAGCACGCGGCTGCGGAGCCTTGAACCCGCCCGCTGCGGGCCGCGGCGGCGTGAAAGACCGGAGCGGCTCGGGACGCGGAGCCGCGGGATGCTCGATGACGGCGCAGCCGCCCAGTTCGGCCCCCTTGAGCAGGATGCCCACGGCGGTCGAGAAAGCGGCGTCCGCAACCTTCTCCTTCGACTCCCCGGTGATTCCCGTCTCGGGCACAGCGACACGCACGTCCATGCCCGTCACGCGGCGGAACAGTTCGTCGAGGTCCTTCAATTTGGCCGAACCGCCCGTCAGCACGATGCCGTAGGCCAGTTTCCCGGCGTATCCCGAATCCTTGATCTCCTGCTGCACGAACTCCGCGATGTCCGTGGCGCGGGCCTCGATCACCGTGGCCAGGTTGCGCAGCAGAATGTCCTTCGCCTCGCGGGCCGTACGGCCGTTGACGCGGATCAGCTTGTCCTCGGGAGCCAGTTCGGCGACCGCCGGACCGTATTTCTGCTTGAGGCTCTCGACGTGTTTCTCGGGAACGCTCATCGTGCGGATGTCGCGGTTGATGGCCGATGCGCCCATCGGGATCGAAGCGACGTAACGCACCACGTTGCGGTAATAGACCGTCACGTCGGTGACGCCGCCGCCGACGTCGACCACGGCCACGCCCTCCTCCTTCTCATCGGGCAGCAACACCGCTTCGGGCGTCGCCAGCGCGTCGGACATGACGCCCAGCATCTTGATGCCGAGGCGTTTCAGGGCCATATCGAGACGCTGCATCGGGGTTTTGAGGCAAAGGATGAAGTTGAACGTCGACGAAAGTTTCTTGCCGAACGAACCCACGGGATTGCGCACCTCCTGGTTGTCGTCGACCATGTAGTTCTGGGGCACGCGCTCCATAATGGTCTCGTCGTCGGGGGCCTGCACGTTGCGCATGCGGTCGAACAGCGCATCGACGTCCTTCTGGTTGACGCCGTTCTGGGGATCGTAGACGAAGACATGGTCGGTATGGCGCGCACAGCGCACGAAGTCGCCCGAGATACCGGCATACGCCTCCGTGATGCGGATTCCGAGCTGCTGCTCGGCCTCCGAGACGGCCTCGCGGATGGCGCGGCTCACCAGTTCGATATTCTCGATCCGGCCCGCATTGACTCCCTCGACGGGCTTCGTGACGACACACGCCACGTCAAGCAGGCCTTCGGGCGTCTTCTCCCCGACGGCCACCACGACCGACGAGCAGCCCAAATCGACGGCAACGGTATAATTCTTTTTTTCCACGGTATAATCCTTTTACTTCTTGCAAACCACCTGGTCGTTATATCTGATGTCAATAGTGCGGTATTCGCTCCAGCCGATCGACGAGAGGCCGCTGCGGTAAAACCGCAACAGTTTGTCGAACTTGCGCTCCACGTCCTCCAGCCGGCCGAAAAGCACGGCGAAGCGGCCGCTGCGGGGCGTAAGTTCCACCTCCAATGCTCCGCTGGGGGTCGTTTTCGCGGTGATCTGCACCACTTCCGACCTCCAGAAATCATCGTCTTCGACAGTTTCTACAAAGGTAAGGAGTTTCATGAAATCTTCGTAGCTTTTCTCCAACTTTTTTTGTTTCCGCCGCTCGGCCTCCTGCAACCCGGCGATACGCTCGATCTCCTCGCGGATCACGCCCGCCCGGTAGCGGTAGGTGCGGCGCAGGCCGGCTTTTTTCTCGCGCAGCGCGTCGACCCGCGCATCGAACTCCCGCGAACCTTCCAGCCGCCACCACTGTTTCTTGACCCGCATACGGCGCAGCGCCGACAGGTTGCGGTCGTTCTGCAGTTCGCGCCTGTAAAGCGGGTACTTCTCCCGCTCCAGCTCCGCGATGCGTTTGTCCACTTTCGCCGATTCGGTGTCGATATGCGCCCGCACGGGGCCCTCATACGCCGCAGGAAACGGCGGGCGGTAGCTGCCCGTCACGACCGGCACGTAAAGCGACGATGCCCGCGGCGCGGCGAAGACATAGCCCTCCGCCGTGACGTACGAATCCACGCCGTTCACCAGCAGCCGCACGAGCGGCCTTCGCTGGCTGATATCCACGTGCAGCACCCCGTCATAGGAGACATAGGCGTCCACCCGCTCCACGAACCCGTTCCTGGCGATCATCTCTTCGATCTGCGTCAAAGGCACCTTATCAACTGCCGTGCCTTTCGTCTTGATCCCGCTGTGCGCAATCCACCCGCGCACCATGCGCCCCGACACCAGATAGCCCATCGACGAGCTGTCGACAACCTCGATCTCGACCTTGCAGACCGTCCTCGCGGCACGCAGACGCTGCGCCGTGGTGCCCGCATAGAGGATATATGCGGCCACAGCGCCCCACAAAAGGGCCAGCAATGCGTATCGGAGGTAGCGGTTCATCGCACGTCAGCTTTTCGCTCCGAGTTTTTCGGCCAGCGCCCCGCAGCAGGCGTCGATATTGCCCGCCCCGAAGCTCACCACCACGTCCGTATCCATCGCCGCGACCGTATCGGCCAGCGCTTCCCTGCCGACGATGCGGCACGGCACGGCCACGCGCCGGGCGATGAGCTCCGACGTGACGCCGGGGATCGGCTCCTC
>ENA-OROK01003280-OROK01003280.1-human-gut-metagenome-genome-assembly--contig:-NODE-3280-length-12931-cov-3.143678_pt1 | contig 12931 bp, 6 predicted proteins | sample MGYA00242127_ERZ509046 | MGnify/ENA primary metagenome ERZ509046 (study PRJEB26280, sample SAMEA2338728) | human gut metagenome | biome: human gut; feature: human-associated habitat; material: faeces... | reverse complement strand
ACCGCGACCTCCCCATCTTTACCAAAAGATGCTCCTATTTCAGGCGAAGAAAATACTCCGATTATCGGAGAAGACAGTTCACCGGTTATATCAATATATACTTTACCTTTATCAAGAACATCATCGCCAAAGTTCATGTGGTGATTCCCTGTGATAACTACATTGTATAAATATGTGTCAGTTTGAGATAGGTACACCCCGCGCCAATCGGTTTTTTCACTATACATAATAGCAGTGTCCTGACCACCCGAAGTAGGCGCGCTATCTGCCTGAATAGTTCTTTCTTCGTCAAGATACCAATTTGTCGGATCGGTAATTTGAGAATTTCTATCATCACCAAACCATTTATCAGCAGAATATGACATCGCTGCTGAGCAAATTGCGAAAAGGAATAATGTTGTTTTTTTCATAGTGAAATTTTTTGTATTGTATTCATTAACTATGTCAATACTTTTCCAACACTACTTTTCCGCAATTCGATAAAAGAATACTCTGACCTCACCTTACACGTCTTTTCATTTTTCCAGCTCTAATATTAACTAACCGACATTTATACATCATCCTGGATTATAGATATTAAAAAATATTTATTTATGCCATGAGGATAAAGCTATAGAAATGGGAAATAAATAGGGACTAAATATTTAAATACAATTTGTCGCACCTAACCCTAAACCTTTAAATAACTTATATTAACTTAAAGATACAGAATTAACCCCATCTGAAAAAAATTCATTTTTTTTGAGAAATACCGCCTCAATTTTTTAGTTTTTTATTATTAATATTCTATATTGATGCTAAAAATATAAATTTAACGTTCCCATTATACTTTATACATTACAAAATTTTCCCTTTATATAATAAGGCTTTATATTATGAAATACAAAGTCCACTTCGCTTTTTTCCTATAAAATATAAAATGGCGAGTAATATAGCCATACAGACTTACGCCCTATCTGTATTTTTCGCGCTATTGGCAGTTATCTGTGTAAAGAATTTAGCAGTCGAGAGATCAAGCCTCTGCACTAATAAATATCTATAATTTATTTCCCACATTCGCATTTCAACAAAATAGTTGCGCCTATTGCCGAAACGCCCCTAAAATTGCTTGTCTTCCGCGACGGCGGCGGCTAACATTGCAATAGATTTTTACCCGTATGGTTAGCACTTTGAAAAGAAACACCCTATCCGCCCTCATTTGCGCGGCCTTGGCAAACCTTTCCCCGTTTGCAAGCCAAGCTGTGGAAGCCGGCGCATATCCGCCGCCACCAGGACGCGAGCAATGGAAATTTGTAGGCGACCTCGCAAAACGCGAGCCGCAAAGATTTTTTTGGAGCCGCAAAGCCCTGCCCTCAGAGCTCGACTTGTCGGGCGGCATAACAGTCGTCAACGAATACGCCGCGGGTGATAACCTAAAAACCGCCCTGTCCGACCTCGATTCATTTCTATCCGACGCAAAACTCCCTAAAAACGGCTCCGCAAAACTTACACTAAAACGCGGAAAAGTCTCGGGATACGAAAGCTACCGCATTGAGGTAGGCAAATCCGGAATAACAATCACCGCCGATGACGACGAAGGTCTTAGAAGAGGCGTATATTTTCTCCAAGACTTGATTCAATCGCAAGACGGTGCCTTTTTGCCCGTCGGGAAAATCGAGCGCAAGCCGTGGATAAAAAACAGAATATCGAGATGCTTTTTCGGGCCTATAAAACGCCCCCCTTTCAACCGCGACGAACTGCTGGACGACATCGACTATTATCCGGACGAATACCTGTCGAAACTCGCGCGCGAGGGCATAAACGGACTATGGCTTACAATCGAGTTTAGGGAGCTTGCCAAAACTTCTTTTACCGAACGCGACCCCAACGCCGAAAAGAGGCTCGAAAAGCTCCGAAAAACTGTAGAGAAATGCGGAAGGTACGGAATTAAAGTTTGGCTGTTTGCAATAGAGCCCAAATCTCTTCCGGCCGACGACCCGCTATTGGCGGCGCATCCCGAATGGAAAGGCGCGCGCGGCTGGGGGAACGACTACGCTTTCTGCACCGCAAGCGAATCGGCGCGGCAATACTTGCGGGAGTCTCTCGCCGACATTTTCGCAAACGTCCCAAATCTGGGAGGGCTTATAAATATCAGCCACGGCGAAAGAATCACCAACTGTCTAAGCGCGCTTCCGGCCGTCTCTGACGCTGAGATAAAATGCCCGAGATGCTCCAAAATCCCCAAGTGGAAAGTATATGAAGATGCGGCGCAAGCTATGGTTGAGGGCATTCAAAAGTCCGCCCCCAAAGCCCAGTTAATCACATGGCTCTACCAACCCCAACAGACGCCCGAGCGCGCTCAGTGGGCATTTGAAATCGCGCGGCACGTTCCCAAAGGCGCAATATTGCAATATAATTTTGAGAGCGGAACCCTCGCAAGGCAGCTCGGGCGGTGGAGATGCGGCGGCGACTATTGGCTATCGCGCACGGAGCCGTCACACATATTTAGGCGGGTAGCGGATACCGCGGCTTCGTCGCGGGCAGAATTGTCGGCAAAAATCCAAGTCGGCTGCTCGCACGAATTGGCGACTGTTCCGTTTATCCCTGCGCCGGGGCTACTGTATGAAAAGTACTCCCGAATGAAAAGCCTCGGCTGCTCGAGCGTAATGCAGTGCTGGTACTTCGGCAACTATCCGGGCATTATGAACGTAGCCGCAGGGAAGCTCGCGTTTGAAGATTTCAAGAGCGGCGAGGACGAATTTTTAATGAAACTCGCCAAGCCGCATTGGGGCGCAAACGCCGGCAGAATCGTAAAAATATGGAAGACCTACGCCGAAGGATACAAAAATTATCCGCTTTCAAACAATATGCAATACTATGGGCCAATGCACTCGGGAACCGTTTGGCCGCTGTATCTCGACATACAAATGCGCCCGCTAAACCCGACGTGGATTCCCGACACTTGCCCCAATGGGGAAACAATCGGTGAGGCGCTCGAAAACCATACGCTCGAAGAAGCGTTGATGCTATCGCGGCTAATTTGCGAAAAGATGGAGTCGGTCGCGCCGGAGATTGAAGATATTGAAAAGTCTCTTTCCAAAGACGACATCGGCGCAAAGCTCGACCTCGGATTATTGAAAGCCCTTAGAATACAGTTTGAGAGCGCGAGAAACATATTTGAGTTTTATCTGCTAAGGCGCGGCGCCTATTGCGCCTCGCGGGTTGAAGGCGACACAAAAAAAGCTCTGAAAAACCTCGAGCGCATGGAGGAAATAGCGGAATCGGAAATAGACGCCTCAAAAAGGCTCGCGGAACTGTGTGCCGAGGATTCGCGTTTGGGCTTCCACTCCGAAGCCGAAACTCACATGTATTCAAAAGAGAGGCTCCAATGGCGCGCCGACAGCTTAAAGGATACGCTCAATCAAATCGCAGCCGTTAAAAATATTTTGCGCGAAGGCGGCAAACTTCCAGAAAGTTCATTTGAAAAAAACGCTCCGAAAGTGCAGGCCGGCGCACAGTGGAACGAAGCCCCTTCTACGCGCTGGAAAATCTCCGAATGCAGCGGCGGAATAAAATTCGAGGCGCAACTGCGCGGCGACTACGGGTACGACGAATTTAGCGTGGCAATGCTCGACGCCGCCGGAACGATTTTCCCGCTTACCGTAAAAGTAAACGGGAATTCTGTTGCCGACGAATCCGGGCTGTTTGAAACAAAAATAGAGCGCTCGGGAGATTTAAAGAAAGTGTCAATATTTCTGCCAAATCTCGCCTATGCGGAAAAGGAAATAAAACCGTCGTGGATATTTGTGCGCCGCGACGCGGCGGGAAGCCCGACAAAATTGCCCGCCGTAAAATACAGGTGGCCTGCGTGCGAAACCCTACCCAAATGGCGGCTCAACATCGGCCCAATGCGCCCCGATATGTTCGGAAAGATTATTTATTGATTTAAAATTTTTTGCAAATTTTCCATTATTGTGCGCGCGGAGAAGGCAAAGGCGAGGAGACCAATTATCCGCTTAACTACGGAGGGGGATTGGGCATACATTTAACCCTTTCCCCTATTGATTTTTGCTGCATTTCTTCCAGCGTGCTAAAATATCCATATTATGCGTAACGTAAAATTCAGCGACCCATTTTGCGGGAAATGACCTGAACGCAAAAGTTTTTTTCGTCCGCAAATTGCAAGCCTTCACGCGCAAATAAAAAAACATCGAAAATATCATAGTGTTTACAAAGCACACCGCCCCGCCTAAGCGGAAAATCTATTCTATAAATTGCAGTGCAGACTACTTTGATTTTTTACAATGCGCCATGTAAAATAAAAATGGCGGCACAAATACGTCCGCCACTTCTCAGGATTTTTCCGCGCGCAAAAAATCTCAGACCTTTGTAAAATGCGCCCGCATGCGGGTATTTTGTAGCATTCGCGCGGTAAAAGAAATTTTCTTTGAGTTTAAGGCTTCACGACTCTCAATATCGAAACTACGGGCTTGTATCCGTCGAGCCCCACAATTTCCAAGTCGTGCTTCAACTTCATATTTTTGAGGAAGTCTGCCGTTATGAAAAACGTCGCTGTTCTGACTTTCCCGGTGTCGCCGCATTCCACTTTTCTGCGTTCTACTTCGCCGTCGAGATTGTACCTCAGCTCAAACGCTCCCTTGCCAATGTCGAAGTACGATATTTTAACGGCGACTTTCTTATTCCTGCCGCGCAAAAATTTGTCATCTACTTTGAATCCGATTTTTTCGCCTGTCCGCGCCACATAGTCGTATCTTTTGTCGTCGCGCACCATCCACATTTTTATGGCGTGGTTTATCTTAACGGCAGGCTGCGTTTCATAGCCTTCGCTATCGCGCTGATAGACCCACCTCTCAAAATTCTTAACTCCGGAATTTAAATTCGGAACCCCCGCGCGCTTCAAGTATGACTTCCACAGATAGCTCTCGCGCAAAAAGCACCATGCATCCGGCGCGGTTTTCGCCGTCTTGCCAAGCTCCAGCCCGACCCACACAAACATCTCGGGATTTATTGTAAACTCGTTCCATATAACATCGTTCGTGCGCATTTGAAGCAGGCGCAAATTTGAAGTGAAGTAGCGGTATCCGAAAGACGCCGTGCTCTTTCCAAAGCGGTACCTGCCCTCCGGAGTTGTCCACCAAACTTCGTACTCCTCGTTTTCCTCGCCGTTGCGAACGCCGCTTTTTACTATTTTATTTTCCTCGTCGACATACAAGTATCCGTCCTTGTCTATCTTCTGGCCAATTAAATCGTCGGGTATGTGGTATAGGTACATCTCGACAAATCCGCGGCGGATTCCAAAACCTTTTGATATGCCGTAGTCGCTCCACCCGCCCATGAATACTTTATGCTCCACTCCTTTGGCAGCGTTTGCCCAAGCGTCGAGCCGCTCCCTTACATGCGGAAACCCATCGGGATTTTTATCCTCCGCGACGGGGCCTACGCCCTCATCGCCGTTTGAGTACGAAGCGTACCCTACAAACATTCCCTTTACCTCCTCCATCTGCGGAATCCCAGACTTCCCGAACGCATCGACCAATTTCAGATAGCGCTTGTGGAACTCTGGGTGGGCGGGGTCGAGAGGCTTCATTCCGTCGCCCTTGCGCTCCGGATTTTCGTCTATGGGAATTCCGTACTTAAACAGCCACTCTGGTGCGAACCGCGTAGAGGCCGTGTGGATTCTTATCACGCTTCCGTAGCCTTTTTGGGCGGCGACCTCTATCATATTTTTAAGCGTCTGGAAGTCGTACACGCCCTCGGTTTTTTCAATATCCTTCCAGTCGAGCCAAAAGCCCACGACAGGTATCGACGGAAAGTTCACAGGCTTTAACTTTGAAACCTTCCACATGCCGTTCATATTCGTGCGGTAGAGGGTGACGTAGGATTTCGGGTCAGGCTTTACGCGCGGCGGCAACGACCAATCCCAGCCGTCTTTTACGGAGTCTTCCGCAATCCATTCCGCGGGGCGGACGTCCTCGAATTTAGTCTGTTTATACTCTCCCCAATACGGGTATTCGCTCTCAGGCAAAACGTGGCTTGCCGCGTCCTCTGCGCCGAAAGACGATAACCCCGCAATAGTGCATGCAATGCAGCCTGCCAATACTTCAATTTTTTTCATAATAGCTTTAAATTTAGTTCTTTTCCAAATCTTATCACTGCGCGTATAAACTTATCCGCCGCGCGGCTTTTGCGCCGTTTTTTTCCCGGCAAATTATTTAAATACCGACAAATCCCAGCGGTCATACCACTTTATTACAGGCATATCGCCCTCCCATTCAACTGGAAGAACGATGTATCGCCCGTCCATGGCGTCTTCGGGCATCCATCTGTCTCCAAAATATATGAATGCGTCTTTTTTGCCCTGCACCGGAATCACCGCGCTGCTTTGCGAGCGGAATGTCGTGTCCGCCTTGGCTTCGAGCGGGGCAGTCTTCCATTTTTTCTGGCCTTCGCCGCGGCACGGATTGCCGAGCTCGCGCCAATCGCCAAGCATTTTGTCCGCGGAGGAAACCCTGCCCGGATTCGGCGCCCAGCCGGTGCAGTGCGAAGAAAACATATAGTATTTCCCGCCCTTTTTAAAGAAAGCTGGCGCCTCGTGGTAGCCGCCCGGGAATACTCGGACAAATCTTCCGGAGAATCCAGTGTAGTCGGAGTTGAGCTCGTGAATGTGGAAGGTCGAGTTGTCTTCGCTCGCGCAGCCGAGGTACGCTTTTGAGTCGTCATCGACAAACAGCGTCATGTCGCGCGACATTTGTCCCTTGTCGAAATCGCGCAGAAACGCGAAGCCTTTTATCATAGCTTTCTTGTATTCGTCCTTTTTTAATTTTTTCGATTTCCAATTGGGGTCTTTTTCAAGTTCCGCCTTGTACGCCTTGAGTTCCTCGGCGCAGTTTAAAGGATATTTCCCGGCATTCGGGCGTAAAGAGCCGATGTATTTGTACGGCCCAGTAATCTTGTCGGCAACCGCAACTCCCGCGCGGGCTGTGGAGTAGTCGGGCTTTTCTTTGAGAATGTCCGCAATGTCGGTCGATTTTGCAGTCGGGCCTTTGCGGAATTCAAGGTGCATCCACATTACATATTTTTTTGTTTTGGGGTTGTATACGACTTTCGGGCGTTCCAGTATGGTTCCGAGTACAATTTCCGAATTTGGATCGGACTGCATTTTGAGGGCTATGCCTTCGTCCGTCCAGTTGTACAAGTCTTTTGAGGAGTAGCAGTGGACGCCGACAACCGCCTTGTTGCCGAGAGTTCCACCCATTTTATGTTCGCCGAAAATATAATATTTTTCTCCGTCGAAAATCGCCCCTGCCCCGTGCGCATTGATGTGCCTGCCGTTGTTGTCGAGCCATACTTTGCCGGGATTGAATGCGTCGTACTTCAAAATCTCCGCCGAATTAACGCCTTTGTCGCATGCGCAACCCGCCGCGAAAAGCGCGCAAGCCGCGAATAAAATTGCCGTAAATTGTCCTTCTCTCATACAAAAACGTTTATCTAAAAAAGGCAATCCGGTCAACGCATTTGCAAAATTATTTTTCTGGTATGCTTTAATCGCGCATATCGGGAAGAAACTCCGCGCCTGCCATAGGCGCTTTGTACAGAAACCTTTGATGCTAAAATAACCATACATTAAAAAAGTTGCGGAGAACGCAACGAAAAGATATTCAAATTTTATTGTCTTCAATAGGCGTTTTTTAAGCGTGCGCCGAAAAATATTTGCGTACAAATTATCAATTCCCACCGTAAAGCGCGGAATATTGCATTACAGAATAAAAAAGGGCGGAAAACTCCGCCCTCAATTTAAATAAAAGCCTTAGCGGCGCATTCTGCGGCGCGCTAAAACTGCGAAAAGGGCGAGAACGCCTATCAAAGCGGCGGTTTCATGGGGCTCGGGAACCGTAAACGTCGCAACAAGGCTGTTCCCCAAAATAGAGAGGGCGACATTTACGCCGTTGTCCGACAAAATTTGTATATCGTCGAGATAATCTCCGAGGTTGGATGATGTTTCCCATGTCATTATCGTGCTTTCGTACGATTCGCCTTCGCCAAGGAATTGCTGCAAATCCGCCGCGCTGAGATTGAAAGTCATTTTAAGGTCAGAAGCCCCGTCCGCAACTGTGATTGTTCCGGAATTTTCTATGCCGTCCACAACTACTGCATTTATAACGTCGCCGCTTCCGATATTGGGAATAATGTCGAAAATAAACCCTCCGCTGCTCCAATTTACCGACGCGAAAGATATTGTTCCGTCTTCGTACTCCGATGATATTCCGGTCGCGCCGAAAGCGGCGTCCCGGCCGCTAACCGCGAGTGTGCCGCATACGTTGCCTGACGTGTTCATTTCGAGGATTCCGTTTTCCACTGTGACGGAGTCGGGCGTGTGGCGCGTAGAATTTTTAAGGGGATCGCCATCTGCCAAATCCAAATCCTCGGAACCCGCGCCGAACCTCAGGGTCTGCTTCGCGTTGGACTCGTTGGCATACATTGTAATATTTAGCCTGCTTGCATCAATCATCGATAGCGTTCCCGCCCATTCGTAATTTTGGCTGTTTCTAAACTCCATATTTACGGTAGAGTTTTCCTTGGACAATTTTAGCGCGCCGTCGCCGCGCAAACCGCCGATTTGAATATTGCCGATGTCTCCGAGACCCGAATCGCCGCTTCCTTTAAGATCCCAAATAAGGTTATTTTTGCTGCCCCTTACTATCGGCTGTGTGAGGTCGACATATCCGTTGACTGAAAAATTCGTGACTTTCGTAATAAACTCTATGCGCTCCGTTGGCCAATTTGTGCCCTTATTTACAGAGCGGAACAATAGATTCCCGCCTATAAATACTGTGCCATTTGTGTGGTCTTTGTCATGGTGATTAAAGACAAACTTAAAGCCTGCATTATCGGCGTCAGCAATATTATTATTTTCTATTATGAAATCTCCGGTAACGCTGAAATTTGAGTTTGTCAGAACTTTTACCCCGCTCTCGAATTGGCTCCATTTAGCGGCATTCCTCGCGGAAAAAAGGAAATCGCCCGTAATTGAAGCCGTATTGTGTTCTGTGAGCAAAAACCATGCGCCGCCCCCGCCTGTTCCGGCATCGCCGACTTTAAATGTCACGTTGTGCGCATCGAAGTTATGGTAGTTTGTATTGGCTGTGTACCCGTACCCGTCGTCATTGGCTGAAATAAACACGTTTGTATTGTGCCCCGGAATTTCCGATGCGACTTCCCCGTCCGGACTGCCGACAGTGTAGTTTTCGGCTGAATCAAGCGTCGCGTTCCCTCCGGTTGTTGGAGTAAAATAATAATCCGTGTATGTCTGGGAATATGAGTACGATGAAATTAGCAAAAAGGCTATACTTGAAAACGCCTTTGAGAAACTTGAATATCTTTGGATATTGTTAGAATTGTTCATTATATTGCCTTTTTTAGGTTTTATGTAATTTTTTATAGGGTATGTTTTTACATAGTCAATTCAAAACAATTACAAATATTTCCAAGCAAACACTCTATATTTTTCCAAAAACAATCCTTTCTATCAATATTTCTGAAATTTACAAAAAAGAACGCATATATGTGTACAATAAATAATTGCAAAATAAATTCCGCAACGTTAATTACCATTTATACAAATTTTGAATTTATCAGTTTATTTTTCTTACTAAATTACAGAAAAAAAGAATCATTCCCAAATAAATATTGCGTCAATTTTGTGCTATTTCAAAAAAAATTAAGCAAAGAGCTTATAAAGGCAAAACTCGCCCTGCGCTATTTACAGAGACTACGCAAATTTTCCGCAATAGAAATTTGAATTAAGAGGCAGATTCTCTATCGCTCTCCGCCCATTTTTTTGCTATTATTGATACAATTATGAGCTGGTATGCGTGGTAAAGCATTGTAGGCAAAAGCACCACTCCGATTATCGCCGGGTTTGAGAACAAAACCTTGCTCATTACAGACCCGTGTACGAGGGACTTCTTTGAGCCGCAAAATAGAGCCGTTATAGTGTCTTCGCGGTTAAATTTCATCGCGCGGCAGAAGCACCAAATAATGCCGTACGCCGTAAAAAACAAGGCTATCATGGCAACTGACAGCTCAATAATTTCCGCGATGCTAAACCCCTTAAACATCTCTTTGTAAAAGGAGTCGCAAAACGACGTGTACACAATCAGAAGTATTACGCTTTCGTCGAACTTTCTGAGAATTTTTTTGTGTTTTTCCGCAAACCACCCGAATTTTGGATTGAGCAATCCCCCAGCAACCACCGGCAGTATCACTTGCAATACAAGCTTAAAAATAACGTCTCCGAGATTGTGCGCCCCGTCTATATCGTCGAGGAAAATCCCCATCCAAAGCGGAGTTATGAAAACACCAAGGAGGCTCGATACGCTCGCATTGAAAATCGCCGCCGGCATATTTCCGCGCGCTATCGACACCATCACCACCGACGACGATACCGTGGACGGTAGCGTTGCGAGGAAAAATGCGCCAATCCACAAGTAATATCTGTTGCCCTCCGAATTGAAAGCCCCGCCCGCCCACATCGCCGCAAGCATTATCAGCGGGAACAGCACGAAGGTTGACATGTGCACGAGAATATGCAGGCGCACATTCACAAGCCCCGCCTTAAGCTTGTCGCGGTTTAGCCGCATTCCGTAAAAAAAGAATATGAACGATACTCCCCAGTTCGCAATTTCGCCGAGCGACACCCCGCCCTCGCGCTCAATTCCTATCGGCGGATAAATATACGCCAACAGTATCGAGCCAAAAAGCATTATTATAAAGGGTTCAAGCCCTATTTTCTTCAAAAAGTTCATATGCAAAAAACTTTTAGGCAGAAACCGCTGCCTATGCACTCACTTTGGGGTTATTTTTACAGGCGCAATATTTGCCGAATTTTACAATACAAACGCAAGCATTTTTCCACTCTTGACCGAGGTATTAAGGCTTTTTTGAAGGGGCGGTCGCCGTTGCGGCTGCCGCATTCTGTTTGGCGGATGCGGCGGGGAGCGCTGTTGCCGCGCCCTCCGCGCCTGACGCGCTTTTGACGGCCTCGTATTTTTTGTACGCAAGCGCCGCCGCCACTGAAAGAATCGCCAAAATAATGGCCGCAAACAATATCTTTAAATCGCGCGATTTTCTCAGGCTCCTGCGCACGGTAAGCGGTACGCTCGCAACCTTTGTAAGCTTTCCTCCAAACAACACGCTGATTGCCGCCTTGCCGTTTACCGCCCAGCCGTTTGCGTCCAAGAGCGGCGCCAAAGATCTTATCCTCAATTTTAACGCCGCCACAATCATCGACGGAAGCGATATCGCCATAACCACCCCAACTACTCCCAACGGTATCCAATAGCCGAGATGCAAAAATGAGTCCAAAATAATTCCGAAGGCCGTGGTGATGCCGCCTACTGCAACGCCGAGAGCCGCCACTGTGCCGACGTCGATTTTCTTAATTTCCACTTTCGGGGAGGCTTTTGGCGGCAAGACACTTTCTGTGAGATTTTCAACTACCTTTGTGTCGGCCGTTGACGTGTATTTTGCGACCTGTTCGCTAAACCACTTTATGGCGCGCTTGTATGGCGACCAGAACGCCTGCATGAGCCCAACCGGATTGTGTATTATTTTGACGACCGACGCGTCCCAATCGCGGCCCGCCCTATCGTAGAATACGCCGTTGCGCCCCACCACGAGGTTGTCGGAATCGCCCGCAGTGACGACCGCCACTATATTTATATCCGCCTCACCCATTCTGCGGCATGTGCAATATATCAGATACCCGTAGCTTGCCGCCGCCAAAGACGCGTGTTTTGATACGTCGTCCACCCTTATGCACAACCCGCAGTCGCGGCTGTCGATAAACAGCCTCCCATACTGGAATATAGCGGGGGCGTCGGAATAAAATTCCTCGAAGTTTACAAAATTGCGCAGTAGTTCGAGCAGATTTTTATTGTACCTTACAAGCTTTTCCAATTCGTCCACATTATCGACATGCTCGCGGATTGAGACGTCCTTCTCCACAAGCTCCAAAAGCTTTTCGCGCGAGCCTTCCGGAACGCTCCTGATAACGCATTCGTCGATTTCCGACACGTCGGTTTTCGGGCGCGCCGCGAACCAGTTTGCGCGCGGCTCAAAGACTTTTTTTATCTCGGCCCAGCCCTTTGAATCGAGCGATTCTTTGGTTTTTAAGATCGGCTTCACGCAAAGTTCAAAGAATTCGAGAAGCTCGCTCTCATAGGCGGGATTGACTCCGCAATGGAAATCCAGCACGCCCCCGCCAATCTTTGCAAGAGGCAGGGCTTTTAGGCTTTCGCGCACCTGCGAGTTGTCGCCGTATTTGGCGAATATCGACTCTATCTGCGATATTTGCGCATTCACTGCGGCTTCCGCCTCGGGGCCAAACGACGCCACGGCAGTGCGCGTAAAATAATCGTCTATTTTTTCGGCGAGAGCCGCATACGCCGCGTACGCCTTAGGAGTTTCATCTCCGAACGGAAGAACGGACCCGTCAGTGCGCGGAATATCGAGCCATTTTAGAAATTCCGCCCGCTGGGAAAAGAAGTCCTCTATCGTCTGGGCGTCTGCGCCTTCGAGCCCTGAGCGGTCGATTTTTGCCCCGCAAGTTTTTATCGCGAGCTTCAAAACATCAATCAGCCCGGAATCCCCTTCGCACGATAGCTCGGTTATTATGCCGTCGGCGTTGAAGGACGTCTTTGCAAAAATCTTGGACTTATCGTCGAAGTCCGACACCGCAATGGAATCCGCGCCCGCCTTTCCGATATTTTTTAGCACCTCCGCCGCGCACCCGAGCAGCCTTTTACCGGAAACGGAAGTTTCGTCTATATCCGAAAGTTTCAGGCTGTCGGCGCCTTCGGTGAGAGTGTCCGGATTTTTCAGGGCGGCGCACGCGAACTCGCACGCGGCGACTACATCGTCGCGCCTTATT
>ENA-OROK01003278-OROK01003278.1-human-gut-metagenome-genome-assembly--contig:-NODE-3278-length-12932-cov-3.248660_pt1 | contig 12932 bp, 8 predicted proteins | sample MGYA00242127_ERZ509046 | MGnify/ENA primary metagenome ERZ509046 (study PRJEB26280, sample SAMEA2338728) | human gut metagenome | biome: human gut; feature: human-associated habitat; material: faeces... | reverse complement strand
TATAGTGTGTCGGATAATGGAGATTCTATAAATATAAAAGTTAAACTGGAATTATCTCATAAAAAATTAGGACTTCCTTTGGATATTCGTGTGGTAATTCGCGACAAGACGAAATATATAACATTTGGAGAAAATGGCGATATTATATGGAAGCGTGAATCAGTTGCCAAGTAGTTTGAATTGAAAAGAAGAGGTGTAACGGATAATTTATACTGCCATATTAATTCGTACGCCGATAATGGAAAGAGAAGGTAGTAGTTTGATATGAAGAATATAATTAAAGTATTATTTTTATTTTGCGTTATAATAATTATCTGTGTACTATATACTTATATAATCCTACGTGAGCGGAATTATAGTGAGCATGGCACGTTTGATGTATTCCAACCTAGTATTGGGAATATAGATGTGTCGAAATATATGCCAAAGCAAACAGTTAACATTAAGTACGATTTGAAAGTTAGATATTCTTTAGCTGATTTATGTTGGTACGGATTTGTTTCCAGGGAAGACTTTGAAACATTCATAAGACAAAATTTAGAAGCAAAAAAGCATGAAGAACATATATATTTAGCATTTTGCGAGAAATTAGGGACTCCAATTCCTAAAAATTTAGTTATTTATACAATAAATAAAGCTTTAATTGGTTACGACCCTAATAAGCAAATCATATACGGAATATATACATCAAAATAATATTTAAGCATTTCTTTTTTATTAAATAAGCATACTAAGTTATGAACCTTATAATAGTTAATGATTCTTATGAATATTTTTGCTTATATAATGTATTAAGGTCAACTAATAATTTAAATAATTACCTACCTTTATAAGCATAAGAATAAAGGTATTCTGTAAAAAAGGAGGCGAGAATTTTTATAAGGACGTCTATTTATTGATAACCTCACTTTCTTTGTTTGATGAATCTATATAGTTTTTTAGAGAATCAGAAATTATATCTTCTGTTGTATTTTTATTATAAAACGACGTCTCACTCACAACATATTGCACATTATTTATATTATCGCTGACATCGCAAAATTTTGGTAATTTAATAATGAAATTTTCATTTGCTTGATTAGATGATTTAATTGAATCTTTAGAAATTGAATAAATATTTGTAATTATCAAATCGCCCTTGTCGTTGTAATTTTCAATTTTTATATTTGTTGGAACGCTTACTTCATCATCTCCTATTTCATAATCATTTAAATATATTATTTTACGCTTTCCCCCTAAAGTATTGCCTGAATTTATATAATAAAATTCGATTTTTGATAACAGCATCGATTTAGGGTCAAAATACATTCCGAAATCTTTAATATGAATTAGTCCATCTTCCAAAGATGCATTTATCTTCTTATGATTTTTTAATGCATTCAATAAATTTTCAGCATAAAATATAAAGCATCCTTTAGTATTTGAATAGTATCCAAATGCATCTAAGATATTTGGAATGTCTGGATTCAAAACTCTCTGAATATTAGCTTGTGATACCGATTCTTGCGGTGAAAATTTATGTAGTCCACCTTTATTTGAGTATTCTATTAGGCTATTAGGGAAAATTTTCAGTAAAGTCATTATGCCTTTAAAATATGATTTATTTATCTGCATATTTAAAACATGTTTTCCATCAGAATTTGTTTTAAATTCATCTATTTTTTCCAAATAAGAAAAGCTATTAAACTGACATCTTATATTGCCTATTTTTAGAGAATTCATACCTTCTGGCTTTTTATTATTTCCCACAAAAGCTTTCTCATACGTCGTTTTTACAGTATATCTACATGAAAAGTAACTTTGATAAAACATTTTTTGAGCCAATGAATCAATTTTTTCGATAGGCTCTGTTGCACATGTTATCTGCGCTATAAATAGATAAAAGCATATAAATATATTTGTCTTTAACATATATTATTCCTTTTCGTCTCACTCTTTTTCTGGATGTTTAGAATTAGATTCATAAATATCCTTGAATTCACATCGAGCCAATCTATAAGAAAATCAACTTATTATTTAATAAAGTGTTAGATTAATAGATGTCAATAAAATTATATTCATTATAAATATCTATATAATTTCCCATAATGTAGTCTCCAGATTCCTGCTTCGTACTTATAACTTCTTTTAATTACCTATCCCCAATGCTCTAAATTCTAAACTTAATTGAAAAAAATGTCCCAAAATGTATAAAACTACCTTACGTTAGCAGCTGAAACCCGATATTAGTAATATGTGGAGGAGCGAAGCGGGCTTGCAACATCCTGAGGACAAACCTGGTGAAAATTAATCGGGAAGGGTGTTCAACTATTGACAGGACGAGCTTTAGGGGCAATAATATAATAAGTTATTGTTCTTTACAGGCAAATCATACGCTTAGGGTTCGGGGGATACAGGTTCATATTTAGAAACTATCGCTCGGACGTTGCTAAATGGCTCTCCCAAGACCTCATTGGTTCTCCGACGACTGGAAGAATTTTGCTTTTTGCAAAAACTCTGATTAATGTCATGCAGATCTATATAGAACTTGTTTGTACTAATTCTAAATACTTCAATAGGTAATTATATAGATTCCAGTAATTTGGAATGATTAAAAATGCGCGGGATATAACGATTACGACATTATAGAACTAATTGCATGTAATACCGGGGGAATATTTTCCCAAAAAATTGCACTAAGCATTAGGCAAGAAAGTGAGAGCTCTAATGGGAAAAATTTTTGTGCATTGTAATGGACTTTATTGATTAAAGAATAGGATATATCTGACTTATGAATAAAATAATTGTATTTTTAATATTTATAGCAGCATCTTTAATAGAGGCGAATGCAATAGAGATTATAACCGCATTGAAAATCTATCGTGATTCACCTTTTAATCTTAGTTCAGATGAAAAGGTAAAATATGAGAAATTGGCTATAGGAGGAGATGGAGATGCTGCATATAAATTGGGGCGTTATTATCTTTATTGCGAAAATACAGAATATAATGAAAAAATAGCAGCAGTATATTACTATATGTCACGGTGTTTTATGCATTTAAGTGGATTTTTAGAATTAGACAGAATTCTTTTTTATAAATTTAATATACCCATTTATGAACATATTCAGCATGATATTTTTGGACTGTTTACTCAAGCTGAGATAGATGAATTAAAATCAAAGAATGACTTATTCTCTAATTTTATTTTATACCACTACTATTTAAATCAAAAAAACAAATCGAAGGCGGCGGAATATAAATTGTTGTTGGACGGTAAAATGCCATCGCGTTTATTATTGCCATTTGAGGTCATAGATAAAAAATATTCGGTTGGCGTACCGCTTTCGCAACCGCATATAGAGGAAGATGAATTTATAGTATATAAAAGACTTGGCTTGGCAGGAGATGGATATAGTGCTTCAACAAGAATAATGGCGTATTACAGATTTGGCTCTCATGATGATGAGAGGAAGGCGAAATATTTAAGAAATATATGGGCATATATTTCATCCAAGTTTGGGTATAAAGGATGTGAAGGTGTCTTAAAATTCCATTGGAAAGATTCTATTGAAAGTTTATTTAATGAAATCGTAGAACTTGGAATAATAGGTGAAAATGAATTTGAGTATGATTATGTAATGTATAATTATTACAAATTTAAAAAAGACGAAGTAAATGAGAAGAAATATGCGGAAAGGCTCATAAAGAGAGATGTAGATAGAAGATTAATATTATAATTGGGGTTAATTCTGATTTTATTTTTACTTGAAAGTTAATTATAAAAGAATATATAAAATTAAATCTTTGCAATAAAAGTTGTTGCTGATAATTTTGAGCTCTTATAAGGAATATATCTTAAATTAGAGGAGAAAATAAAGATGAGGAATAATATGAATAAATGTATTCTAAATTATAAACAATATCTGTTTTTGATTTGTATCTTTTTCTCTAACTTAGTTTTTTCAGCAGAGGAAAATCCATTTGCAAATAACGAATATAGCATTGATTATAAAGAAATTCTAAAAATAAAATTAAAGCCAGAAAAAACTCCTAATGATGATTTCAAAAACGGCTTAGAATCTTTAAGAAATTGGGGGAAAGAGCTTTTAAAACTTGATAAAAAAAGAGAATTGAAAGGTTATTATGCAGTTTTATTTATAAATAATAAGGCTATATTTTTTACAAAGTTGGAGAGAAATGGGGATATTTATACAAACAGATTTGCGACAGAAGAAATAGATTTTAATGTAAGTCTTTCCGAAGTAGAGGAAAATCACCTTAAAGGAAAGGTGGACATATATTATAAGTATGGCAACCCTGCTTCACAAGAATCTGACGGTTTTGGCTGCAAAGGGATTATCCCACTTGTTGAAAATATTTTTATCTTTCCAATTATGGATAAAAATAAAGTTTTTGCTATATATAAATTATAATATTCTAATATAAAATTATCCATGTGATTCCTAAAAATTGCATCTGAATGATGCCGCAATAATTGCTATCTAATAATGATATGTGTATATGTGGAATGGCTTTTTATCGGAAGGCTTTGCAATTATTTAGGACTTTGGTATATAAAATATATAAACGAGTTGCAGGCTGGCAATGGCAATTCTATATCGTCAATGAGCAAAGATGGAGAAAAAACCGAGTCTATATTTACTGATATTTTTTGAGCCAGCATAGGTAATGTAAGCGGGAATGGGTATTCTGATATTGACAAAACGGGCTTTCGAGCTGATACTTATGATAAGTTATCGTTCTTTACAGACAAATCCTACATTGAAGGCTTGGGCTGCGCGTTTTAATTGAGAAATTACTGTGCTAATATGGCAAATGTCTGCCCCAAGGCCTTATCGGTTCCTCTGGCGGTTTGGATAATTTTGCGTATTGTAATAACCAATTAGTATGATTGATTTGTATGGCGCATATGACTTGGCAAACAGCGCATATATCAACATTAAAGTACAAAATAGTACAATAAAAGGAGGGTATATATTGAAGATTTTTAAAAGAAGCAGGAAAACTTTATCGGAATGATATGAAAAAAATTTTTTACATTGTTATTTTATGTATAGTGATAATATTTTTCTTCCTTCCCGATTATAGCGCAACTAGGACGGAAGAAGCCGTAAATGTACAGGCATTTAATATAATAACTAAATGGCAAGACAAACTAAGAGACGACGCCCCTTTTGATTTTTCTACTTTTTCGTCGCTCTTTACACCAAAAGACGTTTTAAGTGAAATAAACTTGTACGAAGAAAGGATGCGGAATTTTTATAATATATCGCCTAGCTCCAATATTTCAGCTGTCGGTGAGCTTATGAAAATTCAAAAGAATAATTTTATTTTAGATGTAAATGTAGAAAACTTTTTCCCCATAACGAATTTTACCGCCAAAAAGCGATATTGGCATTGATTATACGGTGTTTTTATACCTTTAAATAATACGCCCAAATATGCATTTATTCGCTTGGGATATGATTGTAGGATTAATATAATGGAGTCTTTTATTGGAGAAAACTCTTTTATTTCCCTCTTAGGTATTGACGGCAATACTGGGAAAATTTTAGACAAAGAAATAGAACATATTTTTATTGAGCGAATGAAATTAAAAAAAGTAATCAGATAGCATTATACTTATATGATGTAAAATTTCATCTAAATTGCTAAACTTATAAATTAACGGATGGTATAAAACAAGAAATAATGAATAATGTTTAATCAATAATGTAATGGTTTTTATGAAGATTATTTTTTTTGTCTTACGGCTTATTTGTATTCCTATTTTCATTTTTACCTCAAGGGCAACAATAATAATTATGACAAATATAGGATTTCACAATTATCTATTAGAAAATGGATTAGAAAGAGAAAGCATATATATAATATTTTTTGTTACATCTTGTTTCTTTGCCGCATTGATTTGTGTTTTATATTTAAAATTTGTCTCAAGATTAAAGCATTATTTTTATTAGCTTATAAAAGAGATTCATTGTATGGGCATAGAATCAAAGAAGCGTTTTTTTTGTGTATGTTGATACGCTAATTGCTGGCGATATTCTTGGAAAAGCTTAAGTAAGATAGTGGAGAATGGGTATTTGGCTACTGACAAAACGAGCTTTCTGCACGATACTTCCGACAAGTCATCGTTCTTTACAGGTAAACCTAATACTCCTCAACGCTTTTTAGGAGGATATCTCAACCATTGCATAAATGCAGTTAAGAAAAAATTCACGACTAGGTCTTGCATTTTTATGCAATTATTTTCTTGGGAACTTTACTTAATTGCCAGTCGAATGGACATACTTTAACTCCAATGTAAAACGCGGCAAAAGCGGCAGATTTCGGATTCTCATTCTCAGTTTTTTAAGCGTGGGTTGTGGGATTCTTCAAAAATTTTTCTTGTAGAGGAGTTTTACGATGTTATTTTTAAAAAAATTCTTATTATTCTTTAATGTTATACATATTATGAGCAAATATTTGGCACTCTTATTGTTGTCCTTGCCGTGTCTTTCCATGGCTGCACAACCTGTATTTTATGCGCCTCTTGACGATTCCGCAGAAGTCATTGCGCCCGACGGCTCAAAGCTTAAAAGTGGTATTATATATGGAAAATCCGGATATTTTCAAGGTGTCTCTGGAAAGGCGCTTGAAGTAAAGCGGCATGCGTACGACCAGGCTACTGCGCTAAATTTCGCGGGGCTTCCGGAAACGGATTGGAACGAGGCTACGGTTTCTTTTTGGTTTAAACCGTATTGGAAGGAAACCGATCCTGAGGGATTCCCAATCTTTACAGCTAACGGCAAAAATTTCCGCTTTTATTTTCTAAAAAGCGCGCGCGGATATATGGAGTTGAGCGTTTGCGCGCCACAGCAGCTTCAAATACTCTGCAAAAACGTCCTGAAAAAAAACGAATGGGCGCATATAGCATTCACATGGGACACTAAAAAGGGCGAGGCCATCTTATATATAAACGGGAAGATGGTCGGCAAGAAGGTCGATTCTTCGCGCTCTCAGAAGCTCGAAAAACATTCGTTCAATATGTGGCTTGGAAATTCCGGAGGCGACCGATTTAAAGCAAAAGTCGGCAATGGCCTGTACGATGAAATTAAGATATTCGACAAGGCTCTTCCTCAGGAGGAAATTTTTGCGCTCTCGACTTCGGGTTCAGACTCGGAGTTGGCGAAAATAAATCCGGACATCATTCCGTTTGCAAATGGGGCGGCGGAGTTCATAATATCAGATAAGCATGCAAAATACCAAGGCCCCAAGAAGCTTCTTGAGCTCGATTTAGGCGCCGACAAGATATCCATTGTTTCCATGGGGGCATCCGGCAAAGTATCTTTTGTATATAGCGGAAGCTCTAAAAATTCAGCGATAGAGTCGGCTTGCATTCTTAATTTATCTCAGCCGCACAAAATCCTCATAAAACAAAACGGCAAAGATATAGAATTTTATATAGACGATTCCCTCCAAGGCTCTATCAAGGACGCTTCATTTACAAAAATTATTGCGGCGAAAGCTGCAAAGGATTTTTCGGCATATCCGAACACTGGTTTCCCGTCCAAAGACGACTTAAATAAACTATCGGATGCTTCCACAAATGCGGCCGAAAACGACTTGTGGACTCTGGCAGACGCGGCGCGGCGCTCTGACGGCGCAAGGTCGGGCGTATGCCTGAACGGCTATTGGCGCGTAATACCAGCTAACGAATACTCTTATGCGCCTTCCGGCAAATGGTGGTATATGCGCGTGCCTGGAAGTTTCAGGTCGCCCCTATACAACATTTATCCGCTCGCAGGCGACAAGCTCGGGAAGGGCACTCAATACTGGAATGGAAAATCTCTCATCGAAAACAGGTCGGGCTGGTACCAACGGGTATTTGAGGTTCCCGCTGACTTGAAAGGCGAGCGCGTTTTCCTGAACTTTGAAAATCTCAACGGCGACTACGGCAGAATATATCTCAACGGGAAACTGATAGACTCGTTCAGGCAGGACTTCAAATGCTTTCCCGTTATTCCTAATCCGAGGAGAATAGACGTCACTGACTTGCTCTCAAAGGACGGGAAAAATGTTGTCACTGTATTTATAGACAGGGCGTATATAGCCTTATGGCGCGGGGTCCCGAGCATTGGCGACCACGAGGAGATTGCAATCGGGGATGTATGGCTTGAAAAGGCTCCTTCGCGAATTTTTATTTCGTCGGCCATTGCATTGCCGTCGTTCAGAAATTCCAATGTTTCGCTCCTTGCGAGGATTCAGAATCCCGGCGCCCAAAAAGGCGAGGGAAGGGTGGAATTCTCTTTTGCGGACGCGAGCGGAAAAACAAAAACTTTTTCCAAAAAATTTGAAATTACCGGCGAGCGCGAGCAAGTAGTAAAGTTTGTCGAGAAATGGAAGAATCCAGTCCTTTGGGACGCCGAAAATCCGAATCTCTACAAAATGAGCGCCGCGCTATTTGCCGACTCAAATATAGCCGATACTTTCCCGTCTAAGGATTTCGGCTTCCGCGAGGCTTGGGTCGAGGGCGGAGAATTCAGAATGAACGGCAATAAGATGCGCATGCGCATGTGGACATCGCCGGCTCTTGGGAGGCTCCGCCAATATTTTGGGCACCCAAATTCCATGGGGCAGTACGTCGCCCATATTAAGGGAATGAATTACGACACTGTGCGATTTGATCCTTTCAGAAAGACTTCGCAAGTCGCATGGCCCGAATACTTGCGCGAATGCGACCGCGCAGGCTTGTACAACCTCTTTCAAATGCCTCCATACGAGGACGAGGAAATCGGCGAATATTCAAGGCAGGTTGAGAGATTTTTGGAGCATTACGGCAACCATCCCTCAATATTGATGTGGTACACGGATTTCAATACTTGCTCCTATCCGTGGAACCAGGATCCCGCGAAGCTCACGGACTACTCATACGATCCTCCGTCAAAGCGCGAGCCGCGCCGCCGTGCGCGCGTCGCCGAAAATACCATGCGGGCAATCGATCCCTCTCGCGAGCTTTTCCAGCATGCCGGCGGGGCATCCGGAAAGATTTTCACGTCGATGAACTACCAATCTTTTGGAACTCCGTTGCAAGAGCAGGAGGATTGGCCGCAGCAGTGGGCTAAGAAGCACGAGCGCCCGCTTATGGTAGTGGAGTCCGCCTTCCCGTACCCCGCGCAGTGGCGCCATTTTGACGACGACTCAGTCGGGACCTTGGGCGCAGAACACGCCGCGAGGTATTTTGGAGATTGCGTGTACGCTGCCGAGACTAATCCCATACCGCACACGCAAGAGTGGCAGTATTCTCCGTACGCAAATCCCAACGAAAATATTCGCCGCCTATCCGCGCTAATGTACACGCGCGTTGTAAAGGCTTGGAGGGGATACGACATGTCGGCGCTCGGCGACTTCCCCGGCGGACGCGACATGTGCCATACGGCTGTCACTTACGACAACCACAATGTTGTTTTTGACACTCTCGTCGATGCAAATGTAAAGGCGCCCGGCCTGCGCCCGGACAATCCGTTGGGGTGGAGCGAAACCCAGCGCCACTTGCTTACGGACTACACAAAGAGGGCAAATCTAAACGACGTTGTCGCCGACTGTTTTGCCCCCGTTCTCGTATTCTTAGGCGGCGATCCCAAGAATTTCACGTCAAAGGACCACGCTTTCTATGCGGGGGAAAAATTTGTAAAGAGCGCGGTGACTGTAAACGACAGGACAACCCCGCAGACGCTCTTGTTCAAATGGCGCCTTACTCTTGAAGGCGGCTTTGAACCTGCCGCATCCGGAGAGTTTAAGAAGACGGTCGATGCCGGCGGTCTTGAAAAGTTCCCGATAGAAATCACGGCACCGAATGTATTTAAGCGCACCAATGCTAAGCTCGAGCTTGCCGTGCTAAACAGCGACGGATCCCTCTTGAAGGAAGACTCCCTCAAACTGCAATTCTTCCCAAAAAGAGTGCAGCCCAATTTTAAGGACGCGTCCGTAGCACTGTACGATCCGAAGGGAAATACGGCGGAGCTGCTTGAGAAGGCGGGGCTCGCCTACAAAAAAATAAAAAAATTCGAGGAGCTTGGCGACGCAAGATTGCTTATAGTAGGTCAGAATGCGATAGGTAAAAAGCCCTCGGCGCTGCTTGCAAAAGTCGAGGAATCCAAACTTATAGACAAGGGCTTGAAGGTGCTTGTGTTTGAGCAGAAAGCCACGGCGAACGTCGCAAATTTTGTATTCGAATCTCCGAGCTACCGCAACGCATTCATACGCTCGCCGAAAAGCCCGTACGTTGCGGGGCTATCCGACGAGGATTTCTCAGATTGGCGCGGAGACTCTGACACTGTCGAGGCGTTTGTCGTTTCGGAGGAAAACTCCCCGCATTACCCGCGTTCCAAGTGGAAGTGCGGCAACGGCGGCATAGTGAGCGGAAATGTCATTCGCAAGCCGTCTTACGGCAATTTTACGGCGGTTGTTGACTGTGGGTTTAACCTCATGCATTCGTCGCTGCTCGAAATGCGCCGCGGGCACGGAATAGTTTTGTTCTGCCAGCTTGACGTTACTTCAAGATACGGAAAAGATCCTGCCGCCACAATGCTGACAGACAATATTCTCAAGGAAATGACAAACCGCTATTTGCCGGTCGGCCCGCAGCGCGTCGCGTATGTCGGAGGCGACGAAGGCGCAAAACTTCTCGACAGAATGGGAATGCAGTACCAGCGGCTGACCCCGAAAAATAGGTGGGAGATCGGGTCTGCGCAAGTTGTAATTCTCGGGGCTGGGGCTGAGAAAGAGCTTCTTGAATCTGTCGGCAAGATTGCCGGCAGGACAAACTCGATTGCGGTTGTCGCTTTGCCAGGGGCGGATTTAAGCGTATTTGGCGGCAACTTGAAAATAGGCAAAAAGAATATATTCCGCGCGTTCGCTCCCAAGAATGATCCGCTATTTGACGGCATTGCCGACGCTGATCTGTATTTTAGAAATGCCCGCGAACTTCCCGTTATAGAAAGCGCGCCCGAATGGATGCGCTCGACTAATCCGGCTCTCTTCGGCGCGATAGACAGGGCAACGGGAATGAATGCGATTTTCACAGTCGCGCCGGACGACGTAAAGGGCGCGTGGAATTCGGAGAAAGTGGCGAGGGTCTGGAACAATATATTTAACAATATGAATATAGGCCTTGGCAAAAACCTAAAAATATTTTCGTCCGAAAAATACCGCCACAATAAACTCGGCAAGAAGGACTCCGCAAATGAATGGTCTCCGTACATAGACGATTTGGATTTCTATGACGGCGACGCGTTCCATAATTGGTAATGCGCCAAGCAATGTGCAGCGCGCGGAATATCTAATATTCCGCGCGTTTTTTTATGTTTTATATTTAGCGCGTTAACGTTGCATTGCGCCTAAAACAATATTTTGCGATTCACCAAAGAAAAATATCGGCGGCATTTTTAAGGGCGGTTCGCAAAATTTTAACTCTTCCGCAAAGCATTTGGAGTTTCCTTTAAAATGCGCAAAAGTATTTTGTTGGGGAGGTTTGTACCCCTCCGGGAGCGAAAAATATTTTTGAGCGCATTTTGGAGCGAGAAATAGAACATTGGCATTCGCAAAAAAAACATCTTATGAAACGATATTTTTTGTCGAACGCGCGCAATGGCCGCAAGAGTGCAGGGCACTAAAAAGAATGCCGCTTTATGTGTAGAATGGAATTTTTATAGTATTAGAGCCAAAAATTCCGCATTGGATTTTGTCTGACCCATGCGGTCGATTAGCGTCTCGGCGGCGTCCTCCACTTTTGAGCCTGCCATTGCGCGGCGGAGGAATGACGACGCTTCAAGCTCTTTTGCCGACAGCAGCAGTTCTTCGCGCCGTGTCCCCGATGCGGAGAGGTTTATTGCGGGCCAAATTCTCAGTTCAGCCACTTTTCTGTCGAGCACCATTTCCATGTTGCCGGTGCCCTTAAATTCTTGAAAAATCAAATCGTCCATTCTCGAGCCCGTCTCGACAAGGGCTGTTGCGATAATCGTGAGGCTGCCGGCCTCCTCGGTGTTTCTCGCAGACGAGAAAATTTGCCGCGGGCGTTCGAGTGCGCGTATATCGAGCCCGCCCGTCATTGTCCTGCCGCCGTTTGCTTTCGCGGAATTGTGCGCGCGGGAGAGGCGGGTTATGGAGTCCATCAAAAGCACGACATCCTTGCCGACTTCCACAAGGTGTTTTGCGCGCTCGAGGGCGAGGTCCGCAATTCTTATGTGGGTGTCAATATTTTCGTCGTTCGAGGAGGCGAAAATTTCCGCTTGGGGCAAGTCCATTTTAAAGTCTGTGACTTCCTCAGGGCGTTCGTCCACGAGCAAAATCATGAGATGGCATTCGGGGTGGTTTGCGGAAATTCCGTATGCGATATCTTTAAGCAGGGTGGTTTTGCCGGTACGCGGGGGAGCTACTATCAAACCGCGCGTACCTTTGCCGATGGGGCAAAAAATATCCATAATGCGCGCGCTCATGCGCTCCTCTTTGGTTTCGAGTTTAAGCTTTTCTTCCGGCGCGATAGTCGTCAGGTTTCTAAATTGCTGAACTTTTCTTCGTTCGGCGCACGGCAGGCCATCTATTGTTTCGATAAAGCGCACTTTGGGGTTGGGGTGTCCGTCTGCCTGGTGGGCTTTTGCGACAATAAATTGGCCTTTTTTTACGTTGAAGCGCTGGACGAGTTCCTTTGGGACATAAGGGTCGGTATTGCGCATTTTGCCGGAGCGTTTTGGGTCGAGCAATACGCCGTTATTGTTTGTTGTCGGTGCGAAAATTCCCGACACTTCCATAATTTCAAGATTTCTATTTTCCATATATGCGCTCAGGACGCTGTTAATTGGGTTTTGGATTGCAAATGGGCGCGGTAAAATTCACACAGCTTGAAAATTTTTAATAGCCCACACGGGGCGGTTGCCGCAGGTTCAATAAATT
>ENA-OROK01003271-OROK01003271.1-human-gut-metagenome-genome-assembly--contig:-NODE-3271-length-12957-cov-3.636723_pt1 | contig 12957 bp, 8 predicted proteins | sample MGYA00242127_ERZ509046 | MGnify/ENA primary metagenome ERZ509046 (study PRJEB26280, sample SAMEA2338728) | human gut metagenome | biome: human gut; feature: human-associated habitat; material: faeces... | reverse complement strand
ACAACAAGCTGGAGTGGATGGTGCTGAGCGTCCTGCCCGTCCTGCCTCCGGAGATCCGGTCGATGGTGCAACTGGACGGCGGACGGTTCGCGTCCTCCGACCTCAATGAGCTGTACCGCCGGGTTATCGCCCGCAATAACCGACTCAAGAAGCTGCTGGAGATCCATACCCCCGACATTGTGATCCGCAATGAGAAGCGGATGCTGCAGGAGGCAGTGGATGCGCTGATCGACAACGGCCGCCGCGGAAAGCCCGTGACCGGTCCGTCCAACCGTCCGCTCAAGTCGCTGTCCGAGATGCTGCGCGGTAAGCAGGGACGCTTCCGCCAGAACCTGCTGGGCAAGCGCGTGGACTACTCCGGTCGTTCTGTTATCGTGGTCGGTCCTTCGCTGAAGATTTACCAGTGCGGTCTGCCCAAAGAGATGGCGCTGGAGCTGTTCAAGCCCTTCGTGGTCAAGCGGCTGGTCGAGATGGGCAAGGCGACCAACGTCAAGGACGCGCAGAAGAAGATCGAGCGCGTGTATCCGGAGGTCTGGGACGCGCTGGAGAACGTCATCAAGGGGCACCCCGTTCTGCTTAACCGCGCACCGACCCTGCACCGCCTGTCGATTCAGGCGTTTGAGCCGGTTCTGGTCGAAGGTCGCGCCATCAAGTTGCACCCGCTGGTCTGCACGGCGTTCAACGCCGACTTTGACGGCGACCAGATGCCTGTCCATGTACCGCTGTCGGTCGAGGCACAGGCGGAGGCGCGCTTCCTCATGCTGTCCTGCAATAACCTGCTCAAGCCTATGGACGGTAAGGCGGTCACTATCCCGACGCAGGATATGATTCTCGGTTCCTACTACCTGACCATGGAGAAGGAGGGAGAGCCGGGCGACCGTTGGCCTCTGCTGGATGCGGACGGTCAGCCTATGCTGGATGAGGCGGGTGAGCCGATGTACGGCTACCGTATGTTCCGCGACTTCGACGAGGCGATGATGGCTTATGTCAACCGCCAGCTTGGTCTGCATTCCCGCATCCGCGTGCGCATTCACCGCGACGTGAAGGAGATCGCGCCGGACGGAACCGAGACGGTTGTCAACCGCTCGGCTGTCATTGTCACCACACTGGGACGGCTGATCTTCAACAGCCCCCTGCCGCAGGATCTCGGCTTTGTCGATCGTTCCGATCCTGCCAATACCTTCAAGCTGGAAGTGGAGTTTGTGGTCAAGAAGAAGCAGCTCGGTCAGATCATTGACCGCTGCATCCGTGTCCACGGCACCGCCGTCTGCGCCGAGATGCTGGACAACATCAAGGCGATGGGCTACAAGTATTCCACGCAGGCGTCCTTCTCGATTTCCGTGTACGATATGACCATCCCGCCCGAGAAGCCCGGCTACCTTGCCGCCGCCATGCGGGACGTGGACACCATTGCCAAGCACTTCCGCCGCGGCGAACTGTCCGAGGAGGAGCGCTATAAGGCGGTCATCCGTATCTGGGAGAAGACGACCGACAACGTCACCGCCGCGCTGGACAAGGGCTTCAGCCGGTTCAACCCGATCAAGATCATGGCGGACTCCGGAGCGCGTGGTTCCATGACGCAGATGCGTCAGCTTGCCGGTATGCGCGGACTCATGTTCTCCGCGACCGGTAAGACCATGGAGCTGCCTATCAAGTCCAACTTCCGCGAGGGCTTGAATATCACCGAGTACTTTATGGGTGCGCGTTCCTCCCGTAAGTCGCTGTCGGATACCGCACTGCGTACCGCAGACTCCGGTTACCTGACCCGCCGTCTGGTGGATGTCTCGCAGGAGGTCATTGTCCGCGAGGTCAACTGCGACACCAACAAGGGCACAACGGTCAGCGATGTCATCGACGAGCGGGATAAGAACGTGCTGGAGCCGCTGGCAGACCGTATCATCGGGCGCTTCTCGCTGGGTGATATTGTCGATCCCGCGACCGGCGCCGTGCTGGTTCCGAACGATACCATGATTTCCGAGGAGGATGCCGCCGCCATTACCAAGGCGGGTATCACCGAGGTCACCATCCGGACGCCTATTCAGTGTCATGCCCGCTGGGGAATCTGCTCGCACTGCTACGGTGCGGATATGTCTACCGGCAAGCTGGTCAGCGTGGGTGAGTCGGTCGGTATCATTGCCGCGCAGTCTATCGGTGAGCCGGGTACTCAGCTGACCATGCGTACATTCCACTCCGGCGGCGTTGCCGGTTCGGATATCACGCAGGGTCTGCCCCGTGTCGAGGAGCTGTTCGAGGCGCGTGCGCCCAAGAAGGCTGCCATCATGACCGAACGGGCTGGCGTTGCCTATGTCCATCAGGATCCCGATATGCCCGGTGTCAGCGATGTGTTCATCCACGACGAGGAGACCAACGCCGAGCTTGCCAAGTACGCAATCCCCTACGGTATGCGTCTGGCTGTTGCGACCGGCACGCATGTGCAGGTCGGTCAGTCCCTGACCGAAGGCTCCAAGGCACCTGCCGACATTATGCGCATCCAAGGACTGGACGAGGTGTACGCATACCTTATCAAGGAAGTCCAGAAGGTCTACCGCTCGCAGTCCTGTAACGTCAACGATAAGCACATTGAGATCATTGCCCGTCAGATGACGCGCAAGATCCGCATCGAGGAGCCGGGCGATACGACGCTTCTGCCCGGTACCATCGTGGACCGCAACGAGCTGGAGGAGATCAATACCCGGACGCTCGCACAAGGCGAGGCACAGGGGCTGGAGCTGAAGCCTGCCTCCGGTACGCCGATCCTGCTGGGCATCACCAAGGCAGCCCTGCAGAGCGAGTCCTTCCTGTCTGCCGCCTCCTTCCAGGAGACGACCAAGGTGCTGGCTGATGCCGCCATCCGCGGCAAGGTCGATCACCTGCGCGGACTGAAGGAGAATGTCATCATCGGTCGCCTGATTCCTGCCGGTACCGGTATGGACTGCTACAAGGAAATCACGGTCGAGACTGCCGAGGAAGCCGCTGCCGAGGCGGCGGCGCTCCAGGCAGCCGATGCGCCTGCTGCCGATACGGCTTCGTAAGAGCCGGAACCCGGAATCGCCGCACCTGTCGGGCAGGTTCCGGGGCACGGGCAGGGCAGGGAAGATCCCCGGAGGGGTCTTCCCTGCTTTCTTCATACGGCAGCTTTTGCGGACGGAGCACTCCCGCCAAAGCGCGGCTTCCGACAAATGATTCTGTTGTGCAAAAGGGAGAAAATTCAGGGCAAAAGACTGCCCGCTTGACAAATTGTCCATCCTGTGCTATAATATCCACGTTCGCGTTAATGGGGTATTTGTGCCCTGTTGACGCGGGAAATGAGGCAGTCCCACCCGTCCGGCGGTCACTCCGGCGGTGTGCCTGTATATAAACACCGAAATTCAGAAGAAGGAGGAAAAACAGGAATGCCGACCCTTAACCAGCTTGTCCGTCAGGGACGCGCTGACAGAATGTACAAGTCCAAGGCTCCTGCACTGCAGAAGGGCTTCAACAGCCTGGAGAGCAGAGCCACCGACAAGTCCTCGCCCCAGAAGAGAGGCGTGTGCACGAAGGTCTCCACCATGACGCCGAAGAAGCCGAACTCCGCTATGCGTAAGTTTGCGAGAGTCCGTCTGACCAACGGCATGGAGGTTACGACCTACATCCCCGGCATCGGCCACAACCTGCAGGAGCACTCTGTCGTGCTGATCCGCGGCGGCCGTGTCCGTGACCTGCCCGGCGTGCGGTACCACATCATCCGCGGTACGCTTGACGCTCAGGGCGTTGCCAACCGCAACCAGAGCCGTTCCAAGTACGGCGCAAAGGCTCCCAAGAAGAAGAAGTAATTCCGATTTCCGGGAGGCGCGTCGGTTTTGCCGCGCAACGCACACTCCGCAGTGCGCCAAGAATGCGGAAGGGTAGAAAAGCAGTCGTTTTCTATACAACACCTGTGTGACCCGCTGATTTCTGTGTTTATATACCGGCGGCTACGCCGGACAGTCAGGCATCCACACAAGGCTCGTAAACAGAAGAATGCTTTTGAGTACCTATGATTTCATTCATTACTAATGAAGGAGGGAAGTTACAGTGCCGAGAAGAGGTTCAATCTCGAAAAGAGATGTGTTGCCGGATCCGTTGTACAACTCCAAGCTGGTGACCAAGCTGGTGAACAACGTGATGTATGACGGCAAGAAGGGCGTCGCGCAGACTATCGTGTATGATGCGTTCAGCATCATCGCGGATAAGACGGGCGAGAACGCCCTGGAAGTTTTCCAGGCCGCGCTTGACAATATCAAGCCGGAGTTGGAGGTCAAGGCGCGCCGCGTCGGCGGTTCGACCTATCAGGTCCCGATGGACGTGCGCCCCGACCGTAAGCAGACGCTTGCTCTGCGTTGGCTGATCAGCTATGCCCGGTCCCGCTCCGAGCGGACTATGGCGGAGCGTCTCGCCGGCGAGATCCTGGACGCCAAGAACAGCATGGGCGGAGCCTTCAAGAAGAAGGAAGAAACCCATCGTATGGCGGAGGCGAACAAGGCGTTCGCACACTACAAGTATTGATCGGCGGGCAGTTGCCGCTGATCGGTCAATTCAAAACCAAGGAGTAAATCAATGCCTAGGGAATATTCTCTTGAAAATACCCGGAATATCGGCATTATGGCGCACATTGATGCCGGTAAGACCACGACAACCGAGCGTATCCTGTTCTATACCGGAAAGACCCATAAGCTGGGCGAGACCCATGAGGGCGCAGCTACGATGGACTGGATGGAGCAGGAGCAGGAAAGAGGTATCACCATTACCTCTGCCGCTACCACCTGCTACTGGAAGGGTCATCGCATCAACATCATCGATACCCCCGGACACGTGGACTTCACCGTCGAGGTCGAGCGTTCCCTGCGCGTGCTGGACGGTTCTGTGACCGTCTTCTGCGCCAAGGGCGGCGTTGAACCCCAGTCCGAGACCGTCTGGCGCCAGGCGGATAAGTATCATGTGCCGAGAATGGCATACGTCAACAAGATGGACATCACCGGCGCGGATTTCTATCGCGTGCTGGATATGATGCGCGACCGTCTGCATACGCATCCCGTTCCGATTCAGCTCCCCATCGGCAAGGAGATGACCTTCCGTGGCATCGTTGACTTGGTGGAGATGGAAGCCGACGTTTACTATGACGTCGAGGGTAAGGATGTGCGTGTCGAGCCGATTCCGGACGACATGAAGGAGCTGGCGCAGAAGTATCACGATGAGATGGTTGAGGCTGCCGCCGAGACCGACGAGGCGCTGATGGAGAAGTACCTGGAGGAGGGAACCCTCTCCAAGGAGGATATCCGTGCCGCGCTGCGTAAGGCGACCATCGCCAACGAGATCGTGCCTGTCTGCTGCGGTTCTTCCTACCGCAATAAGGGCGTCCAGAAGATGCTGGATGCGGTCGTTGACTATATGCCCTCTCCTGTGGATATCCCGCCCGTGGACGGCGTCGATCCCGAGACCGGCGAGGAGGATACCCGCAAGGCGGACGACAATGAGCCGTTCTCCGCGCTGGCGTTCAAGATCATGACCGACCCGTTCGTCGGAAAGCTGTGCTACTTCCGCGTTTACTCCGGTGTGGTACACGCCGGCGACATCGTGTACAACTCTACCAAGGGCAAGCGCGAGCGTCTGGGTCGTATCCTGATGATGCACGCGAACGACCGGACGGATATTGACACCTGCTACACGGGTGACATCGCGGCTGCCATCGGTGTGAAGAACACCACAACCGGTGACACCTTCTGCGACGAGAAGCATCCGATCATTCTGGAATCCATGGAGTTCCCGGAGCCTGTTATCCGGGTTGCCATTGAGCCCAAGACCCGCGCGGGCCAGGAGAAGATGGGTATCGCCCTCTCCAAGCTGGCAGAGGAGGACCCCACCTTCCGCACATGGACCGACGAGGAAACCGGTCAGACCATTATTGCCGGTATGGGCGAGCTGCACCTGCAGATCATCGTGGAGCGTATGCTGCGCGAGTTCAAGGTGGAAGCCAATATCGGTAAGCCGCAGGTCGCGTACAAGGAGACCATCCGCAAGAAGGTGGATCAGGAAACCAAGTACAAGCGCCAGTCCGGCGGTTCCGGTCAGTACGGTCATGTCAAGATTACGATCGAACCCAACGAACCCGGCAAGGGCTACGAGTTTGTCAACGCCGTGGTCGGCGGCTCTATCCCGAAGGAATTCATTCCTGCGGTCGATGCCGGTATCCAGGGCGCTATGCAGAACGGTGTGCTTGCGGGCTACAACGTCGTGGACGTGAAGGTCACGCTGTACGACGGCTCCTATCACGAGGTGGACTCCTCCGATATGGCATTCAAGATCGCCGGTTCCATGGCGTTCAAGGAGGCTATGCGCAAGGCGGATCCCGTGCTGACCGAGCCTGTCATGAAGGTCGTTACCATTGTGCCGGAAGAGTACATGGGCGATGTCATCGGCGACTTCAACTCCCGTCGCGGTCAGATCAACAGCATGGAGGCAGCCAACGGCGGAGTCGAGGAGATTACCGCATTTGTCCCGCTGTCCAATATGTTCGGTTATGCTACCGACCTGCGCTCCAAGACGCAGGGACGCGGCATCTACTCTATGGAGCCCAGCCACTTCGCTGAGGTGCCCAAGAGCATTCAGGACGAGATCGTCAAGGCACGCGGCAAGGCACAGGCCTGACCGCATACCTGCGATTTTCCAAGTAAAACAAAAAAATATAATAACGGAGGATTATTACAATGGCAAAGGCTACATTCGAGCGTACCAAGCCCCATGTCAACATTGGTACCATCGGTCACGTTGACCACGGTAAGACCACTCTGACTGCCGCTATCACCAAGGTTCTGTCTCTGAAGAACGGCAAGAACGAGTTCCTGGCTTATGACCAGATCGATAACGCGCCCGAGGAGAAGGCACGCGGTATCACAATCAACACCCGTCACGTTGAGTACGAGACCGACAAGCGCCACTACGCGCACGTCGACTGCCCCGGTCACGCTGACTACGTCAAGAACATGATCACCGGTGCCGCTCAGATGGACGGCGCTATCCTGGTCGTGGCTGCTACCGATGGCCCTCTCGCTCAGACCCGTGAGCACGTGCTGCTTGCCCGTCAGGTCGGCGTGCCTGCTATCGTTGTGTTCATGAACAAGACTGACCTGGTTGACGATGAGGAGCTGCTGGATCTGGTCGAGATGGAAGTCCGCGAGCTGCTGTCTTCCTACGACTTCCCCGGCGACGATATTCCGATCATCCGCGGCTCTGCCCGTATGGCTCTGGAGTCCACCAGCAAGGACATCAACGCGCCCGAGTATGCTCCCATCCTGGAGCTGATGGACGCTGTGGATAGCTATATTCCCACGCCCGACCGTCAGGCTGATAAGCCCTTCCTGATGCCTGTCGAGGACGTCTTCTCCATTTCCGGTCGTGGTACTGTTGCCACCGGTCGTGTGGAGAGAGGTACTCTGAAGGTCAACGATACCGTTGAGATCGTCGGTCTGACCGATGAGAAGGTCACCACCGTCGTTACCGGTGTCGAGATGTTCCACAAGTTGCTGCCCCAGGCTGAGGCTGGTGACAACATCGGCGCTCTGCTCCGCGGTATTGCGAAGGACGGCATTGAGAGAGGTCAGGTTCTGGCGAAGCCCGGCACCGTGCACCCCCACACCCACTTCAAGGGTCATGTGTACGTCCTGAGCGAGAAGGAAGGCGGTCGTTCCAAGCCGTTCGTGGCTGGCTACCGTCCGCAGTTCTACTTCCGCACCACCGACGTTACCGGCACCATCGAGCTGCCTGAGGGCGTCGAGATGTGCCGCCCCGGCGACAACGTCGATATGACCGTTACCCTGATCACCCCCGTCGCGTGCGAGGTTGGTCTGCGGTTCGCTATCCGTGAGGGTGGCCGTACCGTCGGTTCCGGCGTCGTCTCCGAGATTCTGGGCTAATTCCCTGATCCGCTGACTCTCCGCTCTCCGCCTGCTTGCCGCGGCGCGGGGGGCGGACATCCCCTGCGGCAAATCCTGCCGCAGGGGATATTTTTAGAGGCACCCTTAAGGGAACGCTGATTGAAGGTGGCAGCGCAGATGTGTCGCCAAATCTTCAGCTGCGAAACAAAACACAGTCTTTGGGAATCGGTGAAATTCCATACCGGTGGTAAAGCCCACGAACGCACGCGCGTCATATGCCGTGCGCCGAGCAGGTGAGATTCCTGCGCCGACGGTTACAGTCCGGATGGGAAAGGATATTGAATATGATGAATCAATCTGCGCAGGCGAACCGGAGCTATGTCCGCCGCCTGGTCGTGACCGCTGTGCTGTCGGCTCTGTCGGCGGCTTTGATGTACCTTGAGTTTTCTGTTCCGGTCGTCCCCTCGTTTCTGAAGTACGACTTTTCCGATCTGCCCGCCCTGATCGCCGCCTTCGGTGTGGGACCGCTTGCGGGCGTGGCAGTCGAGCTGATAAAAAATCTGATCCATCTCCCCATGACCGCGACCGGCGGTGTGGGTGAGCTTGCCAATTTCATCATCGGTGTGTGCTATGTTCTGCCCGCCGGGCTGATTTACCGCTTCCGCAAGGGCAAGTCCGGCGCTCTGCTGGGCGCTTTGGGCGGTGCAGTGCTGGCATCTGTCATGAGCCTGCCGGTCAATTACTGGATCACGTATCCGGTTTATACCAAATTCCTGCCCATGGATGCGATTATCGGGGCGTACTCCGCCATTATTCCGGCGGCGAATACGCTCTGGCGCGCGTTGCTGATGGTCAACCTGCCGTTTACCCTGGTCAAGGGGCTGGTCAATGTGGGCTTTACCTTTGCCCTGTATAAGCATATATCCCCCCTGCTCCACGGGAGAGCCTGCACGGCGTCGGATCCGGATTCCAAGAAAAACAAAAAGGGGCGGCGATGCCGCCCGGATGGAGATAGTAATGGTGTCCAATAAAACCGCACACAAGCGCTTGCTGTTGTTTCTGTGCCTGACGTTGCTGTGCGCTTTGCTCGCAACAGCTGTCTGCACCGCCGCGGAAGCCGCCCCGGCGAATCCTGCCGACGGAACGGAAGCTGAAACGGAAACCGCTGCCGGCACGGAAACTGTTTCCGGCACGGATACATCCGCGGAAACGGAACCTGCCGCCCAAAGCTCCGGCTTTACCGGCAGGATCAAGACCTTTTTCCTGGAAACGGTCGGCAAGCGCTGGTGCGTGTTTTTCTGCTCCATGATCCCCATCATCGAGCTGCGCGGCGCCATCCCGATGGGTGCCGCCTTTGGGTTGCCGTGGTGGCAGACCTTCCTCATCAGCGTGGTGGGAAATATGCTGCCGGTTCCCTTTATCCTGCTGTTCATTGGGGCGATTCTCCGCTGGATGGCGGGATGCCGCGTGAAGCTGTTCAATCGCTTTGCCGGCTGGTTGCTCCGCAAAGCCGAGAAAAACCGTGCCAAGGTGGAGAAGTACGCCTTTTGGGGGCTGGCGTTGTTTGTCGGCGTGCCCCTTCCGGGAACCGGCGCCTGGACAGGCTCGCTGGTCGCGGCGGTCATTAACCTGGATTTCTGGAAAGCGTTGCTGTCTGCGTTGCTCGGCGTGCTGGGAGCGGGTTTTGTCATGACCTTGCTGTCCTATGGCGTTGCGGCGATCTTCTGAGATGGGTTTTACGGAAGATTTACAGATTTCCCTTGACAGGCAGGGGAAAGACGTGTATAATGAAGGCAATCGGCAGGTATGGCGCACCGCTTGCGCCGGACTCCAACCATTTTGGAATCAAGCAGGAGGGAAAGAAAAATGCAAATGAGACAGAGCCGCTCTCGCCTGATGGCGTTGCTTCTGGCAGGGCTGATGCTGTTTTCGTCGCTGGCTGTGTTGGCAGGTTGTGCCGACAGCGAAGGGGACGCGACAGCCACGGAGACCGGGAGCGGGGTGCAGTCGGGATCGTCTGCGGAAGAAGAGACCAAGGCGGCGCCGTATACGAACCTGGAAAAGAAGAAGTACAACAGGGAATTCGTTGTTCTGGGTCGCGGCGACATGAAGACCGACTTTGAAGCGATTTCGACAGAGAGCAAGGGAAGCCTCCTGAACGAGTTGCTGGTGGAGAGAAACACCGTTGTGGCGGAGGACTTCGGTATTCAATTCGTCTATTTTTATGAGAACTCCTATGACGAGGTCAACGCGCGCGTGAGTCAGCAGGCGCTGAACTCGCTGGATGATTACGATGTTGCCATGGGGCACAAGTATACCGTCACCACCTGCCTGGTGAACAATCAGCTGACGGATCTGTCCACCGTTGATACGCTGGCTTTGACCGAGAACTGGTGGGATCAGGGCTGCCGCTCCAGCCTGACAGTGAACGGCAAGCTCTTCCTGATGACGGGTGACGTGCTGCCCAGCTCCATGCTGATCTCCGCTTGCTTTGCTTTCAACAAGCGGCTGATGAAGGAGCTGAATAAGACCGAGCCGTACAGTCTGGTGCGGGAGGGCAAGTGGACGCTGGACGAGTTCAATGCCATGACCAAGGATGTTACGGTGGATGTGGACGGCGACGGCGTGATTGATTACAAGAAGGATCGCTACGGTCTGTCCTCGTGGATGATGGATGTCCCGTTCACCATGTTCTATGGCGCGGGCGGTATGTTCGGCTCTGTCACGGAGGACGGTACGCTGGAGATGTCCTTTGAGGACGAGGATGTCATCAACCGCTATGAGAAGATTTACCGGGCTCTCATCGAGCAGAACGCGTATTTTGTGACGGATCTGAGCCAGTACGAGACATCGTATGAGATGTTCGCCGCAGGGCATGCCCTGTTCTACGATACTTCCCTGAACAAGGTGCGGAATTTCCTTGCGGATATGTCGGACGATTACGGGATCGTGCCCGTGCCCAAGTACGACACCAATCAGAAGGAGTACCTCTCCTTCGTCAACGGCGCGACCGGATTTGTCATGATGGTGAGCACCGAGAAGGATCCCGAGTATGTCGGCGCGATTCTGGAAGCTATGGCGCGCTACAACTACGAGAATGTCTCGACCAAGATGTTTGAGATCGTGACCAAACTGCAGAGCGTTCGCGATCAGGATTCCAGTGAGATGGTGGAGTACATCATCCGCAACCGTGTGTTTGATTCCGCGTACTTCTTCGACCTCGCCGTGTCCAACGTGGTGCTGGAGCAGCTGAAGACCGGCAAGCCGGAGATTTCCGCCCAGCTCACCAGCGCGAAGAAGACATCAAAGACCGAGCTGAGAAGAATCCTCCGGACGATGTCAAAGAAGCAGAAGTAACGGTTCGGCAATGTCCGGAAGCGGAAAGGAATGGGTGCCAGCCGGGAACGGGTATATGCCCGGCTGGCGCGTTCCGGTTCTCATATCAAGAGTGATGGAGGGACAGGCCCTGTGAAGTCACGACAACCTGCCCCCTGCAAGGGTAAGGTGCCAATTCCTGACAGATAGGAGCAAGCGGCAAGCCCATGACCGATTTCGGAAAAGGCGCAAAAAGCAGCCCCTGTCTGCGAAGGCAGGGGCTTTTCCTGTCTTCATATGGCGGTGAAGTCTCAGAGGTGCCCCCAAAGGCAGAAAAGACAGAGATAAGATAAGATTAAGAAAGGAAATATACATTCATGAAAAAACAGCTTTTTACCAGTGAGTCCGTGACCGAGGGGCATCCCGACAAGGTCTGCGACATCATTTCCGATTCGATCCTGGACGAGATGCTCCGGCAGGATCCCCTGTCGCGCGTGGCGTGCGAGACATTCTGCACGACGGGGCTGGTTGCCATCATGGGCGAGGTCACGACGCACGCGGACGTTGACTTGCAGAAGGTCGTGCGCGATGCTGTGCGCGAGATCGGCTATACGCGGGCGAAATTCGGCTTTGACTGCGACAGCTGCGCGGTCATTTCCTCCATCCATGAGCAGTCGCCGGACATTGCGATGGGCGTTGACCGCTCGCTGGAGGCAAAGGAAGGCGCGGGCGACGGGTTGGATATAGGTGCGGGCGATCAGGGACTGATGTTCGGCTACGCCTGCAACGAGACGCCGGAGCTGATGCCGCTGCCGATCGCGCTTTCTCACGCGCTTGCCAAGCGGCTGGCGGCACTGCGTAAGTCCGGCGGGGTGGACTACCTGCGCCCGGACGGAAAAACGCAGGTGACGGTGGAGTACCGCGACGGCGTTCCGGCGCGGGTGGATACCATTGTCATTTCGACTCAGCACAGTCCGGATGCAGCGCTTTCCGTTATCCGGCAGGATATGATAGACCGCGTCATTCTGCCGACGGTGCCCGGCGCCCTGCTGGATGAGCAGACCAAAATATATGTCAATCCGACCGGACGGTTCGTTATCGGCGGTCCCGCCGGGGACACGGGCCTGACGGGACGCAAGATCATCGTGGACACCTACGGCGGCTATGCCCGGCATGGCGGCGGCGCCTTTTCCGGCAAGGATCCGACCAAGGTGGATCGCTCTGCTTCCTACGCCGCCCGCTACGTGGCGAAGAATATCGTGGCGGCAGGGCTTGCCGACCGCTGTGAGGTGCAGGTGGCGTATGCCATCGGCGTGGCGCGTCCCGTGTCCGTGCTGATTGACACGGCAGGAACCGCTGTTGTTCCGGAGGAGGAGATCACCCGCGCGGTTCTGCGCCACGTGGATCTGCGCCCCGCTGCTATCATCAGCCGGTTTGACCTTCGCCGCCCGATCTACCGTCCGCTTGCCGCCTACGGTCACATGGGACGGGAGGATCTGAACGCGCCGTGGGAAGCGCGGGATCTGGCGCCCGTCCTGCGGAGCGACCTGCTGTAATCTGCGGCGAGCCCCCAAGACGCTTTCCGGAAGGCAAATGCCGGAGCCGTCTCATATACTGCCTCTGAGGGGAGGGAGTTATATGGGTGAAATAATTGCCGGGATTCTGGCGGCAGTGCTGGCGGCATTCGGCTTTTACAGCCTTTTGCGCACGGTCGGGGAGCTTTTGCGCCCGCCGTGCCCCGTGACAACGGCGG
>ENA-OROK01003232-OROK01003232.1-human-gut-metagenome-genome-assembly--contig:-NODE-3232-length-13048-cov-6.207188_pt1 | contig 13048 bp, 15 predicted proteins | sample MGYA00242127_ERZ509046 | MGnify/ENA primary metagenome ERZ509046 (study PRJEB26280, sample SAMEA2338728) | human gut metagenome | biome: human gut; feature: human-associated habitat; material: faeces... | reverse complement strand
GACGCAGCTCACAGCGCCTGCCTCCGTAACGGTACAGAAGCCGCCGTAGATAGCGCCATAGATGATGATGGGCATCAGCAGGGCCGGGATAGCGTAGAAGGTGGATTTGCCGATCCGACGGACCTTTTCGCTGAACGCCACATTGACCTTTTCCGGCTTGACCTGATGACGGCCGATGCGGAAGTAGTTAATGACGAAGTAGCCCACTGCAAAAATGAAGGCAGGGCCGACGGTAGACATCCAGATTTCAGAGATTTTGCCGCCGGAGGCCAGAGCGTACATGATGCCGGGGACACTCGGGGGAATGAGAATGCCCAGAAAGCAGGTAGCCGCCAGCAAAGCGGAATTATAAGCCTTGGGGTAGCCCTCTTTTTCCAGCTCGGGCACCATCATCTTGCCGATGGCGGAGATGGTAGCCATGGCCGAGCCAGTCAGAACGCCGAAGGCCATGCAGGCGCAGATGGTGATGACGCCGGTGGCGCCGCGGATGCGACCCACAAAAGATTTGATCCAGTCGATCAGCATCTTGGAGATGCCGCTGTATTCCATAATGACACCGGCGAAGATGTAGAACGGGATGGCCAGCAAAGCAAAGCTGTCCAGACCGGAGAACGCGAACTGGGGCACAGTGACCAGATTGTAGCCGCCAAAAGCCAGCACCAGTAGAGAGGATGTGCCCAGTGCAAAGGAGACCGGCATCTTGAACAGGACGGCCACCACCATGAAGGAGATCAGGAAGATAAGCAAAGCTTGAAGCGCTGTCATAATTTCACCCTCTTTCTCAGTTGTCCGCCTCGGCGGCAGACTTCTTATCGCCGCCCAGCAGGCAGGCTGCAAGCATGTACACCTCGTGCAGGGCTGCCAGCACGATGCCTACAAACACCGGCAGGTAGACCCAGCCCATGGGGATGCGCATGGTGGGCGAAGTCTGGGTGGTACCGAAAATCTTCATCATATAGTCGAAAAAGAGCTTGGCAAAGACGACCAGAAATGCAAAAGTGGAAACGATGGCTGCAACTTCCAGCGCCTTGAGCCACTTTTCGCGGGCCGGGCCCTTGATCTTCATAAGCACCTGCTTGAGCACATCGATCTCGGTGTGGCTGTTGTCGCAGATGGCATAGGCTGAGCCGATGTAGGTCAGCCAAATGAAGAGATAACGGGTGAACTCTTCTGCCCACGCGGCAGAGATAAACAGGAAATACCGGCAAACCACCTCGATGAAGATGGCCGCGACCAGCAGAATTGTGATAAGAGCCAGCAGGAAGATCTCGATGCCCAACAGTCTGTCGTTGACTTTCTTCAAGCCCTGCAGCGTTTTGTTATTGCTGTTCACAGCATTTGCCTCCTTTCATAAACTGCCGCCCCCGGGCACTCCCCGCAAGGCGGCAGAATCACTTTACATCAAAATATGGAGCGCCACATAGCCTTACTTGTTCTTGTAATCACCGCTGGTGATGGCGTCCATGATCTCGTCGCTGTAGGAGCCGCGACTCTCTTCCCAGATCTGCTGGTAGATCTCCTGCAGCTTAGCCTTCATATCATCGGAGGGCTGATCCACGGTCCACTGGCCGCTGGCCACGCCGTCGTTGGTGACCTTCTCGGTCTTCTCACGGAAGAACTCGGTGAACTCGTCAGAAGCCTCCTGTGCAGCCTCCTTGAAGGCGGCCTTGTCCTCGTCGCTCAGCTTTTCCCAGAAGGGAGCGCCTGCGATGAAGCAGCCGCCGGAGTAGCAGTAGTTGAGTTCGGTGATGTGGGTGATGACATCCAGAATGCCCTGGTTGGTGTAATTGAAGACCGCGTTGTCCAGACCATCGACGGTACCGGTCTGCAGGGCATTCAGCACCTCAGAACCGGCGATCATGACGGGCAGTGCGCCGCACTTCTCATAGAAAGAGACAACAGAGGCGACGGACGGGGTGCGGATCTTCAGGCCGGCCAAGTCAGACATCTCGGTGACGGGGCGGACGATATTGCCCACCTGACGGAAGCCGTTGCAGTAAGAAGAGATGCGGATGAGGCTGTTCTGCTCCATGATCTTGGCCACTTCGTCGGCGATCCAGCCCTTGAGGTAGTATTTATCCGCCTCGTCGTAGTCAGCCACCAGACCGGGCAGCCATGCGAAGCCCAGTGCGCCGTCCAGCACGCCGTCCATGGTCATATCGTCGCTCATCAGCACATCCAGCGTACCCATCTGCAGCATCTGTGCCATGTCGGAGCCGTTGCCCAGAGAGCCTGCGGCGATGACGTTAGCCTGATAGCGGCCGCCGGTCTTGTCGGAGATGAGCTCAGCAAAGCGTTCCACATAGGGGGCGCGGTCACCGGTGACGTCTGCAGTGACCGAGAAAGTAGCGCTCTCAGCCGATGCAGCAGCAGAGCCTGCACTGCCGGTGGTGGAAGCTGCGGTGCTGGAAGAGCCGCCGCAGGCGGTCAGGCCAATGGCAGCAGCGGAGATTCCGGCTACCTTCAGGAAATCACGGCGGGAAATTTTCTTGGTGCTCATAAGATTATTCTCCTTTTTCTTTTTGTTTTTATATCCTGTTTTTACAGTTCGTAATTATCAAAGCCTCAGCGGAGGCAGGCCAGCTGCTGCAGGAACGCGATCTTGGCTGTATCTTCCAACAGCTCTGCCTGATCGAAGCACTCTTCCATGGTCTTGCCCATAACGAGGATGCCGTGGCCTTCCATCAGGAAAGCCCTTGTGTCCGCCGATGCGTTGGCCACCGTTTCTGCCACGACATCGGCCAGCTCTGTGGAACCGGGTGCCCGGTCGGGCACGATGGGCACCTCGCCGAGCTTGAGCTTTGCCGACTCGGTGTAGAGGGGCAGCGGCTTTTTCTGCAGCGTCCAGAGCACCGAATAGGTGGGGTGGGCGTGGATGATATAGTTGATCTCAGGGCGGAGGCGGTAGACATCCAGATGGAACCGCGTCTCCTTAGAGGGCTTCAGCCCCTGCGCTGCTCGCTTGACATGCCCCTCAGCATCGCAGAGCACAAGACCTTCGTAGGTGACTGCCCGCAGCGGCACGTTGCTGCCGGTGATGAGCATATCACCTCCCAGCCGAGCACTGACGTTTCCGCCCGCTGCACTTACCAAACCCTTCTGGTAGACCAGCGCCGAGTAGCGGATGATGTCATCGGCCGGTTTCGGCCAGACGATCGATTCATGTTCCATCAGTAAACGACCTCCTTCCGGCAGAGCATCTTTTCCAGCGTATCCTCACGGCCCATGCTGCCGCCCTTGAGAGCGAACTCCCGGCCTGCGAAGCAGCCGTCCAGCATCAGGCCCTGTGCCACGCCGGGTTCCAGTGCGCAGCCAAGCTGCAGATGCTCAACGCCAAACTGCCGGAGCACGCCTTGCGAAGTCTCGCCTCCGATGATGACCAGCCGGTCGAATGCGGCATCGTGGTCAAACGCTGCCGCAGCCTGTGCAAAGCACTCCATGATAGCTTTGCTGGTGCCGGGCTTGTAGGAGTATTTTTCCACCTGCGGGAAGAGGATGACGCTCCCCTGCCCCAGCAGCTGCTCTGCTTGCTTTGCGGCCCGCTGCGGCACCTCTTTGCCGCCCTCGATGTAGGCGTCGATGTCCAGCGGCACGGTCTGCAGCCCACGCTCCGCAGAATAAGTGATCTGCTTATGAGCGATGTCGTAGGCCGAAGCGCAGAAGCAAAGGCTCCGGATGTCCCGCACAGGGAAGGTGTGAGTCTGCGCCGGGCCGTAGAGATATTCGGCCAGACCATCCGCGATGCCCAGAGAGCCGGTCCAGAACACCTTGGGGTATCGGGGCGCCAGCGTCTTGAGCAGATGAAGGACATCTGCCCGGGTGATGGCGTCGAACACCAGAATGCGTGTTCCCTCGGCCAGCTGATGTTCCACAGCGGCCAGCAGCGTTTCCTCGCTGCCCTTTACTGCGTCGATGTCCACCAGACCGATCTTCTTGTCGGTGTCCTTTCCCAGAATTTTGGGGATGTAGGATTCCGTCGGTGGGAAGATAGGGTCGTTAGCATAAACCGACTTGGGGAGGATCTCGCCCTCACAGTACTGGTTGCCATAAAGGGTAAAGGTGCCAAGGTCGGGAGCGTTGTCCACAATGAACACATTGTAGTCCGGCCAGCCGTCCAGCAGACCGTCCAGCTCGTAGGAGTCATTGCCCCGGAAGCCCGTGCCAATCTTCTTCATATAGAAGCCGCCCGGCTCGAGCCGTCTCAGAAGGTCTGCGTGGAGCTGCCGTGCCTTGTCCTGCGCGGTGTTGCGGGAAGAGAGGTTCACGGTCAGGATCTCGTCGGTCTCATGTTCCAGACTGCACCGTCCATTCGTACAGATACGCACCTTCCGGCCTCGTGCGGTGAAGTAACTGCCGGAATCAGCAGCGCCCGTCAGGTCGTCTGTTATCTCTGTCAGTCTCACAGCTCTGCTCCTCTCTGTTTATTCAAACATACTGTTTGTTCGTTCTCTGAGCAGAGAATAACATTCTCTCCCGGATTCGTCAATAGTTTTTGTTTCATTTCATGACATTGCACACATTTCCAGGCATATTTTGTTCACTTGCGCCATTAAAATCATGCTATTTTTGTTCTTTTGAACATTTTTTGCATTGTATTCTTTTCTCCTTGGCTCAAGTATCCAGCATCGTCGCAAAAAATCTTTTCTACGTCATATTTTGTTTATTCAAACAAGGTTCTTTTGAATTTTTCGGTTCGTCCAGACGGCTTTCACCCGCCTATCAAGCACAAAAAGTTATATCCAGCTCCCTCAAGTCATGTTCAAATGAACACAAAAAGGGGCTGTTGCAAAATAGCGCAACACAAATAGCTATAACAATTTCAAAAATAAGCAAAAAAGTGAACAATACAAAAAACAAGTGCATCACATCTCCATCAAAAAATTCTGGTTTTCGAGAAAAAGTGTTGCACTTGCTTTTCTTTATGTAAGATTACAGTTTAATGTAAGATTACAGTTTAAATTATCGCGTATTACCGTTAAAATAGAGAGTGCTGCATTTTGCAACAGCCCCCTCATCTTCATTTTATCAGACCATTTTGAGCTGCGTCTGTGCATTTGCCAGGATCTTTTTCCACCCGGCAGGAAGGTTGGTATCGGTGATGACCAGATCCATATCCGGGATGTCCGCAAAGTGGTTGGCCTTTACCAGCCCGAACTTGCTGGAATCCGCCAGAATGATGTTCTGGGCTGAGGATTCAATCATAGCCTTTTTGTTCTCCACGATGTTGGCGTTGATGCAGGTGATGCCCAAACTCTGGTGGACCCCCGACACCGAGAGAAAGGCCTTGTTGGCCCGGTGGCGGCGGATGAACTCCACAGCCTCCGGGGAAGTAAAGTTATAATCCTCGGGGTGGTAGTAGCCGCCGGGAAAAATGACCTTGATATTCGAGTGTTTGAGCAATTCAGCCAGGATGAGGAAGTTGTAGCAGAGCACCGTATACTCAAAATCTGTGGGCAGGTAGAACGTCATCCGTGAAACGGTGGTGCCGTTGTCGAGGAACACCCAGTCGTCCGGGCGGATGAGAGAAGCTGCATATTTGGCGATGCGGTCTTTCTCCGCAAAATTTTCCAGCCGTGCCCGGCGCAGATCGTAGTTTTCGCCTTCGTAAGAATATCCGTTTCCTCCTTCTACCAGCGTGGCATAACCATAGCTACGCTCCAGCACATGGTTCTTGCGCAGCAGTTCCAAATCGCGCCGCACGGTCATCTCAGATACCCCAAGCGCTGCTGCCAGTTCTTTTACTGATATTTTCTGATGTTTTTTCAAAAGGTCCAGTTCCTGGACCATCCGCTTTTCCTTGCCGCTTTCTGTTTTCAACGCCAAAACCTCCTCATAGGTCGTTGTCTGCCTTTATTATGCACTTTTTGACTGTTCAATGCAACAATAAGCTGTTCGTTTTCCTTCAATTCAACCTTTTCCACAGGTTTTTCCTGTGTTTTCTATCAAAAACATCCAGTTTTCTGGGCTTTTGTTTCTCGACCGCGTGTTTCGTCTGGCAGTGATAAATTTTTCTTTATTAAAAAGAGCTGTAGCAACTGAACAGGTCCGTAAAAAGTAGACAATAGACAAAAAGTCTCCCCGTGTAGGATAATAGAACTACACGAGGAGGTTTTGCTATGTCCAGAAAATATGTAAAGATCGACGAACACGGAAAAGAAATTTTAGAACTGAAGCGAGAAGGTAAGACGAATCGAGAAATTGCACAGAAGTTTGGAGTAGACAGAGAGTGCATCAGAAACTGGGTAACTCGGTTCAATCGGCAGCAGCGGAAGCTGACGGCAGGTATCAAGCCACGCCCAAAAGGCAGACCTCGGAAAGATGCTCAGCCAAGAGATATTGTCGCAGAGCAAGCATATGAGATCAACCGATTGAAAATGGAGAATGAACTGCTGTGGGATTTTATGCGATCCATGGAAAGGAAGTGAAGCCAAGTTTCAAATATGCAGTCATTCATCGGCACCGTACAAAGTATACAGTAAAAGCTCTGTGCGAGATTCTTCAGATTTCCAGAAGTGGTTACTACAAGTACGTCAAACATCTGAACCGCACGGCGAAAGACTTTGAACTTGCAGAAAAGATTCGTACAAAGCAGGAATCTTGTAAAAAGACATACGGCTACCGCCGAATGAAACTCTGGCTGGATGGTGAAGGAATCACTAAGAATCCAAAGACAATCTTGCGAATCATGCACAAGTACGACCTTTTGAGTGAGATTCGTCGCAGAAAAAGATGGCAAAAAATGGGCGAGGACAAGCACAGATATGACAACTGGCTGAACCGAGAATTCAATGCCGAGCATCCAAATCAGAAATGGGTTACCGATATTTCTTACATTCAAACTCAAGAAGGGGTTCTTTACCTATCCATGATTCGTGATTTATACGATAGAAGCATTGTTGCCTACAGGACTGGATCCCGCCAGACAATCAATCTTGTATTGGATACCATTCATCTTGCAATGAAGTCTGTGAAAACAGAAAGTCGCCGGGAGTTGCACCTCCACAGCAACCAAGGGTTCCAATACACCTCACAAGCATATTTCGACCTGATTAAAGAATACGGCATTTTACCGTCTATGTCAAGGCATGGAAACTGCTATGACAATGCGTTGGCTGAAAACTTTTTCGGAATCCTCAAAACGGAGTGCATCTACCGAAACAAGCCGGAATCTTTTGAGGAATCCAACAAGATGATCGATGATTACATTTACTTCTACAACCACGAACGCATCCAACTAAAAACCGGACTGTCTCCACTTTCGCTTCGTCAGTCCGGTTAAGACACACCCTACATGAGGCGCTTTTTATTCATGTCTACTAATTCTGGGGCAGTTCAATCCGGCATTTATATCAGACTCTTGTATGCGTCCAGATACCGCAGTCCCAGCGTCCGCAGGCTCTCGGTGGTAAAGTGCAGGCCGTCCGGGCGGGCGGTAAGCCCGGCAGCGGAGACCACTGCACAGTGCGGCAGCTGTGCGGCCAACTCCGGCAGGCGGCGGTTGAATTCCTTCAGCAACTCCGCCGGGGTGCCGTGGAAGCCGTTTTCCGGATAGCCCAGTTCACCCACCACAATGGGCAGGTCCCCCAGCTCTGCGCGGAACGCCCGCATAGTGCGCAAGAACTGCTCCGGGTAGGCTTCCAGCTGCTCCGGGGCAAGGCAGTCGCTCTCGCCCTGATGCCAGAGGATGGCGGTCAGCGTGGAGGTTCGCATAGCCAGCTTTGCCTGAAAGACTGCGTGGTCAAACAACACCTCCCCCGGCTGCCACTGACTGATGCGGGTGCCGCCGTCTGCGCAGGGAATCAGACCGATCTTTGCTCCGGTCTCCTTTTTCAGCTGCGCGGCAAAGCTGGCGGCAAGGTTTGCACCGCTGCGGGGAACTGCCCCCTCTGCCACTGCCCGGTCTACATTGATAGGCTCACTCATGGGCTGCCAGCGGCCCATCCGCAGCATAAAGCAGTCCGGGGCGGTGATCGTGTTCTCCGGGGTCAGGTCGCCCCGCCCCGCCATGTTGGACTGTCCCACCAGTAAAAACGAGCGGATGCCCTGCGCTGCTTCGTGGAGTCCATCGTTGATCCATAGTGCCATAATACAAAACGCCTCCTGCGTGTTTTTTTACCCTAGTATAGCACAAAAGCAGCCGACATTCACCTACGGCTGCTTCTATGCTGAAAATGATGAAGAAGGAGAAAACCAGAACAAAAAGTCTGGGAGGGCTTCCGCATCTCCGATGCTGTGTGACAAACCATGCATTCGGAGCTGCACGCTGCGGAGTTCCTGTGGCTATAGAATAGCACCTTTTCTTGTTTCCCGCCTGTACAAATCCGGCATCCTTCTTGAAGCGGGGCGACATTTTCAAGGCGGGCTTGCAAATATTCTCCAAATATATTATTGTATAAATAGGAGAATGATCAGAAAAAGGAGGTTCTTGCTTTCACAGGCTGTTGATCGTGGACGATGAGGAGATCGAGCACGAGGGTATGGCGCAGTTCATCCCGTGGGACACTTACGGGATGAAGGTGGTAGGCACGGCCCGAAACGGTGCCGAAGGGCTGGAAAAGATTGCAAAATACAAGCCCGACCTCGCCATCGTAGACATCAAAATGCCGGTGATGAACGGCATTGAGATGATTCGCAAAGCAAAGGAGCAGTACCCGGACATGACCTTTGTGGTGCTGTCCGGCTACGGCGACTACGAGTTTACCAGTCAGGCCATGGAGCTGGGGGTGCGGCACTATATCCTGAAGCCCTGCGATGAAGCCAAGATGATCCCGGTGCTGAACAAGGCGTTTGCGGAACTGGAAGAAGCCCGCAAAAAGAATGCACGCTCCGAAAAGCTGGAAGCCGAAGCACGGCTGCTCAAGCCCTACGCACGGGCTACGCACGGGAGCAGCTGTTCCGCGACCTTTTGCAGGGATGTGCGCTGCCACAGGGCAGCAGCACCCGGCAGCTTTTGGAGGAGCTGGGCGGCGAGGAGCGCAGCATTTTGCTGCTGGATTTCCGGCTCAAGTGCGGCTTCGACTCGCTGGAGCGGTATGTGGTAGGCAATATGCTGGGGGATCTTCTGCCGGACAGCACCCTGCTGATGACCACCGGCATCGACCGGGATGTGCTGGTGCTGGCAGATGCCGCCGCAGAGCCAAGCCTTGAAAGCGCTGTGCAGGTGCTAAAAAAGAGTTCAAGCGGTTCGAGACGGTAAATATACTCTCAGCCGCCAGCCGCACCGGCACACTGGACGAGCTTTCTACCCTGTTCCAGCAGGTGCGGGAGCTTTTGCAGCTGAACCCGGACGAAAACGAGACGGCCCTGCTGCGCCCCGGCCAGAACGCCGCTTTGCCGGAAACAGTGAACGAAATTTTCGACATCCGCGCCCTGCGGCAGGCGGGCAGCTACGAGGAGCTGCTGCGGGAGCTGTCCCTCGCCTTTGCCCGGATGGAGGCCAAAAGCTACCGTCCCCGGCAGCGGACGCAGCTGTGTGAGCTGGCGTGGAAGCTGCTGTTTGAGGGCAAGACCCCGCCGGAGGAATCGCTGGCGGCTTGGGCAGATGCCCTGACCGCTGCGTGGAGCCTGCCCCAGCCGGATGCCCGCAGCCGGGAGATCTTTCTGGCGATTTACGAAAACCTCTCCGACCCGGATTTCAGCTTGCAGACCATTGCGCAGCAGCGGTTGTTCATGAGCGAGGACCACTTGCGGCGCATCTTCTCCCAGATGACCGGCGAGCGATTTTCGGCTTATCTGGAGCGTGCCCGCATCACGCAGGCGCAGCGGCTTTTGGAATACCATCCGGAAATGAAAATCAGCCGCTTGGCAGCGCTGGTGGGCTACCCGCTGGACGGGCAGTATGCAAAGGAAAGCAGGCTGTGCAAACCTTGCGCAGAAAAGCCCCTGATTCGGGCAAATGTGCAAACGGTGTGCAGCCGCTTTCTTACATAAAGAAAGAACGCCAAATCTTACGATTTGACGTTCAATATCTGGTGCACCTCCAGGGACTCGAACCCTGGGCCCACTGATTAAGAGAGCAAGCCGCCGGTTCGTCTCAATTTATGGAAGTTTCGAGTCATCGTTATTTTTAATCAAATCAACGTGATTTTTCACCCAGCAATTTCTGCACCCTTTGTCGGATTTTGCAGCGAAAAGCACCCTCTGCACGTTTTGAAACCGTGCAAAATCCGTGCAGAAACCGTGCACTTACTCTCTGACAAACAAAAATCACACTATCCACCACCGACTTGACGGCAATGGTTTGAGTGACCGACCCAGATATCCTAAATTATCTCTCTATGTTTACAAAACATCTGTGATTCTCTCTTTCTATTACGTAAGGACGCAAATGAAGGGCCCCATAAACGTCCTACTAAAAAAAGGAGATTATTACTATGTTACTCAAAAATGGAAGTACTGGCAACTATGTTATGTACCTGCAGTATGGACTGCATATCATGTGCTGCCCTCCGGGTAGTTTTGACAGCAAATTTGGCTCTGGTACTGAAAATGCTGTTAAGAAGTATCAGGGCAAAAAAGGTCTTACCCAAGATGGCATTGTTGGCGATGGTACATGGAACGCACTGGTAAGCGACATTAAAACCATCCAGCAGCTCCTGAAGAACAAAGGTTATTACGCCAGTACAGTGGATGGCCTTGCAGGTTCAGGCACTTATAACGCTGTTATCAGTTTTCAGAAAGCATCCGGCTTGACTGCCGATGGTATGGTCGGCAGTGCCACCCTAAACGCATTGAACGCTTCTTCGGGCGGTACAAGTGGTCAATCTCATTCAATCACTCTGCCTACTGATAGAAACTATCTTTGGGCACAGAAGAATCCGGACATTGTTAAGCTTGTTGGAAATAGTGGTTGCTCTCTTGTTGCCGTGTTGAATACCGCTAATATCTATGGGCCTCGTGAATTCACCCCTAACGAAGTCCTGACTGCCTGTGGAAATTGGGGTGCAAACGGTCTGAATACTTGGGCTCTTCCCAGCAAGTGCAATGGTAAAATCGACACGAGCAACTACACTCATGGCGGTAAGGAGCAGGCGACTGTATTCAGTGCAGTCAAAGCAAGTATTGACAATAACCTTCCCATCATTATTCGGCTCAACAGTAGCGATGGCAAAAAGACGCATTTTGTCACAGCGATTGCTTATACTGGCAGTTGCTCCTCTGCAAGCAGCATTTCCGTCATTGATCCTGCTGGTGGTGTCATTCGAACTCTTGAGGAAGCGGGAACTGCACGCAATGAAACCGTATACGGTGATTATATCGCAACCGCTCGTCGCTCCTAAATATCTCTACTCTCTTCATCAACAATAAGTTGTAAAGCATCATTTTTAACATATATCCCCCCCAAAGTCTTTTCTCAACTCTCGAAAAGGCTTCGGGGGGGATTTTTCAATGCCTATTATATGCAACACTTTTCACTATCTGCTTATCCAAGCTCAGGCGAGTGATATTTATTTACTCTCCACACATCCCCAACTTTTACCAACTGCATTTCATATTCGACTTTATTCATGTCATCATATGAATACTCATCATGTTCCTCATACGTTTCATTGGGATTATAGTATGCAATCATTACAAAATTTACTTGTGCTTCCGTTTTATTTTTCAAATAGTATCGCACTGAGCAGAAATCATCCGGATAATATTCTCCCACATATCCAGTAAAATATGGAATTTGTGCCAAATCATAGTCATCACAAACGGCAAGTTTTCCATTATAATTCACAAACTTTTTCTCAATTGAATCTTGTGACAAGAAATCATTTGTAAAAATAGATTTCATATATTCTTCAAACTCTTTATAAGAATTTTGATAGACCTCATAATCATGTCCGTTCAGTTTTACATATGTCGGCGCATTTTGCGTCATAGGCACAAAAGTCGGAGCATCTTCAATTTTAAAATTCAGTCCTTTTAAGTTACTTGATTGTCCCCAAAGTGCATAGTCTATTTTCTGCGCTTTTTCAAAAACAGTATATTGATCTTGATCTAAAAATACCGAGGTCGAATCAACTAACGTCTGGGAAAAATCTTGCAAATCATTTTTTTCTTCAGAATTGCATGAACTTGACGATGTATCCTGTGACGAAACTACTGTGGACATTGATGATGCTGTTGTATCATTCATTCCACATCCCACCAAATTCACCACAATACAACCTAGAATCACTATCATTTTTACACTTTTTGCACAATTCATATATGTTCTCCTTTTTTATAAGTTTATCAACATATTGTTTAGTCTCTATTACCTTCTTGTAAACTTTTTATATTAGCTCACAAAAATCTATTTTTCCGTTTACAAATCTTAACATTTTTTCTCTTTCCTCTTAAAAGGAGGAAAGAAAATTGAATTATACGCTTTTTGACCTTTTTCTAAATGCATATAACGGCAACTCCTTTGCACAGCTACAAATCGTCCAACGTTTTCAGCCATTACTGAAAAAATATGCAGCTCTTCTTAAGTATGAGGATGCCTATTCAGATTTACAATTATATCTTCTCGAATTACTGCATTCCGGAAAATTGACCAAACTTCAAAGAAAAGATGACGGCACATTAGTGAAATATATTGAATCCTCTATCCGGCATCAATACATTTCGCTTAACAGCCGAAAAAACGCCGTAGATAACTCTGTCATCGCAAGCGTTGATGAAATTGATTTCGATCAGATGTCTTTGTCCTCAAACGATGAATATCCTGAACTATTGATTTCCGATTTACATTCTGTTCTTCAACCTTCTGAACTGACCTTATTATCTCAATTTGTTTTTAAAGGAATGAGCATCGCAGATATAGCAGAAAAATCTGGTGTCAGTAGACAAGCTATCAACCGTAAAAAGCTTTCCATATTAAAAAAATTAGAATGTGCATTCTTCCCTAAAACTTCCAAATAAATTCTCATTCATTTTGATTTCATTCTTTAGTGTATAAAAGCTATTTTCTTCGCTCCCTTTAATCAAACCACCACGGCAGTTCCAGCCACAGGTTATCCATGGCCTGTTCCTCGGTCTTTTTGGCGCGGCCTTTTGTCAGGTGAAAGTATAT